>Ga0180301_10000042_pt1 | contig 82799 bp, 81 predicted proteins | sample GuaBasSediGuay16_FD_121797 | JGI IMG/M metagenome (GOLD analysis project Ga0180301, IMG submission 121797) | Subseafloor sediment microbial communities from Guaymas Basin, Gulf of California, Mexico - Guay16, Core 4569-2, 12-15 cm | ecosystem: Environmental > Aquatic > Marine > Hydrothermal...
CCTCTCCTTTGTAATCAGGATCATACATGTCTACATACCACTTTGGAGGATCCCAAGGTTCATGAGGGTCAAAGAAGTCTACATATAGGAAGAAGTTTCTACCTGAATTGTAGTTTCGCTCAAGCCATCTTATGGCCTCATTCGCAGTCTTTGCAGGAATCCAGTCCTCTTCGAACATTCTAAGCGCATTATTGCGCATATGCTGGATTGTGGTTTCCACGTTCCTAAGCTTGCTTGGATCACAAGGCAACTCGACCTCCACCGGGTCCGTTCTATACCTATCATTCTCTTGACCTCTAACCCACACCCAGGCATCAAAGCCTCTATCATAGTTAAAACCATCCTTAAGGATGTGAGGAGTATCAGCTATCATGACGCTTACGTAGTTACGCTCCTTCCTAAGGATCTCTGGCAACACGATCTCGTCACGCGGAAGGGGAGCCCATCCATAGTACGTGAAAGTGTAGCGTCCAGTCAATATGTCATGTCTATGAGGCACGGTAGGGAACGATGCGAGATATGCTCTAGTGAAGTAGGCAGACGACTTCGCGAGCTTCCTAAGGTTCGGAACCTTCACAGGCTTTCCTCTTGCAGTGAACGTACCTTCTAGGCAATCGTACCTGAAGGTATCTGAGATTATTAGTATGAAGTTTATGCCCTTTCTGCTCATGCTCCCACGACATCACTGCTCCGTAGATTTTAGAGTTGAAGTGACCAATATAAAGCCCTTGAAATTCAAGAAACCTCACTTCGCTATCCTGCCCTATACCAGCTAATTCAAAAGAGTCTAATAATTGAAGTCGAGGGAAGACTCTAAGTTTACCAACCTGGGAGGACAGGCCTATGGAGGCCTTTAAGGAATGTGTAGAGGAGCTGAGGAAAGTTAAGGAGAGGATGAGACAAGGCTAGATGAACTAGCAAGGAGTTCCTCTCGGGAAGAAGTTCGACATATGAGAACACTTACTGGTGTAAATTTGCTCACATATATTAATGTCACGGCAGGATATTACATGAGAGAGTACGTATCTAAACTCGCTGTCAGAGTACGGAGCATATGCTGATGTGCTTGATGAGCTCTTGTACACACTAAGATAGCACATGTTCTCATTACGCTATAGGACGCGAAGCCGTCGAATGCTTTTCATGTGGTGACGATGAAGAGCCATCGAAAAGCTGGTAGGACAAAATCAAGGCATAAAAATTTGGATTAATGGTCGCTACCTCAAGATGGAGAAGGCCATTCTTCGATATGTATGCCTCCTACCTTTGATAGCTATCGAGAGGGCCATTATGTTCTCAGGTGGAACCATCTGTTCTGTGAATCCTGAATCTCCAAGCTCGATTATGTCTGCGCCGGCCATCTTGGCGTAGATTCCTATCCTCTGTATTATCTCAACATTTGATCCCTCTTGGGAGGTATGAATTCCAAGCGATGCCAGGACTCCATGGTCATGGATAAGCTTAACTAGATGACTTGCATGTTGTATTGTCCAGCCAGGATAAGTGCCAGGAGCCGGCAGTCCTATTATATCAACTCCTGTATCAATTATTCTCTTAATCTCCTTTTCAGTTATGAGCTCTGTTCCATGAAGAGGAGCACTAAACCCCAGAAGACCTGGACCATGAGGCCTACCAAATTCTATTATGACCTTCTTTCCTACCTCCGATACTATTTCCTCCACCATGCTATAGCATTCCTCCCCCCATCCTCCAATGTATATTATGTCAGCGCCTAGCTCTGCTGCTATCCTCGCAGTTTCTCTAGTAGCGAATATGTTCCCATAGTGTTCAATAAGAGACTCTCGCATGTCCTCAGGAGCATATGTAAGCAGGACTCCTACAGGCCTGCCTATCAATTCCCTAATCTCACGCAGAGTCCATCCTCTTCCAAGCTTTATCTGAACCTTTCTTAGCTCTGGGACCTCATCATCGGCAGGATTCTTGGAGGGGAGGCCTGGAATACACGGATCCTTAACATCATAGGTATCAAGGAGCACTATGTCAGCACCAAATGCAGCTACTACCTCTGCATTGGAAACTCCATCCACTAAATTTGGCCCTCTACATCTAGCACAGGCCATCACAACCCTTCCTTCTGATAGCCTTATAGCCTCCAGAAGCTCTTTCTTACTCATTGCGAGAATCTCCTTAGGAGAGGCTGTTAACAGGCGCTTTCTCATACGCCTTCACCTCGATATCATTATTGAGGAAGTACCTAAAAACGTTTCTAATCAGCTTTGACTCATTATCAGCCGCATGATCTTATTTGCTAAGTCACGCTCCACGATCGCTATCATTAAGATATCAAGTGCATGAGTGAGTAGAAGGGTTATTAGAACTCTCTCCCCTTTAGCCTCTTTAGATAGCAAATGGTGAGTTATCCTATTAGCATTTATTATATATTCATTCGCCTCCTCCATGAGCTTCTTAGCTTTTTCAAAGTCTTTTTTAATACATGCCTCTAGTGCTTCGTGCACTTTACCTCTGGCCTCTCCCGCGTTTGCTATGATCTGCATGGCTATTTCAGCTACCTCCTCTCTCTCATTCATTAAGACCCCCACCTTCTACGATAGTGTAACTTGGTGTATTTATCTCTGTTACCCCTTACGAGTACATCAACAGCTGGAAATTTTCACTCGGGGACAAAGAGTCTAGCATTCGCAAGAGTTTTGTCCATAAAAGTATAAAAGCCCATTCTTGAAATAAGCTACTGAGAGGAGCTGAAGTAGCAGGTGACGATAATGAAGAGGAAGTACAGAATACTGGCAGCATGTGCATTAGGAGGCTCTATAAGCTTCTTCACCCAGAGGCTTATAGAGGCCGCTAGGAAAAGAGGCATCGAACTAGAAATAGACATCATGACTATAGACCAGGTACATCATGCTGACCTTAGCAGCTACGACCTTATCCTGGTAGCACCACAGGTACAGTTTCACATAGATGCTATAAAGGAGAGAGCGAAGAATGTGCCTATAGTTCCCATAGATAGGTTAACATATGCTCTTGCAGATGGTGAAGGTGCTCTCGAAAAGCTGGTATTGCCTGTCTTAAAGAAGGAATGAAAGATTAAATAGTATTTCTTCATGATTAATATAAGGCGGGGGATTTGAATGTCAGCTAAGGGAGTATGGGATAAGTACATGGGGTGGATGGAAAGAGCACTAGTGCCCCTCTTCATCAAGGTTGGCTCTCAAAGGCATATGGTTGTGCTTCGCGAGTCCTTCCTGTCAATAATCTCCCTGATACTAGTGGGCTCGATATTCCTTATCATACCAAATCTTCCAGGACTAGCAGAAGTCTTAGCGCCATATAAGCACTACTTCGACATGCCCTTCCAGATAACCTTCGGCATGCTGGCTGTCTATCTCTCATTCCTGATAGCCTACAACCTGGCTGGAACCTATAAGGTAGACCAGGTAATGGCTGGCCTGACCTCCTTAATGGCCTTTCTATTAGCAGCCTATGCTGTAACTACAGTTAATGGCGTTCTGTACATGTCACTGGAGTGGCTAGGTACTTGGGGCATATTCGGTGCAATAGTCATAGCATTCTATGCAACGGAAGTCTACAGGATATTCATACAAAAAGGCTGGTACTTCAAGCCACCTCCAGGAGTACCTCCTGGCGTAGCAAGATTCATTCAAGCAACGCTTCCTCAGCTAGCTATACTGATCCCCATATGGGCGTTGGTATCTCTAGGCGTTAAGATACCCTCAATTATCACAGACGCCATGAAGCCTTTCGTAATTGTAGCGGACACATACCCTGCATATACGCTGATGCTATTCATCGAGCACCTAACATGGTATGTTGGAGTACACTCATGGTCACTGATAGGGCCAATATACTTCCCCTTCCTCATCTCCAACCAGGCAGCTAATGCTGAGGCTGTAGCTAAGGGATTAGTGCCAGCATTTATAGCTACCTTTAATGCATACTTCGGCGGTGCAGCAGGAGGAACAGGCAGCCACTTCCCACTAGTTCTCTTTGGTCTAAGGTCAAAGTCGAAGACTATAAGGACAGTGTCGAGAGCTGGATTCATACCTGTACTACTGAATATAAATGAGCCTGTCCTCTTCGGATTCCCAGTGATACTTAACCCCATCTACTTCATCCCACACTGCATTCTGGCTCCTCTGATCAGAAGCCTTACATATGTGCTAACAGCACAAGGACTAGTCAGCCCTTGCTACATAATCTTCTTCGCCTTCGTCCCCAATCCCTTCCTATGGTACTTTGGCAACCTAGATCCACGAACTTTCATATGGGGCCCAATAGTAGGCTATGTCCTGCCAGCACTTGCATACTATCCATTCTTCAAGGTACATGAGAAGGCCATGATAATGCTTGAACAGCAGCAGAAGAGTACGTAGCATGCATCGCGGGCTTAAAAGTATAAATCCTCTTGTTTAACATTTTTAACAAAACGAAGGGTGAGAGAACATGTCTGAATTATTGAGAAGAATTCCAAGGAGGACAGGACATCCATACCTCGTGTATGACTCCATCACCATGACACGTGCCATCTTAGACGAGATATTGAAGGAGAAGTCATATATAATCCCAATTCAAGAGGCAGCCAAGGAGATAGTGAAGAGATCTTTAAGTAAGATATACTTCACTGGCTGTGGTACGTCTTTCTATGCTGGCATAGTGGCCACATATGCATTCCATAAGATCGCCAGGGTTCCCTCGGAGGCAGTTACAGCTTTTGAAGTATACAACTATCCTCCACCAGACCTGGGCAACAGCTGTCTTGTCCTAATTTCCCACTCTGGCCATACCAAGGTGGACATAGACCTTGCAGGCCTTGCCAAAAAGATGGGTGCATACACTATTGCGATAACTGATGTGCCTGACTCTCCATTAGCGAGAAGTGTTGATAAGGTGGTCTCAGGCCCTGGTGGGAGAGATCCTGCAATACCTAAGACGAGAAGTTATATCGCATCGCTTCTAAGATGTATACTCCTCGCATTATATGTTGGAGATGAGAAAGGATATGATGTAAGTGAGTATCTCGCTCAAGTAAAGCGAATACCCGACTTAATAAGCTCGACACTAAAAGCGACTGAGGAGAAAGCAAGAGAGATAGCGAGGAAGTATAAGGATAAGTTTGATTTCTTCGTCGTAGGAGGAGGTCCAAACTACGCAACAGCATTAGAAGGTGCTCTCAAGTTAAAAGAGATGAGCTATATCAATGCTGAGGCCATTGAAGCTGAGGAAGCTGCACATGGGCCTTGGCTTTGCTTCAATGAGAACATGGTCTTCATAACCATAGCGCCTCCAGGCCCAAGCTATGAGAGACTTCATAGCCTAGTAAGAGGAGTGAAAGCCATAGGCGTCTCAACGATCTCCATAGTCAGAGAGGGTGATGAGAGAATATCCAAGGATTCAGATGATGTTATAGAGATAAAGGAGAACTTAAGTGAAGACCTCACTCCCCTGGTATACATCATGCCGCTCTATCTAGTGTCCTACTACTTGGCTGTTGAGAAAGGTGTAAACCCCGATATCGCCAGAAGTGATGATGAGAGGTTCAGAAAAGCATTTGAGATAATATTCCCGCCAGGGACTCACTGACCCTCTTAGTTCAAATGCTCTTTTTCATTCATCTATTAGCTGTTTTTAGCTATCGCGGCTAAGTCTTTTTATAGTGTCTACTAGCTCCTTTATGGCTACCTCTGCGTCCTCTCCTTCAGCTATTATCTTGATAAGATCACCGTAGCATACATCTAATGCCAATATTTCTAATAGATTTTTTGCATTTGCCCTTCTGCCAAGTTTCTCAACCAGAATGTTGGATTTAAACTTCCTGGCTGTTTGCACAAATACAACGGCTGGCCTTGCATGAAGCCCTACCTTATTCATTACTTGGACTGTTGCTTCACATACCCCCATAGCTACACACCCCACATTGTGTTCTAGACTATGAATATCCTATTAGGCAACTCACTAAGGCTAGATACTACTAGTTTAGCGCCTGCCGCTAATAGCTCTTCCTCAGTAAAGAAGCCTGTTGCAATGCCTATTGGAATGACTCTCGCTCTTTTCGCTGCCTCAATATCCACTAAGCTGTCACCAATGAATACTGCCTCTTTTACGTTACATTTGAGCTCTTTTAAACAATTAAGAATATGATCGGGATATGGTTTTGGTCTACCAGGTGAATCTCTTGAGAAGTAGATGTCTATATAATGGTATATGCCTGTTCTTCTCAAAGCCTCATACACTACCTTCTCACCATTAAGGCTTACGACACCTATCTTGATACCTTTTCTTTTGAAGTATCTAAGAACATCTAGACATCCTGGCATGAGCCTGACCTTGTCCAATGCCTTTAATTCATGCATTGACAAGACGTTAGATGCCTCTCTCTGAATTGCTATCACCCTATCATCTGGAAACATCCTAGCCAATTCGTTATACATCTCGGCAAATAAGCGCCCAGGGTCTGTATATCGTATGAGGATTTTAGCCGATATTCCGTGTTTCAAATAGACCTTAACCATGTCTTGCCTACCCTTAAGCCAGTCGACGTAGTCGCCTACTTCAATAAGCGTCTTATCAAGGTCAAACAGTATGGCTTTGACCTTCATGCTCCTCACACATCTACTCTTGATAGGACTCGGTCTTAATATAATCCTAGGCTTGTTAAAAGTTTTCTAGAGAGCCCTCTTACATCGCTAGCTCTTTTCATCGTAAGAGCTTTTCTCGCAAGCTCCTTGGCATCTTTCAGATGTAGCGACCGAATAACACCCTTTACCACTGGTATGAAAGGTGGAGCAACACTAAGCTCATCAACTCCTAGTCCAATAAGTATTGGTATTGCCTCAATATCACTCGCCATTTCACCACATACGCTCACCCACTTGCCCTTTTCATGGGCAACTCTGACTACATGCTCTATAAGCCTTAGAATCGATGGATGTAAATGGTCAAATAGATATGCGACCTCTTCATTTGTCCTATCTACCGCTAGGGTGTACTGCGTTAAATCATTAGTTCCTATGCTGAAGAAATCTACATAGTCAATAAACATGTCAGCCAGAATGGCAGCAGATGGAGTCTCTATCATGATCCCTACATAGTATTTCCCGATGCCTATACCCTCTGACTTGAGCTCCTCAACCACATCCTCCAATACTTTCTTCGCCTCTATCACCTCATCAATGTCCGATATCATGGGAAACATTATCTTCACGTTGCCCTTAGTCGAGGCCCTAAGTATAGCTCTTAGTTGTCGCCTTAGAACCTCCTTATACCTAAGCATGAGGCGTGTCCCTCTGAGTCCTAGGAAGGGATTCGCCTCACGAGGAACTTTGATGAAAGGCACGGGTTTATCTCCTCCAACATCAAAGGTGCGTATTATGACGTCCTTACCCTCGAACAGTTTAACTATGCTAGTCAATTTCTTAAACATATCGTCCTCACTTGGAAGTTCATTTGTATTCATGATCAAGAACTCGGTTCTAAGAAGGCCAATGCCATCAGCCCCGTTCTCTATGGCAAGATAGGCTTCATCAGGATTTCCCACATTAGCACAGACCTTGAACACTACATTATCTTTAGTTGTAGCCGGCATCTTACATGCTTCTTTGAAAGCCTTAAATCTTAGCTCATATCGTCTCATTCTCTCCCTGTACTGCTCAAGAACTTCATCACTAGGATTTATGATCACATCTCCTGTGTATCCGTCAACAATTACCACATCATTATTACGAATGTGCTTGGTAGCATCCTTTATGGCTACTACTGCTGGAACACCCAGCGTCCTCGCTATTATCGATACATGTGACGTTACGCCGCCCCTCTCCGTTACAAAACCAAGTAGGTACCTCTTTTCCAACTTTGCTATATCCGAGGGCAGGAGCTCTTTGGCTATAACTATAGATGGTTTTGTAAGGACGATATGCGTCTTCTTCTCTAGTAGGAGATTTGATATAAGTTGATTGCCCAGATCTCTCAAGTCCTCAGCTCTAGCTCGCATGTATATGTTATCCATTCTCTCAAACATCTCAACAAGTTCATCAATCGTTTTCCTAACAGCATCCTCAGCAGAAAGTCCATTTCTCCTAATGAGGTTCTCTATCTTACTGATGAAGGATGAATCCTCTAACATCAATATGTGTGCATCGAATATAGCAGCTTCCTTGTCTCCAACCTCTCTCATTACTTTATCCCTTAACATTTTGATCTCCCTCTTGGTCCTCTCAAGAGCCTGAGCGAATCTCGATATTTCCCTTTGGATATCTATTTTGGCCTTAGATTTCACCCTCCTCCTCTCCTCTTTCTTGAACACGAAGGCTTCAGCTATGGCAATTCCTGGAGATGTTGGCATTCCTTTCAGTTTTATCATGTGCACGCCTCTCGTGTTGTAATAGCAGTCTGTAGTTTTATTTCTATTTAAGACTATTGACGTCCCTCATCAGCATTTATCTCAGTTATCATGCCATCTGCGAATACCTAATGGAGTTATAGTGAGAATGTAGTTCTCTAGGATACAATCTGAGCTTCAAAAGAGCTTATGTAAACTACATTTGGCGGGCCCGCCGGGATTTGAACCCGGGACCACCGGCTCCGAAGGCCGGCGCTCTTCCTAGCTGAGCTACGGGCCCTCTTCAAGATAATAGACTACATCTAGAGGGATAAGCTTTCCTCTGTTCACAGATGGGTTTTTATTCACATCAGTACGATGTTCATTAATGGGGCTATTGATGCTTAGAGTAGGCGTGGCTAAGGTGGATATAACTCCTCCCATTGGAACTCCCATGGGAGGCTATGGCTCTAGGGTGGATGTCGCTAGGGGTATTCATGATAGACTTCATGCCAGGGCCATGATACTAAGCGATGGTACTGAGGAGCTGGCTATAGTGTCCATGGACCTACTATATACTACGAGAGAGATGGTTGAGGAGGCAAGAAGGCTTATAAGAGAATATGTGGGCATTTCAGAGGACCACGTAGCCATTGTCGCTACACATACTCATTCAGGCCCTGGTCTTGATAATGTGTTTGGACGCCTAGATGAGTACTGTAGGCTACTGCCTCACCATGTGCTCACGAGCATAAGTCTAGCCCTGGAGAGTATGAGATCGGCTAGATTTGGATGTGGAACTGGATATGTATATGGCCTGACGATAAATAGGAGGGATCCTCTTCATGGACCTCTGGATGAGCAACTTATAGTTGCTAGATTCGAGGATGAGGAACGAAGGCTTGTAGGCGCCCTTGTGAACTTCACCTGCCATGCTGTAGTACTTGGTCATACAAACCTATACATATCTGCTGACTATCCTGGCTATGTATGTGAGGCCATTGAGAACATCGAAAATGGTGTAGTGCTTTTCCTCAACGGAGCCTGTGGCGATATAAATCCCTTGGTCCCAAGTACCTTTGTTGAGAAGGAGAAGGTATACGATAGAAGCAAAGGAACCTTTGAGGAGGCCAGGAAGATGGGCTATGCCATAGCAGGTGAGACGCTTCAAGTAATTAACAAGCTTAGGACAGTGGAGGATGTCAAATTAGTAGCCCTTTCGGCCAAGGTATCGATAAGGAGGGCACCCATTCCTAGCGTGACAGAGGAGGACATAGAGAGTTTGAGTAGAGAGTTAGAGGAGGCTTTGAGAAAGGAAGATAAGGCGAAAGCTATGGCCATCAAGCACAGCTTGGTATTCAAGAGATGGCTCCTAGAGGCCAGAAAGATGTTCCCCAAAGGCTATGTAGATGTTGAACTCCAAGTCATCAGAATAGGAGATCTGATCTTAGCTCTTATACCTGGAGAGCCTCTGGTCAGGCTTGGACTCAAGCTGAAGTCGCTCTCTCCAGCTAAAGTAACCGCAGTCATAGGATATGCTAACGGCTATGTAGGCTACATACCCACCAAGGAGGACATGAAGGAGGCGGGCTATGAGACCACTCCTCCAGCCTGTATCCTAAGCGAAGAAGCTGAGGACAAGATCATGAATGCTCTACTGGAGTTGATAGATAGAGCTCTAGAGGTGTGATCTTGAAGCTTGTCCTCAAGTTCAAGGTATGGCTTGAAGTAGATGGGAAGCCTATCATAGGTGAAGGAGGTGCGCAATTACTCAGAGCCATAGATAAGTATGGAAGCCTTGCTAAAGCTTGTCAGGAGCTGGGCCTTTCCTATAAGTTTGCATGGCTATATCTTCAAAGAGCAGAAAAGGCTTTGGGAAAACCCATAGTGGTCAGGAGAAGAGGTGGTGCTAAAGGTGGTGGCATGGATCTCACAGAAGCTGGCAGAAACATTCTTGACCTGTATGAAAGAGCTGTTCGAAAGGTGGAGGAAGCTCTGAAGGAGCTAGAGAAGGAGGTGGATAAGAGTTAATTACTTTCCTGCCTTGATCTCATAGGTAGGTGTATACAATGGGTGAGAAGTTAGCTATTGAAGGAGGTAAGTCCGTAAGAGCTAGCCCTTATGAAGTCCTTCCGATAATCGAGGAGGATGAGATAGAGGCTGTAGTTGAAGTGCTTCGTTCAAGGAAACTAACCATGCTAAAGGGCAATAAGGTCAAGGAATTTGAGGAGGCCTTTGCTCGTTATCATGGAGTCAAGCATGCTATAGCAGTGAGTTCAGGCACAGCAGCTCTTCACGTGGCCTTAAAAGCTCTTGGGATTGGCCCTGGGGATGAAGTCATAGTACCTCCTTTCACCTTCGTAGCCACAGCTACGGCAGTGCTACATTCCAATGCGATCCCTGTATTCGCTGACATAGACCCCAAGACCTATAATCTAGACCCTAAGAGCATAGAAGATAGAATAACCGACAGAACCAAGGCCATAATAGTAGTTCACCTATTTGGATGCCCTGCTGACATGGATCCGATCATGAAGATAGCTAATGAGTATAATCTCTACGTAGTAGAGGACTGTGCTCAGGCCATAGGTGCTGAGTATAGAGGGAGGAAAGTGGGCACGATAGGGGATGTTGGTTGTTTCAGCTTCTATCAATCCAAGAACATGATGACTGGAGAAGGAGGCATGATAATAACGAATGATGATGGAATAGCTGAGAAGTGTAGGCTAGTGAGGCATCATGGTGAGCCCGCTTGGTATCACTACATATTGCTTGGCTACAACTACAGGATGACGGAGATGCAAGCTGCCCTTGGCATTGTTCAGCTCAAGAAGCTTGAGAGATTCAATGAGATAAGGAGAAGGAACGCTATGAAGTACACAGAGCTCCTCAAGGATATTGAAGGTCTCATACTCCCTGAAGAGCCACCCTATGGCAAGCACGTATGGCATCTATATGAGGTGCTCCTTGATCTGGGCATGTTCAAGGTCGACAGAGACCAGTTCGTTAAGGCAGTAGCCGCTGAGAATGTGCCCGTTGGAATAGCGTATCCAAGCGTACTATACCTTGAGCCTTTATTCCAGAGATTTATGGGCCATGGAAAGGGATGTCCTTGGAGATGCCCACTGTACAGGGGAGAAGTTAAGTACTACAAGGGATTGTGTCCTGTAGCTGAGTACGTCGCTGAGAGATGCTTCACACTTCGCACAGACCCCTCCATGACTGAAGACATCATAGAGGATACAGTCAAGGCCATAAGGAAGGTTGTCAATGCCTACAAGAGGCCCTAAGCTACAGGCTCTCCCCAAGGCTCCTCCAGCTCCTTGAGTGGAACTATGTGGGAAAGTACTCTGAGAGCCTTGACTCTCGACAAGTATCTATTCCGATTGCCACAGTACGGAGAATATATGCACTTAGGGCATCCATCGAGGCATCTACATCTCATCATTATCTCTCGCGCTCTTGAAAGACATTTCTCAAGCCTTTTGAACACTTGAAGCGAAAGGCCTGAGCCTCCAGGGCTTCCATCATAGATTATGATGTGTCCTGATGGAAAGCTTAGGCCACCTAGCTCTGTTGGAGAGGCCCCAATCACTGTTTGGGCAGCCACGATGAGGGCATGCTCTATAGCATGAATGGCCTCTATTCTATCCTCCAAGGTCATGTCCTCGGGTAGAGGTAGCTTCATGAGAATGCCCTTGGTAGTGAACCTATAGCTCACTGGCTCATCTAAGAATTTCTCGGCCAACACCTCATCACTGAAGTAGTCCTTTATTATAAAGCCATATACTTCCTCCTTGATATCAAGCTTTAGATACTTGATGGGAATACCTTCTCTGCTTGTCCTATTGTCGAGCTCTACATAGCCCTCTACATCACCAGAGTAGAGAGCTTTAGTATAGATCCTTATGGTCTTTGGCACTTCTCTTACCATAGCCCTTCTCCCCTTGAGCTCCAGTACCTCATATACTCTGCCTCCATGTAGGTATATGGCCCCTGGATGTAGCTCCCTTAGAGCCATGGGCATCTCTCTTTCGCCTATTACATTACCCCTCTCATCCACTATGAGAACTATGTCTCCTGTGGCTCTAAGTGACCTACGCTCTCTACAGAGCTTTATGCCTGATCTTGTTGGCAAAAACCATTTGCCTCTTTGCCTTAATAGGCCCTCACTTAATAGCCTCTTAAGGACTTCCTTTTCATGCTCCTTCAGCTCACCTAACTGTAGAGGCTTATCTCTGGACATGGCCAATAACTGTATCTTTGCTACTTCCTCATTAGTAGGATCAATAACAACGTCGTCTGGAGCAGCTCCATAGAACTCTTCAGGATGATTCTCATAGAAGTTGCTTATGGGGTCATCTCCAAGGATCATCATCACGTAGGCTTCCTCTCCTCTTCTACCACATCGTCCAGTCCTCTGAACATACTTCGTATAAGTTGGAGGCACTCCCAATAATATAACTGCGTCCAGATCCCCTATATCGATACCAAGCTCCAGTGTGGGAGTTGCTGCTACAGCCCTCAGCTCACCTTTCTTAAGAGCTTCTTCAACTTTCTTTCTATGCTCAGGAGGAAGGCCTGCTCTATGGACCTCTAGCTTGACTTTCTGTTCATCAGCTATCCTCTTCACCACTTCAACTGCTCTATGACTATCAGCAAACACTATAGTCTTCTTGCCTCTATCAGTAGCTATCTTGACCAAGACTATGGCTTCAGAGAACACAGATCTCGTGACAGGCCTTATCATCATGTGGAACACTTGACTTCTCCTTCCACTCCTCTCTCGTACAACTTCAACCTCTCTATCAAAGATGGTGTTCCCTAGCTCCATTGGATTGCCTATCGTGGCTGAGGAGCCGATAAAGATCATATCTTCGCTTGCCATCCTCGAAAGTCTCCTCATAACGTAGGAGACATGAGCTCCAAATACTCCTTGATATGCATGTAATTCATCTAACACCACAAAGCGAAGCCTTCGGATTAGCCTCTTGAACTGAGAGACCTCCTGCATGACAATATGTAGCATGTCAGGGTTCGTGATCAGGATTTGAGGAGGTTGCTCATACAATAGCCTCCTCTCTCTAGGCGGAGTATCACCATCATATACCATGGCCCTAACTCCAAACATAGCGTGGGTGTATCTCAGAATCTTTTCAAGCTGATCCCTTGCAAGAGCCTTTGTAGGGTATATCAGCATGGCCACTAGACCTTCATAAGGCCTTCTGGCTATGTAATCTAGTATGGGTATTAGAAAAGCCTCCGTCTTACCAGCTCCCGTTCCAGCTACGATCACTAGGCTTTTTTCATTGAGGATCTTCTCAATAGCTTCCCACTGAAACTTGAAGAGCCTCACTATGCCATTCCTCTTAAGAGCTTCCCTCACTTCATCCCTAAGAGGAAGTTCATCTACATAGGGGCCTAGCTCAGGTATCTTAGGCTTCTCTACCCTCAAGTGGACTAACTTATGCCCCTCATCCTTCCTTATCTCCTCGATGAGCTCATCACTAATCACCTATCATCACCTTAGCAACATGGGAGAGCTCCACTAGGCTCCTGGGGTCTTTCACTATCTTAAGGGCTTCCTGCAAGCACTCAATCAAGTCCCTTGCTGTGATGAGACCTTGCCTCTTTACAGCTAGGTCTCCTGCAAGGCCATTTATAAAAGCTCCTGCACACGCTGCATCAAAGGGGTTATTGCCCATAGCTATCAGTGAAGCTACAACTCCAGTCAGCACATCTCCAGTTCCTCCAGCAGTCATTGAAGCATTTCCAGTCATATTGATTCTAGTCCTTCTACCATTGCTTATAACATCTTCTCTCCCTTTCAGCAGTATGGTGACATCGTATTTCTTCGCCACCTCCTCAACAATCTTCACTCTTCCGCACAGGTTCTCAGGCGATGGTAGCTCAATTCCGGTCATTATTCTGAACTCTCCTGCGTGAGGGGTAAGCACTAGCTCCTTCCCAGTGATCTCCTTCATATGTTCTCTTAAGGCCTTCAAGGCATCGGCATCGACCACCATGGGTCTGTCCACACTCTTAATGAACTCTCTGACGAACTCAAAAGTCTCATCCCTCAAGCCTAGTCCTGGACCAAGTACGATTACATCGGCTCTCTTGGCTAACTCATATGCTATCTTCAAGCTCTTTGGACTTAGATACTCCTCATCAGGAAGAGGCCTAGCTATAATGCAAGGGTCGAAGCCTCTAATGATATTAGTCACGCTCTTTGGAGAAGCCACTATGGCTATGTCAATCCCCATCTTCAGGCAGGCTAGTGCTGAAAGTGTTGGCGCTCCTGTGTACTCAATCGAGCCTCCTAGTATCAAAACTCTTCCGTGGTCGCCTTTCTTGGAGAAAGGCCTTCTGGGCCTAAAGCACCTGGCTACATCCTCTAGCCCTACTATGTACCCTGCCTCCTCCGGTATGCCAATGTCTTTTACTATGAGCTCTCCTACGTATTCCTTAGCCTTGATTAGTCCTCTCTTGATGCGATGGAAGGTTACAGTGAGATCGGCTTTGAAGGCAATACCACCCACATCTCCCGTATCAGCGTTGACCCCTGAGGGAACGTCAATTGCAACTTTAAGCCCTTTGCTCTCATTCATGAACTGGAGGGCCCGCGCATATACACCACTTACTAGGCCTCTAAATCCTATTCCGAATATGGCGTCAACTATAACCTCAGCGTCTAATAAGTCACTCCTTAGCTTCTCTAGGTCCTCTGCTGTATGAACCTCTCTAGTGACGACATTCATTCTCATTCCCTTCAGAACAAGCCAGTTTCTTCGAGCTTCATCGGTCCTGATATCCTTCTCAGAGCCTAGGAGGTACACTATGACTCTTGCACCTCGTGACGCTAGATATCTCGCTACTACAAAGCCATCTCCACCATTATTACCTAGCCCAGCAACTATAACTACCTTCTTATTTTCTATGTTAATCCTAGAGCATATCTCATCAGCTACAGACCTTCCTGCAGATTCCATCAGCTGAAGTGGGCTTATCCCTAGAAGAGCAGCATTCCTATCAAGTCTTCTCATTTCCTCTACAGAGATGGCTTCCTGCACTATCAAACCCATTCGATATTAGGGGCTAGGAGTGGTAAAAACATAATTCACACCAATAGAACCGAGGAAGAAGCATGGACTTCTCTTAGCCTCCCTTATCATGAAGTTGGCATCACTCAAGATGACTTCCACTCCAACATGCCCATCTTTATATGCTTCTCCAAGCTCCTCCTTGAATATCTCCCTAGCTCTCTCACCTGTACAGTGAATAGGCATGACGAAGGCCAGATCTAACGCTTTAAGATCTTCGGCTATCTTTCTCACGTAATCGTCACTAGCGCCTACTAGATGAAAACCTCCTATCACTCCAAAGACTCTACATCCACTCACATCCCTGGCCTTCTTGACAATATTGACTATGCCGGGGTGCGAACAGCCAACTAGGACTATGAGCCCCTTACCCTTAACGTTGATCATTAATGCCTGCTCATATACTATCGAGGGCATCTCTCCTGTACTAGCTAAGATACCGTCTATGACAGTAGCCTCTCTAACTTCAATGAGCTCTAGGCCAAGGGACCTTATGTATGCCTTAACCTGCTCACTCATGTGCATGGGAACGATCACTTTCACCTCATTACACATCCTAGCCACGTACTCTAAGCCTCCTACATGGTCATGATGTTCATGTGATATGAATACGTAGTTGAGATCATGTAGGCTTATATTCAAAGCTCTCATGTTATGTTCAAGGACTTCAGGCGAGGGCCCCGTATCGAAGAGAAGCTTCACTCCATCAACCTCTACATAGAGGCTAAGCCCCCATACGCTCTGAAGCTCACTGTTTACTGAACTAGGATTGTTGTCAATAACTACCGTTATTTTAACTCGTCTAGCCTCACTCAGACTTAGGACATTAGTTTTTAACACTTCCTTCTCAGCAGTTTTCCTCTCTGCGAGTTGTTGAAGAAGCGCATAGCTCAGGATGGAGATCACTATGAAGAATGCTATAAGTGATATCGTCCTTCTAGCTAGCATCGACATCTCCCTCTCGAAGCCTATAGGCTCTTGGACATAACGGATCTGGGCCTTTGAAGTCTCCTCTCAACAGATATGCTCTTGCAAAACAACCTCCTTTGCATATGGCCGCTATTGGGCAGTTTTGACAAGGTGTCGGAAGCTCTCGTGGATGTACCAGCTCCTTTATAATGTCGCTGCTAGAATATCTCATCCAGGCTATTTTAAAGCCCTCTTTAAGAGCATTTGACAGCTTTATGTCCAAAACATCACATGCCATAAGGTCACCGCTTGGACTCAAGTCCACTACCTCGAGGGTGCGACATAACGTCGTCCAACAGCTTCCTGCGTATAAGCGAGCAAAAGGCATGCACCATAGGCCAACAGGGTAGCCATAGCTTGAGGAGTACTCATCAGCTTCTCTGATCACCTCCCTGATCTCCCATGGACTCAGGATGATGTCAGCTGTTGCTCTTCCTGATGGCATCACAGGTATTATACAGGCTGAATCTGCTCCCATCTCCTCAGACATGACTAAGAAGCCCTTAACTTCTACATAATTGATCTTACTCACAGCCATCACCGTGGAGAAGCTTACACTCTGTTCCTTGAGCCTCCTTATCCCCTTCATGAGAGCACTCCATGAGCCGTATCCTCTTATCCTCTCATGAGTTTCTCTTCTATAGCCATCAATGCTCACGTACACGCTGATATCCATTTCCTTGAGAGCTCTAGCTATTTCGCTAGTTATCAAGGTAGCGTTGGTCACCAAGCTGGCAGTTAGCCCTTTCTCTCTGATCAGCTTCAATATATCCAAAATATCATTCCTTACAAGAGGTTCTCCACCAGAAATGGATACATGGCCTAGGCCTATCTCAAGGGCTTCATCTAATATCTTTTCAAAGCCTTTAAGGCTTAGTTGCTCCTCCTTGAGGAAACGAGATGCATAACAATGCTTACACCTGAGGTTACATCTTCCAGTAGATATCCATATCATCAGACTTGGCCCTCTCGTATTCACAACCCCTCCTAATCCAAAGATATAATCAAGGCTCTAGTTAATATGACTCCCTTCACCTTCTCAAGGTCTCTCATGAGCTCCTTCGCCCTTCTAGCTTCTCCAACTATGGCCACTATCTCCAGGCATCTCTTCTCATCAAGATGAAGATGAAGGGCAGAGTTGACTATATCTAAGTAGTGATGTTGGATCTCAGCTATGAAGTTGCTAGCCTCATGAATCGTGTGATCATATAGGACTAGTAGAGCTCCTGCTACCTTCCCTTTGACTCTCTTCCATTCATGCTCAGAAATGAAGGTAAGCATAGCCTTCCTAAGGGCTCCTGACCTACTTAGCCCAAGGCTTGAAGCCAACTCATCAAAGCGCTTCAATATGTCCTCTGGAATAGATATCCCTGTTCTAATGATCCTCATGCGCTCCTCCTCACGTTAGATCATAGGTGTACAAGAGTACATTAAGCATACTCTTAATGATTCGCGCTAGCGTATCCAAAGCCTAAGAACTAAGAGACATCTTATGACGGAATGTATGGCCCTGCTCTTATGATACATGCTCCTGTCCTCAAGTGTCATAAGCTATATTAGCTAAAGTATTTCTCATAATCTTTAATCCTTTCATCCAACCATCCCCTGGTGCCTTCGTAGATCTCAGGCCCCCAAGGCCTTGTCTCAAGCTTCTGCTCCTTGAGTAGAACTGCAGTGAAGGGCTTTATATTCTCCCTAACAACTACTCCAGGCCCTACCATGCTATAAGGCCCTATTATCCTTCCAGGATGTATCAACACGCCTACACCTGTCCTTGAATAATCGCCCATTATAACTCCAAATCCTCTAAGTCCAGTACTCTCAAGCCTGCCTCTAACCATGACCTGAACCTCTTTATCATCAAACCTCAGAGTACCGCATATAGTGCCTGCTCCAAAGTCACATCTTTCACCAATAACTCCACTTACATGAGACCAGTGCACTATGAAAGTGGAGTCCAGAACCACAGCACCACATACATCAGCACAGTGTTCTACTCTCACTTCTCTCCCTAGAAAGGCTCCCCAAAGTCTTGAGAAAGGTCCTATGACGCATCTCTCCCCTGTGCTTACAGGCCCTATGATGTAGCTGTACTCATTCACAGTAGTTTCACGCCCTATCCAGACAGGTCCTTTTATCACAGTTCCATCCTTGATCACTACATCATCTTCAACTATTACCACGCCTTTCATCTTGACGCCTTCTTCTATTCTTGCAGCGCTAGATATCTGAGACTCCTTAATCTTCTTTGCCTCCCACTCAGCCATCAAATAGCTAGCTATGAGAGGATCCCAGGGCTTATCTACATCATACCAGCCATGCTTTACATCAACACTCCTTACCTTAACTCCATCTCTATGTGCTATGTAGATGGTCTCAAAAAGATCCTTCTCATGTGGAGGAGCTATGCCAACAGGAGTGTTTTCTATCAATGGTGGGGTTATGTCGAGGTATTCTTCGATAATTCTCCTCCTCATCCCTATGATGCCTATCATAGCCCTATTAGCTGCAAACTCCCAAGGCCTTGGCTGATACATGAGCTTCTCTACGTAGCCATCCTTGACTATAGCAGCTGGATACCTGCCGTAGTCCTTAACTTCCACCGTCGCTACCACTAGCTCCTCCTTCTGCATCTCCTCCTTGACTTTTCCTAGTATCTCTCCTCTCTCCAGAAGCAGGTCTCCATAGACTATCAGGACGTCATCTTTGACCTTCTCAAAGGCCTTAATGACAGCATCTGCGGTTCCTAGAGGTCTACTCTGCTCGACGTACTCTATTCTCATGCCTAATCTCCTGCCATCCTTTAAGTATGCCTTAATCCTAGACCCCAGAGGGCCTACAACTATTATGGCCTCATCAAAGCCTGCTTCCTTAGCTCGTCTAAGAACCCACTCCAAGATGGGCTTGCTTAATACCTGCATCATGGGCTTAGGTCTGGTTAAGGAGAATGGATAGAATCTCTCTCCCTTACCAGCTGCCAGCACTACTAGCTTCAAGCTCTTGAACCCCCTCTATGATCTCTAAAGCTTGTTCCTATTTTAGACTTAAGCTCGTGCCTCTCTGGCTACGTTGTGGAAACATAGAATTGCACTTGGGACACCAGTACCATCCTGAGGAGCTCTTAGCTCTGAAATCTAGTATTAATGGCTTAGCTCTTGCTCCGCAGTAGGGGCATTTCATGTGCTCACTCAAGAGAGTCTCCCCTAGGATTAAAATCTGGAGAGGCGATATAAAGACTGGGTAAGCGTTTGGCTAAGGCAGGTATGTGCCTCCTAATGACGTGTATTGGAGCCTCTCTAGTACTAGGGGAGGCTACTTTCATCTTCATAGCAAGCCTTATGTGGAATGATATAATGTTATTGTTCTCGTCCAGTCTAGGCATGGTGGCAGGTTTTCTCACCTTTGCTATATCAGTCAATATGTCCAAGGATGTGAAGGAGGTTAAAAGGCTTGCTCCTCTCCTCTTGATGATGGCTTTCTTGGCTATAGCGTCAGGCGGAGGCCTATTTGCCGGCTCGATTCTAATAGGCTCCTCAGCTCTCATTTCCATGAAGAGGCCTGAGCTGATGCTTAGGGAGGGAAGGATTCTTGAAAGAGAGAGTGAAGCACCTAGTGGATGAGCTGCATAGGATATCGAAGAATAACCTTATGGTCTCTTTGAGCTACACAGGTCTTGTTGAGAGGATAGCTTTAGCCTATGAGCTTATGGAGATGTCAGTGAATATGCTATCCTCGACCAGCTATCCTTACTTCTACATAAGAGTTAAAGCCTTTGCTCTCAATGAGATAAAGCTCGCTATCTTCCACCTGCTCTCCGGCTTCTACATTGAGTACTATAGAACTCTAAGACATATCCTTGAGACGTTTATACAAGCCTATTTCCTGGAGACCACCGTAGAGGAAGAACCTCAGAGGAAGATGAAGGCGATTCTGAAAGAGCTCTCTAGAATGAGAAGAAGAGGGAGAAGCTTTGATCTTAAAATGATATCAAGCCTCTCTGCCCTAAGTAAGCCCGAGAGAAGGAGAGTTCTGAGGCTCTACAGGAGGTTGACTGAGTATCAACATCCCTCAATAGCTCAAATGGTTAATGAGCGGATTCATACTCTAGCATCATTTAGTTTCAGCCTTGAGCAGTATAGCAAAGGTGTTGATCTGCTCCTTGAAGTGCTTGACGTTGGGCTATCTCTTCTCTGTTCCTTGGACGATACGATAAGGAAGGCTCTTTGCTCATATGAAGAGCTGCTGAAAGCTCTAGATATGAAGTTCACTCTTAGAAAGTTATCCTGAGGAGAGCACTCATGAGGCTGGCTGTGTCTACATGGTCACTATCATATATGAGCCTGGATGAGGCCATAAGAACCATCAAGCGCTTAGGAGTGGACGTTGTTGAAATTCTCTTGGATGAACCTCATCTAAGGCCCGCTGACATGAGCAGCAAGATGCTCCTCAGAGTCAAGGAACTTGTCAATAGCACGGGTCTAGAGGTGATAATCCATGCCCCCTTCCTAAACCTTAATATTGCTTCAGCTGATGAAACAAAGAGATCCTATTCAAGTAATCTATACAAGAGAGCCCTAGAGGTCGCCTACACTCTAGAGGCTGAGCTCATCACCTTTCACCCAGGCTATCCTGACTTTCCTGGCATATATGAGCAGAGCTTGCTCCTCTCCATAAATACTATGACCAAAATACTGGACATGGCCTCTCAACTTGGAGTGAATGTGGCCATAGAGAACATGATAGATACCAAAAGAGAGATCCTCTGTGTTACAGCTGAGGACACGTTGATGTATTTGAACTCCTTAGGAGATAGAGTCCTTTTAACCCTTGACCTTGGTCATGCTCACATAGCTAGAGAGCTATACAACTTCATACGAAAGCTCTCTGACGTCATAGTCAATGTCCATATCCACGATAACGATGGAGCATACGACCAGCATCTACCTCTTGGCATGGGCACATTAAACTACAGTGCAGCCTTGAGCTCTCTTCTGAAACATGCTAAAGGTCTTAGGTACCTCACCATAGAGACCACGCCTAGGATAGGTGAGGAAGGCGTGGTGATGACTATTAAGAGGCTGGAGGAATTGATATACTGAGGGGCCATTATGTCGTCTAAAGAATTCGTGCCTGAAGTGCCAATGATAGCCATACTGGGCAGGAAGGCATCAGGGAAAACTAGGCTAATAGAGCTGTTGACAAAGGAGCTATCAAGGCAGGGCTTTAAGGTCATGTCCTGCAAACACATAGCATGTAGTGATTTTGACTTTGATAGACAAGGCACTGACACTTGGAGACTATACTCAAGTGGCTCTTATGCCGTACTGGCCTACTACGATGAGAAGCTTGTCATGTTCATGAAGATGAGCTCTAGCCCTCTTGAAGTAATATCATCTCTAGCGAGCTTTATTCAAGCCGATGTAGTATTCCTCGAGGGATTCTCCAGGTACATAGCAGAGAATGAACTAGTCCCTAAGCTCATCTGTATCAAAGAGCTTGAAGATATAGCTGTCTATAAAGACGTGAAGAAGATCATGGCCTTTTGCTACATGGGGATGAAGTCCATAAAGCATGAGCTCTCATCTGACATATGCATTCTCCATATACCTGTCCAGATGAGGGCGTTATTGAGCATGGTGCAGGGATATATAAGAGAATGGAAGGAGGTTATTAGGCTCTTTTCACAGCTACCTCAGGCTAACTGTGGCCAATGTAGCCCTGGTCTCTGTATAGAGCTTGCTAAAATGATAGTAAAAGGCAGAGCTTCTCTTAAGGACTGTAGAATGCTGCATCAGGATAGGCTAGTCTTGGTTCACAGAGGTAGAAGAGTTCCTTTAAATAAGTTCGTTGAAGAGCTAATGTTTGATACCGTCACTGCCATGCTTAGAAACCTTAAATACGTTGGTAAGGAGATCAATAGGATAAGGATCGAGTCATGGTAATATGAGCTAGGTATTTTACATGTAAGCTTCTTATATTACATTCATCTCAGTCTCTCCGAGGGTGTTTGATTGAAGTCAAACTCTGCCATCAACGCCCTCCTCAGGCCTAAGATCAACCTGGTAAGCCTAATGGTCGTGATCACAACATGGGCCCTACTAGCCCTAAGCCTATGTCTTCCCTGGTATGTAGTGAGGTCTATCAATGGCCTATACCTGCTATTTCCATGGGGATACGCAAAGGTTCGAAGATTATCAGTATTTCCGCTACTCAATGGCAACATAGTTGAGATGGCGTTCATTCTTGATAGCCTCTCAGCAAAAGTACTCCTAAGCACCATCAGCATCATAGTCTCAACCATGGCCAGGATAGCGTCCAAATCAGAATCCAAGATGGCAAAGCTACTGATAGCCTTGACCTTAGGCTCGTCTGGAATCCTCTTGTTGGCATCAGCCATAGCCTTTCAGTATGAAGTCATCCTCAGATACTACTTCATATCATCAAGTGTTGACCTATACTACGGGCTTGTACTAGCATATGCTCTCGCCATAGCGCTTCTCCTTCAGGCTCTCAAGATACCTGAGAACATGATCATATACGAGCTAGTGCCCATTGAAGAAGTTGCACGCAGTGACATTGTCAGGCCTAAGCTGATGACTTATCTAAAGGCAGTCGCCACAGCCTTGGTGATAATTTATAATATCCTGTATAGAATATTATCCCCTGGTGTACCAATCCATGATAGAGCTCATGACTGGACGAAGACCTGACCCCCAGGGCTACTACATGGTTCTCATGCCTAAGGAAGGTCTAGGAGAGCTCTATGAGCTGATAAGGAGATATGAAGGCCTGGGCGTTATAGTGGAGGACTGGGGTGAGCATGTAGTTCTCAAGAGTAGGTCAAGGAGTATCCTCAAGAAGTTCCTCAAGGAGGCTAAGATGAGAGGCGCTGTGATTAAGGGCGAGATATGACTAGCTTGGCCACGAGGTCTCCTTTCTTGACTCCTAGACTTTCAGCTACTGGATTACACTTAGCTATTAGAAGGAAGGCTACAGGCTTTGAGATCTTCTTTTCAGCTATATATTCCGATAACATCTCGTAGTTGCCTAGACCTTTTGCTATTATGAGGTCACACCTGGCTATCTCCTCTAGCACCTCATCAGGAGCCCATTCCAGCACAAGACCTGAAGCTCCTGAGCCTGAGCCTAAGACTCTATCTGCTACTTCACTCAACCCTATCTCGGTAGCATCCTTAAGCGTTACATCATTTTGAAAGGGATAGCTCTTCACTATAGCCGTAATCTCAGGCCCTAACTCCCTTATCTCGCTCATGAGCAGTTTGTCAAATATCACTTCTCCAGCATTATCACACAAGTAGACAATTCTTCTACTCCTCTTAATCAAGTCTACTATGAGGCTTCTATCATCCTTCGAGAGTTGTGCCTCCTTCAAATATGTGAGCCAGTTTCTAGGGTCGAAGTCGTAGTCAGCTATCCCTACGTCCACAGCATTTCCAGCAATGGCTATTCTTATCAATTCCTTAATCCTCTCCACTACCTCCTTGCTCTCAAGCTTCCTCTCTATAGTCCTGCTCAGTCTCATAGCTACTTCATTACTCAACTTCTTGTATTCCTCGTACGGATCATCAACTCCAGTCACTTCTCTTATGTACTTGAAGGTGTGAGCAGCTACAACTGGACCCAACAAACCCTCTTCTAGCCCTCTTCTAACTATATCGACTACCTTCAGCATCGCTCTCATCATTGCTTTCTCATCCTTCATAAGCATGTTTAGATCTCTTAGCCTCACCTCTATCAAGCATGGTATACACTCTGGTTTAGGCTTCATCAGGAAGCCCTTAATAGAAATTCAAGTTTATATTGCTAACGGTAGATGAGGCTTGCCCTTTAGGTCATGTAGGATTGTGCTCATGGCTCACTGCATCCTCAACTCAAATACTCGCGCACAAGGCCTTGTCGTAGACAGCAAGCTCAGAGGGGGGGCCTATATGCTTGTATCTGAGGTCCTTCGCCTAGGATATGGGATAGAACAGCTTCCATGTCCAGAGCTAGCCTTAGAAGGCCTTTTTAGAAGGCCTATGACGAAGAAAGACTATGAGCTAAGAGGCCTAAGAGAAGTTTGCACTAAGCTCTTAAGAGGTCTCGTAGATAACAGCTTAAAGCCTCTAGTCAGAGACAGCATTAAGGTCACTGCCTTCATAGGTGTAGCGGGCTCACCAAGTTGTGGCGTGAGATATACTCACATAGATAATCCTTTGTCGAGGCAAAAAGGTATGGGGATCTTCACAGAGGAGCTAGTCAAGGCTCTCCAAAGGCTAGGGATAAAGCCTTTGCTTCTAGAATGGGACTTCAGAAGGCCTTATGAAAGCACTGAGGAGGTGATACAGGTCCTTGAAAGAGTTTTATAGGAGAAGAGCTGTAGTATTTGATGTTGATGGTACTCTTGTGGACCTTAAGGTTGACAAGAACGCCTACAACAGAGTAGTATCTGAGATGATAAACTATGCCATAAATCTAGAAATGCCAATACATGTAATACCCGAGAAGGCGAGTATCTCGAGTCTGTGGAGATCCATACTAAGCTGGTGTTGGCTCCATAGGAGAGACTCTATACTAACTATCATGAAGTCCTTAAACGCCATAATACTAAAGGCTGAGCAGAAATGGGCTACTAATGTAAAACCCATAGACAAGACCATAGCCCTTCTCAAGAAGCTCATTGAGAGAGAGTCATCTATTCTAGGCATATTTACCATAGGCAGTCATAAAGCAACTGCACTAAAGCTAAGGAGAGTTGGTCTGAATCACAGTATCTTCAAGGCGATAGTCTCAAGAGAGCTTGTGCTATTTAGAATAAAGCCTGATCCTTATCATCTAGCGGTAACTCTTAGAATGATGAACATCAAGCCTGAGGAGGCCATTGTAGTAGGCGACTCCAAAGCAGATATGTTCAGCGCAGAAAGTCTAGGATGCGAGTACATTGATGTGTCCTCACTCATCCAGAGATAGTCTTGTACAAATCTCAGGCGTCTCTCCAATCAGAGCCCTATAGACGTAGTCCTCTCTAAGGCCATTGATAAAGAGTACTTCAATCCCCTTTTCCACAGCTCTGAAAGCCTCCATAGCCTTGCCTAGTATTCCCTTGGTGACATCAGGATATTGACATCTAAGCTTTATCCTCCTTAGATCATGGGGTTTCACTACGCTCAAAAGCCTTGCCTCAGGATCTAGTAATGGATCACTAGTGAAGATGCCATCAACCTCCATGGCAAATATCAACCTCTTAGCCTTTAATTTTATGGCAAGCTCAGTGGCTATGTAGTCTCCTGAGACTATCCTAAAGCCTCTATCAGAGTCGAGGACTACATCACCGTGAAGTAGAGGTACCAGACCCAGGTCTAGAGCCTTCACTACTAAGTCAAGAGGTACTGGCAGACCCTCGCTAGATGCTAGAGCAAAGGACATCGGATGTAGGGGTATAGCCTTGGTGCCAGAGCTCTTCAACTCCTTTAGTAGCTCTATAGTGAGGGTCTCTACAGCTATCTTAGTTACAGTAACTCCTTCAAGCTGATGAGGCTCCTTAAAGCCCTCATCGAGCCTATACATTTTCGCCTGAGGATGCCCAAAGGAACCAGCGCCATGCACCAGAATCAGCCTAACCTCATTGATAGCTCTTGATATCTCCTTACACAACCTCCTCACTACATCTCTTCTCATAACCATGGGCTTGCTTTTATCAGTAATTAGAGAACCACCCAGCTTAAGGACTACTAGAGGCCGTTCTCTGGAGCTTTTAAGGTTTCTACTCTTCCTATCATCAAGGCTCAATACAGACCCTCCTGATCATGATTTTGACAGAAGGTTCTATGCTCTTTATGGTATCAGCTATTCTCTCTATGTTCTCATCTAGAGCATAGAGGTATGCTTTGTTTAGTCTAGGCTCCAGAAGCACTATAGCAAGGAGTTTCCTTCCATCACCTACAAGATACTCATAGGCATGCATCCTGACGTAGAAGCCCTTTTCTCGTAAAGCCTTCGCTAGCTTCCATCTGCCATGATGATTTAATAGGAGATTCCACACGTGTGTAATAAATCGAACTCAGCTTATTATCCTAGCGGGGAGAGAACTTGACCATAGTATCGCCTGACCTAGTCGAAAAGCATGTAGCGAAAGATGAACTGCTTGAGCAGGCCTATTACATGCTTGAGGGTGATGAGGAGGTGCAGTCCCTCCTCAGAATGGCTAATGTCATGGCTGTGGGAAGGCTTAGGTATAATGATCATGGCGTTGTACACTCAAGAATAGTAGCTGGTAGTGCTCTTGAGATGTTCGATATACTCTCGCGTTATGTCACTCCTTCAATCGTGAAAGATAGGGTAGGTACAAGACGTGAAGCCAAGCTAGTTGTGCTGCTTGGTGCTTACCTCCACGATATAGGTAATGCAATTCACAGGCAAGACCATCACATACATGGATATTACATAGCTGATCAGATTCTGCGAAGACTACTGCCAAGGATCTTTGGATACGAAGGGAGGAGAGTTCACATGATAAGAATGGAGGTTCTGCACTGCATATACTCTCACCATGAAGAGGTACACTGCCTTAGTCTTGAGGCTGGCATTGTAAAAGTTGCAGACGGCACTGACATGGCCAAGGGCAGGGCAAGAGTGCCCTATGAGTTGGGCAAGGTTGATATTCACTCTCTATCAGCTCTAGCCATAGATAAAGTTGAGATTGAGAGAGGAACCTCTAAGCCTGTAAGAATAGTTGTGGGAATGAGCAATGAGGCTGGAGTTTTTCAAGTTGAGGAGATCCTCGGCAGGAAGATAAAAACGTCAGGAATAGGGAGATATATAGAGGTCTTCGCCATAGGTAAGGACGGCAGATTGAGAGTTACCTATAGCTTCCAGTAGTTAGCTTTAAGCATATGTGAGGGTGGAAGATATGAGCCCTGCTGTTCACTTCGTCAAACAAGCTGTGGAGCACATACTCAGGAGATTTCCATCCCTGGAGGTATACACTTGTGAGTCCGGAGTTACTCCATCAGGGAAGATACACCTAGGCAACTTCTTTGACATGTGTATTGCTGATGCCATTCGAAGAGCGCTTAAGGACGAGGGATTTAAGGCTCGCCACATACTGGTGATAGACTCAAGAGATCCATTTAGAAGAGCGCCTGAGTTCGCTCCTGAGGACTTCAAAAAAGAGGAGGAGGCCTATAGAGGGCTTCCCTTTGAGCTAGTGCCTGATCCTTGGGGCTGTCATCGTAATTATGTTGAACACTTCGTAAGGCCTCTTCTCTCCTCGCTGAAGGAATATGAAATCATCGCAGAGGTCAAATATGCCTCTGAAATACACAGAGACCCTACCTTCGTAAAGTTGGTTCTTGACATAATTAGAAGACGTGAAGAAGCGCGTAAAGTGTTGAATGAGGTAAGGAGAAGAGCAGGCCATACAAGGCTCTATCCAGAGGGCTGGATACCTTATAGGCCTCTATGTAAAGGCTGTGGACGCATAAGTGAGGACGTTGAAGTGACAGAGCTCATAGATGACCATAGCATAGGATATAAGTGCAGAGTCTGTGGCTATGAAGGAGTAGCTGACGTTAGAAGAGGGGAAGGTAAGCCACCTTGGAGGATAGACTGGCCATTGAGATGGATCTTGTTCAACGTTAACTTCGAACCCCTTGGAAAAGACCACATGGCCAGTGGTAGTAGTTATGACACTGCTCGAGCTCTGCTAAGGGAGCTCTATGGAAGAGAGCCTCCCGTATCCATCTTCTATGATTTCGTATTGCTCAGGACAAAGGAAGGTAAGCTTGAGAAGTTCTCAAAGAGAAAGGGCATAGGCCTTGGAGTTGACGAGTGGCTCAACTACGCCCCTCCTGAGGTATTGAAGTTCATGATATTGAGGAGAGATGTGAAGGACATTGAGAAGGAGGCTCTTCCACACTGGGAGTTTGACCCTAAGCAGATACCCAGCTATGTAGAGGAGTTTGATAAGCTTGAGGAGGCATATTTTAACCTGGAGGCCCAGCCTCCCAGACTGAGGGATAGGATAAAACTAACTTATGAGCTTGTCATGGGTAGTCGCATTCCTCTGAAAAGGCCATCAAGGCTCTCATACTATACAGCCATCATAATATCGCAGAGGGCAACAAGCCTAGAGGAGGGCATCGAGATTCTGAGGAAGATGAAGATATTACCAGCTGATGCAAGCAGCTATGAAGTTGAAGATGCCATGAGGAGATTGAAGATGGCGAAAAGATGGGTCGATGACTTCGCTCCTGAGTATAAGTTCATAGTCCCTGAAGTACCTGAGGAAGCTCTAACCCTCCTTGATGAAAAGGATGCTGAAGCCCTAAAGAGGCTCTCTGATGGTCTGCTTAAAGGGGTCATAGACAAGAACACTCTAAGGGAGGCTGTATGGAACATAGCCATAGAGGTCTATGGCGACAAGAGGCTTTCCAAAAGAGTGTATAGAGCAGCATATATAGCGTTATCAGGCAAAACCTCCGGGCCTCCCCTCGTTAAGCTCATATTCGAGCTATCGAATCCCGACTTCGCTGCAGATAGGTTTAGAAAGATAAGTGAAAGAGTGCTAAAGAGGTTACATCTGAATCGTTTAAGGGAGGGGTAGAGAGAAAAGATTTTAATACCCTAGTATACTTCGTTTACGGTGTTAAACGTGGGCAGGAGAAGTTTAAGAGGAATATACCATGAGAGACTTACCAAGGAGATGAAAGCTTCAAGACCCAAAATGCTCTACGTGGTATCATATGACCTGGAGGGAAGCACGCCTGCTATGAGAATGAAGCTCTCAAGACATGTACAAGCTCTGATGGAGGTTAGTCATGAACTAGGACTAGTGTTTGAAAGAAGAAGCTGGAGCTGTTTCCTATGTGATGAGAGGACGATGCCTATATTTGTTGAGACCCTCAAGAGCCTTGGTTGTAAACCTGACGTTTTCCCTATAGCTCTAAACCTCACTGTGGTTGAGAGACATCTGATGGAGGCATTAAGAAGCATAAGGTCAGGCGAACTAGGAAGAGCTGAGAGACACATTGAAGCAGCGCTTAGAGAGCTTAGAGGTGAGCCATGCATAATAGAGAAGTAGAGAGGATAATAGAGACAGCTGAAAGGATTTGCAGATTAGGTGAAGTTGTCGCTGGTGATGATAAAGAAGAGAAAGTCCTTGAGATAATAAGAGCTACAGCCGAGCGCTCTGACTTCTCTCTTGAGCTCAAACCTGTTCACGTTATGAGCTGGAGGGAGAAGTTCTCTAGCCTTGAAGTATGGTATGATTCACACAAGTTAGACATACCCTGCCTTGCCCTTCCCTATTCTCCTTCTGGAGTAGTTGAAGCGCCCCTCATCTTCGTAGGCACAGGGACTGAAAAAGACTATGAAAAAGTAGTGGTAGAGGACAAGATCGCGTTGGTAGAGTGGTATAAGGAAGAGCTGGATGATGTCAAGATTCAGTACTTGAAGGCGTGTGAACATGGTGCAGCAGCTGTAGTAGTCTATGACGCATACGAGGGTGGAAAGCTGAGGAGAATTGTAGTCACTGGAGTCTATGACTATAGGTTTACACAAGCTCTTCCACCTCCAGTTCCCATAGTCTCCATAGCTAGAGAGGATGGTCTTCGCCTTGTAGATATGTTGCGCAAAGGGATAGAGCTCAAAGCTAGGCTCGAAGTTCATACTGAGGTTAGACATGATGCTGTAGGCTATAATGCTATTATGAGAATTGGGGATGGAGAGGAGAAAGTCATAGTGTCTGCTCACCACGATCATTGGCTTGAAGGAGCTGTGGACAACTGCCTAGGGCTTGCTCTTCTACTATGGCTTATGAGAGAGAAGTGGCATGATCTTCGTAGAGAACTATGGCTGGTAAGCTTCACTGCCGAGGAGTCAGGTGCTCCTAACTATGCTCCTTGGTATTGGGCATATGGGTCTAGAATGTTTCTTAAGGACCTCAAGGAATTGATAGACGAGATACTGGTCAATATCAATGTAGACGTAGTCTATGGTCATCGGGTAGGCATTGATGCTGCAGGGCCTGAGCTCGTTAAAGCTGTGGAGAGAATACTTGGAATGAGGAACTTGAGCCACATAGTGTACTATTGTGAGCCTATGTTGCACTACTATGACAGTTTTTCATTCCTCAGAGAGGGCATCTCCACTATTACCTTGACAGGTCTTCCTCACTTCATGTCCCTATACCATACTAATCAAGATAAGATAGGCGTTGTGAATTATGACATGGTGAGAGCCTATGCTTCTGTACTTAAGGTACTTGTCAAGTCCTTCTGTAGCGCAGATGCTGACCTGTGCTATGAATGGTTAATGAAAACTCTTCGAGCCATGGCACTGAATATGGGCCATGACAAGCTCCTCAAGAGGATCCTGAGCATCAACCATCCTTCACGCTATAGCCTAGAGTCCTTGAGAAGGTTTAGGAGAAGAGTCAACACTCAGCTCATAAGGCTTGTATGCGAAGGTGATTATAGCAGCTTCGACTCAGAATTCAAGCTCTGCATGGTACCTCTATACCTGATCGTCAAGGACTATAGGAAACTTCTTAGAGCTCTAAGGTCTCTGGAAATGGAAGCTAAGGACAAAGCTTTGAAGATCCTAGAGAGCATACCTCCAGCAAGGACATTTCCAGGAGAAGAGGTCCCCTATATAGCGTTCAATGTCAAAGGAATCAGAGATATGATAGTTAAGGGCAGAATCCATGAGGCTAAAGAGGAGCTTAAGAGAGTAGTTGATAAGGCTAAGGGGGTCATCCATAGTGAGCTTCAAAAACTAGACGAGCAGATGTATATCATCATAAGGGAAACGCTTAGTGAATAGCCTGTATAGTACTTAGGGCTCAAGCCTATATCTATCCCTTGGGAAGAGTGAGGCTTCTCTTATGTTGCACAGGCCTAATAGCTTCATGGTCATCCTCTCTGCTCCTATGGCAAATCCTCCATGAGGAGGAGCTCCTTGCTTAAAAGCTTCGAGGTAGTATTTGAAATCATCTGGATTCAGCCCCTTCTTGATCATCATCTGCCGAAGCAGCTCATACTGATGAATCCTTTGACTGCCTGTTGAGACTTCAAGACCTCTGAATATGAGGTCAAAGGACCTCCCATAGACCTCATCATAGGGCATTGTGTAGAAGGGCCTTGATGAGAGAGGGAACAAGTCCACGAATACCATGTCGACACCATAGTTCTCTTGGACATATTTAGTGATTAGTTCTTCCCCTCTAGTATCTAAGTCCTCAGCATCTTCATACTCCTTGAGATTGTAATATTCCACCAATATCTCCTTAACCTCAGGGAACCTGAGCTTGGGTATTCTATCAGGGATGGTAACCTCTGCACCTAGTAGCTTAAGCTCTCTACTGCAGTTCTCCTCAACACTCTGAAGCATGTACTTTATAAGGTCTTCTTCGAAATTGATAAGGTCATTTTCGTCCTCTATGAATCCCATCTCTATGTCTAGGCTCACATACTCGTTTAAATGCCTGACCGTGCTGTGCTTCTCGGCTCTATAGGCATGCCCTATTTCGAATACTCGCTCGAAGCCAGCTATGACTAACATCTGCTTGTATATCTGAGGACTTTGAGCAAGATACGCGATATTCTCAAAGTATTTAACTTCAAAGAGCTCAGCTCCTCCTTCAGTAGCATATACTACAATCTTTGGAGTATGTACCTCAATGAAGCGTCTCTCCTTTAGATATCTCCTAAAGGCGTCTACAAGCTCTGCTTGCACTCTAAAGATGGCCAGGTTCCTTGGCCTCTTCAAATCAGCCACCCTATAGCGAAGCCTTGTCCCTAAATCGGCTTCTATAGCTCCAGTAACATCAAGAGGTACACCGCCTATGACTCTATTCAGCACGCTTATGGACTCAGCCACTACTTCAACAGGAAACTGCCTTGACCTGCTTCTCTGAACTATTCCCTTTACTTCAATAACGTCCTCCATGTTTAGGCTTCTAGCAAGCTTTACTAGGTCAGGATTACCCTTGACGACTACTTGGCATAGGCCTGTACAATCCCTCAGAATGATGAACACCAATCCACCAAGCGCCCTCACTTTATGTACCCATCCAGCTATCTTCACCTGCCGTCCTAGCAGAGAGGGCAAGTCCTCCATGAAGGTTTTCTTCAAGCAAAGCACCTCTCAGGATATCCTAGAGTGTATAGCCTGAATTTAAACTCAATGTGCAATTACTCAGTACATAGAATTCTCGATTGTTCTGCGCAGGAAGTCTTGGCCCTCCTTAGCGAAAAGAGGCAGATCCCAGCAAACGTCCACTCTATGCCTTAAGGCCTTCACTTGGATGCGCTTCATAGGGTCATAGCCCGTTTTCTCATACCTTCTTCTAAATATCAATACTCCTCTTGACTGCCATGAAGGCAACTTCTCGATATCTACTCCAGACCTCTTGATGACCTTAATTAGCTCCTTCGCCTTAAGGCCTTTAAGAGCTTCTGCCACCCTCCTGGGGCTTAATCCTCTTTTCCTCATGGCATGATATGCGTAGCTGTTGAGAAAATTCCTGTAGGCCTCCATCTGCCTCCATGCAAAGTAGTCTAGGATATCATCTAAGTTATCGAGTGTAACTATCCTAGCATCAAAGGAGACAACCTCCAGAACTCTGAGCTTGCTATACAGAGAGCATGTAAATGCGCTGCTCAACAAGCTTGCAAAAATGGAGTCAAGCTTCTCAACTCTTCCATTGAAGGGATAGGGCTTGGCTAGAAGAAAACTCACCTCATCTGAGAAGGCGAAGGCCACTTTTACACATGGGAATTCCTTGAATATAGTGATTGATGACTCGATTAGGGCTTCAATCAACCTCCTATCATAGGGTTTCTTGAAGCCAACTCTTTCAGTGAGAGCATGAAAGTTCCTACCATCACACCTTATGACGCAGAAGGGTTTCTCATCTATCCTGATGCCGCTATAGGCCTCTTTATCCTTCATCCCTCTTATCAAGGGATTTCACCTTACGATCTCTATTCTAACCATGTCAGTTGAGCCTTCCACTAGTCCCGTAGTATAGACCAGAATATCTCCATATGATATCTCTCCCGCTCTCTTGAGCTCCTCTATAGCCTTAGCCCAAGCCTCCTGGTAGTCCTTTGCCTCAACAAATAGAGGCCTTATTCCCCATAGGAGGTTTATCTGTCGAGCTACTTTCAGATTGCTGGTGACAGCATACATAGGCACCTTTATTCTATACCTAGCTAATCTCCTGGGGGTGGTTCCTCCTCTGGTGTAGGCTATTACCTTTCCCCTTATCGACGAAGCGAGAAAGGCTACTCCTTTGGCGAATTTATCATATATTGTCTCCTCGGGATTCTCCATCTCGACGTCTAGGTCCTTCTCGGCTTCCTCAATTACCTTCCTCAGCCATCTGACGCTATCAACTGGATATCTCCCTATGGAAGTCTCATCAGCCAACATTAGTGCATCAACACCTTGCTTGACAGCATTCATCACATCAACTACTTCCGCTCTCGTAGGCATAGGGCTATTCACCATGGATTCAAGGAGCTGAGTTGCTAGGATGACAGGCTTGCCCTTCTTGATGCAGCACTCTATAACAGTCTCCTGAATTTTCGGTATCTCAGCAAGGTCGAAGTACATTCCAAGATCTCCCCTTGCGACAAGCACAACATCACTTGCATCAACTATCTCTTCAAGATGACTAACAGCTGACCTGGTCTCTATCTTAGCTATCACTCTTATGTCATCCCCTCCTTTATCCTCAAGTATGTCCTTCAGTAGCCTTATATCGTAGCTGCTTCTAACAAAAGACAAGGCTATGTACTCCAGGCCATGTTCAATGGCAAATTCTATGTCCCTCACGTCCTTGTCAGTTATGGGAGGCACCTTGGGCTCCTTGCCATATATTGTTATGGTTCTTCTGCTCTTTATACATCCGTCGTTCAGTACTGTACATCTTATTCTATCATCAAGCACTCTGTCAACTCTAAGCTTAATTCTCCCTCCCTCAAGAAGTATGAGGTCTCCCTCCTCAATCATAAAATACATTCTAGCGCTTGGAAGAGGTATGACCTTATCCTCAGCGCTTCCCTTGCTCGAGTTCACGAGAAATACTGTATCACCATGCTTCACATCAAAGGGGTCAACATCACCTATTCTGAATGTAGGGCCTTGCAGGTCCCCTATTATTGGAACATAGCCTCTCATTATCCTCTCAGCTTCTCTTATAGCCTTAACGTACTCCTCCTTCTCCTCAAGAGTGCCATGAGAGAAATTGATCCTCATGACGTCAGCTCCCTCCCTAATCATCTTGATTAATGTTGATGTAGAGCATGATGCAGGCCCTACAGTGACTATTATCTTTGTCATTCTCATATGATCACCTTTTTTAGAACTAGCACCACACTTATTAAACTTAGGTGAAGTCTTAGGACTGATACTATGCCGATTAGGTTCAAAACTCCAAGGGGCACTAGAGACCTCCTTCCTCAGGAGATGCGAATCTTTAGATATCTTGAGTCCATCCTCAGAGAGACTTTTGAGAGCTTCGGTTATAGTGAAGTGCAGACTCCTATCTTTGAGCTTTTCGATCTCTTTGCTCTAAGATCAGGTGATGAGATTCGGAACACCATGTTCGTATTCGAGACAGGCGAAGGTGAGATGGCTTTAAGACCTGAGATGACGGCTCCTATATGCAGGATGATAGTTGAAGGCAAGCTTGATGTCTCAAGGAAACCCATCAAGGTATACTACATAGCCAGGTGCTTCAGATACGAGGAGCCTCAAGCTGGAAGATATCGAGAGTTCTGGCAGGCAGGCTGCGAATTAATGGGCTCTCCCTATCCTGAAGCTGATGTTGAAGTGATTGAATTAGCCGATAGGGTTTTGAAGAAGCTTGGTGTAAAGGACTATGTAATAAGGCTTGGAGATGTAGCTCTTCTCAGGACCTACATGGAGAGCTTAGGCGTGAACTACGAAGTACAGAATAAAGTCCTCTCGACACTGGATCATGTACAGAGCTCAATAAACAAACTTGAAGTCTATATCAACAAGTTAAAGGATGATGGAATGTTGGACAAGACCGAGATCATAGACCTAAGCGAGAGGGCATATAACATTGAACGACTTAAGCGAAGATTAAGGAGATATGAGGTTCCAGCCCCATTTAGGCAATATCTTGAGCTTGACTTAGAGGTCTATAAAGTCGAAGATCTGTCAAGAGATGAGCTTATAAAATTCATAGAGAGAAAGATAGAGGAGCTGATGATACTTATCCCTCTTGCTCTGGCATACGAAGGACTACTCATAGCAGGTCAGAGAGTAAGACTGCCATTGAGAGTAGCTGAAGTTCTATCCAGAGCTCTTCGAGCTAAAGGTCATGACATAACAGAAGTCATTGAGAGAGCAGAGGATCTCTTCGGTCATGTAGATAAGGCCAAGGAGGAAATAAGCAGGCTGGAGGAGATAATTGAACTCCTCAAGGAACTTGAGGTATCTAATGTCCTACTAGACCTTGGCCTTGCACGTGGCCTAGAGTACTACACGGGCATAGTGTTTGAAGTCCATGTTCCATTCCTAGGCGCACAAAGCCAGGTTTGTGGCGGTGGGAGATATGATAAATTAGTGGCTGAATTTGGTGGACCAAACATACCTGCTGTAGGCCTTGCCTTTGGCATGGACAGACTTATGCTAGTGTTAGAGAAGACCATGCAGGTAAAGCTTAGCGAGCAACCTCTAGTCATGGTCGTCCCTGTCTCCACTAAAGAGATCCCAGCTGCCATCAGGATATCCAGTCAGCTTAGACAAAGAGGCGTAAGAGTCTTCTCTGAGCTTATGAGAAGATCCCTCAAGAGAAGCCTATCCATGGCTGATAAGCTGGGAGCATCAGTCGTGATCATAGTTGGCGAGAAGGAGCTTAGAGAAGGAAAAGTAGTGGTCAGATACATGAAGGAGAGAAGACAGGATATTGTTAAGATTGAAGATCTTGGGAAGGTGGTCGCTTGCTACTTGAAGAGCTAGGTCCCATAGTGGTCTTCGTAGGGCCTAAAGGCTCAGGTAAGTCGAGCCTGATAGGCAGGATACTCCTTGAAGCAAACATTGTAAGCAGAGAGGATGAGGAGGAAGCTAGAGCTGTAGCTAAGCTCCTGAATAGAGATTCTTACTACTCTCTTCTGGTAGATGAGACCCTTTCTGAGAGAAAGCACGGTTTCACCCAAGTCATGAAGCTCATAGGGCCTATCAAGCTATTCGATAGAAGTATTAGGCTGGTTGATACTCCTGGCGACTTCAAGTACTTTCGTGACATCATGGCTGCTCTATGCATAGCTGATAAGCTGTTCATCACGCTTCAGCCTGGTGCACGTGATGAAATAGAGCCTTTTCTACATATTGCAAAGGCTCTGGAGGTAGAGGATGTAGTAATAGTCCTCAATAAGCAAGATCTATCAACTATACCCACCAATGGGCTGCTCCATGACTTGACCATAATACCTGCATCAGCTCTAAAAGGCTTCAACATAGACTGTATATTAGATGAAATAGCTAAGGCCAAGTTCAAGAGGAGAAGTACAGAGCCCACTAGAATGCCCATTATCAAGGTCATAGGTGACCTAGGCATTGCCATAGGAGTTATCACCCAAGGTAGCATGAGGATCCACGAGCAAGTCCTCATAGCCCCAGAGTATAAGGTAGGCGAGATCGAAGTCATAGAGGTTCATGGTAGGAAAGTAGAGATTGCTCATGCTGGATACGATATAGGATTGAGCATGAAGGGTGTTGGAAGGCAGTACATTAAGAGAGGCTATCTAATAGGCGATCTAAAGAAGCCTCCTATAAGGGCCTCCACTATGAGGTGTAGCCTTCTATGGAGTCGTGAGCTGAGGGAGGGAATGAATGTTATAGTTAATGTTCATGCCTCTCAGGCACAATGCAAGATAGCCAGAGTACTTGCAGATATGGTCGAGCTGAAGGTGTTAAGCCCTCCATACCTACCAGTGGATGAAAGACTTCGAGAAACCTCCGTACTTGTGCTCAGAACGAATAAGAACATAGTAGGAGTGGGTATTTGTGAAGAGGTCAACCCCTAAGCCAATTCAAGATATCTATCGATCTCCCACTCGGTTATACAGTATCTGCTCTTCTCCCAGCCTCCATGCGCCTCTATGTAGTCCTCCCACTCCTTCCTCCTCAACTTTATGTACTTCTCCATAAGGCTCCTGCCCAACCCCTCTACAAGAAGCTCATCTTTGAGAAGCTCCTGTAGTGCCTCCTCCAAGGTCTCTGGAAGACAAGGTAGCCCTTCATGCCTATGATATACGTTGTAGTCGACATGATCCTCAGGCCTTAGCCCTCTCTCCACACCATCAATTCCAGCCAGCGCTACCGAAGCGAAGGCTAGATATGGGTTAAAGGATGGATCTGGATGTCTGTACTCAATCTTAGCCTTTCCCGTTCTATAGACAGGCACTCTTATTAAAGTTGACCTATTTCCATAGCCCCAGGAGATATAGACTGGCGCCTCATGCCCTGGCACAAGCCTCTTATAGGAGTTAACAGTAGGTGAGACTATCGCTGAAAGAGCACGAGCATGTGACAGAACTCCTGCTATGAAGCTTAAGGCTATGCTAGATAGCCTATAGGGACTCCTCCTCTCAAGCATGAATAGGTTCTCTCCATCAATGGAGTGTAGTGATAGATGAAGATGTGCTCCACTTCCATTTATTCCCCAAAACGGCTTAGGCATGAATGTTGCTATGAGACCCATCTTTTTAGCTACACACTTGGCCGCTAGCTTGAATAATATCACTCTGTCAGCTGTACTTAGAAGATCATCATACATGAAGTCCATCTCATACTGTCCTGGAGCTACCTCGTGATGAAGCTTCTCAAACCTAAACCCTAGGCTCTCAAGCATCTCCATAAGCCTTACCTTGAAGTGAACTCCTTCGTTTAGAGGCTCATAGTCAAAATATTCCCCTCGATCATAAGGCACTATCTCCTTACCTATTCGCTTTACAAGGAAGAATTCAAGCTCAACTCCAACTCCAACCTTGTATCCGAGCTTTTGTATCTTATCCATAACCCCTCTGAGGACGAACCTGGGGTCATGTGGGTGAGGCCTCTCATCCTTGTAGACGTGGCAGAACATGAGTGCTGTCCTATCCCACCATGGTGTAATGATGAATGTATCCATATCAGGAATCATGACCAGATCACTATCCTCTATGTCTGCATAGCCTGGTACTGATGAACCATCAAAACCTACGCCATCCGTCAGGTAATCCTTAAGTGTATACTTTCTCACTATGACACCTTTTGGTCTTCCGAAGACATCAACTATTACAAAACGTATGTATTTTATGTTCTTTCGCTCGACTTCCTTTATTATTTCTGTAGGCTCTCTCGGCATGTAATACCAAGATTCGTAGTGGAACTTATCCCTTACGCTTATAAACAGTAAAGCTATATTCACTCAGGTCATCAGAGGTGTTGACTTGAACTCGAAGAGGCTGGAGCCTGAGGTGTATGAAGGCAGGCTGATAAAGGTTCACCTAATGCCTGGATGTATCTTAATAGAGGTCAGGTCATCTGAAGAGGCCTATCATGGATTGAGCATGGAGGCCACAGGCCTTTATATGCTGGAGTATGATGACATATTGAATGTGAAGATAGAGAATGAAGAAGTAGTGCTTTTACTCAGAGATGGATCATCGCTTAGGCTTGAAGTGGACAGGCCCATAGAGCTATACAGCAGGATAAAGCATATATTGGCTAGTATTGAAACCTTTAGAGGTAGAGGCTAGGAGCTTGCAAGAGGTTAGCAAGCTGGTGGCTGGGGCCGCTATAATGGGCTCTCTAGCCGTAGTACTCACCTTTGCGGGTCTAGAAATCCCTTATCCTCCACTGCCATACCTCAAGTTCGATCTAGCCGAAATACCCTCAATAGTGGCTCTAGTCATGTATGGTCTAAGATGCTCCTTTCTAGTAGCCTCAATACACTTCCTAACCTTAGCCTCGCTTAAAGGGCTTCTTGGTCCCTTCATGAAGTTCCTTGCAGTGATTTCCACCATAATCGGCTTCTATGTTGGAGAAAGGGCCTTGGGCTCCTTAGCACCTAAGGCACTCGTACTCCTTAGCATGCTCATAGCCATGATTGTAAGAACTCTTGTCATGACAGTTGCAAACTATGTGCTCCTCATATGGGTGAGTCCAGGATATCTCACGTTTGCCATGGAATGTCTTTCAAATGTCCTAGGCCTGAACATACAAGGCGAGGTTCATGGCCTGATCTTAGTTCTTCTATTCACAGGCATATACAATGCTATCCACACAATAATGAGCATAGTACCTGTACTTCCTCTCATGAGGATCCTAAGGAGAGTTAGGCTGTAAAAGAGGCTGAGGAGGTCAGATACGCCCGAGCTCGATCACTACCTCTCTCACCGTGGGTTCGCCTCATCATCCTCACTTGATCTTAGCGGTAGTAGTACAAAAGGTTTCACTAGGGCTAAAATTCAAAGTCTATATCCAAAATCTATCTAACTTTGATATAGGTGCCTTGGATTGCTAGCCGAAAGCCTTGAAGTAATCATAAGACAGCAAGATGAGATAATTCCCTGTACCATTGGTGATCTAGAGCACCTACTCAATAGAGGAGATATAGAAGTATTGACTGGCTCAGGCTATTCTAAGCTCATAAGGCTAAAAAAGTGCCTTCAAGACCACTACATCGAAGTGCTTCTGGAGAATGGCATCAGAATACGAGGCTCAGATTCACTAGCAGTTGAAACACTTGAGGGTCCAGTCAGCATAGGTAATCTTAGAAGAGGAGACATGCTTCTCCTCAAGATCCCTCACATGACAGGTGACTTCAAAGCGTTAAATCTCCTCATGGTCATTGATAAAATCCCTCCTTGGCTTACTAGATACTTGTATGTGGATGGACTTTCATCTACCTTGGATAAAGCGCTTAAGGTCATGAATTGGAGGAGCATAGCTCTCCTCCTAGGAATGAGGATCTCTAGGACTACATATGAGTGGTTAACTAGCGGCTATCTTCCTCTAGCCATGTTCAAAGGTCTTTTGTCAGAGTTAGGAGTTGAGGTTGACAGTCTTGAGGAACTAACTCTTAAACTAAGAAGAGGTAGAACTCAGATACCTCTATTAATAAAGCCTGATGACGACTACATGAGGCTGATATCATACTATGTAAACTGTGGAGCCTACTCTGAACTACAGCTGGATAAAGGTAAACTCACCTTTATTGTACACGATAGAGAGTCCCTCGATAGGATAATAGATACCATGGACTCCCTCAGAGTATCTCATCGCATAGTGAGGATGCCCAAGGGCAGATTTAGAGTTAAGCTGAACAACAAGACCCTCTACATATTGTTCAGGTGGATTCTTAGGATACCTCTGGTTCCTACTAGGAGAAGGATACTACATCCGCCTCTCTCAAGCCTCTCCGAGAGAGCACTAGCTCGCATAATGAATCAGATCCTGGAAGTAAATGGCCTAGTCACATCTAGGATAGGTAGTGAGCAAGTCTTTGAAGTAAGAGCAAAGGGTATGGCCCTTGACATCATGAGACTGAAGTGGTATGAAGGAATTAAGACTAGGCTATCTAAGCTTGATGGCCGCATGATATTGAATATACTGCCTGAGAAGGAGGATTTCCTATTGACCGTGGAGAATGTAAGGGTTGTCAAGGATAAGAGCATTTTGCTTTATGAGCTGCTGGTTGACTCCTCTGAAGGCGTACTAGCGGTCGACATCTGAACTTCCTCGCCTAGCGCTCTTAGCTGCTCCTCAAGCTCCTGTCTAAGCTTCTCATAGACCTCTTCGCTTACCTTACCCTCCTCCTTAAGTTTTTCAAGCTTAGCTAATCTCTCCTTTATTTCCTTCACTGTGGTGCTGACAAAGGGTAGTTTTGCCTGGAGAGCGTGTCTCATGTAATTCTTATCCAGTTCTTCCAACCTGCTCTTGATGTTGTTGAGTATTCTCTCAACCTCAGATATCTTATTCTTCAAGTCCTCAACCATTTCAGTAAGCTCCTTCTCCTCTATGAGCCCTATGTTATGCCTTATGGCAAGCTCTTTTATCTCATCATTGTACTTCTCCACTAAGCCTGTGTATTCTGAGATCTTCCTCATGACCTTTGTCCTATCTGAGATCCATGAATTTAAGGATCTTCTGACGGCCTCCTGATATTCCCTCCACATCCTTTCAAGACGTTGTATCTCAGCTTCATACCTATTTAGAAGGACTTCAAGCTCTTCACTCAAGCTCTCACCTAGCCCATTATTATGGCATAGTCTTCCTCAAGCTCCTTCTTGAGCTTCTCATATACCTCTTTCTCTATCTTACCTGCCTTGTACAGCTCCTCTAGTTTAAGAAGGCCGAGCTTTATCTTGCTGGGAGATGGTCTAGCGAAGGAGGGCCTAACTCTTCTATAATGAGGTTCAAGCATGGTATCTATTCGCCTTATGATATTATCAAGCTCATCTCTATCCTTCCTAAGCTCCTCAAGTGTTCTATTCAGATCATCAATTAGCCTTTCATAGATATCACCATCGATCATGCCCAGCTCTCTCCTGGCCTCAACTTCATTGAGCTCAGTCTCATAATCCTTTATAACTCTATTCATGCTGGACAGCTTGCGCAAAAGCTCCTGTCTATACTTGTGCCATTCCTCTATGACCTTTATCGCCTCCTTCTCATATCTCCTCCACATATTGTCCAGGCTACTTATCCAGTTTTCTATCTCCTCTACCCTCGTATAGGGCTTCTCCTCTTTAACCACCACTTCCTCCTTCTCCTCTACCTCCTCCTTTACCTCCTCCTCTTTTCTCTCTTCCACGATCTCCAGTTTGAAGTAGGGGCACTCACTATATGTCGCAAGACAGGGAGCTATGAACGGATTCACATCAGAGCCAGTCTTTAGGCACTCATAGCTACCATCAGTTCTTGACCTTAAGTAGGGGCACACGCTCATCTAGTACACCATCATTCACTTATGTCTGAGTTTCTTATTTAAGCCTAGTCTCTCAGCTCACCTTAGACATTGAGGAAAACGCTATCTTCTCTTGGATAATCCTATTCAATTCACGACCTAGATGCCTGCAAAGTCTCTCCAGTTAGCTACTATCCTCGATACTATTAACTTCACAGGATATCCTGAACCTACGCCCTTACAGAGAAGGTCTATGTACACGTAGAGCTTAAGGCCATCCTCACAAAGGTACTCGGCTTTTCTCTCAGATACTCCTGGAAGAGGCTTCAATCTTATGTAGAAGGGGTACATCCTACAAACATGTGGTCTCTCAGGATATATAGTGCAATAAGCTACTCCATTGTTCCACTCTAGAAATATGCAATCACCATTTGGCTTACAAGCCAATACTAATTTATGATCCTTCTTAATCACTACTGGTCCATACTTCCTCATCAAGTTCATAGCTTCACCAAGAGTGAGTGGAACAAGATATTCTCTACAACATCTACCACATCTAATGCAACGCCAGTACTCGACTTCACGCCAGGGAACATAGTTGTGCCCTTTCCCCATCTCCCCCTCCGCCTCCAGTGCTGAAGCAGTTGATCGCCTACATGAGTGCTCCTTTGCCAGGAGTTAACTTAAACTCATAGCCACATCTAGGGCATTTAACGTAGTCACAGCCTGACACTGAAAGAGGACATCCACTACAGGCCATGGTCCTGGCATACGATAGGCTGAATTGATATCCACAGTTAGGACACCTGATGATCCTTCCTCCTATGCGAAACTTCAAGCTATCACCCAGCTATGCACCTAAATGTCAGAGACTTCCATAGAGATATAACACTATCGTCTTAATTAAGCCGTACGCTCAAGAGGGCAGATAGTGTGTTTATATCACTCCTAAGCTCTTTATAGAATAGGATTGTCATGTCTAGGCTCTTTGACCCGCTTAGGAAGGCTAGAGAAGTGGAGAGCATAGTTACTAGGCAAGGTGAGGAAGGGCAGGAAAGGAAGTATTACAGATTTCGAGGTGGAAGCTGGTATGGGGGAATAGCTACTGCTGACTGCGTAGGATGCTGTCTTCGTTGTGTATTCTGTTGGAGCTATTATCCTCGTGAGCATCCTGATACATGCGGCACATTCTACAGTCCAAGTGAAGTGGCGCGGAGATTGTTGGCTATAGCCAAGAGAAGAGGGTACAATAAGGTTAGAATAAGCGGGTCAGAGCCCACCATAGGGAAGGAGCATCTACTTAAAGTTTTTGAGTATGTCAGTGTAGAGAAAGTGCTCTTCATCCTAGAGACCAATGGTATTCTAATAGGCTATGATAGAGACTATGCAAGGGCATTGTCCAGATTCGATAATATACATGTCAGAGTATCGATCAAGGGATGTACTCCTGATGAGTTTAGTCGCCTAACTGGTGCTGTCCCTGAGGCATTTGAGCTTCAGCTCAAAGCCCTTGAGAATTTATTGGATGCTGGGGTTTCATGTCATCCAGCTGTCATGCTAAGTTTTAGCGATAGAGACAGCATAGCCTATCTGGTTCAAAAGTTGAGCGAGATAGAGCCCACCTTAGTGAACAATATTGAGGAGGAGTACGTCATTCTCTATCCTCATGTTGCTCGTAGGCTGAAACAGGCTGGGATATGGCCTAGAACTTATTGCAGTCTTAGGTGAGCATCATGCCTATCCTTGAGGAGATAGCTAAGAGGCTTGAAGTTCCCTATGAAGTTTCAGTGGAGGTAATGAGTTCGGAGGGTCCTCTCTACTTCGACCTAGCAATACCATCCTCAAGAAGACCATTAGTTCTTGTGCTGTTAGTTCAGGTTGAGGACTATGGTAGATTGAGCTTATTCCCTGCTATAAGAGGTGATATAAGGCTAGCTGAGGCATTGACCAACATGGATAATAGATTTCAGCTCATCAAAGCACGAGGAGTGCCATTCGCTGCTATAGGAGCTATCAGCCTGTTTGAGCCCAACATCAGCAGCAATGTAGCATACACAGATGAGGTACTTCCACTATCGGAGGTAGATGAAATAGCGAGGATGATAAAACTCATAGTGAGAAACCCTTGGTACCCTGTGTTCTCCATTAGACGATGGGCTCGACGAACCTTGTTATCCATTGAGCCTCTCTCCTACTACTTAGAGCCTAGCGGCAAGATAGCTAGGTGTAGAGAGGCCAGAGCTCTCATAGGGTTTGATATAGAGGAGGACGAAGTAGTGATAAAGAATCCGCTGGGTGTAATCAGGATGAGCATAGAAGCTCTGCGGATGTCCAAGAATAATGTCAAGATCAATGAACTCAGGAACGTACTTCTAAGCAACTATGAAGTGGACGATACAGCCCTTAGAGATGTAGTAGGAGGTAGAATCACCATGAAGGAGCTAACAGAGCTTCTAATGAAAAATGAAGACCTCGCTGAAGAGCTTCTAGGAGCCAAAAATGCCTCACAGCTTCTCAGGAGGCTCGTCAACTTTGACTAGGATCTCGAAGCTAATAATGGTTCATGTCTCCGCCCTGTTATTGGAGCTTATACATCGGCTGATATGGAGGATAGGCTGGATAAACTATAGAGGCTTGAGGCTAGCCGTAGTGAGAGGCGTATTTTCGCCCAAGTACACGATCACGACAGATCTCCTAGCTGACGTGATTCAGCAGATGATCAAAAGCTCCTACGAGGTGCTTGATGTTGGAACAGGAACTGGCGCCTTAGCCATAATAGCTTCCAGAAAAGCTCGAAAAGTAGTGGCTATAGATATAGATAGGAGAGCTGTGCTATGTGCTAAACTAAACGCTATATTAAATGGTTCTTCAATCATAGTCAAACAAGGTAACCTGTTCTCTCCTCTCAAGGACGAGAGATTCGACGTGATAATATTCAATCCTCCATACTTGCCTCTTCGTCCTCGTCCTCCTCTCGGCTTGAGTGTGTTCTTTGCCGAGGGAGCTCTACTAGAATCTTTCTTATCTCAAGCTAGATACTATCTCAAGAAAGGAGGCTTTCTGCTCATGACTTACTCTACTCTTTCAATAAAAGGCTACTTGGAATTTCTTCTGCGTAAATATAAGTGGAAATATGTGAAAATTAGAAGCTTTAGAATGCCTCTTGAGGAGATATATGTGATAATGGCTATTCCTCATGGTCAGTGAGGATAGGGGCTTCTTCATCTATCAGAGGAGGACACACCTCATCATACCAATTGATCTTCACTATTCTGTAACTTATAAATGTGTTTATCATATTACTGTATAATGCTATACTCCATGTCGTATAAGCGAGCTATCTCTCTCCAATCCCTCCTTCTATCGCTTAGCATCAACGCTACCTCTCCATCAGGTATTTCGCTTAATAATGCGCCAAGGTCACCGTCTAGTTTCACAAATGCATGAGGCCATACCTCAACGTCTTCTCTAAACCTTTCCTTAGGCACCATTATTGAGCTTCCCGATGCTATCACTATTTTCATGCCCTTATCAATCCTATAGAGCTTGACTATGTTTACGCGGCCATGTCTACAACAAAACCTCATTGAGACACCTTCTCTCACTACCTCAGTTCGTTGTCTACATAGGTCAATATCTCTCAAGTCATAGGCCATGCTTAGAGGCATATACCCACAGTTGATAAGCTTCAGTATCTTCTCCTCCCTCTCAACGCCAGCAATGATTGCACGCGCTATGCTCATGTCTAGCATGGCTTTTACTAAACACCCTACCACGAGAATACCTAGGCTACCACATGTAGCTAGATAACCTTCTTCATCCAGTAGAGCTAGAGCTATGCAGAAAGAGGCATGACCACACGCCTCGGCTAATACATGAATTCCATCGAGACTCCTTGCCTTAATGATGTTCTTCAACGCCATGTACAGCTTGGCCTCCTCATGTATGAGCTGTAAAGGAACTTCAATAACGCCCATCCTATCTACAATTCTCTCCTTGACTAGGGTATTGACTTTATCTATCTCTTTAACATACTCCTCCAGGAGGTCAGTCTCTATAGGGATGAGCTCCATTGCGAAGGTTGATGCTACATCACCGAAACGTAGATCGTGAGTAACAAGTCCTCCTCTAACCACTACACCAATTCTCATCTTGGAGGTCCTATTCATGGCTCTGCAGGCCCTTATGAATGATAGTGCCTGCGATATGACTCTTGTTTCCTCAGGTGAGCCTACTAGCATGTTGCATTTAATTCCTCTCCTTGACATAAGAGCTCCTAGCTCGAGGGCACTGGCTATTGATAAGGTGGCCGACTCATATGGGCTCCATATTAACACAGGCACTTTTGGCCTAGGCTCGATGAAGTTCATGGACTTCACAAAAGCTCCTGGAACTATTATTATGCAGTCTACTGCCTGCTCTTCAGCTCTATGTACAGCCTCAGCATACTCTCCTCTAGTAGTTATGGACTTAGCTTGCTCAACTATGTCGACACCTTGTCTTCTGAGACTATATGCTATACGTTGTGTATATTCTTCAAGATGTTTTTGACCAATGCCGATCCCCTTCAATACTATCAGTGCCACTCTAGCTATGCGCCTCTCTTCATAGCTCACGATCGGAGATGATCCTGCTTTTGTCTCTTAATTCTACCGCTCAGCTTTTAGCTATCCCTTAGCTCATTGATCATTGAAAGGTGAGGTATTTGAAGACAATCCTTCAGCCCTTGCTCATAGGTGTGCTCCTCATGGTAATCCTAGCTCTCCTCACGAGCTATGCGCTTCAAGTACTATCTCCTGTAAGCCTTGAAGTTACTGGCACTTTATTTCCTCTTCAAAGCAATGTAGTGTACATATTCAAGGGTAGGATAAGCCCGGAGAGCCCTATAGTGGAGGTTAGGGCGAGGCTTATTGAGAGTGGTAGGATATGGTCAGGTGTCAACGTCACTATAGAGAACTTCATACAGGAGGACTTCAAGGGTACTCTTGAAATCATCATAATGGGAAGGGGTGGAAGGATCATAGCTAATGGGAGCATATGCCTAGAGATAGGCTATGGTGAGAAGAAGCAGTTCATCGTACAGCTGAACTGGCTTCCGAATTATACCATGGAGCAGGCTCTGTGGGGACGACTGGTGTTGAAACTGAGATCACGAAGAGGCTTGTTCTTGGCTCCATGGAGTTAAGCTTAAGTTTACTGAGTATACCATAGATTAATGGCGTGCGCAACACTCCCGCTGGGAGTAGGATGAGCGCACGCGGGACGTATTCACCGCGCACATTTCATCTAATTCCCTACTAGTATTCCCCTAGGATGTGCTCAGCAGGAGTGAACAGATATCCCTTATTGTGAGCCTCTTCAATTCTCCTAAGAACTTCCTTGTTCTCTGTGAGAATCATAGCACAACCTCCTTTAACTACTTTAATTCCAGATAATTTCAGAGCTTCTGAGAGTATATGGCTTGAGGAAGGAGCTACTATAAGAGGTAGGCCATGGTTCTTTGCCTTATGGATAAGATACAGGATTAGAGAGGCTAGGCTTGACGCCTTCATGTCTTCAGAGAATACGACATCAGATATTAGGCCAACGTGAAATACCTGCCCTTTAATGTTGTGATAGTCTCTCAGAGATAAAGTTGCTGTACATTGTATTCCTTCCGCTATAGCATGTTTTCTCCTGAGTCGTTTTTCAGAGAGGCTACTATAGAGAGATAGTGTGGGCCCTAAGTCTGCATAGTTTCTAATAGCATCATCAACAGATATGAGCTTGCCATGCTCCTCTACTCTAGGCTTAAAGCTTACAAACCTTACAAGGACTCTATCTAGCCAACGAGGTAACAGGCCTAGGAACGCGGTCTTATCAGCTATGAATATGCCAATGCCGACGTCGAATATATCTTTAAAGCCTCTTCTTCTGTACATGTTCCAAGCTATGCTCCCACGAGCTGTATATAGCATTGTGAAGTCCACCTTCTCCTCCTCTACCCTCTTCAAGGCTCTATCGAAGACAAGTCTTCCATAGCCCCTTCCCTGATGGTGAGGTAGAACAGCCACATCATCTATGAAGCATGAGCTGAAATGGTCTCCCTCAACCACTACATCTTTAAATGTAAGAACGGTTGTAGCAACTACTCTGCCTTCAACCTTCAAAAGTGCAACCTCCACTCTTGGCTCTGACCCATATCTTTCAAGCCATTCCTCAGGCCTTCTATATAGCGCAATACCAGCCTTACTAGCCCTTATAAAAGCTTCATTAAAGACTACGCATATATCATTGACCTCGTCTAGGCTAAGCTCTTCAAACCACCTAACTGTGACGACCTCCTGCACATGGCCTCCCTCCTCAATAGACCTCAGCTTGATCAGTGAGGTCGGTGTTCATCACTATTCAGTCCACCCTAGCCTATCATCCTCTCAGCCCAGACTATTCTTCATCTCCAAACATCCGCCCTCACACGGCTCATCATCAGCTAGCTCCAGAATATACTATTTCCAGCCTGAGCTTAATGTCTTACTGACACCTCGCCTACTCATGATAAGCAAGCCACTGGTATCAGCTCGTGGGTTCCTAATCATCGTCTTCCTCATAGGTGCGAGTCTTCATCACCTCAAAAGTCAACTAGTGTGAAAGCCCATTAAACACTTTCGCTGCTTGTTCAGGGCTAGAATTCATGAATAAAGTCAAAAAGATTCACTTCCTAAGCTTAGCGCCTACTAGATATATCCCCTTGAGTCTCCATCCATCTCTCTCCATCTTGCACTTAACTTCATTGAGCTTACTCTCCTCAACCTCCTCTACAGTATAGACTGTAAGACTTCCTGGCCTCTCGAACGTTAGAGCATAGACTAGCTCTATATCCTCTGACATCTTGGCAAGGTCCTGAAGCGCACGTTTTGCATCTTCTATGCTAGGCAGGTTAAGCCATCTCCTAGCTGACCTTACGCTTATGTATCCCATACTCCTTATTATGTCCCTCATCAGTAGCAACTTATGAACTCCTATACGCGCCACGAGTAGCTCACCGTCAGTAATCAGTTAGTGTTAAATTTGTTAAAACATTAATCCCTTGGGGGTGCTAGCTTGAGCTCATGTGCTGAGGAGTTGATAAAGGAGCTAAAGGAGGCAATAGTGAATCTCGATCCTGACAAGGCTAGGGAAGTGGCTGAAAAAGCTCTTAAACAGGGAATAGACATCAAGCTGCTCATAAACGAGGGAATAGGCAAGGCTATGCAGAGAGTAGGTGAACTATATGAGCAGGGAGAGTATTTCCTCCCAGAACTTCTTCTGGCTGGAGAGGCAGCTACAGAGGTTCTCAAAGCTCTCGAGCCTAAGCTAAAGGCCGAAGTTATCAAGCCCAAGGGAGTCATAGTGATAGGGACTGTAGAAGGTGACCTTCATGATATAGGCAAGAACCTTGTGGCTATGGTGCTTCGTGCCAATGGATTTGAAGTGCATGACCTAGGCAGAGATGTGCCCGTTAAGGAGTTTGTTAAGAAGGCCATTGAAGTAGATGCTGACATAGTGGCTATGTCAGCTCTCCTAACTACGACCATGATAAAGATGAGAGATGTCATAGAAGAGCTCAAGAAAGCGGGCATAAGGGACAAGGTTAAGGTCCTCGTAGGAGGAGCTCCTGTCACAGCTGATTTTGCTCGTGAAATAGGTGCTGATGGATATGCCGAGGATGCTATTGAGGCTGTAAGAGTAGCTGAAGAGCTCGTAAGAGCTAAGTATGGAGGTAAGCTGAGGAGTGAGTTCTAGAGAACCTCTACAGGCACTCTGATGATGGCTGAGGATGATGTAGGAGCTACATATGCCGCATAACTCGCAAGTCCTTTCTCCACAGCCACTATAAGCCATATCTCCCCAGGGCACTCAAGCATTCTATGCATATCAACGCTCGAGGGCATTGGAGAGCCATTGGGGTGTGAATGATACATGCCAATATATGAGAGGCCCTGCTTTCTTGCCCTCATGATACATCCCATCCACTCATTAAGATCCATTAGGAAGTAGCCTTCCTCTCCTCTGCCCTGCATAAGCTTCTCTGCAAGGTTTACTCTATAGAGCATGCCATCAGTGTTACCAAGCAGAACTCCACATATCTCCCTTGGATAAGACCTCATGGCATCCTTGAGTATATCGTCAAGAATGTATTCAGGTATTAGTAGCTTCATTGCCTCCTCTCCTTGAGCTCTTTCATGAGGTCTCTCCTTATGATTCTGCCTTTAGGCTCTACCTCACAGAATATCACAGCTTGAAATCTATAGACAAGAGTATCTTCATCTAGCCATGCATCAGGAGGAAGACCAGCTTTGATGCAGCACTCTGCAAGGAAAGTCTCAGCATCCCATCCATATTCGACAGCCACCTGAGGCAGTAGTAGTCCGCCATAGAAAGGAGGCCTTCTGACCATTAGTCCATCCCTTCCCACAACCACCTCCTCGACCCTATCCTTCGGCTTTTCAGTCCTTATAAGCTCAGGCTTAGATAGAACGCTAACCTCGAATATCACCTCATCTAGCTCACTGGGGATCATGGGCATGAACCTGGGGTCTCCAATGGCAGCCTCTATAGCCACATCCATCATAGCCTTGACAAGTGGATGTATTGGTTCGGGATAGCCAATACATCCTCTCAGCATCTTCGCCAGCTCAGTTCCTCTTCTGACAACCCTCTCTATGGTAACGAATACGCCTGCTTTCTTCCATAGCCTCTTCGGAACTTCCGAAGGAGGCTTGAGTCTCTCCCCTCTTACCAAGTAATGTTCCACAGTCCTCCTAGCTAGCTTTACCAGAAGTACACCATCATCATCTGTTAACTCCTCAAGCCTTAAGTACTCCTCCAACTTAAACCCCGCTACTAACATGCCAAGTACCCAATTTAAATATAATTGCCTTATTCTAGCACGTAGAGATGTCGATTCGGCCTAGCCATTGCTCAACATCCAAAGCCGTGCTCGACTACTATGTGTATGAGAACGTCAGCATATCTCCTGGACTTAAATCCACATCTCAGACATACGTATCGCTTGACTCTATGCCAGCTGCCAGGTTGATATGGCTCTCTTACCTCCTTTATCCACTCCCTTCGGAAGTCCTCTCCATGCCTCAACTCCATGTGATTCTTGAAGTCAGAATCCATCTGAATAAGGGAAGGCCCACCTGGAGTGTCATGTCTTGCTATGCTCAACTCAAGCACCTCTCCACAGTAAGGACACTTGAGTCTTCCAACAATGAACTTCCTCTTAGTCTCGCGCTGTGAAAACACAACGAGCTCTCCTCTTCTGGTCACCTCGACTAGTCTGAAGAACTCAAGAACATTCTTTTCCTTGTCTAAGGTATTCAGCCTTATGGCCATGCTAAACCCTCCTTGACTGACCACATCCTATCTAGTGAATGTGTTTTTAAGTTTGCCTATATGAATGCCCATGAATGACGGAAGGTCAGCTCGGAAGTTCCTCATCACTGCTCAGACCTGGCAGACTCCTCATTCCTCATGATATCAGTAGCCTACACGACCATATAAGCATAGTCGAGCATGCAGAATAACTATTTGATGAATTCAAGGAGAGTTCCATGCTCCTCTCATTATAGCTTATATACCTGGTAGTGCATATAGGAGCGATCGGTGCCACTATGCGCCAATGGGCTTGAAGCATAGAGTTCGACTGCCCATTGACGAGATCCCAAGGAAGTGGTATAACATAGTTCCAGACCTTCCAGAGAAGCTTCCTCCTATGTTAGATCCCCTGACTAAGAGGCCCATACCTAGAGAAGCTCTTGAAAGAATTTTCGTAAGAGAGCTTGTAAGACAAGAGTTTAGTGAGGAGCGCTTCATATCCATCCCTGACGAGGTTCTCGAGGCCTATATAAGAATGGGACGTCCAACTCCTCTCATTAGAGCAAGAAGGCTTGAGGAATATCTTAGAACCCCTGCCAAGATCTACTACAAATTCGAGGGCGTCAGCCCTACTGGCAGTCATAAGGTTAATACTGCTATAGCTCAGGCATACTATGCGCATAAGGAAGGTGTGGAGAGGCTGGTTACGGAGACTAGTGCTGGTCAGTGGGGATCAGCTCTAGCTCTAGCATGTGCTGTCTTCAACCTAAAGCTCACTGTATACATGACAAGGGCTAGCTACTATCAGAAGCCGTACAGGAGAGTTCTCATGCAATTATATGGAGCTGAGGTGTTACCCTCTCCAAGCAATAGGACCAAGTTTGGCAGATCAATACTCGAGAGGCATCCAGAGCATCCAGGCTCACTTGGAATAGCCATAAGCGAAGCCATAGAAGATGTAATGGAGAGCACGAATAGCCGATACAGCCTAGGCAGTGTTCTAAATCATGTACTTCTCCATCAGACAATAATAGGGCTTGAGGCTAAGAAGCAAATGGAGCTTATTGATGAGAAACCAGATGTCATCATCGCATGTGTAGGAGGAGGAAGCAACTTTGCCGGGCTGGCATATCCATTCATGAAAGATAGACTAGTACATGGGGAGTATATAGAGTTCATAGCTGCTGAACCCAAGGCTTGTCCAAGCCTGACCAAGGGAGAGTACAGATATGACTTTGGTGATACAGCTGGCTTAACCCCTCTCATCAAGATGTTCACCGTCGGACATAAATATCAGGTACCGCCTATACATGCCGCGGGCCTAAGATATCATGGAGCAGCTCCAACCTTAAGCCTCCTCCTCAAGAGAGGCTACATCAAGGCCATTGCCTATTATCAGAATGAAGTATTCCAAGCAGCATCTCTATTCACAAGAGTAGAAGGCATAGTTCCTGCTCCTGAGTCTGCTCATGCAGTGAAAGCCGCCATAGATATAGCACTCAAGGCCAAGGAGAAAGGTGAGGAGAAGGTCATTCTGTTCAACTTAAGCGGTCATGGGCTATTAGACCTCAAAGGATACGAGGAATTCCTTGAAGGCAAGCTTCCTGACTATGAGCCTGTGACAATAGACCTAAGCTATTTGCCTTAATCAGTAGTCCTGAATATGCTCTCTTTACTTTTTCACTATTCTGAACTCGTCATGTTAATCACTTGAAGAATATGGCCGGGAGTAGACACCGCTACTCACAGTGCCCACTTCGGGGCTCTCGTAGCGGCGAGGAGCTATTTATGAAAACGAAATAAGTATATATAAGTCTAACCTCAGTTCATGAACGCTTGTAATATTAAGCAGAAACTATACTCTACAAATTGAGGGATAATGAGAGGGAAAGAGCTAGTAGTAGTGATTGACTTCGGGAGTCAATATACTCATCTTATAGCCAGGAGGGTTCGTGAACTCGGCGTATACTCAGAGGTGCTGCCATATCACGTAGATATCGAATACTTAGAGAAGCTGAAACCCAGAGGTATCATACTATCAGGAGGGCCCAGAAGTGTGTTTGAGGAAGGAGCTCCAAGAGTAGATTCAAGGATCCTTGAGCTCAATATCCCTGTACTAGGCATATGCTATGGACATCAACTCCTAGCACTCATGCTAGGAGGTGAAGTTAGGAAAGGGGAGCGAGGCGAGTACGGAAAGGCTCTTCTAAGGATTCTTAAAAAGGATATAATATTCAGAGGACTTGATGAAGAGGAGATAGTATGGATGAGTCATAGAGACCTTGTAGTTAAGCTACCCTCTAATGTCGAGGTGTTAGCTTCCACTGAAGTAACTAGGATAGCTGCCTTTAGGCATAAAGAGAAGCCCATCTATGGCCTACAGTTCCATCCTGAGGTATCACACACGCCTAGGGGCAAGCTAGTGCTTAGAAACTTCCTCTATGAGATCTGTAGATGTAAAGGGACTTGGAATCCCGTCTCACTAATTGATGACATTGTGAATGATATAAAGGAGAAGGTCAAGCCTGATGAAAAGGTGTTATGCGCAGTCAGCGGGGGCGTTGACTCCGTAACCACTGCTATTCTAGTCCACAAGGCTGTAGGAGATAGGCTCATAGTCGTGTTCGTCAATCATGGATTTCTAAGAAAGAATGAGCCTGAACAGGTCTTGAAATTCCTTAAGGGGATGGGCATTAACGTGATATATGTGGATGCCAGCGAGAGGTTCATGAGACGACTTAGAGGAGTTAAGGACCCTGAAGAGAAAAGGAAGATTATTGGTGAAGAGTTCATCAAGATATTCGAGGAAATAGCTGATAAGCTGAAGGGCGTCAAGTGGCTAGCTCAGGGCACAATATACCCAGATAGAATTGAAAGTGGTGCTGTAGGAGCTAGACCTGCTAGGATAAAGAGTCACCACAATGTTGCTGGTCTCCCCCAGAGGATGAAGCTTAAACTCCTGGAGCCACTTAGGGACTTCTACAAGGATGAGGTAAGAGCTATAGCTAGAAGGCTGGGAGTGCCTGAGGAGATCGTGACTCGTCATCCCTTCCCAGGTCCTGGTCTTGCAATACGAATAATAGGTGAAATAACGCCTGAGAAGCTAAGGATAGTGAGAGAGGCAAGCGCTATAGTGGAGGAGGAGCTTCGCAAAGCAAACCTCTATGATAAGGTATGGCAAGCCTTCGCTGTGGTGGGCGATGATAAGTGGGTAGGAGTGATGGGTGATGAGAGAAAACTAGGCTATATAGTCACTGTGAGAATAGTTGAAAGCATAGAGGCCATGACAGCTGACTGGGTCAGGATCCCATATGAGGTCCTAGAGAGAATAAGCAATAGGATAACCAGTGAAGTTGATGGTGTAACCATGGTGACCTATGCTATAACTTCCAAGCCTCCAAGCACCATAGAACCATGCTGACCTCAAGAGGTAAAGCCTATATATCACCTAACATTCGAGATGAATGAGCCCCGCGCCTCGCCGACAGGGCCGTATGGCCTTGGAGGAAGCGAGGGTTCCTCGCTCCCCCACAAAGCTCCTTCTTGACGATCTATGGATAGATGCGCCTGATATCCCTTGGGAAGGGCACTGCTTCCCTTATATGACTAAGGCCACATATCCACATGACCAGCCTGTCTACACCTAGTCCAAAGCCACTATGAGGCACGCTTCCATACCTTCTCAGGTCTATATACCACTCGTAATCCTTTGGGTCAAGACCAAACCTCCTTATCTTTTCTATGAGCTCATCAGCCTTCTCTATCCTCTCTCCTCCTCCTATTATCTCTCCATATCCCTCAGGCGCTAGGAGGTCGGCTGAGAGTGTAATTTCTGGCCTTTTTGGATCATTTTTATGGTAGAAGGCCTTGCATTGTTCAGGAAAGCCTATTATGAAGACCGGCTTATCAAACTCCATGGTTAGAGCTCGCTCCTCATCAGCTCCAAGATCCTCTCCCCACTTGAGGTAAAAGCCTTTGTCGTGAAGTATCTCAAGAGCTTCATCGTAGGTAAGCCTATAGAATGGTGCTCTTATGTTCTCAAGCCTTGAGATGTCCCTTTTCAGCACCTTCAGCTCATCCACTCTCTCCTCAAGTACTCTGTTGACTATGTATGATATGAGCTCCTCCTCAACGTGCAATATATCATTCAGGTGTGTCCATGCTTCCTCAGCTTCTGCGTGCCAGAACTCAGTCAGATGCCTTCTTGTTCGGGACTTCTCAGCTCTGAAGGAGGGAGCTATGGTGTAGACCTTCTCTAGAGAGTATATCAGAGCCTCTAGATAGAACTGAGAGGACTGCGTTAGGTAGACATCCCTCCTTCCGAAATAGTCGACTGTAAACAGAGTAGCTCCTCCCTCTACGGCTGCTGTTATGAACATCGGACATTGTACCTCGTAGTATCCTTTGCTTCTGAAGAACTCATGAATGGATTTGAAGACTGTATCCCTTACCTTGAGTACTGCCTGCATTCTCCTACTCCTTAGCCATAAATGCCTAACGTCAAGAAGATACTCTGAGTCAACGGCCACTGCTGACTCCCTTATAGGGAAGGGCTCTGCCAGCCCTACGATCTTTAGCTCATCTACGTGAATCTCAATACCCTCAGGTGCTCTTGGATCCTTCTTAACCACGCCTGTAAGCTCAAGGGAGGACTCAAGAGTTATCTCCTCAGCTTTCTTTAGATGAGGCTTGGACAGGTCCACTACACACTGAATAATCCCTGAGGAGTCCCTTAGGACCAAGAACACTTTGCCTTTCAGAAATCTTATTCTATGAACCCATCCTCTCAGCCTAACCTTAGATCCCTCTTCTATCTTTCCTCTCAGGACATCCTTTATGTGAAGGAATTCAATCGCAGACCCCTATCATTACACTAATAGTGGAGATTATAAGCCTTATCCAAAAGAACGAACTACATGGGATAGAGTAGTCTAGATACGAATAATCCAAGGACCATACAGAGCGTGGCTACAACGTCTGCAATAGAGCTCTCAAGAGGATTCACGAAGTTATCAGGGTCAAGGCCGTGCTTGAAGGTCAGTATAGCTATAGAGTATGAGATTATGGCCATTACTGGAAATCCTGCTAGAGCTGCGACAATGGGTGAAAGTAGAAGGCTCACTCCCTTCCTATGGCTTGTCGTGATAATGGTTATTAGGCCAAGTATTAAGTGAAGAAGCAAAAAGGCCAGGTACATAGCTAGCCCCTCGAGTTTAAGTCTGGTGAGCTCGCTAAGGCTGGGCTCTATGGTGCCCAAGGTAAGTCTTGTTGTGGCCATAGATCCAAAGGCTGAGCCTACGTCACCTAGGGCATCAATTAGGACTGGATAGATCATCAACATGCCACTGCGAATTACACGCTCCTTAAAGTGAACTAGAGCTGAGCCTGCCATGCTCTCTAGAGATATGGCCATGAGTACTGCAATGAACATCTCCTTCAATTCGCTTAGGTAGTTTCTCACAAGGTCTTTCAGCCTATGTAGAGCAAACAGAGAGGCCATGATTCCTAAGGTCATCACAACCAAGGGGCTAGCAAGGTATAGGGCTATGACCACTATGTAAAGCGCCGTCGCGAAGATGTCAGAGAGCGTTGACATTATGGGATAAAGAACAGCATCGGGATCATGGCCCCTCCTGAATAGAAATGAGCCCAAGGCTATGCTCAAAGGAGCGAGTACGCTTGTGGCCAAAAACATCACTGATATTGCTAAGGTTAGAGAATCAGCTAGTAGGCTTAAAGCTGACCCTGTCACAAGCCACCCCACCAAGCCTATTATCATGCCACCAGTGACTGACAGAAGGAGGGCTGCCTCTATGATAACCCTCCTTAGAAAGATGCCTTCTTGCCCCTCCAGAATTCCTAAGTGAAGGGAAGTGCTTATCTTACCACATATCATTCCATTTATGGCTCCTCTAACGCCTAAAATGGCAGGGTATATACACATAATCCAAGGATATCTTGTGAAAGCTTCTTCTCCCCTTATCAGTATTATGCCGGCTACTATGCCAATCAGATCAATGGTAAGGGCCGTGAATATATCTCTAAAGACATCATGAAAGGTACCCCTCTTTATCACTTTAGCACCTATGTGCAATGTAGCAGAGGGGTATAAGAGCTATCTTGAAGCTCTTGGCTCTTTAGAGTATGGCTTTCTCTGTCTTCTTATCGAAGAAGTGTATTCTGTTATAGTCGAGAGTTAGCCATATCTCTTGCCCTATTCTAAGGTCTACTTCCCTAGGACCTTCAACCTTCACTATGAGCTCAGGCCCAAGCTCTACGTTGACTATGGTTCTTGTGCCTAGAGGCTCTAGAACGTATATTCTCCCCCTTATGCCCTCTGGTACCTTCTCCAAGCTTATCCTCATGTCCTCAGGCCTTACGCCTAGTATTACCTCTTCGCTAGGGGCTTGTCCTCTTAATATCTCCTCTATGTCTGAGGGCAGTGGGATCTTGAAGTATTTTGCATCAAAGAATAGCTTGCCCTCGATCTCTCTCAAAACACCCTCTACGAAGTTCATGGGTGGACTGCCTATGAAGCCAGCTACGAAGAGATTAGCTGGCTTGTTGTATAGCTCATTTGGAGTACCTACCTGTTGAAGCCTGCCAATATTCATAACAGCTATTCTATCGGCCATGGTCATGGCCTCTACTTGGTCATGTGTTACATAAATGGTAGTGACCTCCAGTTCTCTTTGTAGTCTTTTCAGATATGCCCTTGCCATGACCCTTAACTTGGCATCTAGGTTGCTTAGGGGCTCATCCATGAGGAACACTTTGGGCCTTCTCACTATAGCTCTAGCTAGAGCTACTCGCTGCCTCTCACCACCTGAGAGCTCTGCTGGCTTTCTGTCTAATAGATGCTCTATGTGAAGCATCTTCGCTACTTCCTTAACTCTCCTCTCTATTTCACGTTTCGGCATCTTCCTCAACTTAAGTGGGAAGGCTATATTGTCGAACACTTTCATGTGTGGATAGAGAGCATAGCTCTGAAATACCATGGCTACATCTCTGTCCTTTGGAGGTATGTCATTAACTAGCTCCCCACCTATGTAGATCTCTCCCTTGGTGGGGACTTCAAGGCCTGCTATAAGCCTAAGCGTAGTAGTCTTTCCACATCCTGAAGGGCCTAAGAGAACGAAGAACTCCTTATCCTTTATGTCTAGAGTGAGATCATCAACGGCAACAACTGCTCTTTTACCACTTCTGAAGACCTTAGTCACGTGGACTAGTCTAACATCAGCCATATTCTAGGCCTCCACTCTATGATGATTTCCTTCAATAGCGCTTATAAACCTTGTCTCTGATGTTACTTCGTGGGCTCTGCTCATGGGAGATAAAGGTCTCTCTCCTCCATGAACTCTATTGCTGGCCTGGATTAGTCGTCTGCTGAATCGTTATAAGGCCAAGCACTATAATAGAGACTGTGGTGAACAGCATGTCTGAGGAAATAGTCTATCGTCGTTACAAGCCAGGGGATGAGAGTGGAATAGTCGAGGTGATGAATGCCTGCTTTGACACCTTCAGAGGCTATGGACTTAATACCGAGGTATGGCTTGACTATGATAGGAGAGACCCTGGATTCAAGAAGGAAGAAGCTCTGGTGGCTGAGCATAAGGGGCGAATAGTGGGCCATGTGCAATTAGTGTTCAGGGAGATTAAGTTAGGCAGGAAGACCTTCATCACGACAGGTGGAATAGCTAATGTATCAACACATCCTGACTATAGAGGCAAAGGCATAGCTACCAAGCTCATGAAAATGGCTCTTGATAGATGTAAGGAGCTCAAGATACCTTTGTCCAGCCTCTTCACAGGTTATGGATATGTTGCTCATAGAATATATCGCAGACTAGGCTACGCTGACACATTGTTCATGACCAGGTATTTGGCTGAGGATGAAGAAGTTGAAAGGACGCTAGAGATGCTGCCTGAAGACCCTAGTGTTAGAGTCAGAGAGTACAGAGAAGGCGATGAGGAGGGGATGCTAAAGGTCTATGAGCAGCACATAGAAGAGTACACAGGAGCCATTAGAAGAGACCTGACCTACTGGAAGAACAAACTGATAGACATAGTTTGTTATCATGGATTCTTTGCTGAGAACCTTGGAGAGGCTGCCAGGGTACTGATAGCTGAAAAGAATGGAAAAGTGACTGGCTATGCATACTTCTTCATATGGTCAAAGGCTAGAAAGCCCATAATATTCTCAAAGGAAATGGGAATCTTGACCGAACTCGTAGCCTCCGACATAAAAACGCTGGCCTCACTAGCTAAGGAGGCCTTAAAGCGGATGAGAGAGGAGAAGGTAAAGACCTTCGCGAGCCTAGTTCCGCCATATCCTCCCTACAGCGACCTCTTCCGCGAGTTTCAGCTATTTCGAGAAACTGGAATCTACATGGACGCAGTAGTAGACCAATCTCTCCTCTTCGACATGCTATGCAAGGAGTTCTCCGCCAGACTAGAGGAAGCAGGCATAAGGTCTGAATTTAGATTCCTTGTAGAGAGTCCCTATGGTAGAACACTCCTTGAAGTCAAGGAACATGAAGTGAGGGTGAGTGAAGGAAAAGCTGATGTGGAGCTAAGGTTTGTCGACATGCACTCTTTCGTTAGAATGCTCTATGGCATAGAGGGCTTTGCAGACCTTCTCCTCAAAGGGAAAATCGATGTAAGACGCTCAGATGTCAAATTCCAGACGCTATTAAACACCATGAACGCGCTCTTCCCAAGGATGAAGTGGTTCATATGGCCTGCCGACCACTGGTGATGTCAGCAGCTTAGCCGCCCTTCTTAACACAATTCTAAAATCTTTATACTAAGTGGTAAACAGGCTTTTTCCTTTGAAAAAGTAGGTTTAAAATAAGTGAAAAGCTTTTTATTCCCTCTGGACATAATTTCAAATGGCTGAGGCACCCGTCCACAAGGGTGAAGAACTCCCCTGAGGAGTCCAGGACTAGGCGTGGACGGGTTAACCGATGAGGCCGCTTATAAACTTTTCTCAGCTTCTGACAAAAAGAAGAGAACAGGTGTGATTAGGTTTGGCTCACTTCTTGAGAGCCTTACCCCATCCAAGTCTTTCATGAGCTTCTGCAAGATGTCCTGCTGCTAAAGCTGCGAGTAACGAGAGCTCACCTGCTAGGCAGGCCGCTGCTACAATCTCAGCAAACTTCTTGCAGTTTGTCCCTGGAGGATCTCCAGGGCCAGCACAGCCCATGATGGCTAAGGCTTCTCTTTGAGTGGGAAGGCCTGTTCCCCCTCCTACAGTAGCTACTTCCAGTGATGGAAGGGTTACGCTTATGTACAAGTCTCCCTCTGGAGTGACTTCGGCCATGGTTATGCCCATGGAGGATTCAACCACTTGGGCTACATCCTGGCCTGTTGCTATGAATATGGCTGCCACTATGTTGGCTATATGGGCATTTAGGCCATATGCTGAAGCAAGCCCACTGCCTAACAGATTCTTTCTCACGTTAACCTCAACTATGGCCTCAGGCGTCGTCTTTAGCTTCTCTTCCACTATCTTTCTCTTAACCACAGCTTCGCTGACTACAGTCTTGCCCCTGCCAAGCAGCCAATTGACTGCATTAGGCTTCTTATCTACGCATAAATTACCGCTAAGGCTTACTAGCTTGGCATATCCTGTATTCTTCTCTATGAGCTTGCAGGCTCGATCACAGCCTATGGTAACCATGTTCATGCCCATAGCATCATAGGTGTAGGCCTCAAACCTTAGCCATACGTTCCTTCCAACAATCCATGGCCTTATGTCAAGGAGCTTTAGGTAGGGACTCACAGATTCAAACTCCTTCCTAATCTCCTCTATATGCTCTCTAACCCATTCAACAAGCTCTACAGCTTTCTCCACGCTGGGAACTACAAATAGTGGAGCTCGTGTCATGTGATCTCTTATTATCTTGCTTCTGGCTCCTCCTGAAGCTGTTATGGCACTACACCCTCTATTCACGCTAGCAACAAGCGCACCCTCTGTAGTACAGAGAGGTATGAAATACTCTCCATCAGCATAATCCCCCTTTACCTTCAGAGGGCCCGCGACTGCCATGGGGATCTGTGCACAGCCTATGGCAACCTCTATGTTCCTTCCCTTAGTAAGGTCCAAGTCGATACTGTAAGAGCCTATGTGCTCAAGCTTAGCTCCAGTCAGCTTCTCAAGAGCTTTTCTCCTTATGCTTGCAGCCCTGTCCACATCCCATTCAACATAGCCTTCAACCTTGTAGAACTTGAGTTCCTTTCTGACTAGCTTCTCAACAAGTTCATCGTCGATACTCATTTCGACACCTGTCATCTCTTAATACTTGAGAATATATTAAAGTCTTAGGATACATTGAGGAGGAGTTGAGCTTAAATAATAATTCATCAGCTACATAGAACTGAGAATCGGTGATACTATGAGCTATCCAGATAAAGTCAGGGTTCTCATCAAGGTCTGTAAGGTCTTATCAGATAGAGGCGTGAGATATGTAGTAATAGGAGACTCAGTTCTCAACCTACTCTACCCAGGGAAGTGGACCAAGGAACCTCGTGACCTGACGATCCTTGCCACAGAGCCTGATCTGATATTTGAGACCGAGTTCTATGAGAAGCTTGGTCAGGAAGAGGGATGGGATGTAGGTTACTCTCAAGTAGGCACCATATACTATGAAGTCGAAGGTGAAGTCATAGAGCTGTACTCCAACATTGGAGACATATATTATCCACCACCAATGATTGATGAAGCAGCTATAGTCGAGGTTGATGATGCAAAGGTAAGAGTTCTAAGAATAGAGGATTATCTAGTCTCAAAGGCTAGAGAATGGAGGAGAGAAGAAAGAGTGACTTTAAGTGAGGTGGCCAGCTTCATAGGAAGAGAAGGTATCAAGATTGATAAGAAGCGTCTTAGGGAGATGGCTGAATACTTCGACGAGAAGGACGATATTCTTAGGAAGCTCAAGCTCGTTGGTTTACTATGATAACTTCTTGAACCTCATTTCCTCAGGCTAATGATTTCTCAGCAATGGGACCTCTCATCACGTTTCAGAGTGAGGAAAAATCATCATCTAACTACATAGATAGCCAGCGGTCCTTAAATATTTCTAACAGTCCACGCATTCAGCATAGTATTGCATGAGCTCTTCCCAGGTATATTTCGCTCCTCCCACTACAAGGCCCATCCATGTAATCACCACCTTGTACCTTAGGTCTCTTATCGGTCCATCTATGTGTAGCTTGACGCCTGGGATGAAGGTTGCAGATGCATATTTCCATGAGAAGTTAAACCATCTTGTGAATCCATTCATATCAACTTCATCTCTCCACAGAATGAGCTCCTTATCCTCTATGATGGACTTGATAACCACTATAGCTCCTCTCCCTCTGTAATGAAGAGGCTCTCCATCCTCAGTCAGTACTCTGAACTTGACAGCACCTTGCCATACCTCTACATAACTATTGTTCAGAGCACATAGATCGTTCCAACTAAGTCTGTCTAGAACCACTAGTGGATGATAGACCTTCACCCCTTCATACTCCCTTGCCAAGATTATGGTCAAGTTAAATAGCCCACGTGCCTTAGCAGGATAGAGTGGGTTCCACAACCTCAACTTGACCCATCCCATTCTATCCGTAGTAGTCTCCTCTACGACAAGCGGAAACTCGCCTATCTCAATCCCTGGAAGAGTTCTGTTGTATATTGCAACTATGATTCTCTCGTTGCTAACCCATCCTACTACTTTATTATTTACCATAGGAGTTATGAGTCTAACCAGCAGAGTTACATATCTTGCCTTATGCTCAAGCTTGTCCACATCAATATCCATTAGCTCCTCTGCTGCTCCTGCATTAGCTTCATCTAAGGCCTCAAGAACTGTATAGAACACGTCTGGAGCGAAGCTGATACTGGACACTATCAGCATCAACATCATGAGGCTCAAGGGCCACATACTCTCAAGTTATCATAAGACTCAAACAGGTATAATAACTAATCTACTTGTCTCCCCTCGCCCTTACAAGGCTCAACCTCAACCTCCTTGGCTAGAATTGCTAGAAGTGGAAGGGTTTAAATTAGCCTATAGAGCCTAGAAACTGAGGGATGGTGAAAGCTTGATCATGGTCTATCACGGATCTCTATCCTTCTACATCAATTATAAGGGTGACGCTGTCGCTGTCAACATACAGCGATACCCTACCAAGGTTCTGGCTCACATAAAGTTCACTGGATCACGTATGGAACCCCAGATGGTCAAGGCTGGAAAAATCGAAATGGTCTGGGCTGGAAAAGGTATGCTGCTTAGAGGAGATAGAGAAGTGTACATAACAACAGAGAGAGGACCTGTGAGGAAAGGAGCTGACTACTTAGTAGTTCTTCATCCAAGGAAGGACAAGGTGAAGATCTTCTTCAATGATCAGCGTACACTTATCGTAAGAGGAGAGGCCTTTGATTTCACTCATTGCAGAATAGTCACAAAACTTCACAGCATGAACATTGAAGAGGAGTTCCTCAGATTAATGATAGATGGTAAGAAGAAGGTTGAGGGAAGGCTTTATGATGAGAAGAGGAGACAGATCAGGGCTGGAGATTACTTAAGGTTCATAGCTCAGAGCGGCCTCGAGGCCTACTTTCTTGTAACTGATGTCAAGGTGTATCCTGGCTTCATGGAGATGCTTGAGAGTGAAGGCCTTCACAACGTCCTTCCCAAGGCAAGGTCTCTTGCCAATGGAATTCGAGTGTATAGAAGATTTTATAGAGAAAGAGAGGAACTTGAGTATGGAGTATGTGCTATTCACATAGTGCCTTTGTGAGTCCTATATAGTGACTATCTCATACTTCCTAGAGCCAAGTCCTAGCCTCTCCGCCTCCTCTAGTATAACCCACCAGTTAAGCTCTGGATAGTATAGCTTTGCCTTATCCTCCCCTGGTTTAACAAACTCATATCTGCCCTCCTTGAAGAGATATCCAGGCATGGCGTTTATCAAGTCCATGGAGGCCTGGTCTATGGCAACAGGGTCATAAGAGCCGAGAATTCCTATGTCTGGTATCACAGGAGACTCAAGGAAGGTTCCACAGTCACAATACCTCGTGACCTCCATGAGGAGATTTATGTAGAATACCTTATTCTTCTCAAAGGTCATTAGAACTCCCTTGGCAGCTTGAGCTGCTAGTCTTTGGATTCTATCAGTTCTATCCCACGGTATTGTTATGGCTCCACTTCTACATATGGCCAAGCAGTCACCGCAGCCTACGCATTTCTCATAGTCTATCCTAGCCTTGCCCTCTATCACTCTGATGGCCTCCCATCTACAGTGTCTTTCGCAAAGCCTACATCCTGTGCACCTATCAACATCTACTGTAGGCTTTGAGGTTGAGTGCATGGCAAACTTAGTAGCCCTCGCGGTACATCCCATGGCTAGATTCTTGAGTGCTCCTCCAAAGCCAAATGATAGATGAAACTTCACATGTGAGATTACTATCATAGCATCTGCTTCAGCTATTGCCGCTGCAACGTCTACTTTACCAAGCTCTCCACCCACTTTCACCTCCACGGCATCTCTTCCTCTTAGACCATCAGCTATTATTACTGGAGCATTTATAGTGCCCATTGTGAATCCATTCATAGCAGCAGTCTCTAAATAGTCTACAGCATCTCCTCTATAGCCTGCATAAAGCGTAGTGGTATCGGTCACAAAGGGTTTTCCACCATGCTTCTTAACGTAGTCTACTACTGAGCGAATTATCTGAGGACGTGGGTGTCTGAAGTTTCCCCTCTCGCCTAAGTGAACTTTTATGGCTATAATCTCGCCTTCTCCTATCATCTCATTAACTTTAGCAGCATTGAGCAAGTCTTGGATTCTCCTCATTATGTTAGTGGCTTTCCAGTCGAACTTAACCATGTATACCTTCGACATGTGAATGACCCCTCTTAAGAGATCAGTTGAGGCCCATATTTTATCTCATCTTCGAATATGCCATATTGTCGGCAAAGCACTTAGGGACCATGACCGAAGGCCATAAACAAATTTCTTGTTGATTGAAAAGCTTGAAATATACCCCTTAGCTTATATAGTAAGAGCTGACAGGCGGTGTAAGTTTGAGAAGAACCCTAGTCTTCCCCTTCACCGCAATAGTAGGACAGGAGAGAGCGAAGCTTGCCCTCATACTTAATGCTATAAATCCCCTTATAGGAGGAGTTCTCCTTCGTGGTGATAGAGGGACTGGCAAGTCCACTATGGTTAGAGCTTTTGCTCAAGTGCTTCCAGAGATAGAGGTGGTAGCTGATTGTCCCTTTAACTGTAATCCCTATAACGTCAATGAGATGTGTGATAGCTGCTATGAGAGATACATGAGAGGAGAGAAGCTCCCTATTGAAAAGCGAAGAATGAAAGTCGTTGAGCTCCCTCTTAACGCTACCATAGATAGAGTTGTGGGCACTCTTGATATAAGAAGGGCCATAAAAGAAGGCATAAAGGCGCTTGAGCCAGGAATATTGGCTGAGGCTAATCGCAACATCCTATACATAGATGAGGTAAATCTGCTTGACGATTATATAGTTGATGTACTTCTCGATGCAGCTGCCTTTGGATGGAATATCGTGGAAAGAGAAGGCATCTCAGTCAAGCATCCTTCACGCTTCATCCTTGTCGGTAGCATGAATCCTGAGGAAGGTGAACTAAGGCCGCAAATACTTGACCGCTTTGGGCTGGTTGTTGAAGTTGAGGCTATAACAGACCCTGACCTTCGATGTGAAATAGTCAAGAGAGTTGAGGAGTTCCACTGTGATCCAGAGTCCTTTGTTAAAAAATATGAACACGAGGAGGTAAGACTGAGGGAAAGAATAAGAAGAGCAAGAGAAATAGTGAGCAAGGTGGCAATGGAGGATGAGCTGGTAAAACTTGTGGCTAAGGTCTGTGTTGAGCTCCATGTATCTACACACAGAGCTGAGATAATAACTGTTAAGTGCGCTAAAGCGCTTGCAGCCTTTGATGGCAGAACGAGAGTTGAGCTTTCTGATGTGAAGAAGGCTCTAGAGCTTGTCCTACCGCACAGGCTTAAGAAAAGCCCCTTTGACGAATCACAAGAGGTAAGAGAGCTCTTGGAAAGTCTTGATATCAAATTTCGTAAGAACCAGTACCGAGGGCAATACGAGAAATTTCGTGTAGACAGACAGAGTACTTCTCATCACTCGCAGGGTAGGGGAGAGTGGAGCGTTAGCTTGGGAGAACTATTGAGGCAGCATCACCCAGTCATGGTGATCACTACCATGCCTTTTTACAGAGATATTCCTACGCCTCCTCAATATCATGCTCCTTTAGACAGGATCTTCAAAGTCAGAAAGGACTTCGACATAACCTCCAATATCTATCCTAGGATAAAGCAACAACGTGTAGGGTCAAGAGTAGGGCATAGAGCCTCTAGAAGGAGTTACATAAAGAAAGTTGGCGGCAAGATGGGAGTGTACATAACCTATATGGTTCCCAAGGATGTCAAGAAAGTTGATGACATCGCTGTTGATGCTACTATAAGAGCTGCTGTGCTGAGGATGATAGGCTGGAAAGTAAAAGCTCCTCCCATCAAAGTATCAGACGAGGACATAAGGGAGAGGGTTAGGAGAAGACCTGTAAGCCACCTGATAATACTAATCCTTGACTCAAGTGGCTCTATGGCTGCTCTCAGGAGAATAGAATTAGCAAAAGGTATACTATGGAACCTAGCCAAGAGAGCCTACATAGACAAGGACTACGTGTCCCTTATAGTGTTCAGAAGAAATCACGCAAAGATCCTCGTAGAACCCACGAGAAACTATAAGAGAGTTATGTTAGAGCTTGAACGAGTACCTACAGGAGGAAAGACCCCTCTTTCACATGCCCTCCTCGAGGCTTATAGGCTGATAAAGAGAGAAAAGATTAAGAATAAAGACCTTCAGGTAAGTCTCATCATAGTTACTGATGGCAAGGCAAATGTTCCACTCAATCCATCAGGATCTATTGAGGAGGAGATAAGAAGATTGGGAACCGCCATAAGAAAGCTTGGCGTGAGATCTCTCATAGTTGATACAAGACTTCCCTTTGAAGTCAATCTGGCCCTGGACTACATGAACGAATTAGTTGAAGCTCTAAATGCAAGATGTGTGAGAGTTCCAGTAATAGGAGCCTAGGGAATATTGGAAGAAAACACAGGGATGTTTTTAGTTGTCCTCAGCGTGCTTTGTGCCTCTACTCAGTCTTTACACCCTTTCTGAAGAAGGTTCCACAGTTGGGGCACTTAAATAGACCTATTGTGACGGGTTTTCTCCCTTTGGGAGCAAGCTGCCATGTCTTTATTGGCTTCTCCACTTCAGTACCACATTTGGGACACTTGGGCATCATGCTCACCCCTACTTGTCTCCTCTTCAAGATTAACAAGGAGCCAGACCATTATATATGTATCGTCCACATAAAGTCACATCTTTATCCTTTTCTTTGAGACTCTGAGAAAGAAGCTAAGGACTTTTCAAGATATTTCAAGAGCTTTCAGAGCTCTAGGGAAGAAAAGAAGACAAAATCTTGCTTTATTTCGGAAAAGAAGCTCAATTCCCTCTATAAAACATAAAATCTTAGCAATTCTCTCCATTTTTCCTAAAATCAGCTGAGATCAGCCTTATTTCTTTTATTTTAAGAAATTTCCTTTCTTCCTTTGGCATAAACAGCTCTCTTCTGTTTTCTTTAGGTCAGAGTTAGTGAAAAATAGGGCTTCATAGTATTGACCCTGGGGATTAAGTGACAGGTCCAGGTCCTGGCAAGATACCTCTTGAAGCCTCAGTGTATCTTGAGCCAGCCCATATGAAGTTAGACGCTGAGGTGTATCTTCATGTCAAGGGATACTCTAATGCTAGGGTCACGCACCTAGACATAGAGTATCCAGGCCTAGAGAGAGTAGTAGGTGAGAGTCGCTTCCTCAAGCTGATAGGGCTAACCAATGGCTTTGAGGTGAAGCTTATACCCCCTGTTAAAGTTGAGGGAAGGTACATAACTAGACTTGTTGTTAGGTTCAAGGATCTTAGGATCATTGAGCCTGGTGTGAGTACCATAGCATGGGTTGGAGTAAAACGTGGAGGGATATACATAGGCTTCAGAAAGGAATATGTGAAAGTTCTTGAAGCTGAAGCCATCCGAAGGGGAATATCCCCCCTCTAGACAACGGTCAGGGCAAACTTTAGGTTTAGCCATTCACGATACAGCCTATCCTTAAGTGCTAAGCCTTGAGCAGTATCCTCGATAACCTCTATGTTCTGTAGCCTCTTAACATAGCTAGCTATGTAGTGATAAGGCTTTCCGATAACATTGGATAACTCCATGATTCCCTTAGGACCCTTAGCAAGCTCCACTAGAATCCTTGCCAGAACTCTACCATGGCCTGCCTTAGATAACAGTATCTGATGATAGTGTTCAAAATGTCTATGCAGAAGGCCCCAAGGCTCCCTTAAGGACATGTACACAGCTCTACTAACAACCTCTGAGTCTACAGTCTCCTTGGCTATACCTCTGTATCTTCTTAGGATTTCCATGACTATGATGTGTACGTATAGGGGCAGACCTTCGGAAACTTTATGTATCTCATCAAGTGCATCCCTTGAGAATTCCATTTCCTTAGCCATGTTGTTAACGAGTTCAAATACTTCATCTCTAGTAAGCTTCATCACCCTCTTCATCGTAAAACTGTCCATGGCCGTCCCGTATATACTCCTTACTAATCTAGGGGATAAAGTAGAACACACCAAGGATATTGACGAAGAGTTAGTTATTAGGTCAAGGAATTCCATGGGAGTTATCCTTACATCGGAATATCTGAAGAGAGGTCTCAATTCCTCAACGTCATCCAGCAGCATGATGCAGCATCTATCCATATGTTCAAAGGCCTTATCTGCATGCTCCAACACTTCCTCTATGTTCTGCGCCCTCATCAGAGGTGTTATGTAGCCCGTCCTGGCCTGTAGCTCTTCTAAGCACTTGACAAAGGCCTCTCTAAGCAAATTTAAGAGGTCTCCTGGCATGAATACTCTATCGCATGGTATGTATATCACCTTGATTCCTCTCCTTCTCAATCTTCTCATCAGTGATAGTAATATACTTGTCTTACCTATTCCTATAGGGCCGTAGATTACGTAGTTACACTTGACATTCTCCATTACTCCCATTACTCCTTTACCGACTTCTTCAAGTAGCTCAGACCTAAAGGGGAGCTCTTCGGCTATGATAGGAACCCAAGGTGATGGAGTAGACATCGGATCTAACACTTATAATGTTAGATTTTAAATCTAGCATTTTATCTTTAACAGTAATATTTAAACGCAGACGTAGTCTGCATCATCATAGGCTAGAGATACATGATGATAGGTGGTGAACATATATGAGCTTGGAGCTCCAGGTAATGGATTATGTTAAGAAGGCCTTAAAGGGCATGGAGCCTCATGGATTTGAACACACCATGAGGGTCTACAAGCTCACCATGAAGTTGGCTCAGGCATATCAAGGCAAGGTTGACCTTGAGGTACTGAAGCTTGCAGCTCTACTTCACGATATAGGCAGACCTCTTGAGGAGACTGTGAAGGAGCACCATGCCATAATAAGCTCTAGGATTGCTAGAGAAGTACTGAGGGAGTATGGAGCTAGAGATGAGATCATAGAGAGGATAGTTGAGGCCATAATATCACACAGCTATAGCTTGAAGATCAGGCCACGCACATTAGAGGCCATGATACTCTCTGATGCTGATAAACTGGATGCCATGGGGGCCATAGGCATAGCTCGCTGCTTCATGGAGTCAGGCAAGAGAGGAAGGAGCCTAGAGGAGAGCCTTAAACACTTCTATGAAAAGCTCCTAAGGCTCAAAGACATGATGTACACTGAGGAGGCCAAGTCTCTTGCTGAGAAACGCCATAAGTTCATGGTCGAATTCCTGAAACAGCTAAGGGAAGAGATTGAGGCTTTAAGCTAAGCTTTATAGGTCTCCACGACTCATCAGTATATGGCGATGAAGAGACCTCACGGTAGCTGAAGGATGACGAAACGCGCCTCCTATGAGCCGCAATTAGCTCTCTCAAGTATCATAATTCTCAAAGCTGGAGTACTCTGGCTATCCCAACCAGCAGCAGGGAGAGACATTAGATCTGCCTTCCACCCTCCCCCCATCATAAAACATGTCATGGGTATTATCAACCTTTCATGGTATAATGAATTGGTGTTGCCCTGTCTCAGCACCTGATTTCTCAACTACCTCTAGGCTTCTCTCAGAACATCAGGGCGTGAAACATATCTTTCACGACACCAAGTCAAGGCCCTCTAGACCTCCTCAGACCTGCAATTCTCAGCTTAAATATAATCTCAACTAGGACTATTATTACTATGACTATGGCAAGGTATAGAGTTGTAGCCACGCCTTCAGCCTTTCTTGCATAGTAGAGGTTTATGAAAGTCTTATTGGCGTTAGTGAGGTAGGAAATGAATCCATACATGGTAGCCAGTCCATTTACACGACTCATGTACTCGTGAAAAAGCTGTGGGCTTCTTGGATCAGCATATGCCAGGATGAGTACGCTGATGTTGTATTTGAGGGCCATCTCCTTAATACTCTCAGCGAAGCGTATGAGTCTATTCATCTCGTCCTCATCAAACATGAAGTACCCTTTCTTGGACGGATCATAAAAGCTTCCGAACTCATCTATCAGCACAAAGTCAAGGTGTGGTATAACCTCTTCAATGACATCTGGGGGATAATCCCTCGACCTAACCATAACCCCTATTAGCATGGGCTCAGCTTGTAGCTCCTGAATGATGCTGATTGCTTGTAAATATCTCATGTTATCGTCGTAGATGAGAATACCATCGTAGTGTTCCCGAATAATGTGCTTCAGATACTGCGAAATCCCATCTAGGTCTAGATGACTGAGGTCAGCATAAGCTATGACCTTGCATCCTCTCTGCTTAAGGGAGCTGACTAAGCTCATGTTCCAGATGGGCTTAAGTATAACAACGTCGAACCTAGCCAGAAGCTCTTCATTCCAACTATCCCCTAGGTATATTACATAGTTTGCTGTGCTGTTACTGAGCAGCACTAGTGTGACCATGAGGAGAAGCCATGCTGACCTCATGAATATACTCCACTCTCCTCCTCACTACTCATGGCAAAGGTGTGCTCTTCCTAATCTTAAGGCCTAGAACCTTTGAGCTGGGGTCTATGCTGAGATTGCTCGCATAGTATATACCTCTTCTTACTTCACACTCTGGTCCAATTATGACCTCATCTCCTATGACCTCATCACAGACGGTGTACTCTATGTAGACTCTCCTTCCCTCAATTCTCTTAGCCTCAAGCACTACTCTCTCACCTCTTCTACTTATCCCTATGAGCTCTATCCCTAGAACTCGGATGCTGAGGCTCTTCTCCTTCTCTCTTCTTATATCAACCTCGCTTCTCCCTCTTATTGTCCCTCCTACACGAGATGCACCTATCATTCTAAGGATGAATCTATCACATTCTACGTCCTCTTCAGTCCTTAAGCTGCCTTTTATCTCTACATAGCCTGCACTGATGCTTCTAGCTCTTACGTTTCCAGCCACCCTCACATTATGGCCTCTTATGTTCCCCACCACTATCAGGCTTCCATGTGACTTCAAGTCACTAACCTCCATGTCTCCTGAGAATCTAGCTGAGCCAGAGGTCTTGATGGTATGAGCTGATATGTTGTCACCTAGAAACCTTCCTGAAACACTGAGAGCTCTTAGCCTCAAATGGCCTCTTGCCTTACCAGAGCCTGATATGCGTAGCTCTCCTGCCTCATAGCTACCTGCTCCTGATATGGTAACCCTCATCTCCCCTATGGATATGTTGCCTGAGCCGCTGATCCTAAAGCTTGTTTTTTCAAGCATATGCCTAATGGCTTCGCTCCTCTTTCTACTCTCTATATTTCCCAGCCTCCTCTCTCCATCATTGGTATTATGTGAGACAGGAGATAAACATTTCTCCGCAAGCATTGATAGCAGTACTTGGTCACGTAGTCAACAATATATATTCAAGTATCTGAATATTATGATGCGAGTAGATATGGGGAAAGCTGAGAGGCTGTTAAGAAGAACTGGCAAGCATAGAGCCGGGGGAATGCCACAAGTCAGGACCAGTGATGGTCATATGGTGACTTGGAGGCGCAAGTTCATAGTCGAGCAACTATTAAGAGAAACCAAGCTTACGGAGGAATTCTTCAAGGTTCAGGCCATAACAAAGGGAGAGGCTGAGAAGGTAGCTAAGACAGTCGAGGATAAGATAAGAAGCCTAGGCTTGAAGTTTGTCAGTGCTCCTCTGATAAGAGAGATGGTCAACAATGTCCTCTTAGAGCTCTCCGAGGAGGATCCTAGGTTTGCACTATATAGAAATGTCTGTACTCGATGTGGAGCTCCAGTGTATGATGTCTATCAAATATTCACCGGAAGATCCAAGTATGTTGGGGATGACTATCAGAAAATAAGTCCTGAACTATCTCATAGGAGACTAGCTGATTTAACAGCCAAGGAAGCAACTCTTCTCCTTCTCCCTCCTAGTGTAGCTGACTCTCACCTTAGAGGCGATATTCACATTCATCAGCTTGAGTACTTCTGTACACGTCCTGCCTGTCAAGCACTTGACCTGAGGTACTTCCTATACTATGGGCTTACAACAGGAGGAGAAGGGCAACTGATAAGCGGTATAGGCCCTCCTAAGAGCCCCTACTCAGCATGTATGGTAGCAGTTTATGCACTGCTCATGGGCTGTGCCTATCATTCGCTTGGTGTCAGCCTTCTAGACCTCCTCATCATGCTGGCACCCTACATGGCCAAGTTAAGTCAGGAGCAGGCTGAAGAGCTTTTAAGACTCCTCCTGATGGGCCTCTCTCAGTCCCTTCCTCTCCAAGGAAGGCGACTACTTAACTCAAGCATTCAACTTTCCCCCATCGTTACTAATCCTTGGCATAGAGCTCCTGTAGTAATGGCTGGAAGCGTGTGTGATGATGTATATGGCAATTATGAGGAGGTGGTTAGAAAGCTCTTCCTCAGCTTCATGAGGATCCTTTTCAAGAGCCTTCATGAAGGAGGGTACATCAGAGTTCCAAGAGTGGACCTCGTCTTGAATAGCAAGGTCCTGAATGAAGTAGATGACGACATTGCGAGAATTTTGTTGAAAGCTGTACGCCATGGAGTCCCTCTCTTTGTGAACAATCTATCTGCCTTGGAGAGAGCTATTGAGTGCTACTGCTGCTTCTATCACTTCCAAGAGAGCTCCTCCACCACAGACTTTGAAGACTGCGTGGAATTCAAAGGAGGAAAACACTTCAGCTTAGGCGCCAAGCAGGTGGTCTCAATAAACATGCCCAGGTTGGCATATAAAGCTAAGGGAGATGATGATAAACTTCTGGAGTATGCTCGTAGAGCTGTAGACCTATGTATTAATGTGTTCAAGACCAAGGAGGAGTGGCTTCGCAGAATGATGAGGGCAGGCCGCCTCTTCTTCCTCCAAAATAGACCTCCTGATCCTCGTGATGAAAGACGAAGAGGAGAGCCTCTTACTTACTTCGAGAAGCTCGACTATGTCGTCGCTCTGATAGGTTTTGAGGAGATGCTCAAGTTCCATACTGGCCATTCTCCCTTTGAGGATAGGTCTTGTCTAGTTTTTGCCATCAAGCTCCTTGATGAACTAAGAAGATATGCTGAGCTATGGCAGGCCAAGGGCATTAGAATAAGGTTTGCAATGCCTCCCCATGGGGAAGGCAATCAAAGGCTAGCCGTCTGTGATCTTGTAATTCCAAGCTATAGGTATTCAGCAAAAAAGGCTGTTAAGGGAAGAATTGATGAAGCAAGCAAAATGCTGAGAAGAGGCGTTAGAGACCTTCCTGTATATTACACCTCGGAGATTAAGGTCAGAATTAGTGAGAGGAGAAGACTGGAGCATGTGGCACATGTAACATCTAGGCTAGATGGAGGAGCCCAGATAGGCATTGTTATAGACCATGATGTAGATGAGGATTTGCTAAGAAGATATTTAGCGTATTTAATAGACAAACTTAACCTTGAACACTTTTATATTCAGATGTAGCATTCCATTAAGGCTTATTTGGGTGATAACTTAGTGTTAATGTCGAGGTGTGGGTTTGCTACTAGTAGTGATGATATTGCTAACCTTAGCACAGCCCGCACTCACTCAATGGACCATCAAGAGCTTGACTATAGAGCTATACCCTGATGGCGCAGCCATGGTCAGTTACCTGATAGAAGTCTACGATGGGGTAGGTATGCTTAACATAACTCTTCTAGGCGTGCCTGAGTTCCTCATTGTATCTGATGATGAAGGCAACCCTTTACACTATGAGCTCTACGATGATATGATCTCGATCCTTCTGATGGGCTCAAGATATGTGAATGTGACATATTACACCATGTCGCTAACCTTCAAAGAAGGAGAAGTATGGAAGCTAAGTGTAAGCGAGGTGCCCACTGAGCACATCGTGGTATTGCCTGAAGGAGCGAAGGTAGTTGGACTAACAGAGATACCTCTGAGCATTGAAATAGTAGATGGTAGAACAAGGCTCATAATGCCAAAGGGCACTTATGAGATAGAGTACGTAGTCCCCATAACTCCTCCTATAAAGCCTCCTGAGGAGAAGCCTCCAGAGACGCCTCCTAAAGAAGCTCCACCCCCTTCGCAAGAAAGGCCTGCTCTTGACATGTGGCTGCTGATTTTAGCTATAGTAGTGGCCATAGTCGTCATACTCACCATAATCGCCATAGAGAGGAGGAGAAGGTTAAGCTCTGAAATAAGTGAAGAGGAGAGGGAGATCTTGAATGCTTTGAAGAGGTTGGGCGGAGAAGCTTATCAGTATGAGGTTGCCAGGATGGTCAATCTACCCAAGACCACGCTGTGGCGTCATGTAAGAAGACTTGCCGATAAGGGCTTAATAGAGATAGAGAAGCGTGGTAGGCAGAACTACCTTAAGCTAAGGTAAAGTGCCTCTATAATACTCCTTTATGGTCTTCTTGATCTCCTCAAGGCTTCTTATAACATTTCTAGCCTTCTCAATCTCCTTATCAATAAGGGCTTCAAGAGCCTTCAGCCCTTTCAGCGTTATGTAGATTCTTCCCTTCTCGATCATAACGAAGCCCTTGTTCATCAACTTCTTTATGCAATTCTCCGCTTCGAGAGGGCTTACCTTCAGGAGCTTAGCCTCCTCAAGTGCAGTATCTATGCTGATTGGCATTCTAAGCCTTACTATAGATATGAGGATCGCCTTGGAGAAGTTGTCTGAGATCGCCCTTAGGTCGCTTGAGCTTATGGCTCTCACTTCTCGCCCTGGCCTAACGAATCCATATAGCGCTCGCTCCTTAAGCTTGAGATATTCTGTATACAGAAGACAGGCTGGATACACCGTGATGTAGAAGATAAGCCTTTTATGAGGAGGCAGCTCAAGGGCAGCCTTCCTAAGATAGGAGAGAGCCTCTTTTGCTTCAGCATAGGTGTCGGCATCTAGAATACCTTTTATCAGCCTTCTGATCCTACTATAGACCTCCAAGCAAGCCCCTTATGAACCTCACTAGAGGTTAGTATTAAGCTTACCTTTGGGGATAAACTAATAGTACTGGGGGCTTGACCAGAAATGGATCGCAGGGCTCATATAGTCATAGGTGTGCTAATCCTACTAACGGCTCTAGAGCTGGCTCTTCCCATGGCCTACTCCATGGACAGCATAGTATGGATCAAGGTATACGCACCTGCAGTTACCAGGACTGAGAAAGGGTTTGAAGGCGTGGTCACCGAGATCTTTATTGGAATAGGCCCTGGCTCAGGCGAAGTATACATATCAACCTTGCCCTTGACTGAGATAGACATGCAAGCATCAGCAAGAGTAGCAGCCATGGTAGCGTGTGAACTAGCTGGTGAGAACTTCTACAGGTACAACTTCTATGTAAAGGTAAGAGCTCCAGCGCCTATAATGGGAGGACCTTCAGCTGGTGCTGTGATGACAGTAGCCATGGTTGCTCTCCTCAAGAACCTTGAGCTAAGGAAAGATATCATGATGACTGGTATGATAAACCCTGATGGTACGATAGGACCTGTTGGGGGAATATATGAGAAAGCGGAGGCTGCACATAAGCTAGGAGTTAAAGTCTTCCTTATACCTTATGGTCAAGAGGTTGTAACTCGCCAGGAGATAGTTAGGAGGAGGATAGGCCCCTTTATAATAGAGGAGACCAAGACCATTTCATTAAACATCACGGAGTACGCTATGAAGCATTGGGGAATGAGGATTATAGAAGTGTTCGACATCCGAGAGGCTATGTACTACTTTACAGGTTTGAGAATAACATCTCCCCCCGTTGAGGAGTTTGAATCTCCGAAAGTATACTTGGAGGTAACCAGCTGGCTTTTCAATAGGCTTCTACAAAACTACACAAGCCTGCTGACAGAGGTTGAGAAGGCTAGGAATCAGGCGGAGGGCTTCATGAGGAAGGAGCTTGATAGAATATTGAACAGAGCAGAGGCTCTTATAGAAGAAGCTAAGGCTAGAGCCGATGAGATGAAGTTTTATGTAGCAGCTTCAAAGGCTTTCCAAGCCATAATACTCTGCCAATACGCTAAGTACTACGTTGAGCTCATAAGCCATGGCGAAGAAGCCCTAGCTGATGTGGTGGAGGAGGTAAGGTACCTCCTAGACATGGCACGTAATGTAGTGAACTCCTCAACAGTCATCACTATAAATGCCCTTGAGCTGCTGTTAGCTGCCAAGATAAGATTGAGAGAGGCTGAAGAGATATATGATGAAGCCATAAGGGCTTATCGCAAGGGGGATTACGCAGGGTCAATGTATAGGCTTGCGTTCTCTAAGTGGAGAGCTGTGACCGCAATTGAATGGTTCAAAGTTGCCGTGAGGTTCGGAGCTGGAGCAATGGTCAACCTAACTTCGCTCAAGACTCTTATTGAGAACTATTTATACGAGGCCTTAACCGTATCCTCTTATGCTTATACAGTGCTTAGCCAAGCTGGGGCTATGAGCGAGGCATTACAGCTAGCAGAAGAGGCTATGGAATTTGTAGATAAGGCCAAAGAGTCCTTCTTCAAGGGAGATCTCCTCCTCTCCTTAGCTGAATCCATAGAGGCTCTTTCAAGAGCTAGCGTAGCTATGAATCTCCTAAACATCAATCCTCAAGCACTCAGACTACACATAGAGCTTCTATCACGCTTATCGCTTATCAGCATACATGAATGCCTCAATGCCAACATACTCCCCTTCATGGCACTATGCTATCAGGAATATGCCCTTGAAATAAGAGATCCTGCCGTTTCAATGATCTTCTACAGGAGCTCTGCCATCTATGCTAAGATCTTACTTTCGCTTCTAGGAGTGCATGCAAGGCCCGCAGAGATCGTTGAAAAACCATCTGTAAGTCCGAGTAGGAAGCCCTCTTCTGAAGGTAGTTCTCATGTTAGAGAAGGCTCTGAAGGATATCTGTCTGAAGTAGAGGAGCTAATCAACGAACTGCTGAGGCTGTTCAACCTATTCACTAAATATCTATACATGTATAGAGAGGTTGTTCTGACATGCATCATCATAGTGCTCCTAGTAGTAGTAACCGTGCTAGTCCTTGCTGCTCCTAGGAGGACTAACAGATGAAGTCCACACGGCATAAAGTGCTAAACACGTTGGCATACATTATATCATACGTATTCTGTGCTCCATTGTTCTCTCTCTACATAGCTCTACTCATAATTTTCAAGGAGCCTTTAGATATGAAATGGCATATCCGCTTGCTAGTCTCTCTCCTCACGTTAGTAGTAGCGCCTACAATACATATAGCCTATGCTCGTGTCAAGGGAGAAGTAGACTTCTTTGTAAGTGATAAAAGGAAGAGGCCTAAATTCTTCATCGCTCCTATCATAGGATATATCTTTGGTGCAGCTCTTTTTCACATATGGGGAGATGTGCTTCTTGCACTATACCATTTCTGCTACTTAGTCATAAGCACAACCACGGCATTCTTCACTATCGTATATGCTAAAGTGAGCGTACACATGGCTGGCATTACAGGCCCCATAACTTTCGTAGTCCTCACCATAGACCACAGATTAGCTCCTCTATACCTGATATCAATTCCAGTAGCATGGGCTAGAATTTCCACTAGAGCGCACAGCCCAAGGGAAGTGATGCTGGGTGCTCTGGTAGCTCCCCTGATGGTGCTCATAGTGCTGATGATGGCTAAGGCCCTAGGTGTCCTATCCTAGTCTGTACAATGACGCATTTAAGCCCTGCATCATTCAAGATCTTTTTAACACGCAACATCTCATCCACACTAGGCCTTACCAAATCTCTTCTCCTGAAGGCGGGGAAATAATCCAGAACACATACTTGAACATCTGAATCTATAGAGGCCAGCTTCTCTCCTATTTTAGCTACCTCCTCCCAGCTCATGAACTCCTTGTTGTAGGGTATTCCAACGCCGAGATAAACCTCCTCCTTATAGTGATCTATCACGTATTTGATCGCATTCCAAGCTGTTTTTAGATACCTCTCGGCCAGCTCTTTATCGCTTATACCAGTTATCTTCATGAATGTTTCCACGTAGAGGCCTTTAGGCTCTATGCCTATATTGTTGCAACCTGCACTTACGAGCTCGTCTATATAGTCTGGAGTTAACAAAGTACCGTTGCTGTCCAGATGCAGTCTAGCTTCCTTATCTGGATTTAGCTTTCTTAGCTCCTTAAAGTATTCAATGAGCCATCTCTTGTTAAGCGTGGGCTCTCCACCGCTTATGGCAAGTCCTTTCACTCTATACCTTCTCCTGTAGTATGTGAGGATCTTGGCAGCCTCCTTTGGAGTCATAGGAGTAGAGGTGTTATCATATGTAACAGCATAGTTCTGACACTGCGGACACCTTAGGTTACATCCAGCAACCCAGATAGCCACCTCTATGTATCTCCCTAGCTTCTTCTCTCTCCATGGAGTTGCTTTCCCTCCCACGGGATGTGGTTCAGGCCCATGGACTATTCTGAGAGGCTCTCTTCCTGACGTGTTAGTATCTATCTTCATGCCTTCCTCTACAGGCGTGATACATGACCTCACTAATTCGCCATTGACCACAACAGCGCATGTCCAACATCCTCCAGTTCCACATGGAGCTTGAAGATCTCCTTCGCCTGGATATATACCTACTCTGAATCCTATCATCTCAAGGGCTTTCCTTACCGTTATTCTCTCAGGGACGTAGTAATCCTCATCATTGATATTAACCCTGACAAGCCTTCGCTTTTCCTTAACCCTTCTGATGACTCTAGCCTCATAGGGACATGCCCAATAGCAGCTTAGACATCCTGCACATCCTCTAGAGCTATAACACATAGCTACCATAGTGCAGAATCCACATCCTCTGCATTTGTTAGGGTCTATTTCGCATATTGTAGTTTCAACCTCTCCCTCTTGCAATGTTAACCACTCCTCTTGATAACTAAACTCTTAGGGAACTAATCTAAATTAACCCCTACGTCTAACAATAGTCATGAGGTGAAACTCATTGAGGCTTATCATACCACGATGGATATTCTTCATAGGAGCAGCTATAGTGATTGCCTTTGTACTCCTATACTACATAGTGGGGATTCCTTATCTACCAACAGGTCCCACCTACAGGCTGGAGAATGTCAAGGTCATGATAGTCCTCTTTGAGAACTATCAGCCTAGAGAACTGCATCCAGTGCTTAAGGCACTTGATAGGGAAGGTGCTACAATATACATACTAGCTGTAAATAAGAGTGTAGGAGCTAGTATTGAGTATCACATGTACATCATGGACATCGTAGACAAGTTTGAGCTCTATGCTGATACATGTGACGCCATAGTGATCATTGGAGGCAAGGGCGTATATGATAGAGTTGTAGGCATCATAGAGGATCCTGGAGTAGAGCTTGTTGGCAGGCTGTGCTCTAAGTTCAGAGAGAAGGGAAAGCTAGTAGCAGCCATATGTGCTGCACCTGCTATATTGGCCAAGGCTGGGATACTGAAAGGAGTCAGGGCTACGTGTTTCCCTTCCAGTGAGCTAGTGGAAATACTTAGAGCTCATGGCGCTATATATGTTGATATGAATGCTGATGTAGTCATAGATGATGGAATAATGACTGCAGTAGGCCCTGATGTAGCTGATAAATTCGCTGAGGCCATAGTAGAATACTTGGTAGAGCAGAAGACTAAGACTGGCTAAGCTTTTTATATCAGCAGCTAGGACAAGAGTACTCTGAGAGGCGGGGCTGGCCTGAGAAGTGATGAACCGTTGGGCGCTTGACCGAAGGGGATGACGAGATTAACTCTATTGAGCATATACATGAGGCTCATCGCATATTATGAATAGCTCGCCCACTCTGAGCTTTGTCTCCTCACATATATCCTCCATTAAGCGTGAGAGAGCATAGATGTTGAACTTTGAGGCGTGTACTATATCCCATGATCTAAAGCTAGCCCTGAGGTTTAGGACGTTTCGTCTTATCTGTAGATGTATTTCAGTTAGACAAGGGACTTCATCAGCTCTATGATCTATTGCTGGATTGAAGAATGCCACATGAGCTCTTGTGGTAAAGCCCCCTATTGCGTTCTTCAACTTCTCAATAGCTACCTCTAGCTGATTTAGTCCGAAGTGTCTGAATATCCTCTCACCATACGTATATGACTCATTATCGCCCAGCTCTGCCCTCATGAACTCGTGTTTATAATATGTCTCCAAGGGCTCCAAGTCTTCATCTCCCCATTCACTAGGCTTTTCTATTATGAGAGCTAGGAATGGCAGGACTATCCTCCTCGTATTCCTATCCCTTTCGTGAAGCTCTTCACCATACCTGCTCATGACATCATTTAAGGCATAATAGGCTTTCCAAGCCTCATCCACTCTGACTACTATGGCATCTCCAAGCACGACTAAGTCATAGCTAAGGCTTCTTATCACTGCTTCCTCAAAAGCTCCTCTATCATATAGCGTATAGGTCTTGCCCTTGAGAGTAATTGTCCTTGCATTCTCCGGCTCCTGAAGGCAACAGCTTATAATGTATTTCACTAAATCTCTTACATCATCATCCTCTACATCCATTTCTGTCATATCAATTATGCTCACCTGCTTAAGCAATCGTTCAAGGCGTCTTCTTCCTATGACCTCTAGCCTTGGATCACTCAATCTGCGCTGAGCTAGTAATCTATATATCTCACCTACTCTATGCCCTTTTGACTTACCAACCACTATGAGCCACCTTATGTTGGGATTATATAAAAGAGTCTCACACACGAAGTAAGTTCCAAACTCTGTGTTCTGAAGACCAGCTATGGCAGCACCATAGGCCACAAATTCCTTACAGTATCTCATGTACTCCTCATACTTCTCCAGATCCTCCTTTGTAACATCATAGCCCTTCATTGGATAGGCATACGGATATATGACGAGAACAGCTACTGGACTAAGTGGATTTCCATATACAACATGTGGAAACTTTACTCTATAGACTATACCAACTACCTTGTGCACATTTTGACTTCTGAGCAAGATTAAGGAATTCAACCTAGCTCTCTTTCCTTGGGCATGTCTATCAGACGAATATCCGAGTCTACTCTCTAGTATTATGCCCCCTCTAGGCTAGGAGTCGAGGAATAGTATTTTAACCCCTTGCACTAGCTCTACACTTCTCTTCTAAGCCCTTCGTCTATTTTAACAACCCATCCTCGTCTAGCGCCTGCCTTGATCCCTGCCCTTAACACCTTATCCCCAGCCTTCTCTGAGGGGACTAGAGCTATCAAGGATCCTCCCAGCCCAGCTCCAGATATTTTAACGCCTAGTGCGCCTGCTTGTAGGGCTGCGTCTCTGATCCTCTCGAGCTCTGGAAGGCTCACTTCATATAGATCTCTCAACATCTCATGCTGATAATTCATCACCAGACCTATGATCGCTAGTTCACTGCCCCACTTCTTTTCAGCATTCTTTGCTAACTCAATAGCATCCTTGCTTACTCCCCTCATGAACTGATGAGCTTCCTCAATGGTATAGATCTCCCCTTTAAGCATGCTAAGAGCCATCATCGTGGACTCATGGACTCTTAGTGTGAACAATATCCTGTCCCTTGATTTTGGAGGTA
>Ga0180301_10000043_pt1 | contig 79076 bp, 91 predicted proteins | sample GuaBasSediGuay16_FD_121797 | JGI IMG/M metagenome (GOLD analysis project Ga0180301, IMG submission 121797) | Subseafloor sediment microbial communities from Guaymas Basin, Gulf of California, Mexico - Guay16, Core 4569-2, 12-15 cm | ecosystem: Environmental > Aquatic > Marine > Hydrothermal...
ATACGTGAAAAAATAAGTTTAAAGGTTGCTGATTTTGCTAGAAGGTTTAAGGCTGAAAGTTTAAGGGTTGATAACGAGATAGACCCTCAAAGACTTTTTATATCCCCCCTTTCAGTTCATAGGGAGGAGGCTAAGGTTTCTGTTTGTATAAACCCAAATAAGCTTGACAGTTTTAACCCTGAAACCGATGCAAACCTTGAGGGGTTTAAACATTTTGAGGGTTGGAATGTTTGGGTTGAGGGTGAGGCTGACAGTTTAGCCTTAAAAGCCTACAACTATATTGGAGGTTTTCCAACCCTACCAAGGGTAAGAAAAAGAAAACATCCACCCCTAGACAAGCAGATTTTAAGTTGGCTTTCAAAACTGGACTCTGAAAAGCAGGGGTTAGGTTAAGGCTCAGTCAACTTTAAGTATTAGGCTTTACGGTATTCTGCTAGTAAAAATTTTGTGGTTGCTGAAGGGTTAGGTTATGGGGGAAAAAGAAAAGCATATTTCACGTAGTCAAGTTGAACATCTTGCATGGCTTGCTAGACTTGAGCTTACAGAGGAGGAAAAAGAGCTTTACACCCAACAGTTAAACGAGATTTTAGAATATTTTAATAGGCTTTCAGAGATAGACACAAGCAATGTCCCCCCAACCTACCATGTTATAGGTAAGGTAAACGTTTTTCGTGAGGATGAAGTTCAACCCTCCCTAAAAACAGAGGAAGCCCTAAAAAACGCTCCAAGAAAAAGAAACGGTTTTTTTGAGGCTCCAAAAATTTTGTAGGTTGTTAAACCATGAAGCTTTACTGGCTTCCCGCCTATGAGGTTAAACAAAAAATTTTGAGTCAAGAGTTAAAGGCTGAGGAGGTTACCCAAGAGATTGTTGAAAGGATTAGGATGGTTGAAGATAAGGTAAACGCCTTTATTACTGTTTGTGAGGATGAGGCTCTTAAAAAGGCAAAAGAGGTTGACAAAAAAATTGTTAAAGGTGAAAAGGTTGGAGTTTTAGCTGGAATCCCCATAGCAGTAAAAGACAACATAAGCACCAAAAACATTAGAACAACATGCGGCTCAAAAATACTTGAAAACTATATCCCACCATTCAACGCAACAGTTATTGAAAAAATTTTGGCTGAAGACGCAGTAATCATCGGAAAAACAAACATGGACGAGTTTGCCATGGGAACAACAACAGAAACAAGCTATTTTGGACCGACAAAAAACCCATGGGACCTAACACGTGTACCAGGAGGCTCCTCCGGTGGAAGTGCAGCTGCACTTGCTGCTGGTGAGGCTTTTTTGGCTTTGGGTAGTGATACTGGGGGGTCTATTCGTTGTCCAGCATGTTTTTGTGGGGTTGTCGGTCTTAAACCAACCTATGGTTTGGTTAGCCGTTATGGTTTGATAGCTTATGCAAACACCTTTGAGCAGATAGGTCCTATGGCAAGAACAACCTTTGATTGTGCTTTGCTTTTAACCGTTATTGCTGGCTGGGATTGGAGAGATTCAACCTCTGTTGAAACACCCCAAAAAAGCTATGTTGAGGTTTTAGATGGGGAGCTTAAAGGGTTAAAGGTTGGTATTCCTAGGGAGATGGTTGGGGAGGGTGTTGAAGAAAAGGTTGTTAAGGCTGTTTATGACTATGTTTTTAGGCTTGAAGAGTTTGGGGTTAAATGGGAAGAGTTTTCCCTCCCAATTTTAAATTATGCCTTGCCAGCCTACTATCTTATTGCAATGTCTGAGGCTAGCTCAAACCTTGCAAGGTTTGATGGGGTGAGGTATGGTTACAGGTTTCCCTCAGATGGAAACCTAGACTGGAACGATGTTTTTTCTAAGAGTAGGAGGGATGGGTTTGGTGCTGAGGTTAAAAGAAGAATAATCCTTGGAACCTATGCTCTTTCAGCAGGATACTACGGAAAATTCTTCCTAAAATCTCTAAAAACGATAACCTTGATAAAAAAGGATTTTGAGGAGGCGTTTAAACGGTTTGATGTTTTAATAGGTCCAACCATGCCTATCCTACCTTTTAAGCTTAAAGAAAAAATAGATAATCCTTTGGCTTTATACCTATGCGACATTGACACTGTTCCAGCAAACCTTACAGGTGTTCCTGCAATAAGCTTCCCATGTGGTTTTTCCAACGGTTTACCTATTGGTGTTCAGGTTATGGCTCCACCTTTCAGGGAAGACCTAACCCTAAAAATTGCCTACAAATCCGAGAAAATTCTTGGGTTTGATAGGTTTAAGCCAAACCTTTAGGTGGAGGTTAAAACCATGAGTTTAGATTTAAAGGTTAAGATTGGTTTAGAAGTTCACTGTCAACTAACAAGCCTAAAAAGTAAGCTTTTTTGCGGATGCTCCTCAAACTACCGTGGAAAACCTCCAAACACATGTGTTTGTCCTGTTTGTCTAGGTTTACCTGGTGCAATGCCTGTTGTTAACAGGAAGGCAGTTGAAATGGCTTTACTTATTGCTTTAGCCTTAAACTGTAAAATTGCTAAAACAACATTTTTTGCACGTAAAAACTATTTTTATCCAGACCTACCAAAAAACTTCCAGATTTCCCAGTATGATTTGGAGGGTGGGGAACCTTTAGCCTCAAACGGATACGTAACCTTTACAGTAAACAAAACAAGAAAAACCGTTAGAATTAGAAGAATCCATTTGGAGGAAGACCCTGGAAAACTTGTTCATCCCGGTGGGATTGGTGTTTCACCTTATACGCTTGTGGATTATAATAGGTCTGGTATAGCTTTGGTTGAGATTGTGACTGAACCTGACTTTGAAAGTCCTGTTGAAGCTAGAAGTTTTCTTCAAAAGTTAAGGTCTATTCTTGAGCATCTTGGAGTTTTTGATGGTAGTCTTGAGGGTGCTATGCGTTGTGATGCTAACGTTTCTGTTGAGGGTGGGGGAAGAATTGAGATAAAAAACATTTCATCTTTTAAGGATGTTGAAAGAGCGTTAAGCTATGAGATTATTAGACAAAAAGACCTTATTAAAAAGGGTGTAAAGTTTGGTATGGAAACCAGACATTGGGATGAAACTAAAAGGGTGACGGTAACCCTACGCACCAAGGAAGAGGAGCAGGATTACAGGTATTTTGTTGAGCCAGACCTATGCCCAATAGTTATTGGTGATGAGCTTATAGAAAAACTAAAAAAAGAGATGCCTGAGCTTCCAGACGCTAGAAAAGAGAGGTTTATACGTGAATATGGTTTGCCTGAATATAATGCTGAGGTTTTGGTTGGTGAAAGAGCTCTTGCAGACTTTTTTGAGGAGTGTGTTAAAATCTACGGTAAACCTAAACCTATCGCAAACTGGCTTATGGGGGACTTTCTCCAATGTCTTCACAGCCTAGATGTTTCTGTTAGCCAATGTAAGGTTAAACCTGAACATTTAGCCGATATGTTGATGCTTATAGATAAAGGTGACATAAGCATAAAAATTGCGAAAAAGGTTTTATGGGAAATGATGAAAACAGGTAAAACTGCCTCAGTAGTGGTTGAGGAAAAAGGTTGGCGTAGAATAACAGATGAAAAGTTTCTTTTAGAGGTTATAGGCAAGGTTTTTCAGGAGAATTCTAAGGCTGTAAAAGATGCTTTGGTGGATGGTAAGGCTATCCACTATCTTGTGGGTAAGGTTATGGAGATAACCAAAGGTATGGCTGACCCTGAACTTACAAACAAGCTTATACGTGAAAAGTTAGCTGAACTAAAAAATGATTAAAAAAATCTATTTTGCAACCACAAACCAAAACAAGTTTAGGGAAGCTGAAAAAATTTTTTCTTTTCATGGTTTAAAACTTGAACATCTAAAACTTAAAACCATAGAAATCCAGTCTGAAAGCTTGGAGGAAATAGCCTTAAACAGCCTAAACCAGGTTTTATCAAAATGTAGGCTTCCAGTTTTTGTTGAGGATTCTGGGCTTTTTATTAAAGCCTTAAACGGTTTTCCCGGACCATATTCCTCCTATGTTTTTAAGACTGTTGGTTTTGAGGGGATATTAAGACTGATGAAGGGTGTTAAGGATAGAAACGCCTACTTTCTTTCTGTTGTTGCTTTTGGAAGCCCAAACCATAAACCAAAAATTTTTGTTGGAAGGGTTTATGGGAGGATAGCTTTAAAGGCTAAAGGTTTAAACGGTTTTGGTTTTGACCCTATCTTTCAACCAGGAAACCTTAAAAAAACCTTTGGGGAGATGGAGGTTAAAGAAAAAAACAGGTATTCTCATAGGGCTAAAGCCATAAAAAAGCTTGTAGGTTGGCTTAAAAAAGGAAAATATTTTAACAGTAAACTCTAAATGCTTTTTCTCCTATTCAGTTAGGGTTAAACAAAACCTTATGAGTGTAAAAGGGGATGGCAAACCAGCAAAAAAACGCTTCTCTACTCTTTTTCCTCTACCTTTCAATGTTTATGGCAACCTTTAGTGTTGGAATTTATAATCCGCTTATCCCCCTTTACGCAAAACTTCTTGGAGCAACCTACATGGATTTAGGGGTTATTGGAACAGTTTTCGCTTTACCCTATGCAATCCTACCAGCCTTTATCGGAAGCCTAACAGACAAACTTGGAAGAAAACCGTTTTATGTTGGTGGGATTTCCCTCCTAACAGTCATAGCAATCCTATTTATTTTTGCATCAAACGTTAAAGACATAATCCTTATTAGGGTTTTAAACGGGGTTGCATACTCTTTCCTTTGGCCTGTTGCAGAACCTATGATTGTTGATGTAACATCCATCCATGAAAGAACAAGGGTTTTAGGTAGGTTTAGCTTTTTTTGGGCTTTAGGTTTTCTACTTAGCCCTTTTTTTGGAGGGTTTATTGTTGAAGGTTTTGGTTTTTATCCTCTTTTTATTGTGGCTATGCTTATAGGTTTAGCAGCCTCAACAGTAGCCTTCTACGGTTTAATCTATAAACAGGAAGATGAAGCCAGTCACACTAAAAAGGTTTGGATAGAAAATCCCGACAGTGAAAGCCTAAAAGGATCTGGTGGTCTTTTCCCCTTCTACCTAACAATAGTTGTTTATAGTATTGTTATAGGGATAGTTTTCTCCATTTTTCCTGTTTATGCAAACAGTTTTAATGTTTCCTCCTTCCAAATAGGAATCCTATTTACCGTTTTTGGTGTTTCAAGAGTTATTGTTTTCCTAAACTCTGAAAACGTCTCAAAACTTTTTGGAGAAAAAAACTCTATAATTTTGGCTTTAATCACCCAGATAGCAGCATTAACATTAATGGCTTCAACAAAAAATCTAGCTTCATTCCTCTCCGCAATGGTTCTTTTAGGGTTGTCGTCAGGAATTATCTCACCAATCACAATATCTATAGCCTCAAAAATCGCCAAAAAAGAAAAAATTGGAGCAACCTTAGGCTCCATGGAGTCGTTTGTCGGGTTGGGTATGACTGTTGGACCTATTGTCGGTGGAACTTTAGCAGAAAAGGTTAGTATAGAGTCACCCTATATTGTTACAGGAATTCTCTGCCTTCTCCCATTAGCAGTTTTGGTTAAGGGTTTAGAAAAATCTAAGAAGGGTTAAAAACTAATAGATAGTAGGCTTAACGAAGTGTTAAAAGAGATGGTTAATAAACAACAACGTTGTGAAATTTGTGGGGAGGATGTTTACCCCCTACCCTACATATGTAAATATTGTGGGAAAACTTTTTGTGTTGAACATAGACTCCCAGAAAAACACAACTGTGAAAGGCTTGCTGAAGCCATAGAAAAAACAAAAAACAGCAAAATTCTAGATTTAACAAGCGAAATAATAGAGTTTGAGAAAGCTCAAAAAGAAAGGTCAAAAGGGCTTTTAAAAAAGCTAGGCAAAAAGATAAGGTTTAAATAAGGGTGGATAAATGCCTATCAAAAACTTTTTCAAAACCTTACTTAAAAAGAAGTCAAACAACAAAAAAACCATGTTTGTATGTCCAAGATGTGGAAGCTTAAAAGTTTATCCCTCAAGCTGGATGAACGGATGGTTAACCCCAACCCAATACGTATGTGAAAACTGCGGATATAAGGGACCTATCCTCCTAAAACTTGAAAAAGAGTAAGGGTGGACTATTCAACAGTAACTATCAGGTTTCTGTTTTCAGCAAGCATAATAGCAATTTTTCTTCTAGCATTTTCAAGACAACGCCAAAGCGTCCCCCTAGAAATCCCCATCCTACGAGCAGCTTCTTCTTGGGTTAAACCCTCATAAAATATAAGCCTATAAGCCTCAAACTCGTCGTAGGTCATATAGATAGGTGACCTATCAATTCTTGGGGTTCCATTAGGGTTTAAAGGAACAAACTGGATTGTTCTAGGTTTTACGTTTATAATTCTAGGTTTCATAGGTCTACCTGGACCGCTCCACCTACGACGCCAAGTCCACATGCCAAATCCTACCCCTAAAATAGTTTAACAATCGTCTACCTAACTAAAAAAGTGGATATTCTACAACTCTTTTAAGTTTAACTCAAACCAAGAAAACTGGTTATTCTACCCCAAACTCTCCTTATCTTTTCTGAGACATCAGAGTTTGGTGCATATTCAACAACAGGTTTTCCGTTGGTTAAAGCCTCAACAACAATAGGGTTAAACGGTATTTTTTCAACAGCCTCAACCCCAGCCTCCCTACAAAAACCAACAATTTCCTCTGTTTTTTGCAGGTTTAAATCATACATGTTTATAAGAACCATCGCTGGAATCCTAAAAAACCCTGTTAAATCCAAAATTCTTTGTAGGTCATGAAGACCTGAAACAGTAGGCTCTGTAATAACTAATGCAAGATTAACCTCGCCAAGAGAAGCGATAACAGGACAACCTATCCCTGGAGGACCATCAACCAAAATAAGCTTTTTATCCTCTTTTAAGGCAAGGTTTTTAGCGTTATTTTTAACCAAGGTTACAAGCTTACCTGAATTAGACTCAGCAGCCTCAAGTTTTGCATGAACTAAGGGTCCATACCTTGTTCTTGAAACAAAAACATACCCTGAAACCTTCTCTTTTAAGGTTACAGCCTTAACAGGACATACATATGCACATACACCACAACCCTCACATAGGATAGGGTTAACCCTAAAATTTTTTATCGCATCAAACCTACAATGCTCCTCACATAACCCACATTTAACACATTTAGACTCATCTATTAAGGCAAGTTTTGAGCCTTTAAACTCCTCTTTAAACTCAAGTTTTTCAGGTTTTAGGAGTAGATGTAGGTCTGGAGCATCAACATCACAATCAGCAACCACAAGGTTTTTTCCTAGAGAGGTTAGGGACGCAACCAAAGTTGTTTTTCCAGTTCCACCCTTCCCACTTAAAACAACAACCTGCTTCATTTTCCCATCCTCTCCCTAATAGCCCTAAAAAGACCTGAAAACTTTTCTTTCCATTCAGGGTTTTCCTCAACCAAAGTTTTTCCTTGCGAATAAAGTTCAGCTATTTTTCGGCTATAGGGGATTTCAAGAAGTATAGGAATTTTTTCTTTCTCACAATATTTGTAGACATCCTTGTTTCCTATCCCAGCCTTATTAACAACAACACCAAACTTTATCCCCATCTTTTTAACAGTTTCAACCATAAGCCTTAAATCATATAAGCCAAAAGGTGTAGGTTCCGTGACAAGAATACAGAAGTCGCTTCCCTCAACCGAAGCTATAACAGGACAAGATGTTCCTGGTGGAGAATCAACTATCACATTTTTTTCTTTAACAGCCTCCTTTTTCACCTCGTTTATTACTGGTACAGGTCTAGGTTCACCCACACTTAACCTACCAGAAACAAACATTAAATTTTTTGAGTAGCCTTTTTCAACAACACCAACCTGTTTTTTATCTTCAGTTATAGCTTTTTTTGGGCAGATAAGTATACATCCTCCACAGTTATGGCATAACTCATAAAAAACCATAATTTTCCTAGGAACCACAACAATAGCATTATATTCACAAAACTCTGAACATTTTTTACAGAAGTCACAATTTTTTTCGTTGATTTTTGGGGTTAAAACGTGGACAGGTTTTTTCTCCACGATTTTAGGTTTTATAAATAGATGGCTGTTTGGCTCTTCAACATCACAGTCTAAAAGTTGGGCGTTATCTATGGATAAAGCCAAATTAACAGACACAAACGTTTTTCCAGTTCCACCCTTTCCACTCGCAACAGAAACAATCATCGTTGACAATAACTTTATCCTAAAGAAAAAAATAAAGTTTCCTAAAACTGTTTACTCATGTCTGTGCATTCTACAAACGTTTTCATCAGTTGCCATTTGAAGTTTTCCAGCCTGCCATGCACGGATAGCCTCTCTTACAGTCCCATAAGCACCAACATAAACTTCAACACCAAACCGTTCAAACATACGAACAGCCCTAGGACCAATCCCAGAACAAATCATCACATCAACACCATGACTTCTCATTATTTCTGGTGGGAGACCACTACCACCCATATGTTCACTTGCATTTTGAATAACCTCAACCTTACCTGTTGACAAATCAACTATTGTAAAGGTTGGTGCTCTACCAAAATGTTCACATACCTCATCATCTAAGCCTCTCCAACCTAAGGTTGGAACACAAACCCTTAAACCACCCATTCTTTTGGCTTCTTGGCTACGTGTTAACTCTAAAAGCTTTTTTCTCTTAATTTTTTCAAGCTCTTCATCTTCAGCCATTCTAACCACCAAAAATAACAAAAATGGTTATGTTGTTTATAGACTTAGATTCTTCTACTTTTTAAGTTCTTCAAGCCTTCTTCTTGTATCTTCAAGCTCCCTTTCAAGAGCTTTTGCCTGCTCTTCCAACATTGCTATCTCATCCTCTCTTGTTAAGGTTGGTGCTCCTGGAAAACTCCATGGTGTTATTGGACCGTAGATTCCTGTCCACCACCATCTTGGAAGCCATGGGAACCATCTACAACGCCACCACCAATCCCATGGGAACCAGCTGTAAGCCCAATAGGTATAGTATGGTGTGTATGTGTAGCCGTAACCTCCGAAAAGGTATGGAAAAATAAACCATCCCCATGGACCTAAGCCAAAAGGCATGTTAGCACCTCCAAGGTTTATGGTCTGAGATGTTTATGTGCATTTGCATAAAATATATTTTTCGCAAAACAATAAAACAGTTAGATGTAAAATGGGAGAATGGTCAACAGTATATGGACCTGTACCCTCATGGAGGCTAGGTTTTTCCCTCGGTATAGACCCTTTAAAACCACCAAAAACATGCACCTTCGACTGTATCTACTGTCAACTAGGTAAAACAGTTAAAAAAGTCTCAAAACCAGAGGATGTTTATCCCCATGTTTCCACGAGAAAAATTCTTAAAGACTTAGAAAAAACCCTAAAAAAAGTAGACTTAAAAAACGTAGACTATTTAACTTTTTCAGGGACTGGTGAGCCAACCCTAAACCCAAACCTTGGTGAGGTTGTGGATGAGGTTAAAAGGCTTATTAACGATAAGCCTATAGCAATCTTAACAAACTCATCCTTGCTAGATAGGGAAACCGTTAGAAGAAGTCTTAAAAAAATGGATTTAGTTGTTGCAAAACTTGATGCTCCAAACCAGAAACTATTTAAAAAAATAAATAGACCCTCTAACGGTATAACTTTAACCTCCATAATTAAAGGCTTAAAAAGTCTGAGAAAAGAATACTCCGGGAGACTTGCAATCCAAATAATGTTTGTTAAATCAACCATGGGTGAAAAATTAAACACGGAAAAAGAGGTTGTTGAAGGTTTAACAAGGATAATTGAAAAAGTCTCTCCAGATGAAGTTTACATAAACATACCTACAAGACCACCATCAGAAAACCATGTAACTATACCAGAAAACCAAGAAATAGAAAAAATATCTAAAATGTTTGGGGAAAGGCTTAACTGGATAAAAGTTGTTTCTAGGATGGCTACCAGTAAAACCTGGAAAAAAATGGAAAAAAAGGTTTTAGAGGATTTAGAGAAAAGAATAATGGAAACCTTAAAACGTAGACCATGTAACCTTAAAGACCTAACTGAAATTTTTGGGGTCCCAGAAAAAACTTTAAGTCTTCATCTTAACAGTCTAGTGGAGAAAGGAAAAATTTTAGCTTTAAAATATCAGGGTTTAACCTACTATAAGTTGGCTAATCTTTAACAAGTCCAGCGTTTTTTATTGCTTCAGCAACCGTAATACCAGGTTCAACCTTAATCTTTTCAATTTTGTTTTGTTCTAGGAGGGTTGTTGCTCCAGGACCTATCTCACCAGCTAAAACAACGTTAACGTTTGAGTCTGCAAGCATCTTAATAACTATAGGTCCAACACCAGACTTATAGTCTAAAGCTGAGTTTCTAAGAACTTTTACATCCTTTATTTTTTTCTCTTCCAAGTCTACTATTGTAAAGGTGTTTGCTCTACTAAAAACCTCTGAAACAGTATCCTCTAAACCTTTATCACCGTTGGTTGGAACAGCAACCCTAATCTTCTTCAAAAAATTCACCTAGAAAAATTTTTGTTTAGGTTTTTTGGGTTTTTGAACGTTCAAGAAGCTTTTTTAACTCATCCATCCTAGCCTTTACACCCTTAATTTCCTCTTCTAAATCCTTCTTATAAGCCTCCAACGATGCTAACTCCTCTTCTGGTGTCTGTTGGATTGGTGGATAAGTTGGCATTGGTGGAAACATCATTGGAAACATTGAAGGTTGATTTTGCTGGGTTGTTGAGGTTTTAGGTGAACTTTTTAACTCTTCTATTCTTCTACGGATCTCCTCAATTTGGCTTTCAAGCATTTTTGCCTGCTGCTCTAAAAACTGTTTTTCCTGCTCCCTTGTTGGTGCCTGTTGGAAAGGATAGGGAAACGTTGACTGTGGAGCTATAGGCTGGGTGGGAGGCTGTGCTGGTTGGGGTATTAAACCGCTTTGAATTAGCCATTGGGCTGTTGGTGGGAGACCTGTTGGAGACCTGCCAAGCCATCCTGGTGAATAGCCAAACCTAAGCCATCCAGGTAAACCTGTTAAGTAATACATTCTCCTCCAACGGTAACCCAAACTTTCTCACCACCATCTAGGTGTATAGTATGGTGTGTATGGTAAGCTTCCTGTGAAAATGTATGGGGCTAAAAACCACCAACACCATCCTCTACCAAACCACCATCCTGGTCTTTGCCATGGTGGTAGCCAGCTCCATGGACCTCTTCCAGGCCATGGTCCTATCCATCCTCCACGTCCTCTACCAAACCAACCCCAAGCCATATTTTTCACCTCTAAAAGAATTTGTGCATATGCACATATTTAAGTTTTACTCGCCCCTAAGCTCCTTAAGCCTCCGTTTAATCTCCTCAAGCTGTTGCTGTAAAATCCTCATCTGATTTTCAAGCATCATAATTTCCTGTTCTTTGTTTGGGGAGGGTGGAGGTGTTGGTGGGGGTGAGGGTGGAGTCCAACCCATACCCCTACCAAAACCCATACCTCTCCCCATACCCATGCCCATACCTCTACCCATTCCTCTTCCCATACCAAAACCTGGACCGAAACCTGGAGCAAAAGCTTCTCTAAGTCTTCCAGCCTTATATGCTTCGATAGCCTCTCTTACAGTGCCAAAAGCTCCAGTAAAAATTTTTACACCTGCGGACGCTAAAACTTGGTAGGAGTTTGGACCTACATTTCCTGTGATAACAGCTTCAACCCCCTCATTAACGACTGTTTGAGCTGCCTGTATTCCTGCTCCACTTAAGGCTGAGGCGCTTGTGTTTGGTATTGCCTTAAAACTCATTGTGTCTGTGTCTACGATAATAAAGTATGCACATCTACCAAACCTTGGGTCTATTTGGGCATCTAAACTTGGAGCAACAGCGGTTACACACACCTTCATTTTTCATACCTATGAAAGAGTGCATTTGCACAAAATATAAAGGTTGCTAAGAATCTTTTAGCTAGGATGGGCTAAAAGCTTTGATTTTCTTATCCCCACATGTCTTAAAGGTGCAATTTTTGTTGCATCGTTATAGATGTCTGAGGCAAGTTTTCCAAGAACAACCTCATGGGCTAACTGTTCATAGGTTAAATTCTTACTTTTCTCTAAAACTATTCTTTCCATAATTTTTCTAATTGCAGACTCTTGGGATGGTTTTAGTCTTCTCCTAGAAAATGCAACAGCATAAACCCTAACCTTAAACCCGTCTTTTGTGGTTGCATCAAAAATACCGTCTATCCTTGAGCTTCCCCTACGTACAAGACTTCTAAGATACTCTCTTGCATACTCATGACCCTTAAAAATGGTTTCAGCTCTAGCATCCTCAATTTTTACAATCTGAAAATACATTTTTATGTTCATATGGGAAATGTTTTGTTTTGCGATATCGTATAGGGTTACCTCTACAACCCTACCAACAGCTTTTTCAGGGTCTGTTATAGGCACTAACGCAATCCCGTGACCTCCAAAGTAGGGTGGGGCATAAACAGTAACCCATGTTTTAAGACGCCACTTATCCCTAACCCTACGGCTTGACAATCAACCCACCAACAAACCTTAGAATATAATGTAGAAACAAACACCATAAATAAGCTTAACTTTCCTCCAAATCCTCTAAAGTTTTTTTAGGCCATAGAAGTGTTTTTGGAAGCCTGTAGGAGCCAAACTTTTCCCTAACCCTTGAAGGCCAATTTTTAGGGTTAAACCCGTGGTTTGCAAGAAAAGCTGTAACCCAACGTGAGGAGCCAAGCCCTGTACATCCAGTCCATATAGGTCTATTTTTAACCTCATGGATGCTAAAGTTTTTAACAAATTTGTCTTTATGGACAAAACATCCTGCGATTTCAAGCCATTCAGTCTTCTTTCTCTCCCCCCTATAGGGTAAATATATTTCGATGTCGAATGCAGCAACGTTTTTGCTTTCGGTTAGGTCTCCTATTTCACCCTCCCTCATGTAGAATGGTGTTGCAGCAACAACCCTCCACTCAAGCTCAAGAATATCGTTTACAACCCTTACCAGCTCATTAACAATAGAGTCTCTAACCTCAACAACCTGTTCAGGTGTCCCAATATAGACAAGCTCTATCCTTCTAAACTCTTGAAGTCTAGCTAAACCTTCTACACCACCACCCTCCCAACGGTAGGTCCAACCAGACCTATCATAAAGCTTGATGGGTAAATCTTCAACCCTTAAAGTTTCATGGCTAAAAAAATACCAGAAAGGTTCACATTGGGCAGGTGCTAAAACATAGTCAGGCTCCTTAATAATATTTTTTAACATATCCTTTGGAACTGTTTTTGTAACCTTAACTGTTTCCTTAAATTCTGTGAAGGCTTTAGGGTCTCTTGGTGGAGGACAAACATAATACATACCCTCAGGAATCTCCTCCAAATATCCAGGCATCCTTTGCATAACCTCAAGCGGTATAAGTTTTGGAAGCATAAAAGGCTGAAAATCAAGCTTTAAAACAACCTCCTCTAAAAGTATGCTTTCAATAGCGTCAAGAAGCTTAGCATAGGGTGTTGTGTAAATCCATTGCCCCCTACCAGGAAACTCTTTAATCCATCCAAGCTCTAAAGCAAGTTTTGCAGGGTCTTCCTTAAACTTTTGTATTCTGGATTTCCCCTGTTTAACAACAACTGTTTGAGGTTGTTGGATGGGTTTAGCTTCACCTTTAAACATCTCTTTTACAACTGAGAAAACTCTGTCAGGAACGTTCTTTTTAAGGTCAGCTTCCTCCATAGGCTTTAAAAAAACTGTGACAAGGTTTTCCTGTTTAGCTACATCTTGAACATGGGTTAAACTTTTAATTTTTTCTAGGATTTCTTCTGAAGTTTTAATTGGAAACTCAAATTTTATTTCTGGTGTTTCAAGTTTTCTAACACCAATTTTAAAGTTTAACCCTAACTCTTCAGCCAAAATTTTTCTAAACCTTAAAACTGCTGCTGGTGCTCTAAACCTTAACCCTGAAACTATTTTAACCGTTAAACTATTGTTTTCTATTTTCCAGTCAACTATTTTTGCAGCTTCATCAAGGTTTTCTCTTGGAACATTTTTAGTAAATATTTCCTTGTTTACCTTTTCAACAAGATTTCCGATAACGTTTTTTAGGTTTTCAGCTTCCTTACTCAGAATAAACTTTGAGGTTGCCTCTATTCTAGCCTCCCTTTTTTCCAAACCTAAACCACCCTTAAACTTTTCTCGGTAGCCTGTAAACATACGATTAAGTCGTTTATTGTGGAAAGAAACGTTTCAAAACTTTTATTACATTCAACCGTTGAAACAACCATCCTACCCACAGCCATAGTTTTAACTTTTAAACCCTTTGGGGCTGTAAGGTTGTCTGGAGTGACGCTTAAGGCTATTGCTTTAGCCACCCTAAAATTTTTTGCTTCAAACCTTATTGTTGCTTTAAACCTAGCTTTCCCCAACCTTGTTTAACTAATGTTGGTTGGCTAAGATAAAGTTTAGGTTTACCTTTGTAACCCTATCATTTGGCTAACAAACTTCACAAAATTTTCTTCCTCATTAGCTGGTATGGTTGCTCCAGCAGCAATATTATGTCCTCCACCTTGACCACCAACCTTTTGAGCTGCATTCTGCATTATAACACCAAGGTTTAACCCTTTATCCACAAGAGTTTGGTTTGCTCTTGCTGAAACCTTTATTCTTCCTCCATCCTCGGTTTTTGTTAAAGCAATTATGGGTTTGTTTGGGTTTAATCCTCCAGAACTTGAAAGTATTGTTGCTATTGGGCTAAGAATTCTCTCCTCAACTATCCCATGACACCTTACAAGATACATATTTTCAAACTCAACTATTGTTTGAGGCTTTTCGAAGAGAAGGCTTATCCTGTGACCTATGGTTTTACGGTATTCGTTAAGAAGGTTTTGAGCCTCGTCTAGGGCTTCTCCCCTATTCCCAAGACATAAAGCAACAGCCACCCCAGCCCTACCCATCTTTAAACATGCATTCAAAATTGAGGCAAATTCTCTAGCATCCCTTAAAGGAGTCCATTTATTCTCCCTAAGAAAAGTGTAAACACAACCAATAAGCTGGAAAATAGCCTCCCCAGAAAAACCTTTTTTTGAAAGGTAGATTGTAAGCTCAGAAAAAATTTTTTGTTTTTCCTCATGGGTTAGGTCTGCCACCGAACGCCAATGGTCATCCTTTTTTAATGGTATGCCAAGGTTTACAATAAACCCTAAACACACATCCTCCTCCCCACTCAAACCTGGAATAAACGGGTTCATTGTTGTTGCTATAGCCTTATGGATAGGTCTTGTTTCCCTCCCATAGAAAAGTAGGTCTGTGGTTACTTCAACAAGCCCTCTTTTTTCAGCCTCCTCAACTATCTGTTTGTTTAGGCTTTCTAAACACCTATTTCCTGTTCTGTCTTGTAGGTCTCCAAGAGCACCAACAATAGCTAAACATGACTGGTCAAGGTTTTCTTCACCCATGTTTTTAGCGACAAAATAGCATACACCAGAACCGCTAATCTCTTTTGCACCGTCTATTCCGTGGAGCATAGGGTTTACATGGGTAAGGTTTGGATAGGATACCTCTAAAGGTCTATGATGGTCTATAACAAGAATTTTTGTCTGCTCTGAAAGAGGCTTTAAAAGGTCTAGATAACCACTCCCTATTTCAGCAAAAACATAAAAGTTTGAGGGGATTTTCCTAACTTCGTTAACGGTTTTTTCGTCTATACGGTCTATAACCCTTAAAAGAAAATCTCCCCCAGCCCTATAAACAGCCTTAGCCAAAATAGAACCTGCAGTAACACCGTCAGGGTCGTTATGGCAAAAGATGGGGATAAATCCATCTTTTTCCACATGTTCTAAGATTTCTTTTGCAGCAGTCTTACAATCCTCAAAAAAACCCTTAACATCTTTACCGTTCATAAACCAAGCCTAAAACATTTTACATAAACGAGCCTACCAAAGGCTCATACTTCCAGTCTGGTGGAAGAACTCCCTCCCTCTTATAATACTCTGAAAGCCTATGAATCTTTGACTCTAAAAGTTGTAGGTTATGAATATTCCTTTTGTCACCCCTATTCTTCTCTAAATGTTTAGCCATCCTTTTTGCTTTCTGGAGTAAAGCATCCAAATCCTCAGGAATTTTTGGGGCTAAACCGTTTTCTTTAAGTATTTGGGTTATGCTTTTACCTATTATTGGTTTAACAAGCGGTATACCATATTGGTCTCTAAGAATCTGCCCTATCATTGATGGGGTTTGCCCCTCTCTTGCAAGCTTCACAACTAAAGCTTCAACCTCTTCAGGTCTATAGGTACACCATGATGGAGGTCTCTTACTTACAGGTCTTGTTGAATGGGATTTACCTTTTTTGTGGGAGTGGATTCTTGCCAGTTAACTCACCCTTAAACCTATATCTTTAAAGAATGAAGAAACCGTTAACATATAAGATTTTTTGTTAGCAGACCCTAACCCTAACCCATATTTATTAGTGTTATTTTGACTAGGTTTAGTGTGTTGGGTGGTTTTTTGGAGGTTAAAGTTTTAGCAACAAATGTTGATGGAACCTTAACAGACCCAGAGTATAAGCTTTCGTTGGAGGCTATTAAGTATGTAAGAATTCTTGAGGAGAAGGGTTTACCTGTTATCCTTGTTTCAGGTAACACTCTTTGCACCCTCAAAACCCTACAACGTTATATTGGTTGTAGTGGTGCTCTGGTTGCTGAAAACGGTGCTGTTGTAGAATATAAGGGTAAGCTAAAAATTCTTGGAAATGGTATGGAGGCAAGAAAGGCTCTAGAAAAGCTTAAAGAAAAATTTGGAAGCCTAATCGTTGAAAGCTGGACAAACCCTTATAGGTATGTTGACATAGCCCTTCAAAGAACACTAGAGAAAGACAAAATTCTTGATGTTGTTCTTGGTTTTTCAGGTTTAAAACTTTTGGATAGCGGTTTTGCATATCACCTACTAGACAAAAACGTTGATAAGGGTAAAGGGTTGAAGGTTGCTGTTCAGCTTATGGGTTTTAGGCTTGAAGAGGTTGCTGTTGTTGGGGATAGTGAAACAGACATAGAAATGTTTAAGGTTGCAGGCTTAAAATTCGCCCCAGCAAACTCACCACAAAACCTTAAAAACATAGCTAACCATGTAACATCCAAAAACGGTGGTGAAGGTTTTGTTGAAGCCACAAAAATAATCCTTGGTGAAAAGACAGGTTAACTGTTAGCTAAGGTTTAAACTCGATTTTTCTTCTACTCATTAGGAGTCTAAGCTCCTCAAAGGTTAGTTTTCCACCTTTACCAAGCTTTTCTTCAGCACTCCTAACAATTTTTTCACTAGCCTCTATAGCCTTCCTAATTCTAGCCTCCTCAACCATCTCCCTTAACCTTTCCTCAAGCCTTCTTTTTCTATTGGAAGCTTCAACAATCCTTCTATGTAAACTGTTTTCTTCACCCTTTAACAGGGAAATCTTCTGTCTAAAACCCTTAATTTCACCTTTCAACTCGTCTCTTCGTCTTAAAAACTCAACCATTTTTTCGTGTGCTTTACGGCTTTCCTCAACCAAACCTGAAATCTTCTCTCTTAAATTGTCCACCTGCCTTTTTAAAGACTCAATCTCCATGCTTTCTCTTCTAAGTTCCTCCTCCCTAACCTCAATTTGACTGTGAATTTGAAGCTCTTTTTCTAAAAACTTAATTTTTTCCATTAGGGCTTTTTCTTCTGTGGGTGTTAGATGGGTTACCTGAATTTTCCACTCTAAATCTTCAAACACTTTTTTAGCGGTGTCTTTACCAGTAAAAACCTTTTTTCTAAAATCAGAAATTTCGTTTCGTAGTTTTTTACACTTTTCAATTCTTTCAAAAATTTCCTCTTTAAAAGTTTTAATCTTGTCTTTTAGCCCTTTAACTTCTTGGTTTATCTTGTCCCTTTGGCTTCTATACTCCTCTATTTTTCTTTTACACTCCAAAATTTTTTCTTTAACCTTTTGTTCTTCACTAAGCCACCTTTTAATGTCGTTGGTTAGGGAGTCTCTCTTCTTTTTAAGTTCAAAAATTTCGTTTTCTAACGCCAAGATTTGGCTTCTTAGTTTTTCTTCCTCAGCCATTGTAACCTTATCCTAGCTTCTTTTTCCATCAAACTTTTATTCTTGTCTTAATGAAATTCTTTTAAGGCTTAAATAAAAGTTTGGTTGCCAGATGGTTTTCCATGGTTAGCCTAAAAAACTTGATTGTAAGGGTTCTTAGAAACAACCATAATACTGCTGTTTTTGCTTTAACAACCCAATGTAACTGTAAATGTGTAATGTGTGGTATGCATAAAAACCCTCCAAAATACATGCCTTTCGAGGATGTTAAAAAGGTTTTAAGAGTGCTTGCTGAAAACAAGTTTCTTATTGTTTATCTTACAGGTGGGGAGCCTTCCCTTCACCCAAACATAGTTGATGTTGTTAGGTTTGCTGACAGGTTAAACCTTGCAACCTCCCTAACAACAAACGGAACCCTACCAAAAAACATGTTAAAAGCCCTAAAGGATGCTGGTTTAAGAGTTTTAAGCATCTCTATAGACCATTGGGACTCTGAAATTTGTGAAAAAATTCGTGGTGTTAAGGGGATAAAAGAGAAACAGGAGGAAGCCATCCTTTACGCTAGAAGTATTGGCTTAAAAACCTATGCCTTAGTCTATCTTAACCCATACCTTATTTTAGATGGTGTTGAAAAAATTGTTGAATATGTAAATTTTAAGCTTAAGGTTCCAGTAGGCTTCTGTTATCCAACCCAAGCAGAAATAAACACCTTTAGACTTTGTGGAGATTTTCGTGAGGAAAGACTTAGTAGGAAACTTGGGGAAAGTGTTAAAAAGATTTTTTTGATGAAAAAACAGGGATACAAAATAATGAATGCGGGAACCTATCTTGAAGACCTTTTAGGTTTAACTGGTGAAAAACCAAACTTTTATTGTAAGGGTGGGGAAAACGTTGTTTATATCGACTGGTTTGGTGATGTTTACCCATGCTTCCTAAGAGAAAAACTTTTTAACATTCTTAAAGATAAACCAAAGTTTTTAAAAAATGTGAAATGTAACGACTGTTACATAAACTGTTTCCGTGAACCTTCACTTTTACCCCAAGCCTTTAAATCTCCAAAACTTCTAATCAAGGAAGCCGTTTATGCTTATAGGATAAAAAACATGATTTTTTAGGTTGTTTCTCCCTCCCCCCTACTTAAAACCCTTAATATTGAGGCGTGTAGGTTAACGAAGTTACCATAGTTTTTTGCTGAGCAGGCTATAAGAGAAAAATCAAGCCTTAACCTTGTAAGAGCATTAAAAAGGTCTCTGGTTAAAACATACATATCCCCACCCCTAGGATAACGGTCAAAAACAGATTTTAATGCGTTAGGTGTACTTGACCACTCAAGAATCTCTTTAACAGTCTTCTCCGGAACCAGGTCCGCCTTATTTAAAACGTTTAGCTGGGGAAGCATAAACCTAAGAAAAACAGCTGCTGAAAGAAATATGTTTGAAACATAGTTGAAAGGGTTTGCACAGAATGGGGCGTCAAAAAGGTATAAAACCATTTTTTGCTCTATAGCCAACTCTTTTGCTATAAGTGGACCGCTAACCCTAAAAGCAAAAAGCTCCATTTGTCCTGGAGTGTCAACAAGAACATAGGTTGGATTAAACTCTTCAATTTCTCTGTTTAATTCTGTTATCCTATCAACTATAAGGTCTGAGGCTAAAAGTAGGGCCCCGTTAGGTCCAAGCCTATAATTTTCCATAAGCTCATCTATAGAAATGTAGTCTCTAACATCAACATCCGGGTTGTAGGGTAGATGGATAACTCCTGGATCTAGGTTTAAAGCTATAACGTTTTCACCTTTTTTTGAAAGCCATTCGGCTAGTGAGGCTGTAAGTAAAGATTTTCCTGAGCCTGCTGTTCCAACAATAAAGATTCCATAGTTAGCCATAGGTAAACCAACCTGTTAGGTTTAAGGTGGAATCCTATAGGTTTATTTTTCCTTTTTTGAAAGCCACCATCTCAAATATTCTCTTTTTTCACGTTTTCTTTTTTCGTCAGCATCAAACTCTGGCATGTTTTTTCTTCTAAGCTCAACAATCTCATGGTAGCGTAAGGTTAAACCACAGCTTTTACATGTGTAAACTTTTAGGTTTAGGTCGTAAACCATTTCCCCACCGCATTCAGGACAATATTCAACCTTCAACCTTCTCAAGATAGTTAGGTTTAACTTTCTATTTAAGCATTGAAACCAAAACACTAATTTTCCTTAAAAAGGAAGATTCAAGTAGCCTAAAACCTGTTGGGCTGGTTAGTCTTGAACGGTTGGATGGGGAAATGTTTAACCGTAAACCTTTCAACAAAAACCCTAAAAACTTTAGATGTAGATAAAGAGCTTCTTCTATCCTTTATGGGTGGGAGAGGTTTAGGTGTAAAACTTTTATGGGACCTTGTTCCACCTTCAACAAAACCCTTCTCCGAGGAGAATATTCTGGTTTTTGCTGTTGGACCCTTAACCTCAACCCCAATCCCTACAACAGGAAGATTTTCTATTGTTTCAAAATCTCCACTAACAGGAGGAATTTTTTATTCAAGTTGTGGAGGCTTCTTCGGGTTTAAACTTAAAAATGTAGGGTTTGACTATATTCTTGTTGAGGGTAGGTCTTCAACCCCTATTTACCTCTACATTGACGATAAAAATTTTGAGTTAAGAGATGCAAGCCACCTTTGGGGGAAAACAACAAAAGAAACCTTTAAAATTTTAGAGGAGGATTTAGGGAAAGATTTTTCTTTTGTTTGTATTGGTCCTGCTGGTGAAAACCTTGTTAGGTATGCTTGTGTTATGGGTGGGTATGGTAATTTTGCTGGTAGGGGTGGTTTAGGTGCAGTTATGGGTTTTAAGAGGCTTAAAGCTATAGCAGTAAAAGGAACAGGAAAACCTAAAATTGCTGATGAGGAAGGTTTAGCTAAAGCCCTAAAAAATTTTAGAGACAGAATTTCATGGAACCCTGTTTTAGATAAGGCTTTAGCCTACTATGGAACCTCAGCACTAGTAAACGTTATAAACGAGCATAGAATCCTACCGACAAAAAACTTTCAGTTAAACAGGTTTGAGGATGCAGAAAATATTTCTGGAGAAACCCTTAAAGAAAAAATTTTTGTTAGGAGAAGAAGCTGCTACAACTGTCCTGTTGGATGTAAAAGGATGACAAAAACAGGTAGTGGAAGGGAGGGGGAGGGACCGGAATTTGAAACTTTAGCTTCTTTAGGTTCTATGCTTTTAATAGGTGATGTTGAGGCTGTTGCTGAAATAAACTATCTTTGTAACGATTTAGGTTTGGATACTATTTCGTTTGGTGGGACTGTTGCATGTGCGATGGAGCTTAGTGAAAAAGGTTTACCTGATGCTAGGGTTAAGTGGGGGGATGCTGAGACTGTAAAAAGACTTGTTGTTGATACAGCCTATAGGAGAGGTTTAGGTAGGTGGCTTGCTGAAGGCTCAAAAATTTTTTCTGAAAAGTTTGGTTTTGCTGAAGCTTCTATGAATGTTAAGGGTCTTGAGCTTCCCATGTATCATCCTGACGGTGTTTTTGGTCAGGCTTTGGCTTATGCAACCTCTAATAGGGGGGCTTGCCATCTAAACGCATACCTTATTAGTGTTGAGGTTTTAGGTTACCCATACCTTATGGATAGGTTTTCACCTGTTAACAAGCCAAGTATTGTTGTCTACATGCAAAACCTTGCTGCTGTTATGGATAGTATGGTTGTATGTAAGTTTTTAGGTTTTGAGTTTGACGAGGAAACCTTTGCAAACCTGCTTACGCTTGTCACAGGAAAAACCTTCACCCAAGAATCCCTAATAACCATAGGGGAAAGAATATGGAATCTTGAAAGAGTTTTTAATTTTAAGGCTGGACTTGGATGGGAAACAGACAGGCTTCCATCAAGGTTTAAGGTTCCACTTCAACCAATGCTTAAAGAATATTATAGGGTTAGAGGCTGGAAACCTAACGGTTACCCAACAAAAAATAAGCTTAAAAGCCTAGGTTTAAACGTGGAGGATGAATGTTGAAGGTTCCAAAAGAAGTTTATGAGGAGCTAAAAGACTATTGTTTAAGAATTGCTAGAAGAGGCTATGTTACAGCCCACGGTGGAAACGCAAGCATAAAAAGTGGAAACCTAATGTGGATTACCAGACATGCATCCTCCCTAGAAAACCTTAAACCTGAAGATGTTATTCAGGTAAGCCTAGAAAAACCCTCAAGTTTTGATGTTTTAGCCTCACTTGAAACAATTGTTCATAGGCAAATTTATCTTGAAACACCAAACCTAGCTGTTTTACATGCACATCCACCAATAAGTGTGGCTTTATCCTTTTTCATGGATGAAATGATTCCTATTGACACCGAGGGTTACTATGTTTTAAAAAAGGTTCCAGTTGTTGAGGGGCAGCCTGGCTCCTTAGAGCTTGCAAAAAATGTTGCTATAGCCTTAAAATCTTATTATGCTGTTATTGTGAGGGCTCATGGTGTTTTTGCTGCTGCAAAATACATGGATATAGCCTACCAATACCTATGTATGGTTGAGCATTCCGCCGAAATATTATGGTTGACAGAGGTTCTTAAAAAGTCTGGTTTAACCCTTCATAAACCAAAAAAGTTTTAGTTAGGGTTTAGGAAAACTAAAGCTTATGTTTATCCTCTGCAAACTTTAGGTTGGTGTGTTTTGGATGAGTCTTTTTGAGCTTTTAAAAAGGCTTTCCGAGGCTCCGGGTGTTTCAGGTTTTGAGTATAGTGTATCCAACATTATTAGGGATGAGCTTAAAAACCATGTTAACTCCATCCAGACTGATAAGCTTGGAAACCTTATCTGTGTTAAGGAGGGTTTAAAAGAAAAACCAACCCTAATGATTGCAGCCCACATGGATGAGATAGGTTTAATCGTTAAACATGTTGATGAGAAAGGTTTTCTTAGGTTTGCAAAGCTTGGAGGTATATCAGACCATCTTTTGCTTGGAAGTAGGGTTGCTATCCACACTAGGAAGGGTATAGTTTATGGTGTTATAGGCTGTAAACCTATCCACCTAATGAGGGAGGAGGAAAGAAAACAGTTGGTCCCCTACGATAAAATGTTTATCGATATTGGTGCAAAAAGCAGGGAGGAGGCTGAAGAGTTTGGTGTTAGGGTTGGAGACCCAATAACCCTAGAAAGAAACCTAATCCAGCTTAAAAACAATCTTGTATGTGGAAAAGCTTTTGATGATAGGGTTGGATGTGCAATCCTAATAGAGGTTTTAAAGAATTCTAAACCTAAAAGTAGGGTTTACGGTGTTTTTACAGTTCAAGAGGAGGTTGGGCTTAGAGGTGCAACAGTTTCAGCTTTCTCCCTAAACCCTGATGTTGGAATAGCCATAGACGTAACAACCTCAGCAGACCATCCAGAAGTTTCTGAGCATGAGTCACCAGTAAAGGTTGGTTTAGGTCCTGCAATTCTTGTGGCTGACGGTAGAAGAGACTCTTTGGCTGGGGGGCTTATCTCAAACATAAATCTAAGGAATAAGCTTATAGAGTTGGCTGAAAGGCTTAAAATTCCTTATCAGGTTGAGGTTGCTGAGGGTGGAACAACAGATGCAACAGCCATCCATCTAACCCAGAAAGGGATACCCTCCTGCGTCCTATCCATCCCAACAAGGTATGTTCATAGCTTTAGCGAGGTTTTAAGCCTAAAAGACGCTGAAAACCTAGTAAAGCTTTTAACAGCCTTTGTTGAAGAAGAGTTTTCCCCTTGAAGCCATGAGCAAATATAAGGTTGAAGAGTTTACAGAAGAGGATGCTGAGGAAATTTCAGAACTGACAAAAATTGTTTGGCCTAAAGCATTGGAGTATCCTGAAGAATGGAGAAGGAAACGTATCTTAACTAGGGAGCAGGTTGTTGAGGAGATGAGGAAAGGCTACCATTTTTTTGGTGTTAGACTTGACGGTAAGATTGTTGGTTTTTATAAGTTAAGCAGGGTTGGGGATGCATGTTTTGGTGAGCATCAAACGATTCATCCATCCTATAGGGGGCGTGGTTTAGCCTTAGCAATGTATGAACAGTTTCTTGAGTATGCGAAGAAAAACGGTTTTAAGAGGGCTCTTGTAAACGTTTTAACAACCCAAATAGCAAGTATAAAATGTGTAACTAAGTTTGGGTTTAAAAAGAAGGGTGAACCCTATGAGCAGGCTAAGGGTATGCTTGTTCAAATGTATGAGAAAGAGGTTTAGTTTTTAGTGGTGAAGGTTGGTTTTAAACCTAGAACAGTTTAAAGCATACCTATATAACTGCGGTATCCTTTTAATGGTTTCAGGTGTTGTTTTTCTTATACCCGGAATTGTTGCCTTAATCTTTAATGAGGTAAACGAAGAAATTGTTTTCTTTACGTTGGCTGGTATAGTTTTTGCTGTAGGGATTATCTTATTCTATACCTGTAAAAATGCTAGATACGAGTTAACGGTTACAGATGCAATGTTTTTTTCAGCCTTTGTTTGGCTTTTAATTCCTTTTTTAGGTTCATTACCCTTCTTTTTAACCTCTAAACTTGGTTTTTTGGAAAGCTATTTTGAGGCTATGTCTGGTTTTACAGCCACAGGTTTAACCATGTTTACTGAGGTTGAAACCCTACCTAAAAGCATCCTTTTCCTACGTAGTTTTACCGAGTGGATTGGTGGTGTTGGTGTTATAGTTTTAATGTTGGTTGTAATAGTTCATCCAAGTATGGCTGCTGCAAGACTTTATGTTTCTGAGGCTAGAACAGAAAAACTTGCTCCAACAATTAAAGGAACTGTAAGAGAAATATGGTGGATTTATCTGCTTTATACAGGAGTTGGTGTTGGGCTTCTCTATCTTACAGGTATGCCTATTTTTGACGCTATAAACCATTCTATGACAGCTATTGCAACAGGAGGTTTTTCTGTTAAAAGTGGTAGCATAGGAGCCTATAAAAGTCTAGGTGTAGAGGTTGCTACCATGTTTTTAATGCTTATAGGGATGACTAGTTTTGCTGTTCATAGGAGGCTTTTACGTGGACGAATATATGATTTTCTACGTAACGTTGAGGTTAGACTTATGTTCACCCTAATCCTTCTATTCTCAACCATAGTTTCCCTTAACCTAATGGTAAAAGCAGATTTATCCCCCCTAACAGCCCTTAGAGAATCCTTTTTCCAGTGTATTTCTGCTCTTTCAGGAACGGGGTTTTCTACGGTAAGTCTCCGCTCCCTAGACGATTTTACCAAGATTTTGCTTGTTATGCTTATGGTTGTTGGTGGAGGTTACGGTTCAACCTCAAGCGCCATAAAACTCATAAGAACAGCCATAATTCTGGGTTCTTTTAGATGGTTTATAAGGAAGATTAGGTCTCCTAGAGGGGCTATAGTGCCTGTTAAGCTTGCTGGTAAAGTATACGCAGAATCTGAGGTTATAGAGGTTGTTCTTTTCACCCTCCTATACATAACCCTCCTTATAATAGGCTCAATTCTGATGACTTCTCTAGGGTTTAGCTTTATAGACAGCCTATTTGAGGTTGCTTCAGCCGAGGGGAATGTAGGCTTATCCGTCGGTATAGCCTCACAAAACCTTCATACAATCGGAAAAATTGTGCTTATTTTGGAGATGTGGGTTGGAAGACTTGAAATTTTACCTGTGATAATGTTTCTCCAAAAGATAGCTGGGAAAGCGTAGGGTAAAGCGTATAAGCTAAATCATAGCTAAGATAGTTTGTTTATGGGTGTGGTGAGTAGGCTGTGATTGAGGTAAGATGGCATGGGAGAGGAGGTCAGGGTGCTGTTACTGCGGCTGAAATTTTGGCTCATGCAGCCATAAACGAGGGAAAATATGCGCAGGCTTTCCCTTCTTTTGGTCCTGAAAGGAGGGGTGCACCTGTGGTTGCGTTTAACAGGTTTGACGATAAACCTATATGGATTCGTTCAGATGTTTATGAGCCTGATGTTGTTGTGGTTTTGGATCCAACTCTACTTAAAAACGTTAACGTTACTGAGGGGTTAAAGTCTGATGGTATAATTATTTTGAATACTTCAAAAAAGCCTTTTGAGGCTAAGGAAAGGTATGGGTTTAAGTTTAAGATGGCAACTGTTAATGCTATGAGGATAGCTTTAGATGTTATAGGTATCCCTGTTGTTAATACTGCTATGCTTGGGGCTTTTCTTAAGGCTACTGGTATTCTTAAGCTTGACTCTGTTCTTGAGGCTGTTAAGGAGAGGTTTAAGGGTAAGGCTGGTGAAAAAAATGTGGAGGCTGTTACACATGCATATAAGGAAACTGTTTTGGTGGGATAGTTTATGAGCCAAAAAAACGAGTTTAAATTAAATCCTAAACCATCATGGAAAGAATTGCCTATTGCATCTATAATTCCTCAACCTTCAACCTCACGTTTTTATTTGACTGGTGACTGGAGAAGTTTTAGACCTGTGATAGATAAGGATAAGTGTGTTGGTTGTGGGTTGTGTTGGAGTTATTGTCCGGATGCAGCTATAAAATGGTTTGAGGATGGGAGTGTTGAGGTTGACCTTAACTATTGTAAGGGTTGTGGTGTTTGTGCTGAGGAGTGTCCTGCTAAAGCAATAACAATGGTTGAGGAGGTGGAGGAGTAGGATGGCTAAAAGGATAGCCTTAGAATGTTCTCATGCAATTTCACTTGCGGTTAAACTTGCAAACGTTGATGTTATAGCAGCCTACCCTATAACACCCCAAACCCATATCGTTGAAAGGCTTTCAGAGTATGTTGCTGATGGGGAGCTTGACGCTGAATACATAAACGTTGAATCTGAACATTCAGCTATGAGTGCATGTATTGGAGCTTCTGCTGTTGGTGCAAGATGTTTTACAGCTACAGCAGGTCAAGGTCTTGCTTTAATGCATGAAATGCTTTTTATTGCTGCTGGTAATAGGCTTCCAATAGTTATGGCTGTTGCTAACAGGTGTTTATCTCCAAACCTAAGTATTTGGGGAGACCAAAGTGACATGATGGCTTCAAAGGATTGTGGCTGGATTCAGATGTATGGTGAAAATGCGCAGGAGGTTTTTGACCTTACACTTCAAGCGTTTAGGATAGCTGAGGATGAGAGGGTTCTTCTTCCTGTTGCTGTAAACTTTGACGGTTTTTATGTTACCCATGTAATAGAGTCTTTAACGGTTTTAGAGCAGGAGGAGGTTAATAGGTTTCTTCCACCAAGAAGAAAGGCAAAATATACGCTTCACCCAGATAATCCTACAACATGGGGTCCTATAGGGCTTCCAGACATCCAAACAGAGCTTAAATATCAGCTTGAAAAAGCCATTCAAAACTCAAAAAAGGTGATAAAAGAGGTTTGGAGGGAGTATGGAGAAATTTCTGGAAGATATTATGATGTTTTTGAGCCTTATAGGCTTGAGGATGCTGAGGTTGCAATCCTTATGATGGGTGGACATTGTGGAACAGCTAGAATAGCTGTGGATAGGCTTAGGGAAAAAGGTTTAAAGGTTGGGTTGATTAAGCTTAGACTTTTTAGACCCTTCCCCTTTGAAGAGCTTGTGGAGGCAACAAAACATCTTAAAGCTTTAGCTGTTGTTGATAAGGCTTTTTCTCCAGGTGGGTTTGGTGGACCAATATTTAGTGAGGTTAGGTCTGCCTTCTACGATTTAGATGTTAAACCTAGAATTGTAGGGTTTATTGCTGGTTTAGGTGGGAGAGATATAAGGGTTGATGAGTTTATGGGTTTGGCTGAAAAGGTTTTGAGGGGTGAAAAAATAGAGAAAAACTATGTTTTTCTACAGGTGAGGGAGTAAAAATGTCTGAGGAAAAATATTTTAAAACTTTAAAAGACCTACCAAAAGAGGAGCTTTTTGTTCAAGGGCATCGTGCATGTTCTGGTTGTGGGGAGGCTATTGCTGTTAGACATATAATGAAGGCTATAGGTCCAAACTGTATAGTTATTTCTCCGACAGGATGTCTTGAGGTTGTTTCTTCACCCTACCCATACACATCTTGGGCTGTTCCATGGTATCATGTGGCTTTTGAAAATGCGGCGTCTGTGGCTTCTGGTGTTGAGGCTGCTCTTAAAGTTTTAATGCGTAAAGGTGTTTTAGAGAAAAAGAAGATTCATGTTGTTGCTATTGCTGGTGATGGAGGAACAGTAGACATAGGTTTTCAAGCCTTATCTGGGGCTTTAGAAAGAGGTCATGGCTTTGCCTATATTTGTCTTGACAACGAAGCCTACATGAATACAGGAATTCAAAGGTCAGGTGCAACACCCTACGGTGCATGGACAACAACCTCTGCTGTAGGTAAAGCTATAAGGGGGAAGGTTCAGTGGAAGAAAAACATGCCTGCAATTGTTGCTTCCCATGGAATTCCCTATGTGGCTACAGCATGTCCAGCCTATCCTGTAGACCTTGTTAACAAGGTTAAAAGGGCTGTTGAGATTGAAGGTCCAGCCTATGTTCATGTGCTTACTCCATGCGTTCCAGGTTGGAGGATTCCTTCAAACATTTCGATAAAGGTTGCTAGGTTAGCTGTTCAAACAGGAATCTTTCCACTCTACGAAATCAAGGATGGAAAACTTACATTAACGGTTAAAGTTCCCAAGAGGAAACATGTTAAAGAGTATTTGAAGCTTCAGGGTAGATTTGCCCATTTAACCGATGAGGAGATAGAAAAGATTCAGGAACGTGTGGATAGGGAAAGTGAAAGCTTAGGTTTGGGTCCTAGAGCCTAACCATAAAAACATTTTTTAGTCTATGGTCATGGTTTGCATTTTACCTTCATCATCAAGATAGACAACCTTTTTTATTCCAGCCTGCTTCATTAGCTTCCTGCAAATGTTACATGGTTTTGAGGTTACATACATGGTTCCACCATCAACAGATATTCCATGTTTTGCAGCCATAAGTAGGGCGTTTGTTTCAGCATGAACACCTCTACAGTCTTCGTATCCATGTCCTCTAGGTTGACCTTCTCTCGCACAAAAACCTATGTCTATACAGTGTGGTTCTCCTCTTGGTGCACCATTATAGCCTGTAGCAACAATCATATCTCCAACAACGATTATAGCACCAACACTTCTTCTTAAACAGGTGCTACGGGTGGAAACCTGTTTTGCTATAGCCATATAATATTCGTCTCTAGTTGGACGTGGGTTTGGCATCCGAGTCTCTCCTATTCATCTAGCTTTTAATGGTAATTTTTTTGCGTATGAAAAATATTAGTTTAACTAAAGCATTTGTTAAGCTTGTAAAGGGTTTCTAAAACCTTGTTTATGTTTAACGTTATTGTTGTTGGGTTGTTTTTTGTTAGGTTGGATAAGGTTTTTGTGTAGGTTGGTGTTACCCCTATTATTCTTTTCAGAAAATTTTCGTAGGATAGGGCTTTTTCTTTAAAGTCTTCTGGAAGCTCATTAAAAACCTCGTAGTTTTTTATGGACATGTTTGTTAAGCTTAAAAATTTTTTTGAGAGGTTTTCTTTGCTTGTTTTTGTTTGGAACCTTATTTTTAGGGTTGGGTTAGATGGTTTTCCTGTTGCTGTTAGGGTTTGGGTGGTTGTTAGGAGTAGGGTTAAAAGTATGGTTATGGTTAAGCTTAAAGCCAAAAATTTTTGTTTATTCACCTTATCAAACCCTAATTCCAGATTGATTTAAACCTGATTTTTTTAGGATTATGGTGTGATTCGTGGCAAAAATACTTTGTCAACAAAAAAATTGTTAACGTTTCCAGATTCAGATTTAAACAAAAACTTTAGGTTAAAGTTTAAGGAAGACCGTTCACCAAATATTTTTAGCTTGGTGAAATGTTATGGTTGAAAAGAAGTTTGAGTTTTTGGAGCATGTAAGCGACATTTATGTTGCGGCATACGGGGAAAACCTAGAAGAAGCTTTTGAAAACGTGGCTTTAGCCATGTTTGAATCTATGACAAACCTTAAAAACGTAGAGTCAAAGGTTAAGGTTGACTTTGTTGTTGAAGGTGAAGATAAAGGTTCACTACTCTACAACTGGCTTGAAGAACTTTTAGTCAAATTTGAGGTTGAAAACATTCTTTTCTCAAAGTTTAAGGTCCACAAAATTAAGAAGCTTAACGGTAGGTGGAGACTTGAGGGTGAAGCTTTAGGAGAACCCTACAACCCAGAAAAACATGTTTCAAAGGTTGGAATTAAAGCTGTAACCTACCATGGGATGGAAATAAAAAGGGAGGATGGAAAGGTAACAGTTAAAGTTCTTTTTGACATTTAAAGGGAGGGTTGTCAGAGAGTGTGCCTTTCATCAACCCTTGTGCATGACACTGCAATGCAGTGCATTACACGTTTTAAAGGGTTTTTCAGTTTCGTCGCCACTCATCATCCAAAATATAAATTTGTGGGGTTTGGGTTTTAAAGTTTGGGGGGTATTTTCTTTTGTTTGATGGTTCTGGTAGGGGTTGGAGGAGGAAAATTATTTTTCAGCCTATAGTTTTACCTCATTTTGTGGTTTTGGCTTTTTTAGCCTTCTTTTTCTTTCCTTCTTTCTTGTTTTTTTTGGGTCCTGTTTTTAGGTATGGTTTGGGTCTTCCGTGGTTTTTGGTTGTTTTGGTTGTTTGGTTTTCTTTGCTTGGTGGGGCTGTAAATTTTCCTGTTAAGGAGTTTGTTTCTGAAAGTCCTGTGATTGTTTCACGTGAGGTTTCTTTTTTTGGTTTTAGGTGGGTTGTTCCTGAGGTTGTTGAGAGGCAGAAAACTGTTTTGGCTGTTAATCTTGGTGGGGCTATAATTCCTATACTTGTATCCGCCTATCTTTTAGCCTACAGTATTCCCACGTTAGACCCGAATCCTTTTTTTGCCTACCTTAAAATTGTTGTTGTTACTTTTGTTGTTGCTGTGGTGGCTAAAAAAATGTCTAGGGTTATTCCAAGTTTGGGTATTGCTCTTCCAGGTTTTGTTCCACCAATTTTAACGGTTACTCTTACGTTGGCTGTTTTCCCCATCTATGTTTTAAACAACCCATATTTTATAGGGTATGTTTCTGGAACTATTGGAACTCTTATTGGTGCTGACATTTTAAACCTTGATAAGGTGGTTAAGGTTGGTGCTCCACTTGTAAGTATTGGTGGTGCTGGAACCTTTGACGGAATATATTTAACAGGAGTTATATCCGTGCTTCTTCTACTTCTTCTAGTTTAGCTTTAACCCATCCTAAAACTTATAAGGCTTTAAAATTGTAGGGGGATGGAGGCTATGAAACATAAACATGTGGTTAAGGTTTCAAACTACCCTGAAAACGAAGCCTTTATCTACTGTCCAAAAAAGAATCTTTTTGCTCTTATTAGGTTAGGTTTCCCCTTAACATGCCCAGTTTGTGGTGAAACTTTTAAGGCGAAAAACGAGATAAAAATTGTTTTAAGACAAAACCTTAAAGACTTCAAGTTTTAAAGGCTAGTTTTAGCCTTTACCCTAAACCTAAAAATATTAAAAAATTTTTGGGCTTAAATTTTTTTGGGTTTTTAGAGGTATGCTGGAAGCATCGTTATAATGAAGATTGCTACTATAAGTGCATAGATGGCGATTGCCTCAATAAACACGATGAAGATGAAGAATCTACCTATAATTTCAGGTCTTTCAGCACCAGCAGCAGCAATAGCTGAGGTAGCCATACCAAGACCAAAAGCAGCAGCAAGACCTGGTATAGCAATAGCTATAGCTGCACCTAAGGCTACCATCCCTAACGCTTGAGAGTCTGCTCCAGCAGCGTTTGCAAAGGTGAAGGTTGCACCTACACCTATGAAGAATGCTAGGGTTGCTGTTAATAGGAGAATTTTAAGTTTTGTCTCCAATCATCTCCACCCATGCTAGTTTTGGTTGATGGTTTAACTGTTTGTGTTATACGTGATTTAAAACTTTCGGTTAAAAAGATTTTAGATTGGGTGTGGTGGTTGATGGAGAACAAGCGAATACTCTATTTTGTCTGCTGGAAGACCAAAATATTTTCCTGTTAGGATTGATATAAGGTCTTTAACCTCATACATTTTTAGGTATAGGTAGGCTAAAGCCTCCCCAAAATGGAAGAAAGGCTGGAAAAATATCCTTTCACACTCTTTTGCATGGTAACGTTTTAATGCAACCTCAAGAAGTGATAGGTCTCTTCTAACCTCATATCCGCTTAAAAGTGGTGAAACAACATCCACATATTCTCCTGAAGCAAAAACCTTTAATGCGTCAGCATCGTTTGAAGCTGTAACAGCCCTTTTAACCTCCTTATCCTTCAACATGTAAAAAATAGGGATAAGAAAAGTCTCAATCTCGTCAGGTTTAAACTCAAGCTTTTTCAACCTTAAAACAGCCATAATGTTTAACGTGTCAATAGTGATACCAACAAGCTTAACAGCAAGCCTATCTCTCCCCTTTAACCTTAAAAGCTTCTCCCAAACCCTCTCCAACGCATACCTGTTTAAAGCTAATTCAACCATGTTTGCCTGTAAAATTGGGTCTTCAACCTCTCCAACAATTTTTTCAACTTCTTTTATGAGGTTTTCATCCTCAATAAACCCAAAAACATTTTTAACGTTTTTTTCCTCGATAAGCCTTTTACACGTTGAACTATCCAACCTGCCAAACGGAACCGTATATTCTAAGGCTTTCTCCCATCCAACACCAAGAACTATCGACCTAAATATTGAGGCTAAGGTTTTAAACTCGAAAAGACGGTTAAACTCACGGAAAAACTCTATGGCTCTCCTATTTTTTAGCTTTGAAAGAATAAAGTTAAAGTCGTCTAGGTATGCTTTAGTCAAGTTTTCTTCAGCCTTTCCAAGGTTAAACTCCTCTATTAGCATCTGGGAAATATAGGGTTGATATCTTGTCCCCTCAAGTCTTCTTAGGGCTGTTTGAATGTTTTCAGCACTAACCATAGCATCATAGTCGCTTTTCACAAGCATAAAAGACTTTTTTCCTCTAACCCTTACGGTTAATTCACCATACTCATAGATGGATTTTATCACTTCCTTTTTACCTCCGCATACCTTAATATTCTATTTGAAAAACGTATAAGTATAAATGTTCCAAAAGCAAAACCTGAAAAAGTCCATAGGAACGCAATCAAACATGCAATGTTTAGGGGAAGCCTAAAAGTCAAAGAAACATATATGCTTGAAAAAAGACCTAAAAAAACAAAAGCAGGTAAAATTAACCCCAAAACCATAATCTTTTTTAAGGAATACCCTTGAATATCAGCAGGTTTTGGAGGTATAAGCCTCCGAAAAAAATCTTTTTTAAACCTTAGCAACAGTAAACCTCCTTCTAATGGTAAAACCTTCGAATGGGATACCATCCCCCTTATAAAACTTGCTAAACCATTCAACCCAGTGAAGCCTAAGAGTATGGGCAAAAGTCAGCATACCCTCCAAAGCAATAATCATAAACAGTGTAACCATCAATAGGACAACCCAAAACATTGCAGGATTACCTGTCCCCATCAAACCTAACTCGCTAAATAGGGCGTGGGTTACACCCAAAGCCAAAATTCGTGCATAGGAAAACGTGTTTGAAAGAGACTCTATAGTTTTTGTTACAGCCTCAGAAAAAGCCTCCATAAAGTCTCCAACAGCAAACTTATGAAGCACAAGCATACCAACAAAAGGCACTATAAAAAACATTAGAATAAGGTTTTCAGCAGGAGGCTTAAACACAGAACCTATAACCTCAACCGGAGTTTTACCGTTTGGAATTATCGGTAAACCCGGAGACATCACAAGCAGGAATAGGTAGATTAGGCTTCCATAAAACCAAAGCCAAGAAGCTGGTGCTATAGCCTCCCTATACTCCCTTAGCCTAACCTTGTTAATAAGGTCCAAAACTATTCCAAAGGTAAGATGAATCATACCAACAAACAACGCTACCTCAAAAAAGTAGATTAGATTCTCAGTTGGACTAAACCATATTGGGCCTTCTAACCCTGTAAGCTGAGAATACCATGCTGGAGGAACAACTCCACCATGTTCAACAGCATGCCTAATATACTCATAGTTTGTTGGACCGAAAAGCTCACCATACATAAAACCAAAAAACGTTGCTGTTATCCCACATGCAACTATAAGGTTTCTACCCTGACGAATCGGATCCCAAATCTCACCTTTAAGGTTAAACTTATCCCAAATCTTGTTTAAAAGCAATCCTCCAATAAGCAAAATTAACCCATGACCAACATCACCAAACATCAAACCAAACAGTATCGGAAAAGTTATTAACGTGATAACCGTAGGGTCAAGCTCATGGTAGTTTGGAAACCCATAAGCCGCAACAAGCTTTTCAAAAGGCCATGCTATCTTAGGGTTTTCCATTTTGGTTGGCGGCTTGTCCCCCTCCTCCTCTTTCTCCTCAACGTTTACAACTGCTGTTGGACATGTCTCCCTTATAGCCTTCACAGCCCTATCAACATCAGATTTTCTAACCCAAACCTCAAAAATACATGTTTTACCTGTTTGCCTAAACTTTTTGTAGAGGTTTTCTATTGTAAGCTCAATTTCAACAATCTCGTTGTAGGCATGAATATGGTCAGCCTTTTTAGCTATTTCAACAACCCTTTCTTTTAGTTTCGTAGGCTCCTTTGTAAGCTCCTGAATCCTATTCTCCATAGCCAAAATGTTAAAAGCTCTTTCAACGGTTTCAAGGTGTCTAAGTGGAAGTTTAGCTAAAAGTGTTTTACTCTCCTCAAAAACAGTTTTTATGGATTCAACATCTCCCCCACGGGCTTCCTCTATAAGCCTTCTAACAGAATCCAAAGTCAAATATTTTTCAGCGTTTTCAAGAACCTCAAACCCTCTACGTATCTCATAAACCAAACCTGAAACTTTCCCTGTTAACTCCTCAACCTTAGGTGAACCTAAACTTAAAACTTCAACTTCTCCTACAAGGTTTAAGGCTTGTTTAAGGCTTAAACTGAAACCTTCACCAAGAAGACTAACAATCTCACCTGTTAACTCCTTTTCAACCTTTTCAACCTTTTCTTTGAGTTGGCTGGTTTTAGCCTTTAACTCCCTAATTTTTTCTATAGCCTCAACCTTCCTTCTAACAACCTCTTTTATCTCGTTAAGCATAGCCTCAACTCTACCTATCTCCTCAGCAGCCTCAGGAATATCCTTTTTAACCATCTGGTTGACTGCTAAAGTTTTTTCTAGGTCTTCACCAATTTTTTCTATTTCTTTTTCATCGTTTGGGATTGGCATATAGCTTGAAGCCATTTTTCCAGCGGTATCTATAAGGGCAAGGTTTCTCTGGATTTCAACCAAATCCTCGTAGAGGCTTCTAATACTATCCTTAACCTCTAAAGCTTTAAGGGGTATTTTTGGTAGGGTTGTAAGGTCAACCTTGTTTTCAGCCAAAAACCTTTTAACGTTTTCATATTCCTCGTATAGTTGGCGAACATCCCTTTCAAGGGAGGCTTTTTCCTCATTAAGCTCCTTCACCATATTCTCTATTTTTGCATATTCAACCTCTAGGCTTGCTACCTTCTCCTCAATTTCCTTTAAAACCTTTTCAGGCTCCTCTTCAACAGGTATAGGGTTTGGATATGGAACATTTTCAAGCTTTTTTATTAGGTTGTTTATCCTGTTTGAAAGCTGGAGAAGAAAGTTTTCTCTTTCAATTCTTCTTACTTCTCCAGCAACATCCCCATACTTTTTTTGTTTTGTTTTTGCAACATCTATAAAGTGGGCGATTCCTAGGTTTCCTATACCCCTAACAATTTTGTCAACCTTATCTATGGGAGCTACAACTTCAACCCTAACCATCCTTACTGGCTGTAGCACAAAACATCCCCTAGAAGCTTTGATTAGGGAATATTTTTTAAAAGCCTTATAAGCCTTACCACAGGAAAGATTTTAAGGCAAACTTTGAAAGTCCAAGCAAAAGTTTTGGCTCTTTAACCATCAACCCAAAAACCTTAACTTGGCTTTGGGAAGAACATTCCTTTTCAACCTTAGCCAAAAACTTTTTATTTTCACCAACAAGCCTAAACAAACCATCCAACTCGTCATCAGAAAACCTATCAAGAAGTCTACGTATAAAGGAGGTAAATTTTAGCCTCCAACCGTAGCTTCTCCAAAAAGCCTTCTCATAAAACCTTAAAGCCCCATATTTTCCACTCTCCAAAAAGTTTGAGATAGCTTCCCCAGCCAAATCCGAAGCCTTTAAACCAAAATATATACCACCACCAGTTGTAGACTTAACCTGTCCAGCAGAATCACCAACCAAAACAATCCTCCCAAAAACAAGCCTTTTTAATGGACCATGAATAGGAATAAACCCTCCAAAAACCTTTAACACTTTCCCCTCCCGAGTTTTCCTAAAAATTTCCTTGTTAAGTTTTAAGGCTTTTTTAAGATGGTAGGCTGGAGACCTTAAGGTTAAGTCTTTGTTTACACATAATCCAACCCTTGCTTTCCCATCCCCCAACGGTATAATCCAGCCAAAAAAACCTGGAAAAAATTTTTCTCCAAAATAGAGTTCAACAAACTCTTCATGGTTAAAGTTAACATTATCCATCTCGTATTGGAGACCCTTCAAATATTTTATGTTTCTCCATAAACCAGCCTTTTTAGCTATTATGGGATTCCAACCTTCAGCATCAACCAAAACCCTTGTTTTAACCTCAAACTTTTCATCTCCACGTTTTAGCTTAACAGTATACCATAACCTATTCTCACCCTCAAAACCGTAACATTTTGTTTTTAAACTTAAAACCGCCCCAACATTAGAAGCCTCCTCAGCCATCCTAAAGTCTAAAATTTCCCTATCAACAATATACGAGTCAATACTCCGCCTTAAAACCTTAAACATATAACCTTTAGGAGAGTAAAAGTAGGCTCCCCTAACCCTACCAACAATCGCCTCCCTTGGAAGATTAAACTCTTTAAAGGCTTCAACATAAATTTTCCCTGCACAATGTGAAGGTTTACCTGGAACCTTATGCTCCTCAACAAGCAAAGTTTTCCAGCCTTTTTTCGCTGTTAAATATGCAACCCTAGAACCTATAGGACCTGCCCCAACCACAACAACATCATAAGACTTCAAACAAACCCCAACCGAAAAGCCTCAAAGAATCATGTAGTGTTTTAAGCCTTCGACAATAAAGCCTATAGCTATAGCAGCTATAAATATAGCCATAACCCTTGCAATCACAGCAGAACCTGTTTTACCCAAAAAGTTGTGGATAGGGTCTATAAAGTAGAAGACAAGCCAAACAATAAGAGAAATAACAAAAACAGATAGAATGGTAACAACTAAACCTGAAGTTTGAAGAATTAGTATGGTTGTGGTTATTGCGCCAGGACCTGCAAGCAAGGGACATGCTATCGGCACCGCTCCAACACTTTCAGGTGAGATAGCTCTCTCCTCCCAACCTCCAAAAACAAGAATTTTAATGGCTATAACCATCAGCAAGATTCCCCCAGCAACCATAAAACTATAAATTGAAATCCCAAAAACCGATAGTAGTTGTTGTCCAAGAACAGCAAAAACCATTAAAAGAACAAAAGAAACAATAACAGCCACACGAAAAGTTTTTCTTCTTTCAGCAGGACTCATGTTCTCGGTTAAACTTATAAAGATTGGAACATTACCTAGGGGGTCAACTATTATAAATAGGGCTATTATGGCTTTCAGGATTTCGTGGAGGGAAGGCTGAACCAAAAATTTTCCCCAAACCCTAAGACTGACTATTATTTTAGGTTTAGCCTCCCAACCTTTTAGACTTTCGGTTAAAGCAATGTTTAATTAACAGATAATTCTGATAACTTAAAAGAAGCCTAAATGGGTGGATTGTTTGTCTAGCACCGATAAATGCCAAAAAATTATGGAGCTTGCTAGAAGAAGAGGATTCTTCTGGCAGTCCTACGAGATTTATGGTGGGGAAAGCGGTTTTATAGATTATGGTCCACTAGGAGCCCTACTAAAAAGAAAGATAGAGCAAAAGTGGATTGACGAGTTTGTGAGAAAAGAGGGTTTAATGCTTATAGATACACCAATAATAACACCAAGCATAGTTTTTGAGGCTTCAGGTCACACAACCTATTTTACAGACCCAGTTACAACATGTAAAAAATGTGGTAGGAAATGGCGTGCAGACCATCTGCTTGAAGAAAAAACAGGAGAATCTTTTGAAGGTTTAACCCTAGAAGAACTTTACAAAAAAATGTTGGAAAACAATGTTAGGTGTCCTGAATGTGGCGGAGAGCTTGAATCTCCAAAATTTTTTAACGAGCTTTTTAAGACAACCATAGGACCCTATAGTGAAAATGTTGGTTATGGCAGACCTGAAACAGCTCAAGGAATATTTTCAAACTTTAAAAGGCTTTATGAGCTTGCAAGAGGAAAACTGCCTTTTGGGGTTGCACAGGCAGGTAGATGTGTAAGAAACGAGATTTCACCTAGACAAGGTCCTATTAGGCTTAGGGAGCTAACAATAATGGAGATTGAGTTTTTCTTTGACCCTGAAAACCCTAAATGTGAAAAAATTTTTGAGGTTAAAAATGAGAAGCTTAGACTTCTACCTGAAAAACTTCTTTTGGATGGTGTAACCGAACCTATAGAGGTTACTGTTGAGGAGGCTTTAAAAAACGGCTATATAAAGTCTGAATGGAACGCCTACTTTATGGTTAAAGCCAAAAAGTTTGTTGAAATGTTGGGGATTCCCAGTGAAAAACAGTTTTTTAAGGAGAAGCTTCCAAACGAGAGGGCTCACTATTCCACCCAAACCTACGACCAGCTTGTTGAGCTTTCAAGGTGGGGGACTGTTGAGCTTTCAGGTCATGCTTGGCGTTCAAACTACGACCTAAAAATGCATATGGTTTATAGTGGTGAAGACCTTAGGGTTTTTGTTCCCTACAATAAGCCTCAAAAGGTTAGAAGGCTTTTGGTTGAGCCTAACAAAAAGGCTTTAACAAAAGATTTTGGTGAGGAGGCTTTAAGGGTTTCTAGGCTTTTAACCTTAACCCAACCTGAATTTATCCGTAAATCTTTAGATGAAAACGGTTTTTATGAGCTTAAGGGTGACGGTAAAACCTATAGGATAACCTTTGAACATGTAAACCTAAAAGAGGTTGAGGTTGAGGAGAAGGGTAAACGGATTATTCCAAACGTTGCTGAACCATCTTTTGGTTTAGATAGGCTTTTTTATGCAACCCTAGAATATGCGTATTCTGAGAAGGATGGTAGGGTTGTTTTAAAGCTTCCAAGAGAATTAGCCCCTATAGAGGTTGCTGTTTTCCCCCTAATGACTAAGGATGGTCTTCCTGAGAAGGCTAAGAAAGTTTACTGTATGCTTTTAGACCATGGTTTTATGGTTGAATATGATGAGTCTGGAAGTATAGGGAGAAGATACGCCAGAATGGATGAGGTTGGAACACCTATAGCTGTAACCATAGACCATCAAACACTCCAAGACAACACGGTAACCCTTAGAGATAGGGATACATGGGAGCAGATTAGGGTAAAAGTGGAAAAACTACCCTTAACCCTAGAAAAATACTTTAGGGAAAAAGTTGATTTTAAGGATTTAGCCAAACTTTGCTAGCCTTATTCACCTAAAACCTCAACCACAACTCTCCTATTTCTAGGTCCATCAGCCTCAACAAGAAAAACGTTTTGCCATGTCCCCCTTAAAATTCTTGAGTTTTTAACAGGGAAAATTCTTGAGGAGCCTATAAAAGCTGAAGCTAAATGTGCATGAGCATTATCATCTATCCTATCATGCTGGTATCCTGCCCCAATAGGAAAAACCTCCTCAACCTTTCTAACAATATCGTTAATAAGCCCATACTCGTTTTCGTTTGCAACAATGGCTGCTGTTGCATGTGGTGCATGAATTAAACATAAACCGTTTTTTACCCCAGATTTTGTTACAGCCTCCTCAACCTGTCTAGTTATATCCACAATCTCAATTCTTTGTCTTGTTGAAACTGAAATTTCATGGAAAAATATTTCCATAGGTTTCCCTCCAAACGTTTATAGGTTGCTGTTTATTGACTTAAACGCTAATTTTTTAAATAAGGCTTACCTATCTTGTTTTCAAGTCTTTAAGGCTTAAAAGGTTGGATTAATAGTGACTTTTCCTCAAGAAACAAGTGAACAGTTAAGACGTAGAATCCTTGAAATCTGCCAAGACCACATTAGAAAGGTTTTAGATACCCTACGTGAAGTATGCCTCCTAATATCCGCCTACCAAACAGGTGATGAAAACCAGGTTTACCAACACCATAATAATGTGGTTAAGTTTAATGAGGAGTCTGCTGCAAAAAAGAAAGCCTTAATGATGGAGGTTGCTGAGGTTGGAGCTGTTCTTTTAAGCAGAGACGACTTTATACGTTTATCCTCAGAGGTTTCAACCATATCAGACTATTGTACAGGAATCTCCTACAGAATTATGGAGTTAACAAAAAGAAGGCTTCCTGTTAAAATGGGGATGATGAAGGAGCTTGGAAACCTGGCTGAGGCTGTGCTTGACTGTGTTATTAGGCTTAGGGAAACAATTCTTGCACTTGTTTATGGTGGACCAAAAGTTTTTGAGGCTGCTGAAAACGTTGAGTCAGCTGAAAAAATTGTTGATAATATTTATCGGAAGGTTGATTTAACAATTCTTTCAAGCAAAATGAAGGTTTCAGTTATTCTTTTGCTTAGGGAGGTTGCTGAGTTCTTGGAGGGTATAGCCGACGTCTGTGAAAACGCAAGTGATATAGCAAGAATTCTTGCTATAACAACATGAGAAATTAAACCATGCAAAAAACAAAGTTTGAAGCGTATCTGGTTGAGAATAGGCTTATCGTCTGGAATCCTAAACATGGAAGTGAGCTTTATAGGCTTGGATACTATGGGAAACCGTTAGGGATACCTAAACCAAAAACACCAGAATTTAAGGTTCCCCTACTACTAGACCTCCTAGAAGGATTATATTTAAAGGAGAAGGGGCTACTAACCATCTACACAAACGGAAAAAAACTAACAAAAAGAGAGCTTATAAAAATAGCCAAAAAAACCTATGAAGATTTTCTTCTAAAATATATGGTTTATAAGGATTTAAGGGAGCATAATCTGGTTGTTCAGCCTGGAATAAAGTTTGGATGTGATTTTGCTGTTTATGAGCATGGTCCAGGTATAGACCATGCACCCTACCTAATCCAAGTGAAAAAACCAGAGGAAAACATAGATGCAACAGAGATTGTTAGAGCTGGAAGGCTTGCAACAACAGTGAGAAAAAGGTTTATTATAGCAACACCAAACCCTAAAACTAAAAAAATAGCCTATCTAATGTTTAGATGGTGGAAAGCCTAAAAAGTTTGGGGTGTATTAGAGAGTGGAGGAAGAATGTGTTTTTTGCAAAATTGTTGAGGGAAAACTTAAAGCTTGGAAAGTTTACGAAGATGATTCTACCCTAGCCATCCTTGACATTAAACCTGTAATGGATGCTAGAAACATAGGTCAATGTGTTGTTTTCCCCAAAAAACACGTTAGCAAATATTATGAGCTTGATGATGAGGAGCTTGCTAAACTATTTAAGGCTGTAAAAAGGGTTGCCATAAAAATTCTTGAAAAACTTAAACCAAAATATTTAACCACGTTTGTTAGGGGGATGAGGGTTCCAGGACATGCACACATCCTTCTAATTCCTTCAACAGGTGAAAGTGCTTGGGATATGATGTTGGAGGCAAGCTACCTATGCTGGTTAAAGATTCCCCCACTTTCAGAGGAGGAGATGGAGAAGGTTGCAAAACTGTTAGGAGCAACCAAAACATAATTATCTAAAGACTACGTATAAACTATTGGTGGATTTTATGCCTCTATACATAATGTTAACAACACTAACAGATGAGGGTAGAAAAACCATAAAAGTTAATCCTGAAAGGATAAAAGAGGTTAATAAGGAAGTTGAAGCAATGGGTGTAAAAATTTTGGCTCAATATGCACTTTTAGGACCCTATGATTTTGTTAACATTCTTGAAGCTCCAAACAACGAGGTTATAGCTAAAGTTGCAATAGAGCTTGGTTCAAGAGGAACAGTTCAAACCCTAACCATGGCAGCATTAACAGTCGACGACCTAATAAAATCCCTCAAAAAATAGTTTCAAAAACTTTTCCCTTATTCTACTTTTTGCTCCATGCCTCCTTAAGCTTCCTGTAGGTTTCGGTTAAGGCTTCAGGAATAACTTTTGTATCCGAGATAACAGGCATAAAGTTTGTGTCTCCAAGCCATCTTGGCACAATATGGGTGTGAATATGGTTTTCAACACCAGCTCCAGCTGTTTTTCCAAGGTTTATTCCAATGTTAAACCCATGAGGATTATAAACCTTCTTTAAAACCTCCACACTTTTTCTTACGATTAGAAAATGTTCATTAAGCTCCTCCATACTCATGTCTTCAAGGTTTTTTATGTGGCGGTAGGGTGCAACCATAAGATGTCCATTGTTGTATGGGTAATTGTTTAAAACAACAAAGTTTTTTTCAGCCCTAAAAACAACAAAATTTTTCTCATCGTTTTTCTTGTCCTTGGAAAACCTACAAAAAATACATCCTCTCTCCTTTTTCTCTTTTTTAAGCAGGATATAGTTTATTCTCCATGGAGCCCATAAATGCTTCATCATCCCACCAGTAAAGGCTAAACCACTTAGAATAAGATAAAACCCAAACAAAATAAAAAACTATTTTAGGCTGGTAAACCTAGTTTAGCGTGGTGAAAAATTTTGGAGGAGGAAATAGGTAGGGTTACCCACTACTACCCAAAAATAGGTGTTGCTGTTGTTGAGTTAAAGTCAACCCTAAAAGTTGGTGATAAAATTCTGGTTAAAGGTGCAACAACAAACTTTGAGCAGGTTGTTGAATCTATGCAGATTGAACATAAAAACGTTGAAAAAGCTGAGGCAGGACAGTCTGTAGGATTAAAAGTTAAAGAAAGGGTAAGAGAAAACGACAAGGTTTACAGGTTAACCTAAACCATAATTTTATTAGGGAAATTAAAGTTTTGTTTTTTAGTTTTGGAGGTGGCTTTTTATGGCTATAACCATAGGTATCAACGGTTTTGGAAGAATTGGAAGAATGTTTTTTAGAGCAGCCCTAAAAGATGAAGAGTTCAACAAAAAATTTGAGGTTGCTGCTGTAAACGATATTGTTGACGCAAAAACATTGGCACACCTACTAAAATATGACTCGATCCATGGAATATTGGATGCTGATATAGGATGGAAAGAAAACACTTTAATCGTTAACGGTAAAGAAATTAAGGTTTTAAACGTTTTAGACCCAGCCCAGCTACCATGGAAAGATTTGGGTGTTGAACTTGTTTTAGAGTCTACTGGAAGATTTACTGCAAGAGGGGATGCTGAAAAACATTTAAATGCTGGAGCTAAAAAGGTTATAATTTCTGCTCCTGCAAAAAACCCTGACACAACAATAGTTTTAGGTGTAAACGAGGAAACCTACGACAAAGAAAAACACAACATTATCTCTATGGCTTCATGTACAACAAACTGTTTAGCTGTGATGGTTAAGGTTTTACATAAAGAGTTTGGTATAAAAAGAGGGTTTATGACCACATGCCACGCCTACACAAACGACCAAAGAATCCTAGATTTAGCCCATAGAGACCCTAGAAGAGCAAGAGCATGTGCAATATCAATAATTCCAACAACAACAGGTGCTGCTGTTGCTATAGGGCTTGTTATCCCAGAGTTGGCTGGTAAACTTAACGGTGTTGCTTTAAGGGTTCCTGTGGCAGACGGCTCAATAACAGACCTTGTTGCTGAACTAAAAAAAGAGGTTACAAGGGAAGAGGTGAATGAGGCGTTTAAAAGGTATGCTGAAGGTGAATTAAAAGGTATTCTTCAATACACCGAAGACCCTATAGTCTCAATGGATATTGTGAGAAACCCACACTCATGTATAATTGATGGTTTAAGCACGATGGTTATGGGTGAAAAAAGCAACTTTGTAAAGGTTTTTGGCTGGTATGACAACGAATGGGGTTTCTCATGTAGACTTGTAGACCTAATGAAGTTTATGGCTAAAAAATAATTTTCCAAAAACTATTTTTTATAGGATTGCTCCAAGAAAAACTCCTGCAACAATAGCAGAACCAATAACACCCGCAACATTAGGACCCATAGCATGCATTAAAAGAAAGTTTTGAGGATTTGCTTTTTGAGCCTCCCTTTGAACAACCCTAGCTGACATCGGTACTGCTGAAACACCTGCAGCACCAATCAAGGGGTTTATTTTTTCCTTTAAAAACAGGTTCATAAGTTTTGCGAAAAAAATACCTGTTGCTGTGCATGCTGTAAAGGCTATTATTCCTATTGCAAATATGAGGAGGGTTGAGGGTTTAAGAAAGTTTTCTGCAGTCATACTTGAACCTACAGCAATTCCCAAAAAAATTGTTAGAATGTTCATAAGCTCGTTTTGGGCTGTTTTACTTAGCCTCTCAACAACACCACTCTCCCTAAAAAGGTTTCCAAGCATAAACATTCCTATTAGTGGAGCAGCCTTCGGAACAAAAAGAATGGATACAATCCCAACAATAATCGGGAAAAGAATTTTTTGCTGTTTTGAAATTTTACGTAAAGGCTTCATAACAATTTTTCTTTCCTCAAGACTTGTCAAAACCCTAATTACCGGAGGCTGAATCAGCGGAACCATAGCCATATAAGAGTATGCCGCTACAGCAGTTCCACCAAGTAGATGTGGGGCAAGCTTTTGAGTCACATAGATGGTTGTTGGACCGTCAGCCCCACCTATAATCCCTATAGAACATGCTTCAGGAAGACTAAAACCTGCTAGTATGGCTAGTAAAAGCGAAATAAAGATTCCTATTTGAGCTGCAAAACCAAGCAGAAAGGTTTTTGGGTCTGCTAGAAGAGGTTCAAAGTCTGTTAATGCTCCAAGACCTAGAAAGATAAGTGGAGGGATAACCTCCCACTCTATACCATAACGAAAAATTATTTCTAGGAGTCCACCGTTTTCCGTTAAACCTGTAAGTGGAAGGTTTGCAAGAATCGCTCCAAAACCTATTGGGAGGAGGAGTAGAGGCTCCATCTCCTTTGAGATTGCAAGATAAATTAAAACCAGTCCAATACCTATCATTATAAGGTTTCCTAAGGTTAAACTTTCAAAGCCTGTCTCAAAAAAGCCAAACATAAATGCTCCCACATCAACCATTAAACGTTAAATTTTTCATTTTTAGAAAGTTTCTCAATTTTTGCTTTCTCCATCCAGCCAACCTTCTCATCTCTAAGTCTATCTGCAAACTTCCATAAAGAAATTTTTGGCTGAAAAACCGTTGAATACTGTTTTGGTGGGGAAGATAGGCTTCCAGTATGAACGGTTAGTGCTCCAAGAATCCCTGCAAAAATCTCGTTTTTAAACTCTGAAAAAAGCTTTTTCTCATATTTTCTTTCTTCTAGTTTGCTTGTTAACTCTATCATAACCTTTATTGTAACGGTCAGGATTAGCAGAACAACAAACACTGTAAGAATCCCTACAAGACAAAGTTCAACAACACTAACCATTCTTATCCACTCCTAACCAAGACTACCAATGTGTCTTCCGTGGAAACGCTTTCACCAACCCTCACCTTAACCTCTTTAACAACACCCTTAACTGGTGAACGTATTTCATTCTCCATTTTCATAGACTCCATAACCAGTAAAATATCACCCTGTAAAACCTCCTTACCAGGGGAAACTGAAACTGAAAGAATTTTTCCTGGTAAAGGACTTTTAACAATAAATTCTTTCCCGCTGGGTTTAACCTGAATTTTCTTCTTTTCCTCCTTGATGGATGGTGTTGTGGTCTCTCTACTTATACTAACATTGTATTTTTTTCCCTCAATTGTAACGGTCATGGAAATGTTTGTTGAGGATGTCCGGTTAATGGAAACCTCAACCTCATATGGTTTCTCCTCAAACCTTACCTTAAACCTTCTTTTAGGCAACCTTTTTTCTCATCCCCAACCTAAACAAAGTTTACCATATACGGATAACCTGCATTCTAATACGCTATATTTTTCCAAAGATTAATTCTTCCTTTAAATCATAACATTACATGGCTATATCTCTTTTGCTGTTATCTTCTAAAACTAAACATAGATGTTTATATTAAAGTTGTATTATGCATGAAAGATTTTATCTTGGCATAGAAAAATAGTTATAAAACTTTAAAAATAAATTCTAGGTTAACTGTGAGTGGTTAAGCTATGAGCGGTGAAAGAGAGATTAAAGAAAGAATGCTTGAGGAGCTTAAAGCAAAAAAACAAAAAGTTTTAGCGATGGGAGGACCGAAAGGGATAGAAAGACAAAAAAAGCTTGGGAAGCTGACGGCAAGAGAAAGAATAGAGCTTCTGCTTGATGAGGGAACCTTTGTAGAGATAGGTGCTCTTGTTAAACATAAAGGTAGAGAGTTTGGTTTGGATAAAAGAGAGATACCTGCTGACGGTGTGGTAACAGGGTTTGGGAAAATCGACGGAAGAAAGGTTTACGTTTTCTCCCAAGACTTTACAAGTCTAGGTGGAACCTTGGGTGAAGTGCATGCAAAAAAGATTTGTGAGGTTTTAGATAGGGCTGCAAAAGAAGGCTGTCCAGTCATAGGCATAAACGACTCTGGTGGTGCAAGAATTCAGGAGGGTGTTGATGCTTTAGCAGGTTATGGGCAAATATTCTTTAGAAACAGTATTTATTCAGGGGTTATCCCACAAATATGTGCTATTCTTGGACCGTGTGCTGGTGGAGCTGTATATTCTCCAGCTCTAATGGATTTTATTTTTATGGTTGAGGGGATAAGCTATGCGTTTATAACAGGTCCAAGGGTTATTAAACAGGTTATCGGTGAAGAAATAAGCGAAATGGAGCTTGGTGGACCTATACCCCAACAAGAAAAATCTGGTGTTGTTCATAGGGTTGAAAAAAGCGAGGAGGAGTGTTTAAGAAACATTAGGAGGCTTTTAAGCTATCTTCCATCAAACAACCTTGAAGACCCTCCAAGGGTTGATGTTGGAGATGATCCTAACAGGAGGGATGAAGGTCTTTTTGATATTGTTCCAGCAGACCCCATGAAACCATACGACATGTATGATATAATACGTAGGGTTTTTGATAGGTCTCCTGAAGGTGAAGAAGAAAACTATTTTGATATTCTTCCAAGGTTTGCACCAAACATTATAACATGTTTTGCAAGATTAAACGGTTACACTGTCGGAATAATTGCTAACCAGCCAAAGTTTAAGGCTGGATGTTTAGACATAGACGCCTCAGATAAGGCTTCAAGATTTATCAGATTTTGTGACGCTTTTAACATACCCCTAATCAACCTTGTTGACGTTCCAGGATACCTACCAGGAACAGAGCAGGAGTGGGGTGGAATAATCCGACATGGAGCCAAAATGCTTTACGCGTATTCTGAGGCTACCGTTCCAAAAATAACCTTGATAATAAGAAAGGCTTATGGAGGCTCATATTTGGCTATGTGTAGTAAGGATCTTGGTGCAGACATGGTTTTAGCTTGGCCTACAGCCGAACTTGCTGTTATGGGTCCTGAGGGTGCAGCTCAAATAATATTTAGGGAGGAGATAGCTAAGGCTGAGGATAAGGAGAAGGCTTTAAAAGAGAAAATTAAGCTTTACAGGGAGACTTTTGCAAACCCGTATAGGGCTGCAGAATCTCTCCATATTGATGATGTGATAGATCCTGCTGATACACGTCCTATGCTTATTAAAGCCTTAGAGGCTTCCCTAACAAAAAGGGAGCGGAGACCACCTAAAAAGCATAGTGTTCCTCCGGTGTAAAAAGGTTTGTCAACCCAAGTTTCAAGGGAGGAAGCTGCCATAATTTCGGCGGCTGTTCTTGCATATATTGCTAAACCTGTAAGTTTTCCACGTGTAAAGGTTTCTAGGGAGGATATTCAAGATATTCTTGAGGAGTTTGGTAGGGAGCTTACGGAAAAAATTTTGAGGGAGTTTAAGGATTCTCTTGGAAGACTTGAAAGAAGAATTAGTGTTCTTGAGAGGAATTTGGCGTCTTTTAGAAATAGGCTTACCGAGGTTGAGAAGGCTTTTCTTGGGAAGGGTGGTTTAAGGGTTGAGGCTGGTGGTGGTTTTGGGTTTTTATGGGGACTTGCTAGCAGACATGAGGTTGGCTCTCAAAGAGAGTTTATTAAAAATCTTCAAAAACCATCTTCTTTTTGGGGTTTAGTTAGTAAAGTTGAAAAACAACTTTCCCCACCTAATACACGTAAAAAGAGAACGGTTTTAGCTGGAGGTTAATGTTTTGGTTCAGATTCATGAGCTAATTTTTAGGGATGCTCACCAGTCACTTTTAGCAACAAGAATGAGAACTGAGGATATGCTTCCAATAGCCTCAATAATAGACCAGATTGGGTTTTTCTCTTTTGAGGTTTGGGGTGGTGCAACTTTTGATGCATGTTTAAGGTTTTTGGCTGAAGATCCTTGGGAGAGGCTTAAAAAGCTTAAGGAGGCTATGCCTAACACTCCAATGCAAATGTTGGAAAGAGCTATGAATATTGTAGCCTACAGAAACTTTCCAGACGACATTGTTATAAAGTTTATAGAGTTAGCCCATAAAAACGGTTGCGACTACTTTAGAATATTTGATGCTGTAAACGATTTAAGAAACATGGAGGTTCCGATTAAAACCGTTAAAAGGATAGGTGCTCATGCCCAAGGATGCTTATGTTATGCCATAAGCCCTGTCCACACAGTCGAATACTATGTGGAAAACTTTAAAAAGCTTGAAAAGATGGGTTGTGACTCCCTATGTATCAAGGATATGGCTGGTATGTGTTCACCCCAAAGAGCCTACGAAATTATCCGTAGATGTAAGGAGGAGGGAATAAAGATTCCCATAGACCTACACTGCCACACAACAAGCGGAATGACCATGATGACCTACATGAAGGCTTGTGAGGCTGGAGTTGACATAATAGACTGTGCAATCTCAGCAATCTCATGGGGAACAGGACATCCACCAACAGAATCAGTGGTAGCAGCCCTCCAAGGAACACCCTACGACCCAGGATACGACATGGAGTTGCTGATGAAATGTAGAGAATATTTTCTAAAGGTTTGGAAGAAGTATGCTCATCTACATAAGGATGAGGCTAGAATAGCAGACCCATCCGTAATCATGCATCAAATTCCCGGAGGTATGATGACAAACCTTATAGTTCAGCTTGAACAGCAGGGTGCAATCGATAAGCTTCCTGAGGTTTTGGTTGAAACTGCTAGGGTTCAAAAAGATTTTGGTTGGCCTCCACTTGTAACTCCAACCTCCCAGATTGTTGGAACTCAGGCTGTTTTAAATGTGCTTTTTGGCAGGTATAAGAGGGTGACAAGGGAGACTGTTGACTATATTAGGGGTATGTATGGTAAGCCTCCAGGTGAGATTCCAAAAGAGGTTTATGAGGCTGTTTTGGGTAAGGATTGGAAAGACAAAATTATTAATTGTAGACCAGCAGACCTTCTTGAGCCTATGTATAAAAAGTGTAAGGATGAGCTTGAAGCTAAAGGTTTTACACCTAGAGAAGAAGATGTAGTATCCTATGCCATCTATCCTCTTCAAACCGAGAAGTTTTTACGTGGGGAGGTTAAACCTGAGTTTACCTCTGATGAGCTTCCACTTGAAACCGAGATGAAGGGTAGAAGGTTTAGGGTTTCTTATGCTGGTGAAGAATATGAGGTAGCTATTAGAAAGTTGGCGGGTAAAAAATGAAAACAAGAAAATTTAGAATTTTATCTTCAAATAGGGAGTTTGAGGTTGAGGTTGAAGATTTAGGTGAGGGAGAATTAGAGGAGGAACTAAAACCCAAAACCAGTGTTGGAGATGAAGTCGAATTGATGGTTGGAAAAGAAGAATACAGTCTAAAAGTTGAAGATTTAACTGTTTTTCCTGTCTCCCCAACTCCAACCCTAAAACCTGAAGCCCCCAAAAAAGCTGAAACCGAAAAGGTTTTGGTTGAGGGGACACCTGTTAAAGCTCCTATGCGTGGCACAATAACAAAAATACTTGTTAAGGTTGGTGATAAAGTTAAAAAGGGAGATCCTGTGGTTGTTTTGGAGGCTATGAAAATGGAAAACCTTATAGAAACACCTGTTTCAGGTGTTGTTAAACAAATAGTTGTTTCTGTTGGAAGTACTGTTGCAACAGGAGAACCTCTTGTAATTGTGGGTGAGTAGGTTTGGCTGGGGAAAAGAGTAGTCTTAGGTTTTATTGTCGTAGGTGTAGGAAGATGGTTGATGTTTATGAGTGTTATAGGGAGGAGAAGGTTTTTCCAGAGCTAAAACCCGAGTTTGATGTGGTTACATGGTGTTGTTCTATCTGCCATTCACCAATAGTAGAAGTTTCAAAACTCCATAAGGAAGGTGGATAGGGGGAAGATAACTTTTGCCTGAAAGGATAATTCAAAGAGCAAGAAGCTTTCCACCAAACCTATACTTTATAGCTCCGTTTGAAACAAAAAGAAGGTTTGGAATTGTTAGAGGTTCAAAGCTTAACTGTTTTTTTCAAAGGGTTTTAGACTCTGATGGTAATGTTCTTCAAAGGATAGATAGGGAGGTTCTGTGTGAGGTAAGGGATAGAGATGGAAGATTTTATGTTCCACCAAAACTAATTCAGGAGCTAAACCTAACTGGTAGAGAATACTATGAAATTATTTTAAGAAAGCTGATAAAACCAAACAACGAGGAAGTTGAAATCTACCCAGGAGAAATGATTGAAAAAGAGGTAAGGGTAACTCCAAAAGAAAAATAACCTACTTTCCAACAACCCTAACCTTAGCCACCTTAACTGGTGGAGCAACCAGAAAACCCACCTTCCTAGGATTATCTGCAACCTCAACTACATTCTCAAGAACATCATAAATAACCCCTGTTAACATAACTCCTTTTAACGGGTAGGCTAATCCACCTTTTTCAACCATCCATGCTGGTGTGGCTACAACAGAAAACTCTCCACTTTCAGGATTACTACTATGTGCCCCTTGAAGATGTAAAACATAAATCCCTTTAACAGTTTCCTCAAACATTTTTTCAAGCGTATTTTTACCTGGTAGGATTGTAAAGTTTGTTGGTTCTATGTGGGGTGTTGAAGAGTAGGGTGGTATGGTTGTTCTTTGAGCGTTTCCAGTGCTTTCAACAAAGTCCTTGTCTGCTGTATACTTGTCGTACAGGAAGCCTTTTAAGATACCCTTCTCAACCAAAACAGTTTTTTTGCTTACTGTCCCCTCATCATCAAACCTCCATGTGTTTAACCCTCCATCCAGCAAGCCATCATCCACTATGGTTAAGTTTTCTGAGGCTATTTTTTCACCCAGCCTACCTTTTAGCTTAGATTTCCCTCTTTGAACGTTATCAGCCTTTAAAGCATTAACCAAAGTATAGTAGAGTAGGCTTTCAAGAGCATGGGGACTAAAAATAACCTCGTAGAATCCTGTTTCAAGGGTTTTTGCGTTTAAAGACAAAATAGCCTGTTTTGCAGCCTCAACACCAACTTTTTCAGGGTTTATTTTATAGGTTCTTTCATGTTCAAACTCAAAACATGTTGGGGTTGTTTCACCTTTATCTTTTGCAAGTGTGCTTAAAAGACACCCTATTCCTGTTCCCTTATCCGTATAGCTTACCCCATTCGAGTTTACCAGAATCTTTAGGGATTCTCCAGCAACAGTTAAACCTTCAAAAGCTAAAACTCTTTTGTCAAAGTTTAAGGCTGAGTTAAGCATTCTTGAGGTTATTTCCACAGCATCCTCTAAAGACGTTTCAGCCACCCTTTTATCGTAGGTGTTCTTTACCTCTGGAAGCTTAGATGGAGCTGGAAAACCTTTTCTATCCTTGTCTGGTTTTCCAGCCTTAGCCACCTTAACAGCCCTAGAAACTGTTTCCTCAAGACTTTTTAGGTTTGTATGGTTTGTATAGGAAAACCCTATAGAACGGTTGTAGATAACCCTAACACCAAAACCCTCATCACAAAACCTGTCAGCCTTAACAATCTGGTTACGTTCAACCTCAACCCTTACAGCCATACTTCTACTAAAATAAACCTCAACCTCATCAACACCAAAACCAGAAGCCAGCTTAACAGCCTTTTCACAAATTTCCATTAGGTTAACCTCTTCCCCCAACTCTAACCTCCCCAACACGAATAGAAGGTCCACCATCACAAACAAAAGCAAGCTGACCCTTACCACAACGTCCAGGCCAAAGCCTAAAATCTTTTCCAACAGCCTCAACCTTCATCAAGGTTTCAAGAGTGTTTCCGCTGATAGACATGTTTCTTACAGGTTCTCCAACCTCACCTTTAACTATCTCATAGGCTTCTTGAACCCCTACATGGAAGGTTCCATCTAGGTTTGCTTGTCCACCTCTAAAGGTTTTTAGGTAGTATCCAAACTTTATGGGTTCAAGTAACTCTTCAAACCTATGGTCTCTTGGTTCTAGGTAGGTGTTTCTCATCCTAATTATTGGTGTATACCTAAAGTTTTCAGCTCTAGCATTACCTGTTGGTTGACTGTTAAACTTTTTTGCTGTTTCTCTGTTATGCATAAGCCCAACAATAAAACCATCCTTGACAAGAAGTGTTTTTTGGGTTTTAACACCCTCATCATCATACATGAAGGAGCCAAAAGCACCTTCAACAGTCCCATCATCAAAAATTGTTACAACATCAGAAGCAATTTTCTTGCCAAGCTTATCCAAAACCACAGAACCTGAAAGGGTAAGGTCAGCTTCAGCAAGATGTCCAAAAGCCTCATGAACAAAAACACCCACAACGTTTGAACCTAAAACAGCTGGAAAAACTCCTCCTTTAGGTGTTTTAGCCTTTAACTGTTCCCCCAACCTTCTAGCAATCTCGACACCAACCTTTTCAGGGGGATTTTCATCAAAAACATCGTAGCCTGATGTTGAGCCAAACTCTTCTCCTGCTGAAGCGAAAACATCTGCTTCTGTCGCTGTTGCATAAACCCTAAACCAAACATAGATTTTGTTTTGTTCTACGTTTGCACCCTCACTATTAACATAAAACTCTTTTTGGAAAACATCTAGATAGTCTATTGTACAGCTTTTTGTTTGAGGGTTTAAACTAAAAACTGTTTTATCAACACCTAAAATGTCACCTATTTTTTGTTCTATGGGGATGTTTCTAGGGTCTTTTTTAGGTTTTAGGGTAACCTTATCCTTTACCTGTTTAACCTCAGCAAGCTTAACTTTTTCTTTAACTTTTTGGCTTAAGGCTAAGGCAAGCCTATAAGCATCCTCAACAGCCCTAAAAACACTCTGCCTATCCGTTTTCGATGTTGAAACAACCCCCCAAGCACCCCTAGCTAAAACCCTAACGTTAACACCTTTTTCAAAACCTTCTCTTACAACCTCAACCCCACCATCCTTGGTCGTGATTGAGGTTCTAAGGCTCTCCTCACACCTTAACTCAACAAACTCAACCCCAAGCTTTTCCCCAAGCTTAACAGCCTCTAAAAGCAAGTCATCCATAAAGCTTTTCCACCAGCCTAAACACTTTCTAAAACTTTTTTAGTCTCCCCTAAAATATACTGTCTAATCTTTTCAAGTCTTTCTTGGGTTTGAGCCTCAAACCTTAAAACTAGGGCTGGCTCGGTGTTTGAAGCTCTTACAAGCCCCCAACCATCCTCAAACTCAACCCTTACACCATCAATCGTTATCAGCTTATAGCCTTCCCTTTCAAACTTCTCCCTTAAAACATCAACAACCCTAAACTTTTTTTCGTCTGAACATGGGATACGAACCTCGGGTGAAGAGTAATATTTTGGAAGTTTTTCAACCATCTCAGAAAGTTTTAGGTTTGTTTTACCTAAAAGCTCAACCATTTTTACAGCAGCAAAAATTCCATCATCAAACCCATAATACTCCTTTGCAAAATAGTAGTGTCCACTAATTTCTCCAGCCAAAACAGCCTTCTCCTTTAGTAGGGCTTCATGAATATAGGAATGTCCAACCCTAGTCATTACAGGTATACCACCTAAAGCCTTAACCTCCTCAAACAAGGCTTTTGAACCTAAAACGTTAAAGATTATTTTTGAGTTTGGATAACGTTTTAAAGTCTCCCTAGCAAAAAGCATAAACGCCTGGTCTCCCCTCACAATCTGACCTTTCTCATCCACAAAACCAACCCTATCCCCATCCCCATCAAAAGCTATTCCAAGGTCTGCTTTTTCCTCAACAATTTTTTCACGTAAAGTTTTTAGGGTATCCTCCTTTAAAGGGTCTGGAATATGGTTTGGAAACCTTCCATCAGGTTCTCCAAATAAAACCTTAACCTCACAACCAAGAGCCTTAAAAATTTTTTCTGTAAAACCACAGGTTCCATTTCCAGCATCAACAATAACCTTTAACTTTCTCTCCAAAACCCTATCTTTTACCAGATAGTCCATGTAGTCTGAAAGAACATCTTGTACATTGATTTTACCAGTTTTTTCCCAGCTAACAAGCCTAAACCTTCCTTCTTCAACTATTTTTTCAACCTCTCCTATACCTGTCTCATAGGAGTAGGAGATTCCTCCCCTACAAAGCTTAAACCCGTTGTATTGGGGTGGGTTATGGGAGGCTGTAACCATTACACCTCCATTTTCACCATAATGGATTGATGCAAAGTATAGGGTTGGTGTTGGAACAAGACCTATATCAAAACAGTCACATCCTGTTGAGGCTAAACCAGCTACTATACAGCCTTTTAAGGTTGGGCTTGTTAGTCTTGAGTCTCCACCAACAAAAACTTTTCCACCGTTTAAAAAGGTTCCAAAAGCCATTCCTATCCTTAAGGCTAACTCTGGTGTTAAATCTTCACCGTAAACCCCTCTAATATCGTAGGCTCTAAAAACCTTTGCCATACCTTTCAATCCTCCACAACTACCTACTATTTTTAGGTAATGGTGGCTAAAATTTCTTAGCTTAACGTTTTTCCTCAAGCCAAATAAAACAAAACAGGCAAAAACCAGAAAAAACAAGCCCAGCAACCAATAGTCCAACCCTTAAAACCTTTAGCTCTGTGGGGAATACCTGAAAAAATCCCTCCAAAAACCAGTAAAGTGAAATAACCCCACAAAAAAGTTCTGATAATAGAAGTAGGCATAAGAGGAAAAGTTTTATTATCCATATAGGTTTTTTAAGCATTCCTTATCCTATACTCCAAAAAACGTTTTTAAGGCTATAAGGGTTAGGGTTGTGGAAAGAGGAACTGTAGCGTTATCTGAAACTTTTACTGGTAGGGTTTCAACAAGCATCCCAACACCAACACCCACAAAAGACATAGAAAAACTTTTGGTGATTAGAAGGGAGAAAAGAAAGGCAACAGTAAACCCTGACAAATGACCCTCAACAGTTTTTCTTTGATTATAAAAAATTTTGTGTTTTCCGAAGAGTATCCCTATGATTCCTGCAAAACCATCCCCCAAAATAACTGTGCAAGCCATTATGTATGCTATCCTAACATCTCCAACCAAAAAAGATAGAAGAGTGCATGTGCTAAGGGATAAGCCAAGCCAGCAAACATCCCAATAATATTTTCTTCCATTCAGGTCTTCTGGGCTTCCAAGCTTCCACCAAAGCTTTTTTATGTGGATAAGCTTAAAACCTAAAAACTTTAGAAGGTTGTAGGCTACATAAACACTCATCGAAAACATTGTTAGTGAAACAAGAAGAATGGAGGCTAAATAAAAACCATAGTTTAAAGTGAGAAACCAAACCCCAAAAATATAGAGGACTCCTGTAAGATGGGTAAGCTTTCTTCTAAGAGTATGTTTTTCTTCAGGTTTTAGTTTTCCAATAGTTAAGAACAAGATTCTTTCAGCCAAACTATAAGAGATTCTTTCTATGTTTTAACCTGTCTAATAGCTTCTTCGTATTGGCTAATATTAATTTTCCCCGCTTTAACAAGAAAACCTAAAACTTCCCTTATCCTAAGAAAACTATGCAACCTCACCCCTTTATCCCTAAGACTTTTTTCACCTCCCTCCTCCCTATCTATAAGCACCAAAGCATCCGTTACCATCCCACCCTCCTCCCTAACACAGTCAACAGCCTCAACCAAAGATTTGCCTGTTGTTATCAAGTCGTCTACAACCAAAACCCTAGCATCCCTATTTAAAACACCTTCAATTCTTCTTTTTTCACCCCAGCTTTTTGGCTCCTTTCTAACATAGAGAAAGGGTTTTTTAAGTGTGTAAGCAAGAACCGACGCATAAACCATGCCTGAAGTAGGTATCCCTGCAACAGCATCAAACCTTTTTAAGCCTATTTTTTTAGCCTCCTCAACATAAACCCTAACAATCCTTCTAAAAGTTTTTGGGTGGCTTGGAACAAGCCTAAGGTCGATATAGTAGCTGCTTTCTTTTCCGCTTGTAAGCTTAAACCTCCCAAACTTTATTGCTCCCAGTTCAGCTAAGGCTAAAGAAATTTCTTTTTTTAGGTTTTTAACCATTTTAAACGCTACCTAAAACTATTAGGCTTTTTTCTTTCATTAGGTTTTCTATGTTAACAGTTAGATTTTTGAGTTAAGATATGGTTAAAAAAGATTTAACGGTAGGGTGCTGTATATGGTTGAAGTTTGGCTTCCCTACGGAGACACAGAAGTCTGTTTAACAGTTCCACCTGAAAACCTTTTAGACATAGTTAACCCTAAACAGGAGCCTCAACCAATAAACCTTGAAGAAGAGTTAAAAAAAGCCTTAGAAAACCCCTTAAACACAAGTAAACTAGCTGAAACCATGAAACCTGAACAAAAAATAGCCATAGCCTTCAACAAAAGTGTAAACATGGATTTTATAAGCTTAGTTTTAGCTAAGCTAGCTGATGAGGTAAAAAAGGCTGATGTTCCTCTTTCCAACATTAGAGTAATTGTTGGGTGTAGAGAAGGTAAACCCATAACTCCTAACGAAGCTGAAAACCTTCTCTCCAAAATTCCTGAAGGTTTTGAAAAGAAGATTCATAATCCAAAGGTTGAGGAGGAGCTTGTTGAGGTTGGTGTTACAAGCTATAAGACAAGAGTTTTTTTAAATAAGAGTTTTTTTGAGGCTGACCTTAAAATTTTGGTTGGAGAGGTTAACCTAAACCCTTTAACTGGTTTTGGTGGTATAGATGCTGTTCTTTCCGTTTGCGGTTTAAAAACAATCCATCATAGTTATGGCTTATCTTTAAACCCAAAATCAAGAATAGGTTTTCTGGAGGAAAACCCAACCCATAAAAATTTGGTTGAAATAGCTGGTTTAGCTGGAGTTAACCACATCCTAAACCTTGTTGTAGGTTTGGATGGTAAAGTTTTAAGGGTGTTTTTTGGGAGTCTTGAAAAAACTTTTAAGGAGGCGGTAAACAGTTTTAAAACAATTTTTGGTGTTGAGGTTGAGGATAAAGCTGAAATTGTTGTTGTAAGTCCTGGTGGAAACCCTTTTGACCAAACCTTCTATGATGCTCAAGAAAGCCTTGAACGTGCATGTTTGGTTGTTAAGGATGGAGGTATCATAGTTTTGGTTGCTGAATGTTCTCAGGGGCTTGGAAACAGGGATTTTCAAAAGCTGGTAAACACCGTTAAAAGTGTTGAGGAGCTTAAAACTATCGCAAAAAAAGAGTTTAACCCCACTCTATACAAAATCTTTAGGCTAATGAATATTCTAAAAGATTTTAGGGTTGTTCTTGTTTCAACCCTCCCAAACACCATATCTGAGGTTTTAGGGTTTAAAACATCAAAAACGGTTAATAATGCTGTTGAATATGCTTTAAGAGTTCTTGGTAAAAAATCAAAAATTCTTGTTCTACCCTACGCAATGAAAATTTTCCCTATCCTTAAGACCAAAGAACCACAGCACTAAAAACAAGCATTACATAAGCCAAAACCCCTAAAACTTTTCTGCCAAAAGAAACTGAGGAAACATTATCTAAAGGCTCAACACTTCTTGCATGAAAAGAAAGAAGCATTATTAGCAACCCAAAAAACCAGAAACCCGTAGCAAATGTGACAAGTAAACCAATAAAAGATGCTATTTGACGCCCCCTCACCCCAAACAAGGCTGAAGCAATATGACCTCCATCCAGCTGCCAAATAGGTAAAAGGTTTAAAAAGGTGATTACAAAACCAAGCCAAGCAGCCCAACCTATAGGAGGCATCAACATCAACTGCTCCTCAGAAGCAGGTCTAATAAAATGGGTAAGTAAAGCCCAAGCCAAATTAACAGGAATAGTCATAATGGTGGTTTCCTTTAAAAGTTCTGGGGGGACAGGCTGCATCAGATTTATAGATATAGCTGCAACAACTAGGGAAACAACAAAACTTACCACAGGACCGCTAAACCCAAGATCAAAAAGTTCATCCCTATTTACCGGAGGCTCCTTCTGCATTATTACAGCTCCAAAGGTTCCAAAACCTATTGGGAATGGTGGTCCTGGAATAAAGTATGGTAAGCTTGCTTCTGTTCCTTTCAGCCAGCAAACAATTTTATGTCCAATTTCATGAAGCCCAACGATGGCTAAAAGAGCTATTGTAAAATAGGCTGCATGGGTGAAGGTGTTTCCACCGAAAGTTTTTACCCAAGCTATAGAGTTAAAGTATCCGCTTAAAAATATGGTTATGGTTGTGACTATGAGAAGGATAAGGTTTGTTCTTATTCTTCCAACCTTAATTTTTGGTTTTGGAACAACGTATAGGGCTATTTTGTCTTTATCTCTTTCTCTTAGCATTGGGGTAAGGTTGTAAGGCTTCATTTTTTTAACAAGATTTTCAAAAGACTTTTTAGGTGTATCCGTAAACCTAACAAAAAACGTTATAACCCCAAACTCCATCCTAGTTTCTTCAATAATAAACTCTGATTCAACCAAACTTCTTATCTCGTTAAAGCTAAGGGTAAAACCTAGATTTTCCGTGTTTTGAGTTTCAGCAGCCACAACAACCACTCTAACTTTAATCTAATTATTCTTTATGAATAGGTTAAGTTTAAGTTTATGGCAAACATGTTGAAAGAACAGTTAAATATTTCTTAGGAATGTAAAAAAGTTAGCGTTTAAAGCATACATGTATGGTTTAGGGTTATGGAAAACAAGCCTTTAACCGTTAAGGGAGACTACAAGTTTAGAAAATTTAGGGAGGAAGACCTTTTAAGAGTAGTTGAGATAAATAGGCTTTGTCTACCTGAAAACTATTCACCCTTCTTTTTTCTTGAACTCCACAAAAGCTATCCTGAAACCTTTATTGTTGCTGAATATGAAAACAACATTGTAGGCTATGTGATGGTTAGAGTTGAAACAGGTTTCTCAGATTTTCATAGGTTTAAGATAACAAGAAAAGGTCATATTGTGTCGATTGCTGTTATACCAGAGCATAGGTTAAAGGGTGTAGGTTTAACCCTAATGCTTACAACACTTAAAAACATGGTTCAGTATTATAGGTGTCAAGAAACCTATCTTGAGGTTAGAGTTAGTAACACAAGCGCAATAAACCTTTATAGGAAGCTTGGCTACCGTCAAATCAGAATAATACCACACTACTATCTAGATGGTGAAGACGCCCTACTAATGAGTAGAGAATTAAAACCCTCAGAAGAAATTTTTAGAGTTTAGTTGAGGCTTAAACCTTGAAATACATTCTAATCATAGGGGATGGGATGGCAGACTATCCAAACGAAAAGTTTAACGGAAAAACCCCGCTTGAGGCTGCTCATCATCCAAACATGGATAAAATTGCTTCCATGGGTTTTTGTGGAACTCTTAAAACAATACCCGAAGACATGGAGCCAGGCTCAGATGTTGCTATCCTCTCAATTTTAGGTTATAACCCGAAAAAATACCATACGGGGAGAGGAGCTTTTGAGGCTGCTGCTTCAGGTGTAAAACTTGGGAAAAAAGACTTAGCCTTTAGATGTAACCTTATAACAGTGGAAAACGGTTTTCTTGCGGATTATTCTGCTGGGCATATATCGACAGAGGAGGCTTGGAAGCTTATAACCAGCCTAAAAAGAAAGCTAAAACTGGGTGGAGACATAGCCTTCTATAGGGGGGTTAGCTATAGACATATCCTAGTTTTAAACGGAAAAAAGTTTTCTGGAAAACTTAAATGTACTCCTCCTCATGATGCTGTGGGGAAAAAAATTTCTGAAATTCTGATTAAACCAGCCTCAAAATCTGCTATAAAAACAGCTGAGTTTCTTAATAGGCTTATGCTTGAGTCAAAAAAGATTCTTTCAAACCATCCAATAAATCTTAGAAGGGTTGCTGAGGGTAAAAAGCCTGCAAACATGGTTTGGTTTTGGGGTGTGGGAGGAAAACCTCGTACACCAAGTTTTAGGAAAAGGTTTGGTGTTAAAGGTGCAATAATTTCGGCTGTAAACATAGTTAAAGGTATAGGGATTCTTCTAGGTATGGATGTTGTTAAGGTTCCTGGTGTAACAGGCTTTATCGATACAAACTATGAGGGTAAGGCTGACTACGCCTTAAAAGCTCTTAAAAACCACGACCTAGTTGTAATTCATGTTGAAGCTCCGGATGAGGCTGGTCATCTTGGTGATTTTAGGCTTAAGGTTAAAGCCATAGAAGATATGGATAAAAGGCTTATTGGAAGAATTCTTGAAAGGCTTAGGGGAGAATACACAATTTCTATTCTTTCAGACCATCCAACACCAATAAAAATTAAAACTCATGTAAGAGACCCTACACCCTTCACCGTCTACTCAACATGTCTTAAACAAAAACCTTCAACAAAAAAACATTTTTGTGAGAAGGAAGCTGAAAAGTCTGGTTTTCATCTTGAGGGAGCAAGGTTTATGTCTTTCTTTTTAAAGCTTGGAAGATGTGGTGTGGTATCTAAAAAATGAAGGATAAGGATGGGTGGCTTTCAGCATCATTAACCCTAACCCTAGCTTCAGCAATCCTATGGTTTATAGAAAAATTTTTTGTAAAAATTTTTACATCGGATTTTGAGGTTATGGTTCTTTATTTTCCAACAATCCTTTCAATCCTAATCTACGTTTTTCTTGTAAAAAAGGAGGGAAGGTTTAAGGTTAAAGAAAAACCTGCATAGGCTTCCCCTATATTCTTTTCCTCTTTTTTGCTTCTTTTTCAAGTTTTAGGAGGGTTTGAAGAGAGATGTAGGCGTAGGTTCCGTCTGGAAGTTTTCTTCTTATCGTAATTGGTAAAATTCCTTTTTCAAACTCAAGCATAGCTATTTCTGTTGGTCTTGTAATGTTTGGTGGTGGAGTAATTAGAACAGGAGCTCCAAGAGCAATTTGGAGCGCTCTAGCTCCAACAATTCTTGCCTTCTCAAATCTTGTTAATCTTGGAGGTCCTATAAGTGATGATGTTTCGATGTTTAAATCAACCTCCCAATAATTCTCTTTCTCCAAAATTTTTAAAGCTATAATTTTTCACCAAAACTCCTTAAACATTTTTTTATTCTAAAAGTCAAAATGCCTTTTTTAGGTTTTTCTTGGCAAAAACTATAGGTTTTACTTTTCCTCAAAGCTTCCACCTTACAACCTAGAAAAGAAGTTGATGCTAAAAGCATCTAAATCCAACAATATATAAGCTTTATTGTTTATAAAGCCCTAAAACCAACGGTTTTAACCCTATTTTCTCCGATATTAGGGCTAGGGTTAAACCATACAACCCATAACCCACAACATGATGATTTCCCGTTTCCTCAAAAAACCTTTTAACATCACCATCAAGCCTAACATAAGCCTGACTCCTACACTCGTTTTTTAAGCCAAGCTGAGACCTTAAAATTTCCCCCTCAACAACAATAAGCGTTGGAGGTTTCAACCTTAAATGTGCTAACGTTACAAACCCCCTACCCAAAGGCACATCCAAGGAAACCCCTAAACCAGACTCAAAATGAGGTTTAAGTATCACTTTTCCATCTTTCCCGGAAAGTTTTGTTGCTGCTGTGCAGTGTGTAAGCAAAACAGTATTATTTTGAAAGTCGACTTTTGCAAGATTAGCAAGCCAAACAGGTTTCCCTGAAATTTCTCTCATAATAAACATTAAAGGTGCATAGGAAACCTCATTTTCGCAAACACCAAGAAAGTTTTCATCGTTTAAAAGGGAAAATGGGAGACATGGTGTTCCACCTAAACTTTTCAGGTATTTAAAACAGTCAAAAGTAATACAGTCTAAACCCTCTTCTTCCATAACCTTTTTCATGGCTAAATAAAACCTAAAAGCCTTAACCAAATCCTCCCTTGAAACTTTACACACCCATTTTTCCCCTAATCTACGCTTTAACTCATCCTCAACATTTTCAGCTAACTTTTCTTTTAATGTTGAAAAAAGTTTTTTGAGGGGGAAAACCTTAACTTTAACCCCAAAATATTTTTTGGTAAACTTTATTTTTTCCCATGTGTTTTTTCCAGCACCAAAAACTCCAATCCTAACTTTTTTAAGCGTTTTTAGGGCTTTAAATCCGTAGGCAGCATAAACAACATCTTTAGGTTCCTCCTGAAGGTTTGTATAAACAATTTTCCCCCTCCATTTACCCATAGAAACCATTTTTTCTTTTGCACTTAAAGCTGAAGGTAAACTGTTGTTTTCATCATAAGCAACTATAAACCAATCCTTGTTTGAGGCTATGTTGGTTATGGTTTTGCTTGCGCCACCACTCCCAACAAAAACAACACCCAAATCAAAATCTTTAACCTTAACCCTAGAAAAATCTTTTAAGCTTAAAACAAGTTTTTTAGGACCTAAAACATCCAGCTTTCTTTCAAGAATTTTTCTCATTTCTAGGGTGGCTTTAAAAATTTTTTTCTCATGAAGTTTAGATGCTACTGGAACAAACAAAATTTTTGGTTTTTCTTTCAATAAGATTCCCACTAAAACTTTTGTAAATAAATTTAAAAACCCTAAACTACAAATAAATTACTATCCAGAAGCCTAAATATCCCACTTCTACTTTTAAAGCGGGGAAAACAAGGTTGAGAAAAGTTATCCCAATCGCCCAACCTATGATTAACAAGGAGGAAATAGAGGCTGTTGTTGCTGTTTTAAAAAGCGGTGTTTTAACATCCCAGTTTGGAGATGGACCATACACAAAAAAATTTGAGGAAAGTTTTGCTAAATATGTTGGTGCAAGATATGCTGTAACGGTAAACTCTGGAACAGCCGCTCTTCATGCAGCCCTACTTGCAGCTGAAATTGGTGAGGGGGATGAGGTTATTGTTCCAAGCTTTACTTTTGTAGCGACTGTTGAGGCTGTTGTTTTAATTGGTGCTAAACCTGTTTTTGTGGATATAGACCCAAAAACCTACACTATCGACCCTGCTGCTGTTGAGGAGGCTATAACAAGCCGAACAGCAGCAATAATACCTGTCCATCTTTACGGTTTGATGGCTGACATGGAAAAAATTATGAAGATTGCAAGGGAGCACGACTTGGTTGTTATTGAGGATGCTGCTCAAGCTGTCGGTGCTGAGTTTGCAGGTAAAAAAGCAGGTTCTTTTGGAGATTTTGGATGTTTTAGCTTTTATGGCTCTAAAATAATTACAACTGGTGAGGGTGGAATGGTTACAACCAATAGAAGGGATAATGCTGAAGCCCTCTATGCTATAAGAAGCCATGGGTTTGGAAGACATCATTCAAGTGAAAGACTTGGACACAACTATAGAATGTCTGAAATAGCTTCTGCTATGGGATACTATCAGCTTTTAAAGCTTCCAAGACTTTTAGAGGCTAGAAGAAAAAACGCAAACATGCTTACAAACATGCTTGAAGACATTGGAAGACTTGAGCTTCCCTTTGAACCTAAAGGCTACAAGCATTCATGGTATGTTTATACGGTTAGGCTTAGGGGTTGTAGGGCTGGTGAAAGAAATAAGGTTGTGGCAAAACTTGTAAATGCTGGTATTCAGGCTGAAGTCTACTATCCAACACCAGTCCATATGGCACCATACTACAGAAGAAAGTTTGGGTTTAAGCCAAGATCCCTTCCAAAAACAGAGGCTGCAGCAAGACAGGTTTTTTCGCTTCCCTCTCATTCTGGTTTAACTGAGGAGGATATAAGGTATATAAGCCAAAAACTTAGAAAAATTATTGGATAAAAACCTGTTTTCCTACTTCTTCCCTCACCTTTCTAAGGGGTTTACCTGTTTCAGATGCTATCCTTTTTAGGTCTTCGTATTCAGGTTTAGCTTGAAAAACTTTTCCAGTTTTGTCTTTTGCTTTTTTAACTCTAACCTCAAATGTTTTATCGTCTATTTTAACCTTAGCCGTAAAAATTTCTCTTTCAAGGGTAAACCGTTTACAAGGATAAACTCTTACACCAAGAGTTCCTGTTTCACTAAAAATTAGGTTAATGGTTTTTTCCATGTTTTCCATGCTTGTTAAAGCTTTAACGTTTAAAACAACCCTACTCTTCTTACCAACTGCTGGAATAACATAAGCATCTTTCACACCAGACTCTATTAGCTTTTCAATCAGGTAGCCTACAGTTTCACCATCAACATCATCAACATTAGTTTCAACCACATAAATTTCCTCCCCAAAACTAACGGTATCCTCTCTTTTTTCTCCAAGGATTACCCTTAAAAGGTTTGGTATAGCCTCTAAATCTTTTTTTCCAGCACCATAACCCACCTTACCCCCATAGGTTAAAGGATAACTTTCAACAGGTTTAGCAAGACTGGTAAGCAAGGCAACCCCTGTTGGTGTTGCTAACTCCTCCCCAATTTTTACTCCGAAAAAAGGAAACCTTTTTGAGGTGAGAATTTCGAGTGTTGCAGGTGCTGGCACAGCCAAAACCCCGTGGGATGTTATGGTTTTCCCTCCACCAACACAAACAGGAAGCGAAAAAACCTCCATGTTTTCCTTAAAAACTTTTAGGTTTTCTAGGGCTGCTGCAACACCAATAAGGTCTGCTAAGGTGTCAATAGAGCCTGTCTCATGTAAACGTAGCTTGTTAATTTGTGAACCATGTATTTTTGCTTCAGCCTTAAGCAAAGTTAAAAGAGATTCTAAAACAAAGTTTTTTGCTTTTTTTGAAAGGCTACTCTCATCCAAAAACTTTTCCGCGATACTTTTTAATTCTCCTCCTGTTCTATGTGTATGTTTTTCCTCGGCTTTTATTGTTGCTTTAACACCTCTAATCCCATGCTTAACTGTCTCTTCCACAGCCAACTCCAAGCTTTTGCATGTATCCACATAATTTGAAAGTTTAGCTATAGTTTCTCCAACAATTTTTTTATCTGCTCCTAAACCTAAAAGTGCACCTAAAAACATATCACCAGAAATTCCTGCTTGTTGAGGGTCAATAACCATTATTTTCCTCGAGAAAACCATAAGAGTTTCCTCAAAAATCTTAATCTTGGTTAGAGACTATATCTATTTCTGTAAAAACTACATTTACACAAAAATCTTTTTGGGGTAAGGTTTGGCTAGTATTAGAGGTGTCTTAGAAGAGGTTAGGAGGAAAAAAATTTCTGTTGAAGAAGCTGAGAAAAAGCTAAAGCTTCTTACACTAAAAAACGTTGAAAATTTTGCTAGGCTTGACATTGGAAGAAGTTTAAGAAAAAAGGTTCCTGAAATTGTTTATGCTGAAAATAAAACCCCAATTGAAACCGTAAAAATTGTTGAGGAGATGGTAAAAAATGTTGGTGAAGCTATTGTTAGCAGGGTGAAAAAAGAGCACGTTAAAGAGTTAAAAAAACGGTTTGAAAAAAATTTTGAGGTTAAAGTTTATGATAAGGCTAAAATTGTTGTTGTGAGTAAAAGAGGGTTTAAAGTTGAGAAAACTGGGGGGAAAATTGGGGTTTTAACTGCTGGAACGGCTGATGTCCATGTTGCTGAGGAGGCTGTTGTTGTGGCTGAAAGGATGGGTTGTAAGGTTTTAAAGGCTTATGATGTTGGGGTTGCTGGACTACATAGACTTTTTCAGCCTCTCAAAAAAATGGTTAGAGAGGGTGTTGATGTTTTTGTTGTTGTTGCTGGAATGGAGGGTGCTTTACCCTCTGTTGTTACAAGTCTTGTTGATTGTCCTGTTATAGGTGTTCCTGTTTCAACTGGTTATGGGTATGGAGGTGGAGGAGAGACAGCTTTGATGGCTATGCTTCAGTCTTGTAGTCTCGGTTTGGCTGTGGTTAACATAGATAATGGTGTGGGGGCGGGTGTTTTAGCAGCGCTTATAGCAAATAGGATTGCTGAGGCTAGAAAAAACAGAAAACATAATATTAGGTATAAATCTGTTTTGTAGGGGTAAGCTTATGCTTAAAATATGGTCTTAATGTTATTTTTTTATAGTAGCTGTTTAGGGTTGGGTTATGAAAATTCTCTTGGTTAACCCTCCAATACCCCATGAAATAGAGCTTTACTCAACAGCAGGTATTGTTGCTCCACCTATGGGTTTAACCTATCTTGCTGCTGTTCTTGAAAAGTATGGTTATCATGTGGAAATTCTGGATGCTCCTGTTTTAAGTTTATCCCATGAGCAGATTGAGGAGGAGATAAAAAAACGTGAACCGGATATCGTTGGTATAACTGCAACAACAGCCATGATAAACAGCGCTTTACAGGTGGCAAAAACAGCTAAAACTGTTCTGCCTGAGTCTATTGTTGTTTTGGGTGGGATTCATGTCACATTCTCCTATGAGTCTATAATGAGGGAAAACCCGTTTGTTGATATTGCATGTATTGGTGAGGGTGAATATACGCTTCTTGAGCTTGTCCAAACCTTGGAGAAGGAGGGTGACCTAAAAAACGTTAAGGGTATAGTTTATAGGAAAAACGGTGAACTAGTAAAAAATCAGCCTAGACCTTTAATAGAAAACCTTGATGAGCTTCCTTTTCCAGCAAGACATTTGCTTCCAATGCATAAGTATAAGGCTTTTGGGGAAAACATGATTCTTGGAACAATTTTAACTAGTAGGGGTTGCCCCTTTAACTGTATTTTTTGTTCTTCCTCCCTACTTTTTGGTAAAAAGTTTAGGGCTAGAAGCCCAAAAAACGTTGTTGATGAGGTTGAACAGTTTCAGGAAGCCTACAAAACAAGGTATGTAGAGTTTGTTGATGACACCTTCACGTTTGACAGAAAAAGGGCTGAAGCAATATGTAAAGAAATTATTGACAGAAAACTTGACACAAGATGGGTTTGCTCATGTAGGGTTGACCTAATAGATAAGGAGCTTATGCAAACCTTGAAGAAGGCTGGATGTGTAATGATTTATTTTGGTGTTGAGTCTGGTGTTCAAAGGATTATAAACCTTATGAGGAAGGGTATAAAACTTGAGCAGGCTGAACGTGTAATGAAGTGGGCTAGGGAGGTAGGTATAGAAACTGTAGCATCGTTTGTTTTCGGTATTCCTGGTGAAACATGGGAAGATGCCATGCAAACCATAAAGTTTGCTAAAAAGCTTAACCCAGACTATGTTCAGTTTTCTATAGCTACACCCTTCCCTGGGACAGAGCTTTACCAGATAGCAAAAAGGGAGGGTTTACTTTTAACTGAGGATTGGTCTAAATATACTGTTTTAAAGCCTGTTATGAGGACAAAAGAGCTTTCTGTTGAACAGCTTCAAAGGCTTATAAAAAAGGCTTATTTCAGCTTTTACCTAAGACCTAGTGTTGTTTTTAGGTATTTGAAAAAGGGTCATTTTAAAGAGTTAATGGTAAATGTTCTTGGTAGGTATGTTTGGCGAAGGATTAAGTCAAAAATACATTTTTAGGGGGTTCTTCTTTCCCTAGTTTTTCCTGAAACAAAAAGCTGGGCGCAAAACGGTATTATTTCCCCATCTCTCTCCTCATACTGGATGACAAAGGATTTTGCGTTTGGATAAACCTCTTTTATATATTCTCCTATCTCCTCTGAGCTTAAGTTTAGAATGTTTTTTGGTAGGTTTATGCTTGTTCTTCTAACCTGTAAATGTTCTATTTGGAGGGTAAAACTGTTGTCACGTTTTAGGACTGTATGGATGATTAGTGGAACACGGATAAACTTTGTTTCCAGCCTAATCTTTTTTTCTCCTTCAAGCTTCAAAACGCTTCCTCCTAGTTAAGGTATTTTTCTGGGTTTGGTTTTATAAAGTAATTTAGGATTAGAGGTTATATAACCTTGTTGAAAACAATCATGGTTAACCGTTTAAACTTTTCTGTTTTTAGCCTCCCTAAACCATGATTAAGGGGAAAACCTCCTCCCTAACATAGGCTAAAAAATCTTTTACCGAGATTTGGTTAAAAACTGTTACTATACCGTTTCCGGTTAAACCAACAACATACCCATACCTTTTAGAGGTTACAACAACATACCACATGTTTCCATGGGAAAGAAAATCTTTGTAGAGGGTTGAGTTTTTAAGGTCTGCTCCGTAAAGGGAAAGCTTTTTAACGTTTGGGAGGTTTACATCGTTAAAAAATATTACTTTTGTCCCTTCAGGGTTTTCCTCATGATACTTTTTAAGGTTTTCAGGTGGAATCCTAACCTCTAAAACAAACCCCATAAAACCAAAAATTTTTTCGCTAAAAAGGTTTGCAAGACTGTTTGCTTTCCACTTTTTACCCAGAATAGTCATTAGGATTGTGTTTTTACATTCGTGGAGGGTGAAGGGGGCTTCAACAGTTTTTGGGAACGGTTTAATTTGGTCTTTTTGACGTAGATGGATAATTTCGTCTCTTAAAATTTTTCCTTCAATAAGGTTTTCTTTATGGTTTAATTCTTTGATTTCGGTTGTAAGGGTAAGCTGAAAACCGTTTTCCCTATAGGTTTCCTCAACCTTAAAACCCTTAAGTTTTTCAGCTAAATCCTTTAGGCTTACTTTTTCTTTTAACCTAAAAATTTTGCCAGCTAAAACCATTTTCTCATCTGAATTTTTAAATGTTAGACTATAAAACTTCTTTGACGGTAGGTTTAAGTCTTCTCTTAAACTTTAAAAGAAGAGAAAAAGAAACTTCTTGTGGTTAAAATGAGTGAAGAATCTGCTGTAATGTGGGTTGAAAAGTATAGACCAAAAACCTTGGATGAGGTTGTAAACCATAAACAGATAATAGAAAGCCTAAAAGGCTTTTTAAAAAACCCCCTTACCATGCCACACCTACTTTTTGCAGGACCACCAGGAAACGGAAAAACAACAGTTGCTTTATGTTTAGCAAGACATTTGCTTGGTGAAAACTGGAGAAACTATACCTTAGAGCTTAACGCTTCAGATGAGAGAGGTATTCAAATGGTTAGGGAGCGTATAAAAAACTTTACTAGACATTTGATGGGTAGTATGGCTAATGTTCCCTATGGTTTGGTTATTCTTGATGAAAGCGACCAGATGACTGCTGAAGCTCAAACAGCTCTTCGTAGGATTATGGAGGCTAACTCAAGAACCTCAAGGTTTATCCTTATCTGCAACTATTCAGGTAAAATTATTGAGCCTATCCAGAGTAGATGTGCAATTTTTAGGTTTTCACCTTTAAAAAGGGAGGATGTTATTGGTTACCTTCACCGTATAGCAAAAAACGAGGGTGTAAACCTTACAGATAGTGGTGCTGAAGCAATAATAGAACAGTGTGGTGGCGACCTAAGAAGAGCTATAAACACTCTACAAGCCGCATCCACCATAAGTAAAACTGTTGATAAAAAGGTTGTTCTTCAGGTTGTTGGTAGGGCTGGAGCTGAGGAGGTTCGTAGCCTACTTGAAAAAGCTTTAAAAGGAGACTTTTTAAAGGCTAGGGAGATGCTTTACGAGCTTATGGTAACCTACGGTCTTTCTGGAAGCGACATTATTAGACAGATTCACCGTGAAATTTTTAACCTAAACCTTCCCCAGAAAACCCAGATAGAGCTTGCAAACCTTATTGGTGAATATGATTTTCGCTTGGTTGAGGGTGCTAACGAGGATATTCAGCTTAGCGCTTTACTCGCCCAGCTTACAAGGTTTGGTCTTCAAAAATCCTCCTAGAGGCTTACCCTATGTCTACCAGTCTAATGTGGACTGAAAAGTATAGACCCCAAACAGTAGGTGAAATTATAGGTAACGATGAGGCTAAAAAAAGCTTTATCTCTTGGCTTAAAACATGGAAGCCAGGGGTTAAAGCAGCCCTACTTTATGGTCCCCCAGGTGTGGGTAAAACAACCCTTGTTCAGGCTGCAGCAAAAACTTTTTCTTATGACCTAATAGAAATGAATGCAAGTGATACTAGGACTGCTGAAAAAATTATGAGGGTTGCTGGTCATGCAGCCTCTGAAGACTCTCTTTTAACCCATTTTTCAGGTTCAAGGGGGACTCTTATTCTGCTTGATGAGGTTGATGGGATTTATGGGAGAGAAGACCAAGGTGGTATTGGGGCGATTTTAAGGCTTATTAGGGAGTCGAAGGTTCCTATTGTTTTGGTTGCTAACGATATTTCTGATGTTAGACTTAGAGATCTTAAAAACGAATGTTTACTTATACCCTTCCACCATGTAAGACCACCCCTACTTTTAGCCTTACTCAAGGAGCTTTGTAGAAGGGAAGGTTTGGAGGCTGAGGATGAAGCTTTAAAAATTTTGGTTAACCGTTGTGAGGGTGATGTTAGGTCTGCCATAAACGACCTACAGTCGATTGCTGAAAGAACAAAACATATAAAGGTTGAGGATGTTGAAAGGCTTCTTCCAAGAGACAAACAAATAACGGTTCAAGAAGCCCTAAAAAAAATATTTTTGGCTGACCCCCCCTCAGAGGCAAGAAAAGCCTTAGCTGAGGTTAACATAGATTTTGAGCTTCTCCACCAAGCTATCCATGATAATCTACCCTACCAGTATAAGGACCCTGAAGACCTTGCATCAGCTTATGATGCATTATCCCGTGCAGACCTATATTTTGGAAGAATTAAACGTACAAAAGATTGGGGTTTTTTAAGTTATGCTTTAGAACAGATGACTGTTGGGGTTGCTGCTTCACGTAAAAAAAGCTATTATCCTGTTGGTTATAGGTTTCCACCTTCAAAGCTAATATTGTTGAGTAAGAGTAAGGCTGAACGTGAGCTTAAAGATAAAATTTGTTCGTTGATAGCTGAAAAATGTCATGTTTCACGTAGACGTGCTACTATGGATTTTCTACCCTTCCTTAAAGCTATTTTTTCAAGCAACCTTGAGGAGGCTAAAAAGATTGCTTCATGGCTTAACCTGACAGACGAGATGGTGGATTATCTTTCAAGTGGAAAGGTGTCAAAAGCTAAAAAGAGGTGATAGAAGACTGGTTGTTGTTATCACAAAAAAGGGTATAAAGCTTCCATACGTTGGAAAAGAAAAGTTTGCTGAGCTTATGCGTGTAGGTTTAAGGTACGATAAACAGACAAGAATGTTTAGGATAGAAAAAACAGAGTATTTAGAGCAGATAAAAAACGTTTTAACGGAAATTTTAAAAGAACCTATAACCTTTGCTCAAACATGTATTATTTGTGGAAGAGAGTTTCCATGTACAGAATGCCCCTACGAAAAAATATGTAGGAGTAAAGATTTTCCATCCTACTGTATCTGTAAAAACTGTTTAGGTAAACCTGAACTTTACAGGCTTTATCTTGAAAAATCAGGTAAACTTGTTGGTTTATAGGTTTAGGGAGGGGTTAGGAAGGGATGGTTAACAATGTTTTTAAAACGTCAGATTTTAAGTTTAGCCATCAAAAGGTTAAGCTTGTTGCGACAAGAACAATTCCAAAAATAAGTTTGGCTGGGGAGGAGTTTGGACCTGTAGAGGAGGATGAGTATTTTGAGGTTAGAGGGTGGGTTGCAGATGAGCTTATAAAAAACGGTTATGCAAAAATTGTTGATGAGGAGGAAAAGCTGAGGATAGTTGATATTCAGAAGGCTCAGGTTGTGGAGGCTATTCAAAGTCCAAGAAGTCTTTCAATCCTACCAAAAAACTTTTACCCTAAACTAAGAAAACTTTTAAAGGAGCTTGAAGAAAAAAGCCTTTCCAACCCTGAAAAAAAGGCTGAGTTTCAAAAGGCTGTCCAGATAGCAACAGACATAGTTACAAGCAGGATAAACAAAATTTTAATTTTGTCTTCTGTTAGGGAAAAAGATGAGAATCTGCTTAAAAACCTAACCTTGGAAGAGAGAATCTTATATGAGAAGCTTTACCAAACAGTAAATGAGTGGAGAAACTCCCTTTTTAAAAGCTAGTTAGGGTTGTAGGTATTGGTTGAGGTTTCAGAGGTAAACGTTCAAGAAAAATTTGAGGAGTTTTTTAAGCAGGAAAAATATCGTAACCTAATTAAGCAGATGGCTGTAGCTGGAAAAAACTCTATTGTTGTTGATTTTCTCGACCTATCCCTTTTTGACAGTAAACTTGCAATAGAGCTTCAAAACAACCCAGAAAAATATCTTCAAGAATACATGATTCCAGCGCTTAAAGCCCAGCTAAGAATAGAGGATAAACAGTATGCTGAAATTGTTGATAGGCTTTATGTTAGAATTAAAGGTTTACCTGAAAAGGTTTCCCTAAGAGCCATAGGAGCAAAACATATCGGTAAACTAATCTCTTTTGATGGGATTGTTGTTAGGTCAACACCAGTTCGCCCCCTACTCCTAGAAGCCACATTTAAATGTAAAAAGTGTGGAGCGGAGGTTTCTGTCCCCCAACATGGAACGTTTATAAAAGCGCCTAAAGAATGTCCAAACCCATCATGTAGGATGGGGAAAGAGTCAGGTTTTGAGCTTGAACCTGAAAAGTCTAAGTTTATAGATTCTCAAGAGTTAAGGGTTCAGGAGAAGCCTGAAGACCTTCCCCCAGGTCAGCTTCCAAGATATATTGAGGTTTTTGTTGTTGATGAGCTTGTTGATGTTGCAAGACCTGGTGATAGGGTTGTTATAACAGGTGTTGTTAAAGCAAGACCTGAAACAGTTCCGGGTAAGGGAAAGTTAAGGTCTTTCCTAACCTATGTTGAAGCAAACCATATAGAAACCTTGGGTAAAGAACTTGAAACTGTTGAAATTTCTCCTGAGGATGAAAAAAAGATTTTGGAGATAGCTAAAAGAGATTTTGTTCATAGGGACATTATGGATTCTATTGCACCCTCAATTTATGGTTATGACGACATTAAAGAAGCCATAATGTATCTGCTTTTTGGTGGTGTTCCAAAGGTTACAGCTGAAGGTATCCCTATCCGAGGTGACATCCATGTTTTGCTTGTTGGAGACCCTGGAACAGCAAAATCCCAAATCTTAAAGTATGTGGCTAAGATAGCGCCTAGAGGGCTTTATACTAGTGGACGTGGAACAACAGCGGCGGGGTTAACTGCTGCTGTTTTAAGGGAGAAGGCTGGTGGGATGGTTTTGGAGGCTGGAGCCTTGGTTTTGGCGGATAAGGGTGTTGCCTGTATAGATGAGATTGATAAGATGAGGGATGAGGATAGGGTTGCTATGCATGAGATGATGGAACAACAGTCTTATCATCCACTGGTAGAAATAATGTTAGCTAATGGCTCTAAGATTAAGATTGGAGATTATGTTGAGAATCTCTTTAAAAAGTTTAGTAATGAAGTTATTAAAGGGGTAAACTGTGAGATCCTACCCTTAAAGTTCTCTGATGAGATTTATTCGGTAAATCCTTTAAAAAAGATTGTCATACGCACTAAGATCAATAGAGTAAGTAGACATAAAGCTCCGGATAAATTTGTTAAAATTAGGTTTTCTAACGGTCGTGAAATACTTGTAACTCCAGAACATCCAGTATACGTCTGCAGAGATGGAAAAATCAAGACTATAGATGCATTAAACATAAAAGTTGGTGATTTTGTTCCAGCCCCAAGAGAGCTACCCAATTCTTCTATCCCAGTTGAGCTTAAACAAGTTCCTCAAACTTTTAGGAATGAAAAAACTGTGAATTTACCAAAAAAGCTTACAGCCGAAATTGCAAAAATTCTAGGTTATCTTGTAACCGAGGGACACTTTTATAAGGGAGTAACTTGTGAGATAGGATTTGCAAATACTAATAATAAATTCTTATCTGAGTTTTCCCATCTATTTACCACGACTTTTGACATAAAGCCATATATAAGCATAAATAAGGATGGTGTTACGATTCAACGATATGTTTCTCAGAGACTATATACCTGGCTTCTATCAAACTTTCCAGAGATTATTCAACCATCAAGGTTTAGAAGGGTTCCTAGCAAAATTTTTGCTTCATCAAAGAAAGTTATAGCAGAATTTTTAAAGTCAGCTTTTTTTGGTGATGGTAGTGTAGAATCAACAGCTATCTGTTATAGAACATCTTCTAGGGGACTTGCTGAGGATTATCAAGATCTACTCTTAAAGCTTGGTATATCATCAAGACTTGTTCACGATAGGACAAGTAACTCGTACAAAGTTTACATTTGCGGAGATTCTGCTGAAAAATTCTTTAAGTATGTTGTAAGCCCAAAAGACCCTCGGTATGAAAAGATAAAATCCTTAGTTAGGTGCAGTAAGAAAACTAATCGTCATCACGACATCCTACCAACGAGTGTCACACAAACCATAATTAAACTCTTAAAAGATTTAGGCTTACCATATAATGGATATTTTAATGAGCATTTAAAGAAGGGTTATGGTGTAACCGTTCAAACTTTTAGAAGATATCTTAGCCTACTTACAACTCGTGCTAGAGAACTTCAAAACCTCCTTATTAATCTTAAGTTTTCCTCTATTAAAGAGTTAAGAAATAAACTTAACTTCTCCCAGAGAAAACTTGCGGAGATTGTTGGAGTTAGAAGGTCTGTAATAGACTATGTTGAAAGGGGAGGTTACAGCGAAGAAAAAAGAAGCAGAATCCTATTTAAAGCTATAACAAAGATTAAAGAACACCTTCTAAGAGTCAACAGTACCCTCTCTGAGCTAGAGTTTCTTTTAAGGTTTAGGTTTTTAAGGGTTTCTTCCGTGGAAATTGTTCTTAATGAGGGTGAGTATAAAACAGAGTGGGTTTATGATGTCACAGTTGAACCTTTTCATAACTTTGTTTCTCATGGTGTCCTTTTACATAACACCGTTAGTGTGGCTAAGGGTGGGATTGTTGCAACTCTTAATGCTAGAGCCTCTATTTTGGCTGCTGCAAACCCGAAGTTTGGGAGGTATGAGGATAGGCTTTCTGTTGCTGAAAACATAGATATACCGATAGTTATCCTTTCAAGGTTTGACCTGATATTTATCCAGAAAGATTATCCTGAGAAGACTGTTGATGAAAAGCTTTCAGACCATATTCTGACTGTTCATAGGACTGGAGGTTCAGCTTCTAAACCTCCAATCCAACCTGAGCTTCTCAGAAAATATATTACCTATGCTAGGTCTAGGGTTAACCCTAGGTTAACTGAGGAGGCTATAAACCATCTTAGAGAATTCTATCTTAAAATGAGGGAGATGTCTGGGAGTGGTGAGGGAACACCTGTAGCCATAACTCCAAGACAGCTTGAAGCCTTGATTAGGATTGCTGAGGCTAGGGCTAGAGCAGCCTTAAGGGAGGAGGTGACAAAAATGGATGCTGAGGCTGCTATAAGGATTATGAGAAGGTCTCTTAGGGATGTTGGTGCTTTAAGGGAGGAGGTTGCTGACATAGACGTAATAATGACTGGTAAACCTGCAACCTTAAGAGAGGGTTTAACTGCTGTTTTAAAGCTTGTTGGAGAAATGGAAAAAGAAAGTGGGGAGGCTGAGCTTGAAGAGCTTTATTCAAGACTTGAGTCTGAGTATGGGATTGATAGGGGGAAGGCTGAAGGTTACGTTAGACAGCTTATAAAGGATGGCTCCCTATACTTCTCGGACACGGAACATAAACATGTAAGAAGAACTAAAGGTTAGGTTGTTTGGTGGATTTTTTGCATCTTAAAGAGGTTGATATTCCTTCTGAGGCTAAAAGGCTTTTAGCAGACCTTGGCTATGGGAAGCTTTATCCTCCACAGGAGGAGGCTATACGTAAAGGTGTTTTAGACGGTAAAAAACTTGTTTTAGCAAGTCCAACAGCCTCAGGTAAAACCTTGATTGCTGAGTTTTGTGCTTTAAAACATATTTTGGAGAAGGGTGGAAAAGTTCTTTATCTTGTTCCACTTAGAGCTTTAGCCTCAGAAAAATATGAGGAGTTTTTAAAGTATGAAAAGCTTAAAAAGCCTAACGGTGAAAAGGTTAGGGTTGCTGTTTCAACAGGAGACTATGATAGTAGCGACCCATACCTTGAACGTTACGACCTAATAATTACAACAAACGAGAAGGCTGACAGTCTGCTTAGACATAGGGCAAGATGGCTAAACGATGTTACACTTGTTGTTGCTGATGAGGTTCATCTGCTTCAAGATGTTGACCGTGGTCCAACCTTAGAGGTTGCTCTTACAAGGCTTAGACAGTTAAACCCAAACATTCAGGTTTTGGCTTTAAGTGCAACAATAAAAAATGTTGAGGAGGTTGCTGGATGGCTTGAGGCTGATTATGTGGCTATGGATTGGAGACCTGTGCCTTTAAGGGAGGGTGTTATGTTTGACTGTGAAATTGTTTTTAAGGATGGTGGCTCAAGAAAGGTTGAAAAGCTTCATCCAAACCCAACCATAAGTTTGGCTGCTGAAACTGTTAAGGGTGGAGGTCAAACACTAATTTTTGTTGAGGCTAGAAGAACAGCTGTTTCCCTAGCCCAAAAGGTTGCACCCGTTATTAGGAAGTTTCTTTCTAAGTCTGACCTAAGAGCCTTAAAAAGTGTTTCTGAAAGGATTTTGGGTTTTGGGGAAAAAACAAGTTTAAGCGAAGTTTTGGCTGGTCTTGTTAGGGATGGTGTTGCTGCTCATCATGCTGGTATTCATGCTGCTCATAGAAAAATTATTGAGGATGGTTTTAGGAGGGGTATTATTAAGGTTGTTGTTGCAACCCCAACTTTGGCTGCTGGAGTGAATCTTCCAGCAAGAACCGTCATAATTAATAGTCATGTTCGTTATGAGCCTGGTTATGGTAGGATGGAGATTCCTATTCTTGAGTATAAGCAGATGGCTGGGAGGGCTGGTAGACCAAAATATGATAGGTTTGGGGAGGCTGTTCTTGTTGCCTCCTCCTCTGATGAGCAGGAATATTTGATGGAGTATTATGTTTGTTCAAAGCCTGAAAGAATTTGGTCTAAGCTTGCTGTTGAAAGAACTTTAAGGTCTCATGTGCTTTCAGCTATAGCCTCAGACTTTGTTAAAACTGAGCAGGGTCTCCTAGAATTTTTTGGTAAAACTTTTTATGCTTACCAGTATGGTGGAAGGGTTATTGAGAGACCCATCTATTCAGCCTTAAAATATCTTGTTGAAAACGGTATGGTTTTGTATGATGGTAGGAGGGTTGAGGCAACAGGTTTTGGGAGAAGGGTTTCTGAGCTTTACATAGACCCTGAAACTGGTGTTATTATTAGGGATGGTCTTATCGGTAGACCTAAAAACCTGACAGAGATAAGTTTTCTCCATCTAATTTCTCATACACCAGACCTTACACCTAAACTTTATCCTTATAGGAGGGAGATGGATAGGCTTAAGGTTTTTTTGGAGGAGCATAGGGAGGAGTTTATGTTTAGGGTTCCAGACCCATGGGAAAACCCTATAGAGTATGAGGCTTTTCTTGGTGAGCTTAAATGTGTAAATGTTCTTTACAGTTGGATTGAGGAGGTTAGGGAGAATGATATGTTTGAAAAGTTTAAGGTTGAACCTGGAGACCTTTATAGGCTTGTTGAGGTTGCTGAATGGCTTCTTTATGCAACCTATGAGCTTGCTAAACTTTTTGGTTGGGGGGAGGTTTTACCTTTGGTTAACGAGTTAAGGTTTAGGGTTAGGCATGGTGTTAAATCTGAGCTTATTCCCCTTGTTTCTTTGGAGGGTGTTGGTAGGGTTAGGGCTAGAGCCTTGTTTAATGCTGGTTATAGGTCTCTTGAAGCCTTAAAACGTGCCTCTATAACTGAGCTTATAAGGGTTCCTGGTGTTGGTCAAAAGCTTGCTAGGAGGATTAAGGAGGAGGTTGGTGGGAAGATTAGGGTTGAAGAGTTGAAAGGGAAGAGTTTGGAGGAGGTTGGTGTTCAGGAGTCTCTTGAGGCTTATGCTGGAGATGAGGAGTAAAAACTTTTATTTTTGTAGAAAGATTTTTTTAGGAGGTTAAGGTTTGTTGGTGGATGGGTTTGCCTAACTGGGGTTACTCGATTAAAGGTTTAAACCCTGAAAAAACGGCTATTGCTAGTGGTAGAGACCTTAGAATATCGGCTAAGGCTGCTAGAGAAATTTGTTTAACGATAAAAAATATGAGGCTTGAGGATGCTAAAAGGCTTCTTGAGGATGTTATTGCTGGAAAAAAACCTATACCTTTTAGGAGGCATAAAAAGGAGGTTCCCCACCGGAAAGGTTTGGAGGGTTGGTATGCTGGACGCTACCCAAAAAAGGCTTCAAAAGAAATTTTAAGGGTTTTGGATGCTTTGGAGGCTAATGCTGAACAAAAAGGTCTTGATGTTGAAAGGCTTTGGATAATTCATGCTGCAGCCCAACGTGGAACAAAAATTAGGAAATATATTCCTAGGGCTTTTGGTAGAAGCAGCCCATACTTTCAACAGTTAACCCATGTCGAGTTTGCTGTTGAAGAAAGATAACAAAGTTTTTCCTGCCTTTATATGTGTGCATTACAGTGCATTGCACTGCATTACACGTTTAAAAATCCATTCTAAAGACACTTAACTTTTGACTCCCTCTTTGGGATTTTTTATTGCAAGATCTGCCTCTGGAACATAGACCTTACCTCTTCTCTTCTCACTTTCAATTCACTCTTTTGGGATTTTTTATTGCAAGGGGAGAAAAGTGGATGAGTTGACGCTAGAAGAGGTATTAGACTTTCAATTCACTCTTTTGGGATTTTTTATTGCAAGCATTCCTTATCGTTTCCATGTTCAACTATGACAGGCTTATTTACTTTCAATTCACTCTTTTGGGATTTTTTATTGCAAGACCATGTTGAGGTTGTAGTTGACGAATTCACCGACATAGACTTTCAATTCACTCTTTTGGGATTTTTTATTGCAAGTGAAAATGCCTTTGCATAAGCCTGGAGAAAGGGGATATAACTTTCAATTCACTCTTTTGGGATTTTTTATTGCAAGACTGAGGGTATAGCGTTCACACGGAAGCTCCAAACAGACTTTCAATTCACTCTTTTGGGATTTTTTATTGCAAGTAACCCTAACAAATTTACGTGTATCCCCAAAATGCAAAC
>Ga0180301_10000044_pt1 | contig 78969 bp, 138 predicted proteins | sample GuaBasSediGuay16_FD_121797 | JGI IMG/M metagenome (GOLD analysis project Ga0180301, IMG submission 121797) | Subseafloor sediment microbial communities from Guaymas Basin, Gulf of California, Mexico - Guay16, Core 4569-2, 12-15 cm | ecosystem: Environmental > Aquatic > Marine > Hydrothermal...
CCATCTTGCGACAATCTTCAAAAAGATTGGCGGCGGTTTCAGCAAATCTCTTCAACTCTTCGGGATTTATTGTAATCATACCCTCTCCGGTCTTCGCACTTTTAAGTATCTCAATATCTGCGGGGTCCAGCTTCTGCCGCTTGTGGATTGAGCTGTCATCGGTAACAAAGATAGGTTTTTCATTCTCTTTCATCTTTACCCCCTGTCGCTTTAGTAAGAGCCCGCTCAAGTTCTTTGGCGCATATGGACTCAACATTCTTGCGTTCTTTATCAAGTCCCTTCAGGATAGCCTCAATAATCTTTTTAACCTCCTCCTCGGTGCCGTGAAAACCAGCACCACACCAGCCCATGCCATCAGGTGAGAACGCCGTACCTACCCAGCCGGGGCGGAACACGGATATATCGTACTCACCCGGGAATGATACTGATGCTTCAACCTTGACCATCAGTCCATCCCGGCCCTGACGCTTTCTGATTACTTTTTTCATAACTAATCATCCCCTTCCCGAATCTCCCAACTCAAGCTCAAACTTCTCCGCAGAAGATACAACTGCCCTATCAATAAGCAATTTGCCAAGCCTATAAGCATCGGCAGGTGTTAGGTATACGAGGAGGCTATCAAGTTTCTCATCCTGAGGCTTGAACACCAGGACAACATCCGTATATAGACTGGAAACAACTTCAGCAGCACTTACATATTGGGCTTGGCCTTTCACCATTGGGGGATACCCAACGCCAACATAAGCCCTCTTGGTAAAAGAGATTTCTTTAACTCTGCCTTCGTTCTTCACCTTCCAACTCCAATTCCAGCAGAAAAGGTGCCAGCTCCTCCCTGAATCTATAGAAACTGTAAACCACATTGCTCAGCCTCTCGTATATTGGTCTAGTGAAGTTCCTCTTTATCCGGGATAGTTTATCAATGATATCCACTATTTCCTCATCGACATCAACCTGGACAAAAAGACCAGCATTAAATGATAACGTAGGTTCGCCATGGCTACTGAGAAGCTCGCAGACCAATCTCGCCTTATTTGACGAAAACTCCCACGGTGGCCATCCTCGCTCCTCAGTCCATACGCTTATTTTTTGGTAACTCGCCCTTCTTCCGGCGGTCCTTGTTATTTCCGTTACGTATAATTTCATCGACCAACCTCCTCAGCTTCCTCTGGCTGCCACGCCAGCCCTTCATCTGGGCATATTTTGGCTTTATATGGGAACGGTGCACACGAATCTTATCCGCCATTTGGCTTCCTCTCATATGGCACGACCATGCCAAATTCAGGCTTGAACCTATCGTTCTTCTGGCACACAAGCCAGAAGACGGGCAAACCGGGGTCACAGCCTACTACATCTCCAAAACTGTCAGTGAAATAGATAACTGCACTTGGGTTGCCGCCATGCTCTTTCTGCACCACTTCCACAATGTGAGATACTGGGAAGCTGGTGCCACCCCTGCCACGCGCCTTCTTAATTTCATCAAGGTTATAGGTATAAGGGGTTAGCTCAGTAATACGCTGAATGCCATCATCACATTCAACATACCATATCCTGAATCCGCCGAATTGTTCAGTGATACCCTTTGTCTCTGACACAGCATCCCTAATTTCATCAATACCCATACTCCCTGAAGTATCAGTTACGAATATCACCTCCACCTCTTCCTCTTTCTTGGGTGACGGTAGGTATATATTCCTCCAGATATGGCGCTTGCTAGGCGGACATAAAGCGTAGTCGCTGATAACCGACGATAACAAGAAGTTTCGCAGAAGCTCTCGCCAATTCATCCGAGGCTCCAGCAGCTCGTCCACGAGCTCATCCATATTGCCCATTCCCTTACCTTGGGACTTCACGATCTGCCGTGCACGGCTGACATACTCACGCCACCTCTGCTCAAGTTCTTTTTTGGCGGCTGATTTTTCAATCTCTCCTTTTTCGCCATCACCAGCTTTATCCCAAACATCGTGGTCGTCAAGGATTTCACCATCAAGGTTGGTATCGCCAGTGGGAAGGGAGATAGCACCTTCCCCTTTACCCCCTTTACCTCCGCTGCCGGAGACTTTCTCAACCCTTATCTTGATTTTCTCGTATGCCTCCTCAACTGAGAGCTTCCTTACCTTGTCCACCACATCTGATGGGGCATTGACCATGAGCACACCCGCAGGCAGTTTGAAACCTTCATTAAGGAGTATCGTGTTCCGAATCACGTCACTAGCAATGTTCCAACGGAATGGGTCTCGCGCCCCTCGGCGCCACAGGTCGCCAAATGCTACATGGCTGACTTCGTGGGCAATGCAGCCCTGGAGCTGCTCCATATCCAAGTTCCTGACAAATTCTGCATCGTAATACAGATATTTGCCGTCCGTCCCCATAGTCTTCATGGGCAGGCTAGGGTCTTCTTTGGGTTCTAGGTAGCACGCAAGGAAGCCCCAGAAGGGTTTGTGGAGAATTAACTGGGAACGAGCACGGGTAATTTTCTTTCTTACCTCCTCATCCATTTGTCACCTCCCTTATCTTATACTCAATGCGGTCAAAACAAGCCATGCTACATGCATGAAGGACTATATTCCATGGCATGTTCTCAATTTCCGGTATTCCTTCCTTGCTTTGTCTCCAGCCAACCTCATACCATCCCTCTGGCAGGTTTGGCCAGCTTTCCACTTGCTTATGACAAACATCGCATTCAAAAACCTGTTTCCTCATATCATTCCCCCTCATTTTCTGTATGGGTCCAGCTCGGGATTTGGAATCATCCGCCACGACTTCTTCATTCCCGGTTGTTTCCCTATCTCAACCTCTTTGGCACACTTCTTCAGCTTGATCAAGGCTTCGGCATATCTCTCTCCATCAAGTAGGAACTTAATCGCCGCCGCATCAGCATCGTCCACCTCGACACGGTAGACTACAGCATGACGGTGCCGGTTTGCCATTGCTCTAACACTGAGCATGGAGACCATCTCATAAGCTGATTCCTTACCATTCTGCCCAGCAAGCTCTGCCTCTAATACTTTCTCAGGTAGAGAGATAAATGATTCTAGGCCATGTGCATCTGCAATCCCAACATACCTACTCATTCTTTTGCTCCTTTAATATACTATACTCCGGTTCATGTTCCTGCCACCGCTTATCATCCCAACCACCAAGACACCATACTTCGAGCTTGTAGCCTTCACCATCTGAAGCAAAAAGGGGATTGGGGCTCGCTTCGCTAAACTCACCATAGCCATAGCAGATTGCCTTATCAATGACTTCCTTCAAAGCCAGCAAGGCATCACGGCTAGCAACAATCTTAGCCTCAGTATGCCAAGCATACTGTCCATATATGTTTAGCGTCATCATTTCTCCAGCTCCTTCTCCAAATATCTGGCTACTATCTTTTTGTATAGTCTATCTCCGCCAATAAACGCTGTCCTCAACCTCTGTTTGACTCTTTCTGTAAAATAGTGCCTTGGTAACTCACTATACTTCCCAAGGTCATAAACTGCACCAGAAAAGTTGGTCAAGAAATCATCCACGTCGCCTGTTTGGATAAACAGGTCAACTATATAGTCGGCTCTTTCCTCAGACTTCCTCATGTTCCTAGCTTAATATGCGGTCCTCGACGACCAATGTTTTTGCAAACTGACTCCATTGGTTCGCCCTTACCACGGCCTCCTTGTTTTTCTGGTACAGCATTTTTACAAGGAATACACTGTACTCACGCTCCAGTTTTAGAGCATACTCAAGTAACCGATTGTAGTGCGAAGGCTTACTGGCTTTCGATACAAGCCCTACACAGCAGGCATACATCAGGTCAACACCGGTAGGAATGGTATTGTCTTTACCCTCAATTATGGCATCGAGGTCGGGAAGTTGTGACCAGATTTCTGTGTAGGTTCTGAGTTCAATGGCAGCACCCTCACCGACACAGCCGGTAATGAGTTCAAATTTCAGCTCCTCAGGAATTCCATTCTTGAGAATTTTGCTGGCGAACTCCCATGAGCGTGGTGTCGGATATGATTTCTTTTGGGGTTCAAACTTGTAGATTAACTCGGGTCGGAATTTAGTAAGCAAACCAATAATCTGAGGAGCTATGTCGTTCCGGACTGCCCAACGACTCCACTCATCGTTGTCAACTTCAAAATCCACATGCAGGAAACGATTGAGCAAAGGCGGGCTCATCCTATGGACAAATGCCTCCATCTCACGGTTGCCAGCGGCAATGATTGTTGCCCCTTCTGGTAGCTCATACTCTCCCAGCCTACGGTCAAGCACTAGCTGTAGTGCCGTATTCTGCACAAGGGGCGGTGCTACATTCAGCTCATCAAGGAATATTACCCCTCTCCAGTCACCATGTGGCAAGAACGATGGCGGAAGCCACTTGGCTTTGCCATCATCAGGCACCGGTAAGCCACGCAGGTCGCTTGGGTCTAAGAGCACCAGCCTTATGTCTATGCAATCAACGCCTTCTTCCTCAGCAGCCTGCCGGACGACTGAGGACTTGCCAATTCCTGGGCCGCCCCACAAGAACAAACTGGTGGAATCCCTGGGCTCCCTAATAGAATGACGGATAACTTCTTTTACTTCGGATGCCTTCACTTTGTCACCTCCTATTTCCTTTTAATAATGTGGCCGAGACAGTGCAAGATAATCGGCCCTACAAGTTTCCTGGTGAAGCCATCAAACCTGGCACCACATCGTGGGCAATGTGACTCCATGTAGTACGGGTCGAAAACCCACCGCCACAACCTAACTATACCCTCTTTCATCTTTTCACCTCCTTCCTTATTTCAATCTCATCCAGCTGCCGATTTATCTCTCTCACCACTTGCTCAAAGTATGTGAGAAAGTGAACCAACTTTACCATCTCCTGCGGCTTTTTGGGATAACGTTCAATCCCATTGACCGACGGATGCCTGCGGTATGACCACCAGTTGACACTAATAACAAACTCCTCACCCAAAGGCGTCTTCAGTGTTATTGGCAGGTTGAGGTAGATATTACCGGTTGGGCACATCACCCGGCTCCTGAAAGTGATATCAATCTGCTCCATCCTCTTATTGTATGCGAAATTCAACACACCGCTGCCGGTCTTACCCTCAAGGTTGGCCTCAAGGGCAATCTCTGGGTTTTCTATAATCAGCTTGTGCACCATGTCGTGGTAGTCTTTGAGAGCCCGCCTGCCGTTGGCGACCAGCTTCTCAAAGACCGGGCGGGGGACATCATCAATGTCATTATGGCGAAAACCGTTCCTTACCAGACTCCCGGAATAAATGTAGTATGAATCACCGTGGTGTCTGGTTCTCAACTTTCTGCCATAGATAGTATCCATCTCATCGGCAAGCCTTACCGCCTCGTTCCATAGGTCACGCTTGGAGAGTGCAGACTTGAGCGATAAGTCCTGCCTTGGTTTTCTCTCCTTGGAGCTTAAAGCCTTCTCCAAGGCTTCAAGGTCAAAGTTGGTCATTATTACCTCCTTCCATTGCCAATTTCATGTAATACTCCACCATTTCCTGTCTTATGCCTTCTCCCCTCAGGAAAGCCAGGGCATCATCCTCATTGTATGCCAATTTAGCATTGCACTCTGGGCACTCATAGGTACCATCATCACCACTATCATCAGGAATTGTATCGCCAGGATAGTAACTGCGATTGCCGGACCTATCCAGTGTTAGAGTATAAACCATGATAGCGGGCACATAGTTCCTGAGATAGCTAATCTCTTCACCGCACTTTGGACAACGCATATTCACCTCATCAATGGAATGTGATTTCTACATACCCTTCCTGGTCATAACTGGACTCATCAAACAAGTCATACCTGGTATCACAAATATCGCAGGTGACTTGCGCGCTCCTGCTTCCAGTAGTCGGGTCATCAGTTACCCACTTTGGCTCTGGAAGCTTATGTCCACAGTTAACGCAGTACATATTCACCTCCTAATCACCTCACTACAGGCGTCAAACTAACACCTAAGTTTGACGCCTGGATGTCAGATGATTAGAGCAAATCCTTCAGTTCACTGACCCACGAACCAGCAGTGTTAACCGTGATTTCCTCATACTCCGACTTCAGCCGGCTGACCTCCTTCGCCAGCTTCTCGGAGCCTCTCCTGGCAGCAATGCCGGCGGCGTCTTTGAGCATCTTCTCGGTTTTCTTCCGCATCCGGTTGACGACACCCTCTTTGCCATCTTCAGCGTGCTTCCTCATTTTGGCTACACGCTCCCCGATTTCCTTGAGGATGTCATCCTTTACCGCCTTGTCATACTCCCTGGTCAGCTCTCTGGCCTTCGCCTCATCCTTGATGTGTGAAAACCAGATGTAGCATGATGGAGTTTTCTCAGCAAGCTGAATGGCTGCCAGCTCGCTTTCCGGAGATGATGGCATCAGGTAGCAGGACTCGCTGTGCATGACACCGCCGATATAGCGTATGTCATCAAGGAATTTGGCCCGGGCTTTATTGCCCTCATCGGTGGTCGGTAAGTCGTAGGTAATCAGGATGAAGTCGTGTAATACCTCCTTGACCTGTGCCTCAACTCCGGATAGGGTCGCCATAAGTTTTAGTGAGGCAAATTGCTCCCCATTTTCATTTTTGGCCATGGTTACACCTCCTTTCCTATAAACATTCTACCTTCAGAGAAGCATCCACATGATATAAGTTGGCCACCACACTTTGGACACCGCTCCATATCACAACCGAAATGATGGATATTGCCCGGGCGGTTGAGTATGCCACAATCATGGCACCGTTCATTATCATCATAATAACTGGCATCTCTTTTGAATATCTCACCATCAAAAATTATGGTATCTAATGAACAACTCACAGTCCCGGGGTCAAGCATTTCCTTGCCGCAGTATTGGCATATTGCCATGGTTACACCTCCTTTCCAATAGATTTTATTTCCTTTTCATAAACTGGGGTTCCAAGGTTAGTAAAATAGACAGGATACTTCTTCCCCATTGAAACGACAAAATCTAGGCTCTCCCCAAATCTTGGAGCAACAGAGCGGTGGTATATGGTGCGTTTCTCAATTTTGACGGAGCGCAATTTGCCGTCAATGTAGTTAAGGCAGACAACATCCTGTTTCACAGTTTCACCTCCTATGCCCTTATTTCCGCTTCCAGCTTCCGGCACATCCGCTCAACATAATCCGGCACATTCTCGCCTCTATCGAGATAGTCCATCGCCCGCTTCTGCCAGGTGAGGCACTCTTCCTCTGCTTTGTGGAATGCGGCATGAGACATTGACGGTGGTCCATAGCGAAGATAGTGAGTAAAGTATGTGCAGGATTCTGTCTGGCACGGGTCACCGTAGCTGATTACCAGCTTGCCGATCTTAAGTTTCATGGTTTTGCCCCCTCTTCACTTTGGCAATTTCTTGTTCCATCCAGGCTATTTTGTTAGCCTGTTTCCTTTCCCAATCTGGCGTAGTAATACCCATCGCTTTCATAAATGCCAGTGCTTGCCTTTCATTTTCCAAGCAGGATTCCATGAACCGTATCTTATCAATATCAATATTCACTATCTTCACCTCGCTTCCTTATTGATGTTTGGTCACCCCCTTCCACATCACTCCACCCTCAGAGGGTGAAGTGACTCACTCCTTCGGTATCAGCTTGACCTCATAGTTGTCATACTCAAAGTCTCGCCAGCCATCGCCGGTAAACTTACCTTGGAGTTCGTGCTCTATCACCGTGCAGACATCATCGGATATATCCCGGTATAGCTGGGCGGCGGCCAGTCGGTCCGCTTTATCCTTATACTTGGTAAGGCCAGTGTCCTCGGCATACTTCCTGTAGTGTTCTACTGCCGACCACCTGTCCTCATCGCTGCCGCAGAGATGGTAGATGAGGTCAGCGTTATCTTCCGGCGGTAGGTCATCCCTCTTAGCATAATCGCCAACAATGGCAATCCTGTCACCAGCCCAGCGGCCGATGGTGCGCTTGGCAATCTCTGAGTAGCTAACACCGGCCGCCCTCTTCAGGTCGCCGACAAAGCCTGGTTCATCCTCCAGCATGAGGTCGCCGCCACCCCTCTGCTCCGGCATGGCGGCACAGAGAATAATCAGTGCTGCTCCGGTGCCCGGGTGATTGGCGAGCTGCTCCCAGAGCTTTAAGCCACAGCCAAGTTTGTGGGGACTAATAAACTCCTTCTTATCAAGGTTACAAACCATCCAATATTGACCCAATTGTCTTTACCCCCTTTCCTACATTAGTGCCGCATCAAAGCCCTGCATTAGGTGCAATACTTCAAGTCAGCATTTGCCATACTCCTTTCCATAAAACTATGGCTAGATACCCCGCTACGGGCGGTAAGAGCATCTTACCACCCGGGTGCCGGATATCTAGCCACCCCGGTCACCTTTGTAATCACCACACCAATCCTCAACCACTTCGCCTCCCTCAATTCTTAGGCAACCCTGGAAGCCTGCACCACACTCATAGTACCTGAGTTCAAAAGTAAGTTCGGGGAACATCTGTCCCATTTTAACTATCAGCGGCGTGGGTGGGGACCAAGCAGTATCAAACTGGTAAAAGGTGCTGCCATTATCCTCCCAAACAATGCGGCTGTGGCAGAAGCCCCACTTTGTGCCCCAGTTATTGACGCACCACTCGTAGCCACCCTGGTTGAAGCCATCTTTCCTGATGTCGTAGCCTTCAAGGGCACCCTGGAGCATGAGACTTGAGTATTCCTCTTTCAGCTCATCGGGTATCTTGGGCTCCTCTCCTCCTTCCCGTCGCTTAATTTGGGCCTCGAGAGGATTGAGTTTATCCAAGAAGGCCAAGACTTTGGGATACGGAATAATCTTCTCGGCAACAAGCACCTCATCCCCATCGCTTACCACTCGTTTGAACTCATCCAGCTTCTCTCTGGGGCCGGAGACAGTTAGGTCGTTCTCACACCAGTTCGGCAACTGTATCACCTCCTTTCCTAGTTTCGGTTTGCCTTGATGAATTCCTCCCAGTACAGCCAGTCCCCAGTGTATTCCAGGCTGTAGACCGCCTTAAACCAGTTGTGGAAGCGGTCACGCCTCTCTACTAGCTTGCGGTACTGCTCTACAATCTTATCGCCGTCTTTCACTGGCCACCTCCTACATTCCGTTTGGGTAGCTGTTTTCTATATCAGCCAACAATTCGCAGTATGTGGGATGCTCGCAGTGCTCATAGGCAGGACGGTTGAGCCTGCATTCCCTACACACCGGAGATTCCCCCGGCAAATCACCATCCGGAAGTGGACACGACCTGTAATAGCTAACTATATCCTCAAGGCTACCATCATTAACTTCGGTTCTCGGGTCATGCCCCTCATAACACTTGGCAAGCTCAAACCGGCCGCAGGTATCAGGATGCATACGGAACTCACACATTCCAATGAACTTCCCCCTGGGCCGGCTGACATCCTTCAGGTGCTCACAGTAACGGCAGGTATCGCTTACTGTCGCCATCGCTACTCCTCCACTTCAGGAATAATGGGTGTGCCCTCAGCTGGGAAAGGCTTGCCGAATACCTTAAGAGGCACATTGGGGAGATGTTTATGCCACTCCAGGCGTCTCTCAAGCTCGTCCAGCCTCTTCTCCAACTCCTTTATCTTCCTCTCCAACTTCTCAATCCTATCTATAGCTATCACCTCCTTCCCCGGGCTAGCCAGCCCGCTACGAGTGATTAGGGTTCCCTAATCACTCGGATGCCGGATGGCTAGTCCTTTACCATCTCCTCAAGCTCGGTTGCCATGCTGGTGGCTCGCTCAAGGAGCTTGCGGCCCATTCGCTTATGACCCGCAGTAAGGTAAAATTGCTTCCAGAGGTCGGCGAACTGCCTGACGGTATCCTTGGGTAGCTTGTCCAGCTCCTTGGCAAACTCCTCAGCCGCAGCATCCATATCAGGATTTGGCTTCATCTGATTTCACCTCCTTCTTCTCAGATTCATAAACGCCTATTGTGATTATGACCTTAGACTTACCATCATCTTTGAAGAACGTCTTCCAGCCATAGCCAAGGGCATCAGTCATATCATCTGCGACCTCATACCCATCTTCTTCCAACATATCTTCAATCTCTTTTATTCTCACTGGTCACCCACCTCCTTCCTCCTCAATAGTTATGATATCATCATCCTCAAGGTGTAGCCATTGGTCCCCAACTTGCCCCGGGCTAATACGCTCTATATCTTCATCATAGCCAGGGGCTTGGAAGCGAATGATAAGTGTCTTCTGGGTCTTATTCTCAATCCTCATTTCTTTTCCACCTCCTTCCTTCTGCACATTTCTGGCCGCTGGTGCCGGTAGGTGTTCTGACCTATCTTCACCAGCGTGCCGCCACCTGAGCCACACTGGACGCAGGTGACTGGTCTGCCTTCTGGTTTAGGGTTGTTTGTCATTGCCACCTCCTTTCTAAAACATTCCAATGATTTCGCCGGTCTGCATGTCATGCAATCCAAACGCTGATAAAAACCTATCGTGCTTCATTGGTTGCTTGACACTGACCAGCTTAACCTCATCATGGCAAGAGTCCCAGAGCTTGGCATCACCAGGTGCCCAGTTATCAAACTGGCGTGCTGGATAGAGGTCAACTGAGCCATCAGGATAAACAATGATGGTTATTTCGCCTACCTTATACTTACCTGGCACCAGCTCCTGTGCATCCAGCCACTCACGGTGGTATTTAGGTTCCCCCATTGTCAACTCCTCTCTAGTCTGGGTTGTCCCCAGAGGGAGGCGTTTTGGGCCTCCTGAGCTGGGTTGTCCACTACAAGTGGTTATCCCAAAGCCCCTCCCTCCGAGGATAACCCTCGGAGTTATGGCTATTTTTTGGTCTTGAGTGGTGAGACCTTCCAGCCCTTGGCTAGAGCCGCTTTAATGAGTCGGTCCCTATCTTGTTTGGTCACGGGTCACCTCCTTTGGTTAGCTAATAGTGCTCTACTGACCATACTCTCTGGAGCTAGACGACTTGGCTCAAACCCAAGAAGGATAACTACAAACCCCCAGTAGTAGCCATGTCCGCTCTCTCGCTTCCAATTATAAGCTGTGTAATGAGCCAGCTCGTGGACCAGCGTTTCCTCAAAATCCTTCCCCTCAAGACCTGGGTGTAACCTGATAACCGATGTCTGATATCTACAATCGCCCAGCTTTGAGGTTGTGCCATCCTTCAGGTACTTTAGTTCCACCCGGTCATAGTTAACAAAGGGGAACAAATCCCTCAGTTTGTCCAGAACTGGCTTAGCTCTCTCATCCAGAGATAGGCCAAATAATTCTCTCTCAATGGCTGTTGGCACAGTCACCTCCCTTCCAACAATAAAATAGCCAAGCCCCTATTTGAGGAGCTTGGCTATTTCATTGGCCAATTGCTGATTGGTCATACCACCACGGCGCCGCCTGGTTGCTGGAGCCCTGAAATTGGCTATGGGGCAGCGATACCGGCCCCAACCAACCTGGTGACAGGTATGCTGGTGATACTCCCAATCTGGAACTGGGATTAACTGGTCACATTTATGGCACCGCCTACCCTGGACGGCTGGAATATCCCACCGCTCCAGCCGTCCCAGGATGTGCCCGTCCTGGATTACCAAATCCTTCTCAAGGTGCATTGGAATACCCCCTAAAATGACAAAGTGGGGCTATCACTTGGATAGCCCCACTTACGGGGTCCAGCCTACTTCTGGCCGTTTAGCCGCCGTTTAAGCTCGTTCAGGACCGCGGTCCTGAGGAACGCGGCGTAATTGCTGGTTACCCCAACTTTGGCCAGAGCTTGCTTTACTACTTTGGCATTATCCCCGTCCAGGACTAGGTACATTCGGAGTTTGCCATCGTCCTTTGGCTCGGCCTTAGGCTTGGTAGCCAGTGCCTTCTCCAGGTCGGTCATCTTTTCACCCCCTTCCGTTTTGGATTGCTTTACTTTTAAGCTATTTTAAGCATAACACGAAGCAAATGTTTTGTCAAGTATGCTTGAAAAAATAGAAGAACTAGCTAGTTTCTATTCTTTTTCTTTTTGTTTTTTATTTACATTTTTTTTCTGTTTTTGTTTCTCTTTTTCTTTCTTTCTCTCTCTCAGGGGAGGATTAGTCTAGGACTTTTCTAGGTCTTCCTCTAGGTCTACCAGTTGGCTGGCTATATCTACGCTTCCGCTCAGATGGGGTCCACTCAGGATGCATAGCTTGTATCGGATCATTCCACTGAAGCCAGTGAGCACGCCTACCTTTATCAGTGATCCGATAGTAGTGCCTATCACTCCGGAGTGATAGGCCATTACCCTTAGTTTCACTTGGCTCAGTCCTTACCGATTCAACAAAGCCAAGTTGCTTGAACCAATGGAAGTAACGAGCGAACGAGTGGTACGTACCACCCTTGTATATACCAGTATCAACTAATCCACCAGTCTCTTTCGACTGTTCAATACGTTGTTTGTGTAAGTCAGCTACAGTTACTCCTGTATCCCCAGCCTCAAGAAGTTTATCTCTAATCCAAAGCCCAAAGCTCATCAGAACATCATCGCCTTTCTTGCTATTTCCCGAGCCATTTCATCAGATATTTTAACCCAGAGGTCAGCTTCAGCATACCTCCTAGCCAGCTCCACAAAATGCTGTGTAGGACCCGGGCGGGCTCTATACGCCTTTCTCACCTCACTTATGAGATACTGCTCCTGCTCCGGTGTGAGAGTGTATCTCATCTCCTCCGGATATGGCTTCCTTGGCTGCCAGCCCGGGGGTCTCAATCTTTCAGGAGCAGCTCGGTAGATAAATTTTGGATTACCGCTACGCTTTCTATACTTCGCCTCTGCCTCCAGCTCCCTAATCAACCTTCCCGCTTCCCCTCTCGTTCTCACCCGTTCCTCAAGCGGCTCTTTTATGCTGAGCTTTTGGCAGAGGATGGCAATATATCTGAGCTGGGCTGGGGTTGGCGTTTCCCCTTGAAGCCAGCCACGGGGAATTGGCGGCCCCTCCCATGGTGGAGGTGGAAGCACGTCTCTAAAGTTAGCCATAGTTACTCCTCATATAATTTAGCAGCACACTCAGGATGATAAGCTAAATTATTTAGATAGATAGCTTCTTTATCTTTTAACCACTCCCCACACCCTCTACACTTAACCATCAATACAGTTTTGGGTGCAAAAAGAGATGAAAGTAACCTTTCTTCAGGGGTCATAGTTACTTTTGGGACAGGTAGCTTCATGTATTCATTAAGCCCTCGTCTAATAATCGCCTCTGGTATTGGTAAAAAAGGCGGTTTTGCCGGCAAAAAATCTCTAGGGTCCTGCATAACTACCACCTACTTCTCTCGCAGCGCACCACGGTATTCAGTAGTGCCATTCTAAGCTCAGACACTAATTGATCAGCTGAGAAATGAGCAGAAGGTATATCATCCTGCTCCAAGGCGCGTTCAACCTCACCCAACTTTCTAATCACTTCTATCCTCTCCATCTCACTCATGCCAAGTTTCAAGCCGTGAAGCTGTGGTATTATATCGCGTAGTGTATCCAGCCTAAGTTTAGCATGCTCAGATCTATCCGTGGTTAAATCATAAAGTAGTTTTACTGCTTCCTCGTAGGCCATACTGGTGAAGAATGCCAAGTTATAGCAATAGTCACTTACCCGGAACCGTTGAGGTGGTACTGGTGGACCTTCCCAGGGAAACGCTGGTCTGATGTCGTCTATTCCCATCGGACTTATCTTCTTTCCTCAAACTTTTTACGAATCCTCTCTGCCCAGGGGCCAAGCCTAGGTCTTCTCTTACGCAATTCATCAAAAATACGTTCGGCCTCAGGGTCTTCCCCGGGGTCTACACCCCACTCTCTTAGGACGTCATCAATAGTGTCACGTATAAAACCTAGGAGGTTCGGGGGTCTTCTAAATCTCCTTCTGGGCACTTCACACCTCCTATTCTAGGGCTCGCCTTAGTCTTGCCTCTTCCTCTGGTTCTCTTACCCAGGCATAAACATATTCTAAACCCATCTTGCTGAGAACTGCTAGCCGATGTGCGCCGTCCAGAATAACTAAGTCCGACTCAAGAATCGGGGGGAAGTAATATCCATCTCTCTTAATGTACTGCTCAATATCACGAAATGAAAGGAAATTACTGGCTATACGCATTGCAAGAATCTCGCGGGGAAATCTTTCCGGCTTTGCTTCAAGTATTGATATATCCTCCTCTGGAAAAGTTCCCTCCAGGACACTGCGTCTAATTCGCTCTGGTGGAATATGCTGATATTTATACCATAACATTACCCAATCGGAAATTGGATAATCCTCTTCAAGTAATATGGCATTGATAGGAACTTCTTTGAAATACCAGAAGGATTGTTCTGGATGCCTTCGCCCCTCGGCAAAAATAACTCTAGCTGCACTTTCGGCACTCAGCCAGTCATACTTTTTCACTGTATACCAGTCATGTGGCCCTAAGCTCAGCATATAAGCTGGCCTGGGTTGTAAGGCGGCCCTTGGTACCGGCGGACCTTCCCATGGTGGAGGCGGAAACATATCTCTAACATCAGGCATATTGTGCCCCCCTGATTAAAATGAGACTTCTCCTGCTCCCACCAACATTAGTAGCATATCATTCATTACTATTTCAGGATACATGTCTAACTCTGCTTTAAGTGTCTTTTTACCTTGTTCCAATGTTCTCAAAATCTCTGCTCCTCGTTCACCAGTCAATATCCTAGTTATATCATCCTCCATACTATGCAAGGCTTCTTTTGTATCTTCGCTAATTGGGCACACCCTACATACTCTTTCGGCTCCTATTTGTGCATATCGCAACTCATCCAGTACTGGCTCAACTCCCCATCTATCTATGTTATCTACTGCCCTTTTTACATCCTCTATTTCAGACCTAAACTTGTCATACGCCCACAGGCATTTAGCTATTTCAATAGGTTTCGTTATCGCTTTTGGTATTGGCGGCCCCTCCCATGGTGGAGGTGGAAATATGTCTCTAATACCATTCATTTGTATTTCTCCTCGGCAACTAACTGTCTAGCAAGTCTACCAGAGTTGCTCAAGTGCTCAAGAGTATCCCTGATTTCATTATCCAAGCAGGCTACCCTATTGTCAGCAATATACGGCTTTAATTGGTAACGGAGCTGATGCAATTCGCTCTCAAGCTGGCGAAGTATTCTCCACCACTGGTCAGCTTTAGACCCGAGGTCTGGCTTTACTGAGTATATTTTGGGTATAGGTGGCCCCTCCCAAGGTGGTTGAGGTAATATATCCCTAATACTTGGCATAGAGCACCTCACAATGAACTATAGAAACTTTGCCAGACACGCGACTCACTTGGGGTAAGCCTGCCTTCATGTGCTATTACATAGTGGCGCCGCGCTGCTGCCTCCAGTGGCAGGTTGTAATACGAGACTATCTTCGTACTACAAAGCGGGCAGGTAACCTCATCAATAATGAGTCTGCTGTACATAGCGATTGGTGGTACTGGCGGCCCCTCCCAAGGTGGCATGGGTAAAAAGTCTCTTAGATTAAGCATATTAACCCCCTATATTGGCCTACTCCACGTAACCATATCGTATTTACTTCCCGCCGCCCAGGCATAGCCAATGATTGATGGTATCGGATACCTTCTCTTTCTCTCATCAGTCACCATGATCTCCAATGACTCAGGATGGGGTGGCGGGAAGGTGTGAATTCTTTTGCCTTCTGCTCTGGCCATTGTTATCGCCTCGGGGATTGCGTGGCATACCGCATCTCTGGGGTCTGTAGCCTCAACTGTAACCTTACGCCAGATGACGCCGCCGAGGAACTTAACCAGGGGTACTGAAACTTCATATGTCATTTTGGTAACATCCCCTCCAAAGCTGCCCGGTACTTTTCAACCGCCCTCAGCATTGAGAGGCGATAGTTTTCTGCCATTCTATGCAGGCGTTCCTGATACTCATAGACTGCCTTATCGATGCGCTCGGCATATCTGGCTACGGCTTTCTCAACATCCTCGGGGGTGGCTGGCCAGCCAGGCAATGCACGTGGTACCGGGGGGCCCTCATCTGGTGGATGTGGGAGTAAATCTTCTGGGAACGGCATGGCTTACCTCCTAAATCAGCCTATATAATATGGATATCCATCTGCCGGAACCACAACGATAGACCTAACCTTTACTTGTTTCTCAGGTGGTAGTTTCCATGAATCATTTATATAATCTTCGACCTCGCGAATATACATTTGGCGAGGAATAAATGCAATGTCTGGCTTTGTGGAGGAGAAAGCTACCCTATGTCTCGGAACCTCACCTTCGAGAGTGGCAACTATTATGCTTTTAGGGACACTACTTGGCAATATCGGCGGCCCCTCCCATGGTGGGCTAAATTTTATGTCTAGCATGGTTTACCTCCTAGCTAGTTGCCTTGATAACGCACAAAGCTGTTATTAGATCATCTATATCATACTCCTCGCCTACTTTAATTTTACCACGGCTTAAATCCTTCTCTCTCGCCCCCATTACAACAGTTATACTTTCGGGGAAAATCATCTCACCATCAATATAAGTTGCTTCTGGGGCAATCCTTATACGAGATTTTCTTTCGACAGTAATTGGTGGACCTTCCCATGGTGGATTAAATTTAATATCAGGCATGGCTCACCTCCTCAACCTTCTCATCGTAGCAAGACGCCTCACCATATCATCCCTAAGTCTTATTAGTTCATCAACATGGGCTATATCCTCATCAGACAACTCACCCGCGTGGCGTAAATATAAGTCAATTGCCTCATCTAATTTCCTTATCCCCTCACGTTGATAGTGGAGCCTTAAAGGGAATGGTGGTTTAAGTATATCCTGAGCTGTAGTTGGCCAATATTGGCTAAGACCTTTAGGCATTGGCGGCCCCTCCCATGGTGGTTGGGGAAGTACATCTCTCAAATCCGGCATGGTTCACCTCCTTACAATCTGCGACCAGCACCGAACAACTTGGCATTGACCCATCGTGGTAGTGGTGGCATAAATTTACCATTTACCATGGGTGCATCCGGGAGCCATGCCCAAAGCACTTCCGCGGGAGTCTCCATTACCGGGCCAAGGCGTTGTCTCTCGGCCGGCGGTTCAGTGCCGAACCTCTCCATGTGGCGGGCAAATCGTTCCGCTTCCGAACGTGGAGTTCCAAATGGCATAATTCACCTCCTATTCTAATCAATAGGCTCAGCAATAAAATTTCCAGCTCTATGTAAGCTGGAAAAAATATCCAGTCCTCTCCAGCCAAACTCTTCCTTAACCATCTCTTTCGTTATGGGACCCATTCTCTTTGCCCAGGATAAAATAGCTTCTTCAAATGTTCCGGTTGTCCCATATTTGCGAATCGACTCAAGGGTTTCTTCCCCCAATGAGGTTATGCAGTATCTCAATAATGGAGTACCTGTAATCGGTGGCCCCTCCCACGGCGGATTAAATTTTATGTCTGGCATGGCTCACCTCCTCACCTCATTTTAATTCGCCTGTTCAAAGGCGTCAACCCACCAAGTCAAAAACCATAGGTAGAGCAACACCCTCCACCCTTGATTTCGCTACTTTAATTCTGAGATAAAGTTCTCCCAAGTTAAATCCTGCAAGTAAAAATTATGACCTCGCTTCTCGTTTTCCCATCGCCCATAGGTAAAGTTTCTATCCCTCAAAGTAACACTATTGCGCGAGAAATCTCTTGTAAAAGGTAAATAAAAAACCTGCTTTACATCTAGGGCAACCAAGGCAAATCCCTCAAATTCTCCAAATTGAAAGGTACGGTTACCCCTCTTACCTCCTCGTCTTACATGGAAAAAATAAATAGGCTTTCCTGAACGCGTAAGCTTTTTCTTTAAGGTAGATTTAACTTGGAGCCTATTTAACTTTCCTTTCCAGTCGAACACAACATCATAATTTACCCCCTCATCAGTAGGATATGCACTCACTCCCCTCAGTAGTAAATCTGCCAAGACAAGATGTTGTCCTGCTTTGCCAATATTCAATTCTCTAGAAGTATACATCTTTTCCATTATATCATAAATGGAGAGGTTGTAAATATCTGAACCCGCTCATCTTCATAAAAAGGTTGCACTACGCTTGTAACCTCCCTATTTCTCTAACCAACCTTATCTAGGAATGGTTGTCACCCAAAAACGTAAAAAGGGGTGCTTTTCATAGATTCGGGAGTCACGCAACACGGGGTCAGGCCTGGTATATTCCCCCATGATTCCTAGCCTAGACGACAGCTTCCAACCCATAAATGAGAATACAAAGTGTGCCGGGACACCGGCATTTTGCAACTCGGTAACAAGTGACCTACGAATTGAGTGCGGCCCTTCTCTATCTCCATGGTCTACTCCAGCCAACCTCTGAATCCTGATGAATAGATTGGTTATCGTTTGTGGGTGGATTGGCCTAAACTCGTAACTAAGGTATGGTTTTATCTCTTCCGGAATGAGGTGCTCCCGTACTACTCTACCTTTAACTGTGTTAATCCGTATAATGCTATCATTCATGTCTCTGCTTGATACACCAGCTAGTTCTTGCCTTCGCAACCCATATGTAGTTGATAGTGCCAGATATGCTTTCATCATTGGTGTCCCCTTAGCCTTTACAGCACCTATCAGGGACCCAACATAATTAGGGGAGAATATGGGAGCATTAACATCACCGGGCTCAAGCTTTGGTAAGTCGCCGGCTCTAAGTGGGAACTGAATGCCAAGTGCTTCATAAAACTGCTTCAGAATGTATGACGACCAAATGGCATAGTTCTTGCTCATACCCGAATTTATAATGTAGTTCAGGAATTTAAGGACATCAGCTTTGGTATAGGTAGACTTAACGCCAACATAGTCAATAAAGTGAGAAACTAATCTAGGATAACGATAACGGACACTCTCGCTCCTCCAGGCAGGCATATTTTCCTTGAACTGCTTGAGCAGGGCTTGTTTGGTCGTCATGGCACCTCCTCCCGACGATAGTTCATGATATCTGACAGCGGCGGCTTGATAAAGACTGGAATGCCAGCTTTATCAGCATCATTTATTGTCTCCTCCACCCACTCAAACTTGGGAAGTTTTAAAGGATTCGTCTGACAACCGATAATCAACCAATCAATGGTGCTTAGTATAATACTGCCTGTCTCCAGTGGCCCTAAAACTGGCTCGTAACTAAGAAATTTTACCTTGGCTTTTACCTTCCGTAGATTCTTTATGGCATCTATATAACTGAAATGCTCAGTGACCGTTACTCCTACATAGCAGTTATCGGGGAATGGGCTAAACTTAATTAGGTTCTGGGGCTGCTTGGTGAGTAGGTAGAAGCGGTGCCAGAAGTTTGCTTTTATGACACTGAATATCTGGTCTTGCCACTCCCGGGGCACCCAATCGCCGAACAGCTCCCCCATATCGCAGACAAATATCCCTCGCTTTTTGAATGAGGCTTCACACATTCCTAATCCTTTGTCGTATAACCTCTCCGGCCAGAATCGGGGGTAGAAGGGGTCGCTAAGAGCTTTATCATAATGAGAACCTAACTTAATATGGTCCCGTGCGATATAATCATTGGCTAAATATTTGGCTTTCAAGCGTCCGTTAGCCAGCTTTCGAGCATAGCAGTATGGACAGCGTACACCATCACCCTTTGGTCCCAAGCAGCCGGTGATGGGATTCCAAACCCAGCCTGGCCTAGTACCATCGGGGTTAAATACCCACTCAATCTTTGTTTGATGCACCCTTAACTCCTTTCCGCCAGCGATAGGGTTTTCCTGCTTCTTCTAAAGCTATCGCCCCCTTCTCAGCTCGTTTAAGCTGCCACTGACGAATATCGCTGACAAATGTTGTTTCCCCCAGTATTTGTTCTCGCGAGTATTTCTGCCTCAATCCAGTCCGAGTTATTTTATTAAGTTCAAAAATTTTATCTCTTATATCTAACATCTTAATTGTCTCTTCTAGTGTATAAGGGACATTCCTTATATGGGTCTGCTGAAACTTTGCTAATTCCCCAATAAGTAAAAGGGCTTGCTGTTTTAGATAACAATGAGGAGCTATCATGTCCACAAAAGCTAAAACACCTTCAAGCCCATTGATTATGTAACTATTTGTACCTTTACTATAGTGAATATACCCATATCCAATAAAGTCTTTAATAGCTTCCAAGACTCCATTGGTCTTTTGAACTATTTTAATCACAGGCCGAAATCGATAGATAACCCCTGTCTTGAGCTTTCTACGGATAGTGAGTATCATTGCGCTCCCTTCAGCGTCAAAGAAACCAGCTATATACCTCTCATCCATTGTGCTACTCCCGATCATGATTTCGCATTACCATAGTAGCACACTACCTCGTATTTGTCTATAGTTCCAAGTATATCCCTGCGTCCCATCAGGATTCTTTACCCATTGTATTTTCGTTCTATTCATCTGTTGCCTCCTCTCCTAATGGAAATGCAAGCTGATAATCTGTCTCCTCTTTTATCTCTGCCTCAAACTCTTTAGTAATTGGGAAAAGCGGCGCACTTGTTGCTTCTATCCTCGCTTTGGCAGCCCTCACAAACTCGGGGACAATATCAATCAAGACTGCTCGGCGACCCAATGTCTTAGCGGCAACACCTGTTGAGCCAGACCCGGCGAATGGGTCAAGGCAAACCCCAGGCTCACTCGAAGCACCACAAGAGCAGGTGGGTTCCCAACCGATAGTCCTGGTTAGTGCCTGATTGCCTGTTCTAAATACACTTGTTTCACCTAGCGGCGCCATAGGTTCAACCGCTTTAATCAGTCTTTCGCTATCGCCTTCCCACACCTTAAGTCTTGTTTTCTCGACTATCCGGCGGTATGGTTTACCGCAGACGTTACACACCTGGGGCGGGCAGGCCGCTAATATAGCACGGCGCGGCAGCTCAACAGGAAAGACAGCATAATGATTCTTGCTGAATTTTTCTTGAGAATCAGCTCTTATTACCCAAAAATCCCACAGATTTGCCCCCGATTGCTCAAGTATATGTCTCAGGTTTTCGCCCTGAGGCGGATGACCCTGCATACCCTCTATCTGCTCGTACACCTTACTACCCGGTACAACGCCCACGGGATATTTCAAGCGTTCATAAGTGGATGGAGCGAAAGGCTGGCGCACACTCTCGGCATCCCAATAGTAGTTGCTGGTCTTAGCTATGAATAAAATAACTTCGTAAGAGTCAGTCATCCGACGCCCAATAGATTCAGGGGTTGGGTTACCGCGGTGCCATATAACATAGTTGACTGCCAACCAGCCTCTATCCTGTAAGGCGGTAACCAGCCGTTGAGGAATTAGTAAAAGTTGCCCCTTCTTATTGCGAGAATCTCCAATATTCCAAAATATACTACCACTTTCCTTAAGTACCCTACGCATCAACTCAAAGAACTCTATGGTGTGGTCAATATATAATTGAACAGTTCTTTCATACCCAAATTGGTACTTACCATCCTCCCAATCAATATCAGCTTGTTGTGGATATTTCCGTTGCTTGAGATACGGAGGTGACGTGACAACCATATCAATACTTTCATCAGGTAAGCTTTTAAGTACCTCCCGCGTATCTCCGAGATAAATATCAACTGAAGGCTCAGAATAATAATTCATATTTTTAGCTTAACATAATACCTATCTTATTGTCAAGAAACTTGAAAACATAAAATAGTCGCAAAAGGTATTGACAAATAGATAAAAATATGCTACTCTAGTCACATACATATGTTGCTAGGTGTGACTCAGTGGAAATAAAAGAGATAAAGGTTCAGACTGACGATTTAATATCAGTTCCGGAAGCAGCAAGGCAGCTCGGTAAACATAAGATGACTATATACCGCTGGATCGATGCTCATAAAATTGCACATATTAAGCTTGGTCACATCTTATTCATCCCGGTAAGCGAAGTAGAGAGGCTACAGGAAAACAAGAAAGTCTAGTGGCTTCCCACTAGACTTTCTTGCGGAAAGGAGGAAGCAATGGCAGAGGAGAACCATTACCCCGTCTTTGTCTCATTTTAACACGTTATATTGATTACCGTCAACCATCAAACACAAGATATAGGAGGTTGAAATGCCATTCTATAGGGAACAGAAGGGGGAACTTGTCCCGGTAAAAGGTGAGGAAGTACCACAAGAGGCAGTATTAGCCATTGAGCGTGCTGATGAGGAGACTATTGTCCAACATCTGACCAGTGATTTTGGTGCCGATAACTTCATTTATAGTTACCCAATTAAGGGTGGTCATGTCGTTGGTATCGGCGTTGATGGGGCAAAGGAGATAGCACGTCTTCTCGGGAATATAGAGATCCTACCGGATATCAGAATTGATAAAGATTCCGACCCCGACTATATCTACGCCATGGTAAGAGCTAAGGACCTTACCAGGAATGTAACCTGGCTGGGTGTTGGTCGTGCCTGTAAGTATATTGTTGGTGAAAACTGGCAACCAACTGATAGAGTCGATGAGTACGCATTTGTCAAGGCCGTCAATAAAGGAGCTAGGAATGCAGTTCTTGCGCTGCCACCACAAGAGGCTATAGCCAAGATAGTTCAAGGTTTCGTAGAGCAAAAAAAGCTCAAGAAGTTGCCTCCAGCATATGGTAAACCTTCTCAGCCAACCGCAACAGCGAAAGTTGGAACGGAGGATGATAAACTAAAGAAGCTCCGGCAACAGGTTGGTATTGAGGCCAAAAAGGTCTTCAAATCAGATGAGGAACGAAAATCATGGCAAAAGGCTCAGTACGGTGTTGACTCAATGACAGAGATGACCGAGGAACAACTCAATGAGATGCGAGAAAAGATACTAGAAAAACTCAAGGCGATACAGGAACCGGCTAAACCATCTGCGGTTGACCTCGGCTTCTCATCTGAGGCAGAGCAGAAGGAGATGCGGAAAGAGCTGTTTAGAGCAATAGACGAGCTTGGCTATAAGACAGACGATGATAAGCGGGACTACATTACTCAGAAGGGGTGGGAGAGAACAACCGAGGTTACCAAGGAAACTCTCAGTTCCTATATAGATGAGGTGCGGAAAGAACTGGAGCTTGTAAAGGAAGCTGAATCCATCTCGGAAGACATATAGGAGGCTTTAAATGCCCGAGAAGATCCCACCTCACGACCTCGATGCTGAGGAAGCGGTATGTGGTTCACTACTCATAGATGGTGCTGCTATCGAACAAATAGCAAGTTTCCTGGAGCCACATCACTTCTACCATGAGAGGACAAGGTGGATATATGAAGTGTCCACCATATTATACCAGCGCGGTGAGGGAATCAACCAAATAACTGTCGCTCACGAGTTACAAAGCAAAGGGAAATTGGATGCGTGTGGTGGCGCGGCATACCTCAGCTATCTGGTATCAGTCTGCCCAACCTCGCTTGATATAGAACACTATGCTAGTATCGTGCACCGTATGTCAATGGCGCGGGAGTTAATTGAAGTTGGCAGTAAGATAATTGAAATTGGTTACCAGGCCGACCGAAATATCGATGAGGCTATTGACCAAGCGAGGTTGTTACTCGACGGCGTAAAGCCAACAAAAAGTAGGCGGCTTGAGGTATCCAATCTCAGAATCATAAAGTCAAACCCTCGGCATTACATCTTAGAGGTTAACGGTCGGGATATGAAGTTAAATAGGAGTGAGCTGCTCACTAAAGCCAAGTTTAAAGCTAAAGTAATAGACGAGCGTGATTTCGTTCCAATACTACCTAAAAACTGGGATAACTTCATAAGTGGGCTACTTGCAAATGCTAGGGAAATGGAGGCGCCGGTTGATACGTCACCCGATATAGAAGCAAAACTTTCAATAAAAAGATGGTTCGAGCAAAGAGGTGAAGGAACCGAGTATTCAGATATACAGTCAGGCTCATATGCAGTTGTGTCCTACCGGGGTAAAGAAACCAACTGGGAGCAAAGGGAATTCTGGGCGTTCCAGCCAACGCCACTACTTAGGTGGCTTAAGAGAGATTTGGGAAAGGTAATTACTAGGGATGCACTGTGGAGCATGGTGATGGATTGGGGGGGTGTTAAATGGCAGTGGAGGATAGGTAAGTCAAAACAGAGTACCCCAATAAGACTATGGGCATTACCGCCGGGGTTCGCTGAAGATGCTGAATTTGCACTGGAGAAAGAAGAGAGGCAGGAAGAAATGAAGGTGGTGGTAGAGGAAGAACTCCCTGATATCTAGGAGGTACGGACATGCCAATTGGAATTTGGCAACTCTACGGCCATAAGATAAAGAGTCTTAGGGATGCGGGTTATCCCCTGCATATTATTGCCAGGGAAGTTGGTGTTAGTAAGGAACGGGTAAGGCAGGTTCTACAAAAGCACTATGGGTCCACTCAGCTTTCAGACCTTGTTTACCGGGAGAAAGTAGCCAGGATAGCAGGTTGTTCGGTTAGGTTTCTAAAGTCGTTAGAGGACAGAGGTGTAATTAAGCCAATACATCGTGGGGCACATTACCTATACACTCAGGCTGAGGTTAGTAAAGTAATCACAGTTGTCCGTTCGAGTAAGAGTAATATAAAACCACTAATTCCTAGACAATGCCAGATGTGCGGTAAAATCTTCTATGTTAAGCCCTATATGATTCGTAAAAATTCCCCTTGTAACTTCTGCTCAAGAGAGTGCAAAGGGAAATGGCTGGGTATTAACTATGGCTTTGCTACCCACCATAAGAAATGGGACTACGATAAAATCTGCCAGTTGAGGCAAGAAACAAACTGGAGCTGCTCAAAGATATCAGAGGTAATGGGTATACCGGAAGGTACAGTATATAGAGTACTACGTGCAAGGCTAGGCCCACTACGGAAGACACTGGTAACTAGAACACCTAAACCATTACCAATAACAGAAAAGGAGTGTATCGGTTGTGGTGCAATTCACACCCGGAGAAGCCCGTTTTGCTCCGTAGAATGCTATAACCGGATACGGGCTCTTGTAAGGTACTATGAGGGTACATACCATGGAGGGAAGAAACCTATAAATGTAACATGCTGTGTATGTGGAGTTGAGGTAAAACGACTCAACACCAAGCATCGACACTTCTGCGATGAACACCTTAGAGAATTTAGAAAACAAGTTGGAAAGAGGTTACGAACAAAATGACCCACCATAAGGAAACAGGAATAATAATGACCGGCGACCACCCACTTAAGATACTGCGGGGCGAGAAAACAATGACTAGGCGGGTGATTACTAATACTGACTTTGTGTATAGCTTGACAGGTGATAGAATATATGGTATCCTTATATCAAAGGAGGATACTAATGGAAGATATAATATTACCGAATGGAGTCCTACTAAAACCAATTCCAATATCACCCAACAACGATTATATGGCGGGGTCGGATGGCCAGATTTACTCACGGACAAAATACAAAGGCTTTGGTCGCAAGGTGTACGTGGATTGGTATCCGTTAAAAGGACACGACAGTGGGAAGGGATACAAGGTAGTATCACTTTGCCACCAAAATCACAAAGTAACGAGGAGTATTCACAGGTTGGTATGCATGGCATTTCACGGGATGCCTCCAAATCCAACATTTCAAACCAGACACTTAGATGGGAACCCACAAAACAATCTCCCAGAGAACCTTGCTTGGGGAACTCAAGAGGAAAATTGGATGGACAGGAAAGCCCACGGCAAAGGAATGGAGGGGGAGAAACACTGGGCAGCCAAGTTAACCAATTTCGAGAGACAAGCTTTAAGGTGGTGCATCCAGAAGAACCTTTGCAGTCAACGACATGCTGCAAGAATACTTGGAATGTCCCAGGCTTCTATATCCGCTATAGTCCATTCCAAATCGGTATGAAACTCTGGGTAAAGGAGACTTGGGCTTATGCGCTCGATTACAGTACCCCGGACTTAAAGACGAATCCAAAGCAGATACTCTACAAGGCCGATAGTGATATCCTGGCCAGTGGCAATAAATGGCGCCCCGCAATCTTTATGCCCAGACAGGCATCCCGGATACTACTTGAGATTACCGAGCTATGGGTAGAGAGAGTCCAGGACATCACAGCAGACTGTGCTATCGCCGAAGGTATGCCCGAAGATACCCCTGTAATGTCATTCGCAGCGTTATGGAACTTCATCAATGCCAAGCGTAGCTACTCATGGGAAAGGAATCCCTGGGTATGGGTGATAGGGTTCAAGTTGATTGAAGGAGTTAAGTATGCACCTAAGTTACACCCAAATTTCAACATTTCTTCGCTGCCCTAAATTATATGAGTACCGTTACATAAAGAAGGTGCCGGCCCCACTTCCAATCCGTATGCTCGCTGGAAGATGCTACCATCACTGTGTCGCCACAGCCGCCACCAGAAAGGTCCTATTTAACGAAATTATGAGCGACGAGGAATTGTCCGATGTCTTCGCTGACCACTGGAGTAAGGAGATGCTGGATAAACTCGTTTATGACGAGCTTGGCGAAGAGAAAGTTGAAGCAACCGTCATTGATTTTGGTGATGAGGATCCCGGGAAACTCAAGGATAGCGGGATAAAGCTATCTCAAAAGTATGTTAACGACATACTACCCAAACTCAATATAGAGGCGATTGAGAGGAGGTATGAGGTAGATATTAATGGTATCACCTTTGTTGCATATCCAGACCTGGAGCTAGTGGGAGATATAATTGCCGACCATAAATTTAGGCAAAAAAGGATGTCGCAAGACGAAGTGGATCGTGATATACAGGCCACAAGCTATGCCTTGGTTAAAAACAAACCCATAATATTTCAATTTCACCAGGCATTGGATGCCAAAGAGAAAAAAATTGAGGTCGCTGAAACAAGAAGGGACAAAGGTGATATTGAGTGGTTCAAACGGCTTGTGGTAGATATATGGAGGTCAATAGAAACAGCAATATTCCCTTGCAACCCTACAGGATGGTGGTGCGGGGAAAATAGTTGTGCCTACTGGCTTGATTGCAAGAAGGGGTGGTTCTAAAATGATTATCCCTCGGCATTGTAGTAGTGTAGTTCAAAAGTTAAGAGTGCCCCCTAGACCCCTGAGAACTATTAGGGGGGTTATTAGGGGGGATACTTCTACACTTCTACAGGGAAACTACACCCACTGCTACAGTTTCCCGAAGCTATCCCTAATAGGAATATTTAAGTGTAGTAAGTGTAGTAGTTCAAAAACAGCAAAAACGCGGAGAGTAATACTATCTTATATTTCCTATATACACCGTTAATTACACTAGAAAGGAGGTGTCAGTTCTAGTTTACAAGGTTTTGTAGCTGTGTAGCTCCTAATGATAAGTATTTATGTAGTAGTATAAGCCGTCAATCGCAAGGAGTCTAATACCAGCTACATGAAAGAGCAATAATTAAGGTAATGTGTTGCTGGTGTCCTGTATATCGGCTACCTCCGGTGGTATAGGTTGGGCGAGCACCAATATATCCCCATTAGCCTCTCTGGCACCAAACTAGACAGGCTAGTATAAAAAGCCGAGCCAGCAAGCCTGCCAGCCACCCGAAAGGGCAGGGGAAATTGGGTCAACAGTAAGGTACTGCGATTGCGAAATACCAATCGGTTGTTATGTCCCCGTGTTGACTGGCTGGTAGGAAGCCTGAGCCGAACGGGGCGAGTAGTTGGGCTTAGCCCCTAATCCCCACGCCCAGTAACGGGGTGGTAGGCTCAGGCTGCCTGAGCCGAGGAGGGTTTGTAGCTGATTGGCAACCAATGTTAGGGCAGGGTAATGTAGTAGGCTCAGGCAAGCCCTGTGGGGCGAAGAGGCTTTCTAGATAAGCTCTGGCACAGCGGTAGTGCTACAGGTCTAGCCCCACAGGGCAAAGGGACTGGGGTGAAGTGAGTTGCTACCTCACTGACGCAAGTGGAATGTGGAGCACCAGCCCCAGTCCCAGAGAAAATCTGGCTGAGGAGGGAACTATGGAACTGAGGGAATTGATATTTGATGCGATAACAGTTCATTCCCCTTGTAGAGATTGCGATTTTTGGGATAGACAGGGACACTATTGTTACCTGAAAGATGTCCACTCCGATGCAAACAAGTGTCTACTTGTTTACCAAATCCTCAAGCTGATAAGAGAGGCAGGCTATGTCAAGCTAAGTGATGACCAGAGCTTGCCTAAAAATCCCTATCCTAGAATGACCCAATGTGCTGATGAAGATGGAGCAATACAAACTTTCACTAATCCAGACTGGATGAAATTCCACCAGGCAGAGGATGCTATGCTCAAGGCAGGCTTCAGGAGAGTAGAACTATGAGAACCAAATTATACTACTGCAAAATGAGTCGTTGTTTAGCCGAAATAGTCTGGCGAGATGACGGCTCACCAATATGCTTCTACGGCAATTCAGGGGTAGGAAATGTCTGTGAAGAGCCATACTCAAACTTTGTCTCCTTGCCCCTTGAGCCTATCCTGTGGTGTCTATATGGAGTTTTTAAGCGGATTATGCTGGGCTTCAGGAGGGTGGAGTTATGAACCGAGTACTCAGATGGCTAAATCGCTATTTACTAATCTTTTGTCCAAAGTGTGGTGGACTTATGCTACCTAGGGATAATTGTGGTGTAGCTCACTGTAGTAAGTGTAGTTGGAGGGAGTAGCAGAATGAACCAAGACGAACTGATTGAGAAGTGCAGGCTGACAGATGAGGAATTTAGAAATGTTATTGGGCTATACCGTGGTAGATTTGGTCGCTTGCCTGAGTATACACCCGAGATTACGCCTAGAGATAGGGAAGTAGCCGAAGCCCAGCTCCACAAAGCCATTCCCACCATAGAAGCTGAGGCAAGGAAAGCGGAGAGGGAGAGGATAGTTGAAATACTCAAAGACTGCCAATTTACCATAATTGCCCCTAATGCTCCAGCTAATGCTGAAGTAGAGTTTCTTATCCCATTGGAGAAATGGCAAGCCCTGAAAGGAGAAGGTGGTGAGCAGGTGGAATGACACTTTAGTTGGGTATTGGGGATAAAGTTCTTAGGAGTGGGCAAGGAGTGTTGCTTGCCGAATCTACTCCGGAATTGGAGGTGATGTAGGGTGGCTCGTCATTTGGTAATTGGGCCACCCGGTTGACACCGGGAAGACCAGGTTTGGCATAGAACTTATTAAGGAGGCTATTGGCAAGAAGGGTATTTTACCAGAGAGGATACTTTATGCTAGTTTCACCAGGGCAGCTTCATATGAGGCTCGACGGCGCGCTATGGAGTCGTACCCGGACTTTGGTGAGGATAGGTTCCCATACTTCCGCACTATCCATTCAATAGCATTCCAATTACTTAACCTAAATCGTCATGCAATGTTTGACGGACGACGGCTGCGAGACTTTGCTGATACCTTTAAGTATAAATTCAGTGATGATGCCTTGGACAAAGACTTGTTTAAGCAGGACTTAATTGATATGGTCCTCGGGACTGAAGCTGATGCATACCTGGCTTTTGATGAATGGCGTAAGAACAGGCTGATCCTTGATATTGATGATGCAATTCGTCAGTTTAGACGGAAGCAGTCTGAGTTACCGAGAGGTTTTAACGAAAGAGCACTAAAGTTATTTCTAGAGAGGAAGGAGGAATATAAGAGGTCCCAAGGGCTTTGGGAATTCTCAGATTTACTACTTAAGGTATACCTTGATGAGATACCACTTGACGTTGACTTTGTAGTAATAGATGAAACTCAGGATAATAGCCCGCTTCTCCATGCTGTTGCAGAAATTTGGTCGAGGAATGCCAAGGAGGTGTATCTGATTGGTGACCCCGACCAGTCTATCTATACATTCATGGGGGCAGACCCATCAATCATGATAGACTGGAAACGTAATGAGGATATAGTCCTAAGGCAATCTCACCGCTGTAGCAAGGCAGTCCACGACCTATCTAGAAGGGTGGTTGAACGGATGAGGTTGAGGTATCATAGTGACTTTATACCAACTGGGACAGATGGTTCAGTAAGTAGAGTTTCATTGTATAATCTAAACCTAGATGGTGATGGGACCACCTACTGTCTCTTCCGAACTCGTTATTTGATGGATAATTTCATTGAGTATTTACTGGCCAAAGGTGTACCATTTAGCACCAAGCGTGGAGACTATAGCCCTATAGACAAAGGTGAGAGTGGGGCTGTCTATCTTCTACATAGACTTGCTAATGGTGGTTCAATTACCATACAAGAGCTACATAAGTTGGTTAAGTACATACCACAGGAGCCATACCTTAAACGTGGGGCGAAGACAGATATTGCTGATAGGGCAAGGGATAATCCAAAACACAAGATTTCGGTAGTTAGTTTATCTGCGCTTGGTTTTACTCCCGAGTTTATTCACCTGCTAGATAATGGTGAGTATGTTGAATCTCTTAAAATTAACTCCAATGAGAAACGGTATTATAGGATTATACTTAGTAAGTATGGGGTACAAGCCTTAATTGATAAACCAAAGATAGAGGTGGGCACAATACATTCTGTTAAAGGATTGGAGTCTGACAGAGTAGTTTTATCGCCTGAGCTTACAAGACTTCCATATGAGAACCTCATACAAAATCCTGATGAGGAACATCGTGTCATATATGTGGGGATTACCCGTGCCCGGGATGAAGTTCAAATTTTACTCCCTGAGCACTGGAGAAGTTACCCTTTGTAGGTAACAAATGTGAATTTGGTTAGGTAAGGTAGTGGCGTCGCGGAGTAGAGCAGTCTGGTTGTGCTCGCAGGACTCATTATCCTGAGGTCGCAGGTTCAAATCCTGCCTCCGCTACCAAACCGGGAGGGTATTATGATAGTTAGATGTGCTTGGTGTAGGAGGATAATATCTAAGAAACCTCCATATGGGGGTAAGTATGACAGGCAGATTACAGATGGTATCTGCGGCCAATGTCTAGAGAAGTATTTCTCGGTTAAGGAGACTGGGTGTGAACAGATTGGACCTGCAAAAGAGGATAATAGAAGGACATCGTAGGAAAGAGCAGCTCTGCCATGTGATTTGTAATATGCCAAAAGGGCCTAAGTATGATGAGGTCAGTAAGAAAGTATTGAGGTTGCTCCGATCACTACACGACCTTGAGGATGGGTTTATAGAGCTTTATCCAGATAGTTGCTTATTCCATGAAAGGAGGTGCACGAATCCAAATAAGGGAACATTTGTTTGTAGAGAGTGTGCCAACTATATAAATGTGTTTGCCGGTGACCAGGGGACACTGTTGTAGGAGGTATAGTAATGATTGAGAAATGCATTATCTGCAACCAGAGGGAGGCTGATTTTGAGGGGGTTATATGCTGGGAGTGTAAAAGAAGGCAGGATGAGATTGATATGGAGGAGGAGCAGAAAGCCTTTGAGTCTGATATGCTCGAGTACAATCATCGAGGTGAGTTCTGCTGGTTGACGGGAAAGACCTTTTGCCAGGAAGGTTGGTGTGAACAGTGCTCCATTTACAAGGAATGGAAAAGCGACCTGAGGAGAGCAGTAAGATGAAGATTGAGACAACTATTTTGGTCGAGCCAACTCCAAAGGCGCGACCAAGGTTTGGTATTACTAAGACAGGCAAGAGATATACTTATTCAACTCAGAAAACAGCCCATTCCGAGGCAATGATTCGCGAGAGTGTGATGAGGCTTGGCAAGTATTTCCCTGCCGGCACTCCGGTAAGGCTAGAGGCCACTTTTTACCGCAACAGACCAAAGTCATTAGCCAAGAGAGTCAAGTTACCTGTTTCCCGGCCCGACTGGGACAATTACGCCAAGCTTCTCATGGATAGTCTGGAGAAGTTTGTATACGCCAATGATTCTCAGATAACAACCGCGCTGATAAAAAAGCGTTTTGGCAGCCCACCCAGAATAGAATTGAAATTGGAGGAGGAAGGTGAGGCAGTATAAATTTATGTCCTACTTGGCCACATCTCTGGTGGGAGGGGTATTCCCTCAGATGTTTCCCACCTGATGATTTCTCCTTCCTTGGTACGGACGGCAACTTCAGGTCTTAATGTAGCTATGGCTGATTTAACTATCCTCACCGCATCATCCTCAGATAACTTCACCCCCTCCTCGCCGGCCCAAGCAATAACGCTTTTAGCTAAAGTCTGTTGGAATTCAACCGTTAATGGTCTTTTTGTACTTCTTATTGTGGTTAGTACCCTTGATGTTAAATCAGACTCAAGCTCAGGAGTGAGTTCCTTTGGTCCTAAAGCTGCCTCGAGTTCAGCAACCGTGGGCATCTTTTCCTTAGTCCTTCTCACCCTGGTAGTTCGAGTAGGTGGGCTTGGTGGTGCCGGTGGCAGTCCAGCCAGTGCCCGCGCTTTCATTGATTCATACATACTTCGTGCAATTGCTCTTGCCGTTTCAAATGTCTCGGTCGGGCTTAACATAGCTATGGTCCGCCGTGCGGCCCAGCGACCATACTCCCTCTCAAGCTCTGCCATCTGCATTGGTGTTAGAGGATTAAATGTCCACCGGGGCAAGGGAGGTTCTAAATCTAAAGGGTTGCCCGGTTGCCATTCATGGAAATCTGGCGGGAACTTTGGTATGTGCATCTATCCAACCTCCATACTAATAGCCTATATTATATAATGGAGGTTGTCAAGCCTTCTCCCTCTTCTTGGCCTCTTCTAGTATTGTTTCCTCAATCTCAGTCTGCTTAGCAATTTCCTGTGGTGTGCGCGGCCTTTGAGGTCGCTCTTTAGCCCCACCTGTGATAGGTTGTGGATGTTGCATACTACCTATCTGCACCTTATCAGCAATCTTATCGAAGCCCTTATCAATCTTCTCAGGTATTATTTCAAGTACTGTTTTTTGTATGTCATAGTCTAGCTCTTCCTTCGTTTTTGTCTTAGGCCCCCAACCTACTGCCTCCAGTTCTTTCCTGGCATCCTCCTTTATTGCCCTTTCCCTTGCGATAGCTTCGGCAATGCTACTATCTATCTCACTCTCTATCTTAGCCACTTCTTTTGTCGCCTCAGCTAGTTTATCACCAAGTTCCTTAATCGTCTCCTGATACTGCCGTTGTATGGCCTCTTCGCGTTTATCTCTTTCGGCTAGGTATGCTTGTAGCCAATCTTGCTGACCGCTTCTATTACGGTCCTCGAGTTTCTCCTCGAGTTTAGCAAACCGGCTCTCAATCCTTGACTGCTCCTCCATCTCTTCCTGCTTATCAAGCCGTTTTAACACCGATTCGAGGAACTCTGAGGTTTTCTGGTACTCACGCTCAATCTGTGATAATCTGGCCTCAAGTGATGATGGTAATTTCTCCTCCTCTCCCCTCTTCTTCTTTTCTTCTTCCTTTGACTCCTTCCAGATTTGATAGTTAATCCACTTCGTAACAGGGTCCTCATAATGGGGTGGTACGCCCGGTGCGCTTGTAGGTACACCAAATGACCCAATATACCCTGGTTGCTGAGTGTAAGCGTAGTAACCACTAGGCGGTTGGCCAAAGCCACCAGCATATGGGACCTCCGCAGTTGGTTGTCCAAATACCTCACTAACTATTAGAGGTATCTTTTTGGCGTGTGTCCCGCCACCTGAGTAAGTACTACAGATGTGGGCGAGGAGATTAGCAAAATTATTAGGGTTGTCATGTGTTTCAGGGTGGAGAGCGAGCACATTAATGATTTGGATTTTCAATCTCTCGGGGAATCCGTGGACATTTAGGGATAGCTTGGTCCGTTCCATAAAATCTTCAGGCAGTTCCTTTGGGACCTCGACTTCTGTTAGAGATTCCTTTTCTTCGGGTTCTTTTGCAACTGGCGCGGCGGCACCCCTTTTATATTGCCCAATTACTCTATAGCCATCCGGTAATTCTTCGGTTACCTGGATCTCCTCTTTGTCTGGTATTTCCTCACCTTTATGTTTACCGGCAATGTGCCACCGTAGAGCTGGCCATGTTAGTGAAGCGGTATCGCACATGGGGCATAACCAGTAAGCCATCTTAACTCCTCCTTCTCCTTATTTCGTTCACCACCTCTGATATATCTCTATCTAGTAGGTAGCGTATATATTCAGACATTGTTGGCTTCCGCAATAAACCTTGGTTGAAACGATATTCTATCACCTTCTCCAGTAAGGGAAGGTTTTCACCGGGTATCCTGATTGAAAGTTGTTCGTCTAAAGGCATTGACCCAAACCTAGATATATGCTATAATCCAATGTAACACAAAATAATTAAAATGTCAAGCAAATGAAGTCAATTGTCATAGCCTGCGTCAAAGGTGGGGTTGGTAAGACCCACTGTACCGCTGAGTTGCTTAAGTCATTTCGCAGGAAGGGTTATAGGGTGGTTGGGTTGGACTGTGACTACCGTAGCCCAAACTTACCGTATGAGTTTGAGGGTTTAGAGGACCCAGAGTTGCTACAACGTGGCGATGGCGATAAACTCATTCCACCGGTGTCAAAGGAAGGAATACCTATTTTTAGCCTTCATTACTTTTGGCCACTCGAAAGTGCGGTTGAAGTTAGGGATAAAGAGGCTATGGATGATATTAGACAAATTCTTAAACCGGGTATTATTGATTGGGGATATGACCCTGATTTTATGATAATCGATACACCTCCAGATTCCACGGGTACACTTAATGTTGCGTTCCAAGCTCCCAGATTATTAGGTTGCATAGTTGTGTGCCAGCCTAGCAGAGTTAGCAGGGCTGATGCCGAAAGAACCATATGCCTGCTAAGAGAGAGGGAAGTACCAATACTAGGTATTATATGCAATCAATCATATATTGAGGGTTCTAGAGTACCACTATTTGACCTTAAATTAAGTGATATTCAGGACCTAGCCAACAAATATTCGTTACCAAATGTATGGGAGGTCCCCCACTCCCCCCAGCTTCAACCATACTTTGATGATATTGTCACGTCACTTAGCTCAACCCAACCTACTGTTCTTAGTCGATTAGAGTATGATGATAAAGCAATTAGTATGTTAGGAAAACTTGGTAAATTACTGGAGGCACTAAGAGGAAAGGATTAGAACATGTCCAACATAGATGGTGCTATTGCTGAGGCTGAACTTAAGCAAGAGAGAGAGGACCTTAAGAAGCTCGATAAGGCAATTCAAGGGCTACAGATTCTTAGTAAGGCTTTTAGCAAGTTTGCAACAAAAGAGGAACTTGCTGAAGCCGAAGGTAGAAAGTGTATATTAGCTATTTCAGGACTTAAGACGACAAAGAAAGCATATTACTTTGAGGTCACTGGCGCTAGTATAAAGCTGGTTGAACCATATTCTGACTTTACAACATTAATTGTAGCACCTCTTAGCTCCGTCCTTAGGGTATTTAGCGGTGTTGCCGCAGGTAATAAATGGGCATTCCATGATGAGAGGGCGAAAGGTAGAGTAATATTTAAAGGGGAACGTAGCCTCCATGATGTCTATGCGCTTGGTGAGGCTTTTAAAAGGTTTGCAGAGTTGGCTAAACGATATGGCCCAATCGACTTAGGAGTTAGTGAAGATGACCTGTGAACTCTGCGACTTAGTAAGCGGTAATATAAGGACTAGATTCTATTACAGGGATAAGACATGCACCATTGTTGATTGCTCAACCTGCGGGATACCGATGGTTGTCCTGAATCACCATGGCCAGGCAAGTGACCTTGAAAAACGGCTGATGATGGCTGATGTTAAATACTTGTTTATTTATGAGTCAATCAGAACCGAGCCGAGGAAAATAAAAGATCACGAGCATTGGCATCTGGAAGGAGCTAGGTACCTTGGTGCATGAGATTCCGTTTGTCATTTTAATTGCTGGGGCAGTGTTGGTTGGCCTGTATTTGGCGAACTATTTCTATGATAAGGGTGTGGAGCAATATATCAGCCGTAAAGTGGGCCATGGGGTTGGCGGAATGGGGTTCCTGCTTTGCGTCTTTTTATTCTCATCACCATGGTGGCCGTTAATCTTATCAGGTGGCTTTGCACTATTGCTTGGTGGGGCAAGGTTAGTAAAGCCTATGGCATTTAGGGGTGTTGGCGGTGTAGGCCGACAACATGCTCTGGCTGAGGTTTGGTTCCCTATAGCTGGCACAATAAGCATTGGCATTGGCTGGGGGTTATTAGACAATCCATGGCTTGCTGTGGTACCAATCCTATTCATGGCATGGGGAGATATGCTTACTGGAATTGTGAGGAGCCGAATCTATGGTCGTGAGGTAAAGGGTAATCTTGGCAGTGTCGCGATGATAATCGTTTGTTTAATCGTCGCCTATTTCTTTGAGCCATACTGGATAGGGGCTGTCGGAGCTGTAGTAGCTACTTTAGTTGAGAGGTTTACCCCAATAAGTCATGGTATTTGGGATGATAACTGGAGTATAGTCCTTTCAACTTTGTTCGTTATGGGTATATTATATGTCTTTGTGTGAGCTTTATTCAAAAATAATGGAATTGCTGGTGGATCTAACAGATATACCAGAATTTATACCTTTTATTGGTGATATCAGATGGTTGGTGTCTGATTGGGTGGGAAATAATCCGGAGGCGGCAAGTGAACTAGCAGATAAGATTTATCAACTATTAGTGCAATATAAAGGAGGTATTGAATGAAAACAAAGTTAAAAGCTCACCTGTGGACTTCGGCAAGATGGTTTGCTCTCCCCTTCTTCGGAGGAGCAGCTCTAATTGGGTCACTACTGGGTGGTGGCACACTAACCGAGCTTAATACTTGGCTTGGTTTTATAGCCGTAGCACTGCTTATGGCCTGCGGTCATTCCCAAAACAGTTACATTGATTGGGCCGTTGGTATTGATAAGCCTGAGGGTGGAGGTAGTGTCGAAAAAGGTTACACAGGGGGATGCGGTATTTTGAAAGTCCTTTCTACCAAGGAACTTGTTGTGAACTTTGCTGGATGGGGTATTGCCGGCTTAATTGTTTGCGGAGTGATAGCCTGGCGGGCTACCCCATACATCTTTATCCCTGCTGTGCTGGGGCTGGCTGTTCCATACTTCTATACTAAGGGTAAATTTAGCTGGTATCATGAGACGGCGTTAGCCTCCGGGGTAGTCTTGGCTGGTATTGAAGGTATGTTTGCTGTAAACCCACATCCAGAATGGTGGCGGGCAATAGTAGTGGTGCTGCCAATAGCAATTGTTTTGTCATATTTGGGGCTTGCCTTTGACGAGTATCTAGATGCCCACAGCAACCTGGAAAGAGGGGTTAAGAGCATAGCTTATAAGGTGTGGGAATATCGGTTTGACCTCTCCCTTTATATTCTCTCATGGTTCATTATGGTCTATGTTTTCCAGGTGTTCCTGATAGCTATTGGACTTCTACGTTCCCTAACTATGATAAGTTTTGTTTGCCTCCCACCCCTATTAGCTGTTCTTGTCCTTTTAAAGCCTCATGCTGATGCTGTTAGGGCGAACCCGGCGAACGAGGTTGCTCAAGAAGGATTTAACCGAGTCGGTAAGTTGCTAGTATTGGTTGCCATGTTCTATCCAATCCTGATTCTGGTGGGTCAGGCAATAGGAGGGTAAATAATGGGAGGTAGCATATGCCGCTTCTTGATGAACTTAAGAAATTGGTTGCCGAACGGCTTGGTATCGACGAGAAAGACATAAAGCCTGGAGCATCATTTACTGAAGACCTTGGCGCTGACAGCCTCGACTTGGTGGAACTTATGATGGCACTAGAGGAGAAATTTGGCATAGAAATCCCAGATGAGGATACTAGGGAATTAGTGACAGTGCAAGATGTTATTGACTATCTGAAATCAAAGGGGATTATTGGTGGTGACTAATGTTTTCTGGAGGTAAGCCATGGCTATTTTAGTTACTGGAAGCTCTGGCTTTCTTGGCAAAGCTCTTACGTATAGATTGACTAGGGCAGGGCATAATGTATACGGTTTATCGAGGCATCCTTTAAGCGGTGAGAATCTAGTGCCACTCAGTGGCGATATTACGCGGCCTAATCTGGGGTTAAAAGAGATTCCTAAAGATATAGCGGCAACTTATCATCTTGCTGCCGTTCACCGCCTAGGTGAGAATCAGTCTGAGGAGATATGGCAAACCAATGTTGGTGGCACGGCCAATGTCATTGAGTTCTGCAAGAAGCATGAAATCCCCCGTCTTATTTTTGTTAGTAGTGCGTACACTCATGGCCGGAACCCGTATGAGAGGTCAAAGGCCGTCTGCGAATGGATGGTAAGAAATTCTGGTATCCCAAAAGTTACCATCCTTAAACCCTCAATCATCATGGGTACGCCCCAGCATTTTTACCCTGGGCATGTAAGTCAATTTATTGCCTTGCTTATCAAGGTTCATGAAAGGGCGGAGGTTGTCAGAAGAAAAATTGAAGGTTCACTACAACTCCCAGTCTTGAGGCCGGTGTTTAGATTAAGTGCCAACCCTGAGGGTAGGCTCAACCTAATCAGTATTGAGGATGTCGCTAACGCGATTGCTGAAATTGAGCAACCCGGCACCTTCTGGCTTACTCATCCAGAACCGCCCACTATTGGTATGCTGGTGGAATGGATTAGCGAACTGTTAATGGTGGATATCAAAATTGAGCCACTTTTCAAGCCGTCTCCTGTAGAGGCCGCTTTCCAAAAACTAGCAAAAGCCTTTGAGCCGTACTTATGGGGAGATGACTTCCCATCCAATCTAACTGATGTTGAACCAATTGACAGGGAGTTTATCTATAATACCATTAAATTGACGCTCTTTGGTTAGCTTGACAAAGCCCCCCTTTGGTTTTATAGTAAGACCAGGGGGGGTATTATTATGCCTAATGGTATCAAAAAGATATTGGATGAAACATTTGGCCCTCCACAAGAGGGGTTTAAGGTAGTAAGGGAGATCACGACTGGTGAAACCAGTCGTAGATTAGATAAACTTCTCCTCCGGATTGAGCGTATAAGTAAGGATACCAGTAATATTCCTCAGGTTATTGAGCTACTTAAGCTTATTCAAGAGATGAACCAGAGCGGCGCCTTGGATAAGCTTACTTCTCTTCTACAGGCCATTCCTAAAGGTAAAACTGGACAAACATTGGTTACTGAGTTGAGGAAGGCGATTGCTGAATTGGCCCCTCGTCTTGACCAACTGTCAAACCTGGCCAAAGTATTACTTGAGAAGGAGTGAGAAGGGGAACTATGGTTACTGTTACTTGTCCTTTATGCGGAGAGACCTTAGAAGTTACTGAGTGGGACGCGGTCACCAAAACTGATGTTCTGGTTGGACATATTGCTGTCGAGCATGGCAGTAAAGTTAGACCATCAACTCCTGATGAGGGTCCACCATTACCCAGGGTACTGCATATAAGATGGCCATGGAGGAGGTAAAGTGCCGAAGATACCAGAAAGCCCATTTAAAGGCATTAAATTACTAGAGACGAAACAGATTCCCACTCCGTTTGGGTCTGTGGAGACACCCAGCATTGAGCTACCCCCACTTAAGTTACCCACTCTGGAGGAAAAGCATAGGCGGGCACTGGGACACGCCATAGGCATTGACCTAGCTGATATTATTGGTGTGATACCCTATGTTGGTGGAGTTTTGGCCGACTCTCTGCGGAGAATGCACACCGAGGAGATTAGGAAGTTGTTGACTCCTGATGAATATAATAAGTATGTTAAGTGGGATAAGAGCTATCCAGATTTTTGGGCTCTTTTGAGGTCGAGGTTACCATAATGTTGGATCCTGAATTTGCTCTTATAGTTGCTATAGTTGGTGCGGTAGGAGCTGTAGCTGGTGCTACTGCGCTTGAAGCTGGTAGAAAGATTGGGCCTCAGATTGAATCTAAGGACTTAGTTCCTATGCCACCTCCATACCTGCCACTACCGCGTTTTATGTATACTAAACCAGAGCTCTTGGAGGAAATATAGTGGATGAGGCATTTGTCGGTGAGGAACATGGTAAGAATATGCTATTCTCACTAAGAAATGTAGTTTATACCCCACAATCCCCAAGGAAGGACGAGCCATTCACCGTTAAGGGGAGTGTTGAGCTTTTTAATGTGCCGTTCATAGCGCCAATGTGGGCTTTAGTAACAGTTACTTATCCTGAACGGTGGTGGGAAGAGATAATACCGATTATCGGCGGGCCGAAGGTCACTGAATCAACAATGATTCTTGGCGGTGATTTTGAGGTCACCTTCGCTAAGGGGTTTACTAGGGAAGGAGAATACACTCTTGAAGTCGAGGTGTATTCTGGGCCAACCTATGCTATTGATAAAGTTAGACTGCCGCCACTGCCATCCGTAGCCAGTGAGAGAACGACCTTCATTGTCTCTGGTGAAGCACCAAGTAAGGCGGTTACAGTTCAATCCCTATACTTATCCTAGGAGGTGAGATATGGTTGAACCAAGGATTGTTGGGTTAGTAACTAAGGTGCCTTGTAACTCTATTACTAAAAGACAGGACCAAACGCTAAACGTTAGGGTTAATTATACCTACCGTGGCCCTAGTACACGTGGCAGATTGGGGGCAGTTGTAACGCAGGAGACATTCTATAGTGAGTTTGATGAGATTGGTTCTACTAGGAGGGAGGTCTACATTGACCTACCTGAGTCTGAGAGGGCAACATCCATTACAACGGATATTACTGATATGTCTTTATCTGGATGTGAGCCAAAGTCTGGCTATGGAATAAAGGTTTATGTTCTGGACCTTGATGGTAAGACTGAGTGGGGTTGTAAGGGTGTATTAACCATTACTGGTGTTGGTATTACGCCTGAGCTTAAAATAACTAGCCTGGAAGTGAGATAGATGGAAGTAAGGTTAAGGCAAGACTTCTATGGTAATAAGGTTCCGAAGACGTCATCCGATAATATTCGGATAACCATTGGATTTAGTTATAGAGGCCCTGGCCAGACACTTAATATTGAGACTAGTACCGGGAAAAGAGGGCTACTAGGTGATTATGACCAGGAGTCACCAGCATATCATGATTCCAAAGTAGTTTACAAATCGAGTACTCCCCGGAATTATAGTTTCAGCCGTAGTATACCTTTAAGTTTTTGGGGGGACCGTAGAATTGATGATTGTGCTGTCGAGGTTGTCATTAGAGGTGAGGGTGTTTACAATAGCGCGGTGATATGGGATGCGTATACGGTTAATCTAGGCTACACTATTAATGTAACATGTGAACCTGATGTTGGATACGTTGAGCAATGGGTTTATGAGGCAGGTAGCTGGGTACAACGATATCCTGCGATTTATAGTGATGGTGAGCGGGTGAGGTTAATTGCTAGACCCGCATTCCCTGAGTATCACCGATTTAGTCACTGGAGTGGTGACCTCTCGGGTGCCAATGCTATCATTGAGTTCTATGTGCATAGGAATATTAACGCGGTAGCGCATTTCGTGGAGGTGTAAATGCCAAATAGCGAATGGGAGGAGGTTAAGGAGGCACTTCGCAAACCACCAACCTCTGAATCTATGAGGGAGGCGGCTGAAGCCTTTAGGCGTTGGAGGATAGTCAAGCTACAGAAGCATTCTAAGCCTACTCTAGTAAGTTTGGGGTACCGTAAACCTTACCCATCAGCTATTCCAGTTGATAAGATCCCCGATGAACTAGAACGAAATCCAGCTTTCTTTGAATTAATGAAGAAGGTTATAGCCAAGGAGAGATGATGTGGCTTCAGTGCTGACTATGCCTGATTTTGATTTACCCACCAGGTCAGCGTCAGGTTTTCTACTGCGGTGGATAGCACCTCGGCTTGAGCCTGTACACCTGTTCGCAATTCTAGACCAGAGACGGACCTTCCAACTTTCAGCCCCGCAATCTGATATAATTATTGGTTGTGGCCATGGTGACACCGATGCCTTCACCGGACAGAATGAAGTGGTGATCCTTGAGGTTGGTAAATATAACCCGCGGGAGGTATCGAACAAAGTAATTAAGCTACTCTCATGTGAAACAGGGGTAACTCTTGGTCCAGATTTAGTTGAAAATGGTGCAACTGCCTTTATAGGCTATGTAGATGATTATGTATGGATTTGCGATGCTGACTTAGCTTCAATGCCATGGCAGGACGAAATAGCGGCTACCAGCTTGATGCCAGTGATTGATGGAATAAATGCTCTACTCGACGGTAAATCCACTATGGAGTCTGTGGAGATTGAACTTAATGGGTACCGAAGAAATATTGAGATGGTTGAAGACGATTTGCTAAGGTCATGCCTTGAATTTAATCGCGATAACATAGTATTATTAGGTAATGGAGACGCCAGCGTGAAGAAGAGGCCACCATTGGCTATGCCATTTAGAATGGTTGCACCTCCACCGGTGATTTTACCTGTATTGGGTACTTGACAAATTTTAGGAAATGCCACTAGACTTTTTATAAAAGGGGGTGATAGCAGGGGGCAGATTTGACAAACACACAATTTTATGTTTTACTTGGATTAGATGGTAGGTAGGTTAAACCTCTATATTCCAGGCACTACCCAAAAGGAGGTGAAATGGTAACGAAATTACCAGACCCAAAAGTATTAGTTGACTCGATCGCTGATGGGGTTGTTGAGGTGGCTGAGGGGCCGGTGCGAATAGCTACTAATGTAGCCGGCACTGCCCAGAGCTTCGCTAACGAGGTGAAGGCAAATATGGACCAGGTCAAGTCAAGGATGCCCGATGACCCATCAGTAATAGCTGATGCCGCAATCAAGATGGTGGGTGAAACGGCGAGAGCAGGACTGGGTATGTTTGAGGGTTTAGGCAAGGGTATCCTTGATACCTTTGACGGTGTGAAGAGCCAAATCAGGCGAGTAACTGGTTAAGGAGGGTATAATGGCTAAAAACATCAAAGACCTGCTGCTTGGTGCTACCAAGTTCCCCGAGACCATAGAGGGTAAATTGCCTGAGGGAGCACCTAAAATCTCGACGATGCTGGCTGATGTTACCGACAAGATGCCAGCAGTGCCCGATTTCCCAATGGAGGTGCCCGATATAATGGCACCACCAACCCTACCTGAAGTGCCAACGCCACCGGCATTGACCCGATATGTTAGCGGGGTTGAGGTAACGCCAACACCATCGGCACCGGCAGCAACAACGACTACAGTTAAAAAAGTACCCCTCTACTTTGAGTAAAAGGAGGTAGTGAAAATGCCAGAAGTAAGCAGGGAACAATTTACAAAACTAAACCTGATGGCGGGTACAGCCAGGAGCCTTGAGCAGGAAGTCCTGACCTCTGATGATAAAGCCATCTGGGATAGGGACTTCAAGCTCCTCTGCGATGACCTGAGAAATCTAGTTGACCCGGAGCTGGCTGCCGACCTAGAGTCCGAGAAGGGGTTTTATGATGCCGCTTGTCAGGTAGCCAAGGGGTATTTTGACAACCCCTTCGGTGGGCTTAAAGCGTCGACTGGCCAGTTTGGCTTCCGCCTGATCAATCCACAGGACTTCAAGACTGATGCCGCAGGAGCAACACCGGCCTACTACTCATGGATTCAGACGATTCAAGTAGGGTCGGGCTATACCTATAAGGATTATGCCCTCGGTGCCTCAAGCCATACTGCCGCGCTGTATGTAAGAAATGCAGCTAATAAGAAGGCGGTAGTGGCTTTCCATAGGCTTATAAGCTATAAGCCGTCACCGAGGATAATCCAGGTACAGTTCACTATCAATGACTACCCATATGTCCCGTACAGCGTTGAACCATACTCCAAGATTAGTAAGGAGAATAAGCTGTTCAAAATAATACCAATGCCGGGCCGAGTTCTCCTGCATCCTGGAGGCAAGTTCTACGTTAAGCTCTTCTTCGATAATGAGCAAGGTGAGAGTTTGGGGACCGGGTTCAGCGTTGATATTGAGGTTGCTCCATTCGGTCTGGTCTTCGCACAGTACGATTACCTGGCCGCAGATGAACTAGCCTGATAAGGAGGTAAAATGTCAGCAAAAATATTAGCGAGATTTGCAGATGGCCGCCTCCTTGTTCAGGAATCAAGGCTATGCCCACAGGAAGCCACATCGACGGGGCAGATGCCATTTAGGGTTGGTTATGTTAAAACAGTTGAGGAGGTGCTCTCTATTGGTCTGTCTTCAGGATATAGCTGGGTAAGGGCTGACGTCTCTGAGGTACAGACAAGCGGTGACACCGTAATCGCTGTATTGAGGAAGTTTGCCAGCGGTTACGCTACCCAGGGAGCATTTGTAACCAGTGGGGTACCTATCCTAAGTGGTAAAGCTACGATTACTGCCAACGTAATAGGCTTAGCCTAGCTTTGATTTGCTGCCTCTGAAGAGAGGAAGAGACATGGAGGTGTGCAATGTTAGAGTTACGGCCGACTGAGGTATTTGCTGGGGTACAACCCAGGCCAAAGATTCTATTGGTCAATCATTGGGTTCAGTTCTCAAGAGCCTTTCCCGATTCTCTTGACCATGTTAAGGGAAAGACGGCCCGAATTGCCGCTCAGCAGCAAGTGACCTATCCTCTCACCCGGATATTAAAAGAGGGCTATTACCAGGATATAAATTTATCAAATGATGACACCGGAGAGAAGTTATATCCTGATGTTGCTGAGAACCTGTATGAGGTCTTAATTGGCTTTAAACCTGGAAATTTTTTCTGTCACGTATACTTCCCGGCTGATTATCCTGTATATCGACTTGACTATCCTACCATGTACCCCGAAATTAGTAGTGACACACTAAAGTACCTGGGGGCAATAAAGCCAAGTGACTCGCCAGTTGAGAACCCAACCTTTAAGCTTTATCTAGTCTATAAGTTAAAGCCGGTGATCCTTAGGCTGTATGCTGATGATGGGGTCGGCTATGAAAAATGTACCATGGAGGTTACAGTTAACCGGTGCCTAATGGACTTTGGGCCGGCCCCACCTGGTATACCAGCACCGCCAGAAGTAGTACCAAAGCCGATACTCTATTTGGATGAAATAAAGACCCTAACCGCAGGAGTGTCAGGGAGGTGATAGATGGCAACAGCAAGAACTACCGCATATACGTCAGGTCATGTGGGGTTACTCTGGAATGAGCATCCACACATGAAAGCTGACCTCCTTGGTTTAACTGTTGATAATCAGCATACTGCACCGGCAACAGTAAAGTTGTATGACTGTTTCACAGTTTCTTCAGGAAAAGCCGGTGCTACTGGCACACCAATGGCTGAGGAAGACCTTGGTACTACTAATGTGCTGAGTGGTAAGGTTAGACTTCAGGTGACGGTTCCATCGGGTGAAACAGTTAAGCTTGGTGGCGAAGATTGTCAGGGTACAGAGTTTTTGGGTAAGGTGACCGCTATTGCTGATGTTGAAACCAGTGATTGTGTGGTTATTGCCCAGTACCGGCTTAAGTGAGGTGAATAATGGCTATCAGGATACAACATTACCCACACACGGGCCAGGTATTTATTGCGTCTGAGGACATTAGTCATCTCCGTGTAATAGCCATTCATGAAGCTGGGCCAAGATATGTTGAACTGGGTAGGAATGCTGATCAGGCTAAGGTTTGTGGTGTTGCTTTTGGCTCAGTAAGCTCGGGGGGGATTGTCCGAGCAGTTACCCAAGGTATTGTTAGTGGAGTTATTTGTGCTCTAGCCGTAAATGCTGGTGACCGGGTAACTTGTGCTAGTGCTGGTTATATTACGCCGTTAAATAGTATTACACCAGCAGGGACTATTAATCTGGTCAGTGGTGTTGTAGGCGGCAATGTAACTGTCCAAGGTAGCGATACCGCCTTGGGTTGGACAAGCGGTCTTGCATCTGGTATCACTGGGTTCGCTGGGACTGCCTTTAATACAGCCAGGGTACTAGGTAAGGCACTAGCCAGTGGTGGTGCCGGCTCAGGAATACCCCTATTGGTGACACTTGGTGGATAATGGTAGAAGAGAGAAGAGTATATCCGCCCCCACCGCCATCAACACCCAGAGAGGTCCCATGGCGCGAGGTTGAGGAAATAATAAGTGGGCTTAAGGCAGTCGCGTCTAAACTCGACGCTCTTATCTCACTATACGCCGGTATACCAGTTACCCCTACTGAGATTGCAATCCCGCCACCAACAGTTACACCACCGCCAACAGTAGGTGCTAGTGAGGTAGTTAGTAGCATTAGGTCGCTCTACGAGTGGGGGACCGCCACTGGTGGCAGTAAGGATAGACTCCTTGACCAGTCGAAAAAGTGGGAAGATGGTATGTGGGAGGGCTACGAGATTGTAATACTCAGTGGTCAAGGTGCAGGTCAGAGACGAATTATTAAAACAAATACCACCGACACCATCACACCAAGGAGCGAGTGGAATATTGAGCCGGATAGGACATCGGTTTATATAATCCGTACTGCAAGAGCCACTATTGCTAATAAGACTAGCTTTGTTACTGGACAGAAGAATGTGACGACTGCTGGGGTCGCAGAGCAGCTCCCTGATGTTAAAATTCCTGATGGCTGTCAACTCACTATTATTGCTAAGCCAGGAAACTCTGGTAATATTTACCTAGGTAACTCAAAGGATAATGCTGAGAGCAGTACTGACAGATTTGATGCCCTTGAGGCGGGAGTAGCCGTGTCCCTCAAAATCACCAATGCCAAACTCTTGTGGATTGATGCTGACAATAATGGTGATGGTGTTTCCTTCATAGTGGAGCAGGATTAAGAATAATTTAACCGTTGATACAGACATAGGATAAGTTATCGAGCAAGGCACGAATAAGGTTACCCCCCCAATACCATAAACCTTCTAAGAACAAAACAGAAGGGCGAGCCAACGACACAGTAATTTGATAACCTTGCTTGCATGAAATAGTGGATGGCATATTCTGAGCAACTAGAAAACGCTAGTTTTGAAATATGGGTTGCAGGCGCCCCAAGTTATTGGACTCTTGGCTATAATGATACCGGTGACTGGACCCAAGAGACATCAATTGTAAAGCATGGGTTATCCTGTGTCAGGTTATATGCCTGCTGTTACAGTGCTCTCACCTACGCTCAACAAACAATTAGCGCCGTCCCTTGGCGTGGAAAAAGTATAACAGTCAAGGCGTGGGGCCGCGGTTATGCCTATTCCAACAATGACCTAACAGTACACGTCGATGGTACTGGTGGGTGGACAAAACACGATACTTTGTTAGTTGATAATACTTGGGAAGAAAAAACCATAACTGGCACCGTTCCTAGTGATGCTACTTACATTAGTATTTCAGTTCGTATCTATTCTGGTTCCTATCGGTCAAAGTACGGCTATTGGGACTGGGTGGCGATTACACCTGTTGTAACCACGGACACAGCAGCGAGTGACGGAACCGCTGCTACTCTCAATGGCACTTTGGATAATGATGGAGGGGAAGCATGCGACTGTGGATTTGAATATGGAGAGACTAAGGCCTACGGGACCATAACTCCTACTCAGAAGAAAAATACTGGCGAAACCTTTTCCCAAGTTATAACTGGTCTAAAACCAGAGACAACTTACCACTTCAGGGCAATAGCCACCAATTCGGCGGGGATAAGCTATGGAAGTGATATAACTTTCACCACAGGGAAAAAATATAAAGGCAACCCAAACATAGACCAGCTAATCTACCAGCATGTGGAGAGGATACAGAGGTGATAGTGTCGGAGCTTAAGTAAGATTAACAGTAAAAAAGAGTTAGGGACATTCAGCTACGATGAGCAGTTGCCAGACCAAGAGGTTTGATGGTCTCGATCCAGGGGTTGCTGTTAGTCTAAAAGTAACTAACGCTAATAGGGATAAAGGAGTGTTACCTTTGGAGCAAAGATATGGCAGCAGGGGATATAGGCTCTGTTCTTGATAGCCTTGAATATGACACTACGGAAGGACGTTTCTCAAATATCATCCACATTTCAGGAAATGTCTTTGCCATTGCCTACAGGGGGCCAGGCTTTGATGGGTGGCTTAAAACCGTTAGCATAGCTGCTGATGGAACAATCACCGGCCCTATCGCCAGCCTAGAGTTCGATGCTGTTCAGGGGAATGCTCCCGATATTATTCATGTTTCTGGTAATGTCTACGCCATCTCCTATAATGGTCCAGACAATGATGGTTGGCTCAAGACAGTCACCATATCACCTGACGGAGCTACTTTAGCATTAACTGGCAGCAGCCTGGAGTTTGCACCGCATCACAGTCTCAATCCCTGGTTTCCACGTATTGTTCACGTTTCAGGGGATGTTTTCGCTATTGTTTTCACTGGTGCGGATGATGATGGCTGGCTGTATACTATTCCTATAGCTAATGATGGTACCATTGGTGCCGTCATTGACAGCCTCGAGTTCGACCCAGTTCAGGGAAGACACCCGAGAATTATCCACATTTCAGAAAATCTCTTTGCCATCGCCTACCAAGGCCCAGATAGCGATGGTTGGCTCAAAACAGTCAATATAGCTAATGACGGCACTATAGGTGGAATTATCGCCAGCTTGGAGTTCGATACCACTCTGGCAAATACACCTGATATTATTCATGTCTCGGGCAATATTTATGCTATCGCATACCAGACTGTAGACAGCCAGGGCGAGCTTAAAACAGTTAGCATTTCCGCGGATGGATTAACATTAGCTGAGGTTAGTGGATTATATTTTGATACAGCCATGGGGGCGTATCCAAGTATTACACATATTTCCGCAAATTACTATGCCATTGCTTACCAAGGAATTGATAGTGATGGCTGGCTGAAAACTCTCACCATAGCCCCGGATGGAACCCCTGCTTTAACAGGGGACTCTTTGGAGTTTGACCCGGGTAGCTGTCTTTGCCCAGATATTATCTATTGTTTCGGTAATATTTATGCAATATCTTACGAAGGACCAGACTTTGATGGTTGGCTCAAGACAGTCAATATCGAAACTATAGTTGCTCCTACTGTAACCACCAACCCAGCTACATCAGTTGAAGCCACGGCTGCTACAGGTAACGGCAATATAACAGACAATGGTGGAGAGGACTGCGACAAGAGGGGGTTTGTTTATGATACTTCACCACATGGAGACCCAGGAAATACAGCACCGGCGGACTCAGAATATTCTAACTATGTTGAGGAGACGGATAGCTTCGGAACTGGTGCCTTTACAGGGACTCTGACTAGCTTGGAACCTAAGACCACATATTATATTCGTGCCTACGCCCACAACTCAGCGGGCTACAGCTATGGGAATGAGGTGTCATTCACTACCAAAAGTAGAGTTAAAGGCAACCCAAACATAGACCAGCTAATCTACCAGCATGTGGAGAGTATGGAGAGGCGATAGAGTCGAAGCCTATATGTAGACAAGTGAATGCCGCCGCTTGACATTTTCCTTATATTATGCTACAATTGTCACAATTATGACAACACAAGCTCCTTGTGCTATTATCTACCCCTACTTTAGGACTAGTGGTTATGTCTACCTCCATGTACCTCGGCGTCTTACTAGGGAATGTGGTATTAGCTCCGGTACTCGCTTCCTGGCCTTTATTAAAGATGGTAAGGTGGTTATAGAACAAGAGATTAAGGAGAAGGAAAATGCCTCATAGTTGGGAAATAATTCAAATGCGACAAACATCATGTTTTATCGCCATAGTAGCAGCACCAGGTGGGGTATCAGTAGATTGGGCGTTATCCTTCTCTGCTATGCAAAAGCCGGCGGTCTGGGATGTTATGCGGATTACCGGGCTCCCCTTTGGTGAGGCTAGGACACAAGCTGCATATCAGTGTCTTAATGCAGGATACTCATATCTATTTTTTCTCGACTGCGATGTTCTTGCTCCGGCAAATACTATCCCAAAATTAATGTCACACCGCCTACCAATCGTATCGGGTTTATATCACCAAAGGTTTCCAACCTGGACCGGGCTCGAGGCAGCTTACCTACCAGTGATGTTTAATGAGGGGCGGACACCAGATGGGAAACCTAGTAAGGTGCCAATTACCCAATATACTCCTGGAAGCCTAGTTGAGGCGGCTTATGTTCCAGCCGGATGCCTTCTAATCCACCGGTCAGTGTTTGAGCGGATGCTACAAGCAGGGATAAAGAGGTTCTTTGAGTGGACACTTACTATTGATAATCCGGAAGGTGGCAGGTCGGAGGATTTTGAGTGGAGTGCTAGGGTTAGGTCGCTTGGGTACAAATGTTTTGTTGACACATCAATAGTGTGTACTCATGAGACCCCCGGTCAGGTGACTAATAAGGGATTGCAACCAAAGATATGATTAAAGTATCAGTGGTTATAGTTACCGCCAGACCAGGCTATATTGATACAATTACTGATAGCCTATCTAATCAAACGTTAAGCCAGGACGAGTGGGAACTCATATTGGTTGATGATTTTGCCAAAGAACGTGGTAAGGCGGTAATGGAGTATATAGATGGTCGAATTAAGAATTTCATCCACATACCACCTAGAGAAGTGAAGCCATATTCAGCACCGGTGATGGCACTGAATACTGGAATAGTTCACTGCCGTGGTGAGTTAGTTTACTTCATGAATGACTATTGCTACCCTACGCCTGGATGTTTAGCGAGACATTGGGAGATATACTCTAAATATGGACCAAAGGTAATAATAAGTGGACGGCTGATTGATGATATAGTAGCCTCTGGCGACTCATTCTGGAGAGGAGCTACTCCTAGACTGGTAGAGGTTAGCCATGGTAATGAAAAAAGAAGTTATGTTGATGCCACTCCATTTATAAGAGTACCCCTTAAGGATAACTTTGGTGATTTAACTCCCGATAACTTTATCTCAGTTTTTAAGGAGCAATTTATTCCACCACCATTACCACCAGATGACTTAGCTGACTGGAGGCTCGGTCATATTTGCGGTAAGTTTATTGATATTGGCATATATGAGAATACTTCAATCCATCCTTGGTCGTGGTGGTGGTGCGGCAGGAATGATTCAGCACCACTTGAGGTCCTGCTAGATGTTAATGGGCTAAATGAGGCATTTGATGGGACACATGGCGGCGCTGATGGGGAGGTAGCCCATAGGATGATGCAGATTGGATGCCGTTATTTAGTTGATACAACAGCTCCCTGCTACGAGCTTATTCATCCTATAAAGACAAAGAGCATTATCTCCGAACAGGAGAGGGATATGCGGGTTATGGCCGGTATCAATAGACTGCGGAACTTACGTAAGGAGCGAAGGAGGATATTTAAAAGAAGGGGGATGGTATGAAATCGCTATACTGTACCGCTGATAGAATTACAATGGATACAGGAGGGGGTGCTGCCACAGTAAATGAACTTGAGGCACTACGCTCGGTTTCTGATGTAGAGCTTATTATACAGGCTGATAGTATCCCACTTAGATTCCAACAGCCGGATAGTCCATTCCTCCATGACTATTTCGCCTTAGAGCAGGTATGGGGTAAACACTTTGATATTGCTCACTTCTACTCAGGAACATTTACCATGACTGTTAAGTATTTAAAGCAGATGGGGACCAAAATTTCGTATATGGTTCCAGCCCATGATAGAGAGGTAAGTATTGCTGAGTTTTTAAAGCTCGGTTATGCTTATCCATTTCCGCATATGAGGGATGACTACCTGTTTAGTATCTTCTCTGAAGGTTACCGGCAGGCAGATATTGTTCTATCCCAATCACACGCCGGTGCTACTTTCCTAAAGAAGATAGGGTGTAAGCAAGTTGAGGTAATTCCAGGAGGGATAAATTGGCCAAATAAGGTTAAACCTATTGGCGAACGGTTTGATGTTGGCTACCTTGGTGCACTTGGCCCAGATAAGGGAGTAATATATTTGCTTCAAGCTTGGGCTAAACTAAATTATCCGGATGGCAGGTTAATACTAGCTGGTGCCGGGACTGAGATGCTTGAACCGTTCATCCGACAGGTAGCCGACAATGGTAACTATGTCCTTTTGGGTAGGGTTGCCGATGTAGCCGACTTCTACAACTCAATCTGTTGCTATGTACAACCATCGGTAACTGAGGGTTTTGGCTTGGAGGTCCCAGAGGCGATGAGTTATGGCAGGCCAGTAATCACCACTGAGGGTACTGGAGCTAAAGACTGCATTACTGATGGTGTCGATGGATTTATAGTCCCCATACGAGACCCGGATGCAATTGCTGAAAAGATCGACTATTTTAAGAAGAACCACCAACATATGGTGGAAATGGGGTTAAATGCAAGAGCAAAAGCAAGGAAGTATACTTGGGATAAGATAAGGAAAAAGTATGCAAAGATATTCTCTTCCTTTCAAGTTGTCCGATAGAGTAGTCGAGCTTGGTGGTGGTGATAATCCAATTCAACCTGGGCGATGGACTAATGTTGACTTCAGGCCACTACCAAGAGTTGATATTGTGGCTAACCTAGAGGAGTCACTACCCATTAAAAGTGAGAGTTGTGACGGAGTTTTCTCCAAGTTCCTCCTCGAGCATATCCGGCTATCAAAGTTACGAGGTCTCATATCGGAAATTCACCGCATTCTGAAACCACAAGGAACGGCGGTAATAGTTACCTCCAATCTGCTTGAGCAGGCGAGGGTGCTTATTGAAACTGAACGCTGGAATGATGACCTTATATATATGATTTTCGGTGGCAATCCAGATGAGTCATGGAACTACCATCACTCCAGCCTTAGCCCTCAATATGCGACACAGTTATTTAGTGAGGCTGGATTTCATCAAGTTGAAATCTTTGAGTGGCCACCATCAAAAGCTATATGGGGTAGAGCAACCGAGATGGTAATCCAAGCACAGAAATCTGGAGCAAGAATTATCAAGGGTGCTATATGAGAGCAGTGATACTTGCTGGTGGTAGGGGTGAACGGTTGAGGCCATTAACTGACAAGGTTAGGAAAGCATACCTGCCGTTAGGAGATAAGCGTGTGGTTGACCACATAATTGATAGACTACCTAAGTGGTTGGTATTCGAGGTATCCGAGGATGACAGCGGTGCTGTATCAGCGGTGAGCCATTCAATAAAGGATAACAGCCCTCTTATGGTTATCTGTGGTGACAATTACTTTAGTGATAATTTAGATGGATTTATTTGGGACTATAGTGGCTACACATTAGTTGGAATATATAATGTTAACAGCCTTGACCGAGCGAGGGCACTCGGTGTTGTCGAGTTGTCTCAAGACCAGAAACAGATAATAAGGATAGTTGAGAAGCCCATGTACCCATCATCGACATTGGTATCAACCGGTATCTATATATTCCCACCTGAGGTGTTTGGTATTATACACAATCTGGCTCAGGTTAAACCTAATACAAACCTGGGTACTTTAATTAGTTATATACTATCCTTTCAGCCAGTATTCTCTTATCTTTTTACGGGAATATGGTTCGACATTGGCACCCCGGAAAGTTATGAGGCGGCAAAAAAGCTTTTTGAAGCGGAGGATTAGAGATGGACCGATTGATGGAATTGGCACGGCAAGTTGCTGAAGAGACGAAGGAGCAGGGCAGACAGGAGGGGGAGCTGAAAGCTCGGGCAAAACTTCTATGGCAGGTTAGGGGAAAATTAGAGGAACCAAAGGGATGGTTCTTTCGGCGCTGCCCCAAATGCAACGGTAAACTTAAGAAGTTAATCACCTTTGACTGGATTTGTCCACCAGACACAAAAACAGTAACATATTGGGCCTGTGCTTGCGGGTACGAATGGGTAGAGGCTGAAGATTGGGAGGGTGGCGATTAAAATAATGAAGCTAAAGTACAACCAGTTGAAGCTTCGCAAGAAAGACGACAGGTATGAGGTTTATGACCTGCCTCTGGGTGAATTCACCTTCTCTATCACCCACCTCTACCCTGGAAAAGCTACTACTGGGCACACCCAAGAGGAGAAAGAGGTTTACAATTTTATCGATGGTCATGGGCAAATACAGATAGGGGAAGACAAAGTAAAGGTAGAACCGGGAGACATTGTAATCATTCCTGAAGGGACCTTCCATCGTGTTTTCAGCAGTATGTCCCATATGGTCTTTGCCTGTGCTTTCCCCAATGAAGAATTGATATTGGCCAGGAGGCGATACTCTGAAGCCCTAGCTGAGGTAAACTACCTCGGGGCTATAGCATGGAAGGCTGAGGTTAACTACAGCAGGGTCTTCGCTGAGTACCGCGAATCAGGTGGCCAAGAGACGTATGGCACCTCTGATGGAATATGCAAGGAAGCCTGGGAAGCTAGGGAAAGAGCCAGAAAGGACTGGCTGGATGCTGTGGACAGAAAGGATGAACTCTGGGATAACTATAACAATATAAAGGAGGAACTGATGGGGAAAATCTACGTTCATTACTGCACCAAGTGTAAACATAACACCCCGAATACAGACCGCGCCCTGACTACTGCCGTAGGCGATAAATCCTTTGACCATTATAATGACGTTGGCCCGTGGAGAGAAGGTCTCGAGTTGCGAATAAAGGCCAGACAATGCCTGGTCTGCGGGAAGTATTTCCAGATTGCGAATAGAGAGACTGAGTTGAAAGTTGAATAGCTCACTGAACGCCGGCAGGATTGACATGGAAAGTGGAGATGTGACTTCCCAAATAAGAAAATAGAGAGTAGGAGAAGACAAGGATAGGGGGCATATATAGTGAAGGAAACTATTAAAGAGGTCAAGAAGGTTTGGGGGAAGGAACTCTGGATAGTCAATTCTGACAAGTACTGTGGTAAGCTCCTATACTTAGATAAAGGAGCTTCATCATCATATCACTACCATAAAAAGAAGGAGGAAACATTCTTCTGCATCGAAGGTCAGGTTGCTTTGAATATTGAGGGGAAGGATTATATGTTAAATCAATTCTCTAGGCCTAAGACGATTAAACCATATCAGAAGCACAGTTTTATGGGTATAACTAACTCGCTCATAATTGAGATATCTACGCATCACGATGATGCTGATGTATTCCGGATCACCGAGTCAAAACCAGCTGAGGTGTGCCCTAAATTTGATGACTGTGCTAAGGTTAAGATGGTCCTTGACAAGGACCTGCTTGATTTTCAATATGCCGAGGCTGTGAGGTCTATATGTAAGGCATGTGAGGAGCTAAAATGAACATTCATTTAAGTAAAATTGAAGTAACCCATGAGGATGAGAGGAGAAGGTTAGTAGCGATATTCAATGGTGATTTCACTGCTAATCAGGTCAAGGTATCAGTTATTAAGCGACCAAGTGTTCTTGGTAGGCACTATCATTACTACTCCGAGCTATTCTACATATTTGATGGCCAGATTACCTACACTCTGGTTGATGTAAAGACTGGGCATAGAGAAATTGTTAAGCTAGGTAAAGGTGACAGGTTGGTGATAGGGCCAGAGATAGCTCATAAGGCTGAAGCAGATGAGGGTACTATCTTGATAGAGGCTACGGAGGAGCCATATAGGTCAGCAGAGTTAAATGACATGAGGTATGAATTTGATTAAAAGTCTTATAACAGGTATAGCCGGTTTCGTCGCCTACCATATGGCAGATTATCTCCTTAAACAGGATGAACAGGTCATAGGTACCTATCGCTGGACTGAGGACCTAAGTAGGATAAGGCATATTGTTGATAGGATAGTCCTTGTTCCTTGTGACCTGCTTGACTTTAGTGCTTGCTTGAGATGTCTTAATGAATATCTACCAGATTATATATATCATTTAGCTGCCCAAAGTTATGTGCCGGACTCGTATATGTATCCCATTGTTACCATACAAACCAATACTATTGGTACCCTCAATTTACTTGAGGCGGTTAGAATTGTGAAGATGCAGAATAACTATGACCCAGTGATTCACGTATGCTCCAGCTCTGAGGTATATGGTTATGTTGAGGAGAATGAAATCCCCATTAAAGAGACGAACCCATTTAGGCCTCAAAATCCATATGCTGTAGGTAAGATTGGGTGTGACATGCTTGGTTATATGTATTGGAGGTGTTATGGATTAAAGATAATAAGAACAAGGATGTTCACCCACACCGGCCCGGGAAGACTTATGGAGTCGGCTGAATCGAGCTTTGCCAAGCAGATAGCGATGATAGAGAAGGGGCTTCAGGAACCAGTGGTAAGGGTGGGTTATCTAGATTCAATAAGGACCATAGCCGATGTAAGGGACGCGGTGCGAGCCTATTATATTCTGGTGAGAAAATGCCAGCCTGGTGAAGTATACAACATCGCTGGTAACAAGGTAATGAAGGTAGGAGATATCCTTAACTATCTAATATCACTCAGTCCAATGAGGGATAAAATTAGAGTCGAGGTTGACCCCACACGGCTTAGGCCTGCTGATGTGCCGCGACAAATCGTGGATATATCTAAATTTCAACAAGCGACAGGATGGTCACCTCAGATACCATTTGAGAAGACAATGCAGGACCTGCTCGATTGGTGGAGGCAAAATGTCTAAGTTGTTGATGTCTCGGTTTGTAATGTCAAGGACGCCATATAGGGTGAGCTTCTTTGGTGGGGGAACTGATTATCCATCATGGTATATGGAGAACCAAGGGGCGGTACTAGCTACATCAATTGATAAATACTGCTATATTTTATGTCGCTGGTTACCACCCTTTTTTAGTCATAAACACCATATTGCTTACTCTGAGATAGAGAGGCCTCAAGATGTTGATAGTATTAGACACCCGGCGGTTAGGGAGGTGCTTAAGTTTCTAAATATTACCAATGGTGTTCAAATCCAGCATGCCGGTGACCTCCCAGCTAGAGCAGGGATGGGGACAAGTTCAGCGTTTACCGTGGGGCTACTACAAGCCCTATACACGCTAATGAAAGTTAAAGTAAGTAAAATGCAGTTGGCGCGTGATGCCATATATGTAGAACAGGAGATGATAAGGGAGAACGTTGGATCACAAGACCAGACCACCTCTGCGTTTGGTGGCTTCAACCGGATAGATTTTAGTTCTTCGGAGATAAAGGTGACCACAATCAATTCTAAACGAATTAATGAGCTCGAGAGACACTTAATGTTATTCTTTACTGGTTTTTCGAGAACAGCATCAGAAATCGCTAAAGAGCAAATTGAACGAGTAACGGCAAATAGAACTATTCTACTTGAGATGTACAATATGGTTGATGAGGGGATTAAAATATTACAAGGTAATGGTAGCTTATCTGAGTTTGGTAGCTTACTCCACCAAAGTTGGCAGTTAAAGCGGCGGTTAAGCCAAAGGGTATCAACCCAATATATTGATTACTTATACTCCATAGCACTAGATAGTGGGGCAATTGGTGGTAAACTTCTCGGTGCCGGAGGTGGAGGTTTTCTACTGCTCTTCGTTGAGCCAGACCTACAATCCAGAGTGAAAGCTAAGCTGGTTGACCTACTTCATGTCCCTTTTCAATTTGAACGGTCGGGCAGTCGTATTATCTTTAAATAGGAGGGGAATTCGGAGTGAGCACATTGGAAGAGAAAGCAAAGTGGTTGCGGCGAGAGGTCCTTGAGATGTGCGGTAAAGCAGGTACAGGGCATGTCTCATCGGCCTTCTCCTGCATAGAAATTGTGGTTGCCTTATACTACGGGGGTATCCTTCGTTTCAATTCACATAACCCTAATTGGGATGAGCGTGACCGGTTCATTATAAGTAAGGGGCATTCAGGTATAGCAATATATCCAATACTTGCCGACTTAGGCTTCTTTCCCTATGATGAAATTGGTAGATTCTGTCAAAAGGATGGTATCCTGGGAGTTCACATCAGCAAGAATATCCCGGGAGTAGAGGCAACGACAGGTTCATTGGGGCATGGGCTTGGGTTAGGTATTGGACTAGCACTAGCAGCTAAGATGGACAGAAAGCTCTACATGACGGTAGTATTAATGGGTGATGGCGAGTGCTATGAGGGTGCGGTTTGGGAGTCAGCTATGTTCGCCGGGCATCATCAACTCAATAACCTGGTGGCCATAGTTGACCGTAATATGCTGTGCACCACCGATTTTACCGAGAATTTCCTCCATTTACTCCCGCTTGAGGATAAGTGGAAGTCGTTCGGCTGGAACACAGCTACCATTGACGGGCACTCATTTGATGAAATTCTCAAGGTATTTGCCGATGTTCGTTCACGTAGGTCAAATAAACCGTTAGTTGTTATCGCTAACACTATCAAAGGTAAAGGAGTATCGTTCATGGAGAATATACCAATCTGGCACGCGGTCTGCCCAAAGGATGAACAACTGAGAATGGCAGGGGAGGAATTAAGACAGTGAATATTAGCATGAGGGATGCCTTCCTAGATGAGCTGTACAATATCGCCAGTGAAGATCACAACGTTATATTGATAAGTGCTGATTTTGGTGCTCCTAGCCTAGATAGGTTCAAGAAGGATTTAAGCGGTCAGTTCATTAATATTGGTATAGCTGAACAGAATATGGTTAGTGTTGCCGCTGGGTTGGCTCTAGGTGGCAAGAGAGTCTTTTGCTATGCCATATTGCCTTTTACCACCCTCCGTTGCTTTGAACAGGTCAAAGTAGACCTATGTTTAATGAATCTCCCAGTAACACTCATTGGTGTTGGTGCTGGTTACGCGTATGATGATTCAGGGCCAACCCATCATGGCTTGGAGGACCTATCCGTAATGAGTAGCCTGCCTAACATAACTATACTGAACGCCTCGGATAGTGTAATGGCGGGGGCTTTTGCTCGGATAGCCTATAAGAACCAAGGGCCTACATATGTTAGACTCGATAGAACATGCCATCAGATTTATAACAAGAGAGATTTCACACAGGGGATTATTGCCACGGTAAGGGAAGCAGATGAGGACTTAATCATTGTAACTACTGGCTATATGGTTAGACAAGCCCAAGAAATAGCGCACAGTCTCACAAATTATGGGATAAGTGTAGGTATTTTTGACCTGTATCGAATAAAACCGGTTAACATAGAGGTACTTCTACAGATTATATCCCAATCGAAGCGGATAGTAACTATAGAAGAGCATTTCCTAAGAGGGGGTATTGGTAGTATTATTGCTGAGATTATGGCCGACAATGAAGTACATAAGCCCATGAAGCGGTTTGGTGTCCCTGGTGGGTATTCCTTTAAGTATGGGGGAAGAGAGCTGCTTCACAAGGAATGTGGGTTGGATGTAGAGAGCATCACGAATGGGATTTTGAAGTGGAAATAAGAGAGGAAAATCAAATGATAGACCTTCTGCTAGTCAACCCAAGCGATAGAAAATTATACCAAGGACTAGCCGATTCCATCTCGGCAGTCGAGCCTCCCTTCTGGGCAGGGCTGATTGCCTCTTTCATCCGTAGGCATGGCCACGAGGTGAGAATACTTGACGCCGACGCTGAGAATTTAAGTGCGGAAGAGACGGCCGAGAGAGCTATTGAATACAAACCGCTTCTAACAGCGGTGATTGCTCAGGGGTCAGCGCCAGCTACTTCATCGACCCCTAAAATGTCTGCGGCTAGTGAGTTCTTTAAAACACTAAAGCGTATGGCGCCAAGTTTTAAAACACTAATTGGCGGGATACACCCATCAGCACTGCCACGCAAGACACTAAAGGAACTGCCTATCGATTTCGTTTGCCAGGGTGAAGGCTTTTCTACCATTCTTGAGCTTTTAGAGCGCCTCAAGAGAGGCATCTCGTTGCGCGGTACTGGGGGGCTTTGGTTCTATAATGATGGTGAGCTTGTGTCCTGTAATAGATACCCCTTGATCCCCGAAGATGATTTGCCGCCAGTAGCCTGGGACCTGTTAGACATGACCAAATACCGTGCTCACAACTGGCACTGCCTTCATAACCTCGACCACCGCAGCCCCTATGGACTAATCTACACCTCACTTGGCTGTCCTTACCATTGTGACTTTTGCCCGATACACCAGATGTACCTTGGTGATAAGCCTAGCATCCGCTACCGTAAGCTAGAGGCAGTAGTTGATGAGATAGACCTGTTGGTTAACGACTATGGCGTCAGAAACATCAAGGTTATGGACGAGCTGTTCACCTTGAAGAGAGACTATGTGGTGAAGCTCTGCAACCTCATCATCGAGCGTGGCTACGACCTCAACATTTGGGCCTACGGGAGAGTAGGCTTGGTTGGTTACGAGTTGCTTAAAAAAATGAAGCAGGCCGGTATCAATTGGATTTGCTACGGCTTTGAGTCAGCAAGCGAGCCAGTTCGTCACGGTGTGGGCAAACGCTTCGGCGATTCCCTGGTGCAGAAGACGATTGCGATGACAAAGGCGGTTGGTATAAACATTCAGGCTAATTTTATCTTCGGCTTACCTGATGATAACCTTGAGACAATGCAAGAGACCCTGGAGATGGCAAAGGCTTGGAATTTCGAGTGGTGTAACTTTTATACAGCAATGGCTTATCCTGGGACAAAGCTCTACGATGAGGCCATTGAGAAAGGGCTAACGCTACCTCAATCTTGGGCTGACTACGGTCAGTACTCTGAGGGTTTTTTGCCGCTGCCTACCAAACATCTTATGGGGAATAAAGTGCTTTGGTTCCGGGATAACGCTTTCAAGGAATACTTCTCCAGCCCGAGGTATTTGGCAATGATAAAAGAAAAGTTTGGAGAAAAGGCGGTGGAGCACATTAGAGGGATGCTGAAGCATGAGATTAAGAGAAAATGGCTAAGCTAGAGATTTACTTAAATGAATATAATATCCCGATGGACAACACAGTTTACTTCCCATTGGCTTCGGGTCAACTACGAGCGTATGCCGAGTCAATTCCTGATATAAGGGACAATTACCAATTTATGCCCTTTATCTTTATTAGAGACAATCCTGACCACATACTTAAGCAGTATAATAATCCGGCGGTTGTTGGCTTTTCCTGCTCTATGTGGAATATAAACCTTAGTCTTGAGGTTGCACGGAGGGTGAAGGAGAGGTTCCCTAACTGTTTAGTCGTCTTTGGGGGGCCAAGTGTACCCCTTGACGCATTTAGCTTCCTTTGTAATTATCCATTTATTGATATTACTGTTAGAGGAGAAGGTGAGTACACATTCTCTGAAATACTACTAACACTTCTAAAGGCTAGAGATTTTGGATTTATCAATGGCATATCCTGGCGATCATCAGATGGAGTAATTTACCGAGAGTCTGACCGCCAACTTGAAGATAATCTCGATGTTTTCCCATCACCATACCTTAGTGGTGTTTATGAATATCTTTGGTCAACTGGAATTAAATTCCAAGCAGTAGTTGAGACTAACCGTGGTTGCCCATTCAAATGCTCATACTGTTTCTGGGGTCATGGTAAAAAGTTACGATTATACAGCCTTGAGCGTGTTAGAGAGGTTGCTGATTGGTGTGGTAGGAATAGAATTGAGTATGTCTTCTGTGCTGATTCCAACTTTGGAATACTGAGGCGTGACCTTGAGATAGCCAGATATTTTGTTGATGCCAAGCAGAAATATGGCTTCCCTGATAAGTTTAGAGCCTGTTACGGTAAGAATGCCGAGGAGACAATCTTCCAGATAGGGGACCTACTTCATGAGCATGATATGGAGAAGGGCATTACTCTATCACGGCAGAGTAATGATACTCAGACATTAAATAATGTGGGTAGGAGAAATATTAAGCAGTCGGTCTATAATAATCTACAGAAGCGGTACAACGCAAAAAATATACCCGTTTATACTGAACTAATACTTGGACTACCCGGGGAGACCTATCATAGCTTTATTAGTGGTTTGGAGACGATTTTACAGTCTGGTATGAGAAACCAAATTATCGTGTACATCTGTGAGGTTTATCCCAACACCGAACTAGCCGACCCCAGTTATCAGAAAAGATTTGGGATAAAGACTATCAAAGTTCCACTAACTGAAATACATGGTTCAATCCGCCCAGACAATATTCCTAAAGAATACAATGAAATAGTCATCGGTACATCAACCATGCCCACAGAGGACTGGATGAGGGCGTTAGTGATCTCATGGATTATGCAGTTATTACATGGTCTTAAGTTGGGATTCCATGTATTGGATTATATGGTGAGGCAACACAACATTAAGTACACGAGCTTCTTTGAGTACCTTGTTGATTGCCGCCCCGGCCGGGTATTAGGTAAGACTATCCGTGGTTTCCAGCTCTGGGCTAATCATATTTCAAAGGGAGGTGGGCGAGGCTGTATTAACCGTAAATTTGGTGATATCTATTGGGAGCCAGAGGAATCAGCCTATCTTGATATTTGCCAAGTAAAGGATGAGTTCTATCGTGAGTTATATCAAGTGTGTCGTGAATACATTGGTGGGGATGATAAAGGGTTAATGGAGGTTATTGAATATCAGAAGCAAATTATTCCTGATATTAGTGATTATGGAGATAATAAGACATTTGCCCGTCAAGTGGTAATATATGGTAGGAAGAGTAATAAAATGGTTAGAGCTATGGGAGGTATCACATGAACGAGCAATTATACTTAATAACAGAGAGACAACTAAAGGAGTTAAGGTTGTCAATTGAGAGGACTTATGAGAAACAGAAAGAAATTGAGCAACTACTCCGAGAGGCAATGATATCTTTCAACCACTTAAAAGAAATTATAGATAGGAGGGAACAGTGAAACCAGATGAGTGTCCTCAGTTTGATAGTTGCCCTAAGGTGAGGGAGGTGTTTCGGAACCTAAGAGATGAAGATGAGCTACTTGAGTTCCAATTAAGAGAGAAAATAGAGAAGATATGTGCTGAGTGTGAGGAGGGAGATGTTCACTGACCCATATGCAGTCGAGAAATTTAAAGAGCTCGTTAGGGAATTCGGCGTCAAGACAGTAGTGGAGACAGGCACCTACAGGGCTGACTCAACTGTTAAGATTGCCGAGATTGTTGATAATACAGTCTCCATAGAGATAGTACAGGAACACTTTGATGGTTCAAAGGATAGGTTTAAGGAATATGGTTATCAGATTATTGAGGAGGACCAAAATAGAGTGTGCCTGGTGAAGGATAGTAGCAAGGTGACGCTATATCACGGTAATTCACCTGACATAATAAGAGAGATTATCACAGACCTAGATGAACCAATATTATTCTACCTTGATGCCCACTGGTTGGAGTACTGGCCACTTAAGGATGAAATAAGGGCAATAAAGCCGAGGCCAAACAGCCTAATAGTAATCCACGACTGTCGAGTACCGGGTAAGGATTTTGGTTATGATACTTGGAATGGGGTGCCAAATGAGTATGATACCATCAAAGATGATCTAGCTTATGTTAACCCGAACTATAACATTTTCTACAATGAAAAGGCCGCTGGTTCATATCGCGGAATACTCTATGCAGTGCCTCCCAAAATGGGGGCTAATATCACTAAGGGAATGTTGAAGATAAATCTAGGTAGTTTTGTTGATACAATAGGTTATGGATGGGAGAACTGGGACATACTACCACTTCAACAGCATATTACTCCTGGACACAAGTTTAGACAGTGGGATGCGCGCCGGGGGATACCACTCGATAACGACTCAGTGGACTTATATCGGGTAAGCCATCTCATTGAACACCTAACCCTAGAAGAAGCAAAAGGGTTGCTATCTGAGATATATAGAACGCTTAAGCCGGGTGGTGTAGCTAGAATATCAACTCCTGACGCCCGGATCATCATAAAACACTATATGGCTCGGGACATGAGCTACTTCAATCAGATTCAGCCACCAGAATACATTCTAGCTCCAACTGAGGGTGAAAAGTTATCCAGGCTCCTATTCAGTGGCGACTATCAACACCGGGCAGTTTATGATTTCGGCATGATGCAAAATTTCTTAGGGCAGGCCGGCTTTAAACCTGATAAAATCCACCGCGTATCACCGGATTTCAGCCACTCAGAGGTAATGAGGAATGAGACGCGGGACCAACATATAGAAATAAGCCTAGTCGTTGAGGGTATTAAGTAAGGAGGGAAGATGAAAATTCTCATTATCAGCACAACTGTCTACAACCTACCACCCCCGGGTTATAGTGGTCTTGAGATGCTTGTTTATCAATGGGCATGTGAGTTTGCTAAGGCTGGCCACCAGGTTAGTGTGGTCTGTCCTGGTGATAGCCGTTTCCCACCTGAGTTGAACATTGAGGTAATCCCGGTAGGGCTGAGGGAATCTGAGGAGGCAGCATATTTAAGATATAAAAATAGGCTGGAGACGGATAGTTTTGATGTAATTGAAGACCACAGTTGGGCTTGGTATAGCGTATTATCCCAGATGGAGTCTGACCATCAATTACCAATAATCCATTGTTACCATTCTGACCCGTATAACTTAGGAGCGGCACCTCCCATAGAGAAACCATGTGTACTAGCCTTCTCTGAGGCACAAGCTAACATCATCCGCAGTAAATGGAGTCTGGCAGTAAGGGTTGTCCATCATGGCATTGACCTAAACTTCTATAAACCTGACCCAAGCGTAGAAAGGAGTAACCGATACTTATTCCTTGCCCGGTATACTCCTGAGAAGGGATTTCTTGAGATTGCATACTTAGCTAAGAAATGTAGGGTACCCTTGGATGCCTTCGGTGATGTAGAGATCGTGGCTAACCAAGATTATGTCACGAAGTGCTTTAATGAAGCTGACGGCAGGCAGATAAGGGTAAATCCCGGGATATCAAGAGAGGAGACGGTCAAACAGTATCAATCACACAAGGCGCTTATTACCTGGCCAAACTACGTGGAGATATTTGGGTTAACCACGGTTGAGGCAATGGCTTGCGGTTGCCCCGTTATAAGCAAGGATAGTGGTGCCGCCAAAGAGCTAATAAGGCATGGCAAGAGTGGCTTTATAGTATCCACATTAGAGGAAGCTGAGGAGCTAATAATGTCTGATGCTGTAGGTAAGTTAAAGGCTGATGATATTGTAAGGCAAGGCCGGAAATTTAGTATTGAGAAGTCAGCGAGGTCCCACTTAAAAGTTCTCCATGATGTCGCTAATGGTCTTTATTGGTAGCTGTTGACAATAATGGGCCTATTGATTATGCTTAAGGTATGAGCAGCCCATTATGGACAAGCGATATATCCAGCTTCGTTAGAGAGGTTAAGTCTATATGGTCCAGGCGGAGACGGAAGCCTCTGATATATGACATTATCTCAATACAAAATAGGGTTAAGAGATTAGGGCAGACTGAGGCCGAAGTAGAGACCGAGCCCGCAACCAATACCAACATAGTACCAGTAGCGGATGAGACAGAAAAAGTTAAACTAGAACCCACATCTAGGAACGATGAGACATTAGTTGTTGAACCTGAGATTATACCACAGGAAGATAAAGCACCACAATCAGTAGAAACCTACCAACTCATTACACAATTAGCCCAACTATCAGAGCTAAGTCAAGTCAAAGAAAAACTATCTAAGGATGAATTTAAAGGGCAAACTGACCCAAGAAGCTTTTCGGCAACTGACAAACTTCAATGGATAGACCTTACTGAGGAATGGCCTCACCAACCTTGGTATTCAGCGTATTTTATCAATGATGGTCCAAATACTGTTGAGATAGCTATTAACCGCTGGCCCGAGAAGCGTCACGAGATAAAGGTAAATGAGACTCTAACCATTACCCAAGAGAAGGCAGATAAGAGGATAGAGAGACTCTTCTATAAGTGTGCAGCCGGCGGTTCAGCATCATTACGAGTGATAGGACAGTACTAATGGGTGTTGATGGTACGATTCCCCCCGCCGGGATAGATGACCTGGCAGCCGATGTCGGTGATGCTTCAACCTCAACGCTGGGCAGCCTCTATGGTATTCTAGGTGATCCTGAGGCTGCCTTGGGCGACTCGATGACCCATGTGCCTAAGTATACAGGGAATATCCTCTACGTTGATGGAGCAAATGGTAACGACGGCAACTCGGGACAAGAGCCCAATGTTGCTAAAAAGACAATCGGGGCTGCCATAACCGCTGCCAGTGCTGGTGATAGAATACATGTTAAGGCTGCTGCCTACGATGAAGCCATCAACCTGAACAAGAATAGCCTTGAGCTTATATGTGAGCAGGGGACTATCTTATCAAACAGCACGCCGGGTACAGTCTTAGTAGTGAGTGCCAACTACTGTCTTGTAGTTGGGCCAGTGCTTGCCCAAGCAGGTCAGACAGGCTTGCAAGTCACCGGCAATTTTAACAACATTAAGGACTGTCTTGCCTTCGGTTGCAGCATCGGCTTTGACATCGGCGGGGCCGAAAATCATACCGATAACTGCCGCTCCATTCAGCACACCACTACTGGCTTTAACATTACCGGTAGCTATGGCCTGCACAGAAGGCTTGTTGCTGCGGGTGCTGGAGCTGTCAGGGGCATTTACCTCTCGGCCAACACCGCTGACCGGAACCACTTCCATGACTGCCATACTCTGGGCAATACCACCGCTGGCTGGGAAGTTGTTGCCGGGGCTAACAATAACCTGTTCTCAGGGTGTTCAATGGCCGTTGACGATGGGGCGAAAGTTGATAACGGCACCAACAACACCTGGGATGACTTCAGTGAAGGGTCTCAGATAAGTGCTGGACAGAGCCGTGACCAGGACTTGAAAGATATTTATGACCAGGTTAGTGCTACGGCTACTGGTAAAATCCAGGTAGCAGCTACCACAATAGACCTGCAACAGGCAGCAGGAAGCTATGACCTGTTTACAGGAACGACACAGGACGTCGTAGTGGAGAAGCTGGTCATAAGGCTGCCCAACGTTGATGTCTCAGATGATGCCAATATAACCAGCATTTCAATACAGACAGATGACGCCACGCCACAGGTCTTTATCAGTGCCACCGATGGGGCAAAAGCAAACCTTACACCAGAGGCCCAGCTAGGCTATACCGGAGTGGTGTTAATAAAGGTAGGCAAAAAGATACGGCTTACCATTGCTGGAGGGGCCGCTGATGCACAGACAGTCTGTGATGTTGTGGCTGAATATAGAGCAGTGGTAAGTGGAGGCTATCTGGCATGATTTACATAAACGGGGTGGCAAAACCCAAGCTGTCAGACTTGGTGATAGACGCCGACAAGGACTGGAACGCCAAGAACGTAGAGAACATTGGCGACATCAAAACTGACAGATGGTTGGCCCAGGACGATAACACATTCCTGGGTGTAGATGTAGTTGGTGCGGGCAACCTCACCCATACTGGCGGAGGCGAAGGATACCAGAACACCTTCTTGGGTGGTGATGCTGGCTACTCTGCCACGACAGCTCATAGCAACGCTGTTTTAGGTTACCATGCTGGATATGATATTACTACCTGCACTCATAATACTATCTTGGGTGCTTGGGCTGGTAATAAGATCCAAGGCGGGTCAAGGAATGTTCTGGTTGGGTATGCCGCTGGCCAGCTCCTGGTTGGCGGTCACGAGAATATCCTCATTGGCTACTACGCCGGTGCTTCGGTCCTAGGGGGTGGCAATGTTTTTATAGGCCACAAGGCTGGCTATAACGAAACCGGCTCCAATAAGCTCTACATAGCCAATACAAGCACCACTCGCCCCCTAATATACGGTGAATTCGACAACCTACTGCTACGCTTCAACTCACTAGCAGCCGATGCTGGTCATACTTTGAGGGACTCACCCATCCTGGTTTGGAGAGCAGCTTACTGGGATGGTGCAGCTTCAGTAGATAGGGACTTCACCATTCAGCAGGTAATGGATGCAACTACTCCGAAGTCAACCGTTCACCTAAAAGTGGCTGGGATAGACCTGCTTCAGCTCCTCAACGACAACGGCAAGGTGATGATTCTGATACCGACTGAGAATGCTAAGCCGGCAGCAGCGGCAGCTTACAGGAACGCTTTGCTTATTGAACAGGGAGGTGCCGGGGTGGCTGATAAGCTATACTGGTGCGCCAAGAACAGTGCTGACGGCTATGAATGGGTGCAGATAGCAGTGGCATCCTAACTGGGAGGACAAAATGAGAATTAAAGTTTATCTGGGTAAAGCAGAGAGGGGTAAGATCGAGCCTGAGTTGGAAGATGATGAGCTAAGGTCCCTGGTACCTGACTGGGACAGACTGGAGGATGAAGACAGGCGAGCTAAGCTTCAAGCGAGGGCCTCTGATGAGAAGATAATCTTTGACGACAGAGAGACCTACGTCAGTGTTCTCAGGCAGGTGGCCAAGAAAATGCGGAAGAGGGTCAATATTGATGACGACGCCGAGGTTAAGGCCTTCCTTGATGAGTTTGCTGGGCTGCCTGAAAGCGACAGGAGAAGGTTTGGAGTATGGAGAGCAAGCATTATCCATTAACTGAGAGCGAGAAACAAAGGCTGGGCAAATACCTAGCTGAGGGACAACGGCTACAGGCCCTTTATCGGGCTAACACCCAAATGATCGACGACCTGGTTGCCCAGATGATGGAAAACAGGGGGTTAGACCAAAAGGACTATATCCTAAATTTACAGACAATGATAATTATACCGAGGTCTGAGGTAACAAATGCTCAAGATGCTTAAAGGTGGATCCTGAGAAGGAGACAAGGGGATGGCTAAAGCAGAATACCGGGAAGGTGGTTTGTGTGGGCTCTACCACAAGGCGGACGAGGGTATTCAGATTACCGTGTGGCGGTTTGTCAGGGTCTTCATTTGTGAGGGCTGTATCTCGAAGCTCTTTAGGCAGTTCAGGAAGGGTCGTTGATAAACCCCCAGACTCTAACCTAATATGGAGGCAGGATGACAGTCGAACTAGATACGTGTCTAAATCTTAGTTGACAATCCTCTCCCCATTTACTACGATAAAGGTATGAATATATCTGACTTATTGCCACAACCCTTTTGGATAGGGCCTCCACTTCCAGCATGCTTACACATATACTGGCCGTGGGTTCAGAACACAAAGTCCCCCACACTGCAATTACCATTTATAGCTAGTCAGGAATCAATCTATGAGAACGAAGAAACTATTGAGTGGATTGATTGGCGTGGTAGGGAGCGCAGTGTTAGAATTACTCGCAAGGCTAGACGGCGATGACTACAGAAAAACCGCCAATAACACAGCAGAGATTACCTGCACTTCAGCGATTAGTACGAAAGCGAGGCGTAGATGAAAATGTTGGACCACTAGAGCTTGATGTATGGCATGGTATTCTTCTCGATGAAATTGCTGGTAGACTTGAGGAATTAAGCGAGATTATGATAGCTATTGGCAGTATTATTTCCAAGATGGAGAAGGAACAAGAGAAAATTCCCGAGGGCCGAATGAGACCTTTTGAAAAGACCGTCACTGGTGATACAGTTGAAGAGTGGGATATTGAAGAGGAGTGGGTTGGGCGAAAGTGTAACTCATGCACTATATATAATGATGGCCCTGACTCCGTATACGTCTGTCTAAACGATATTAGGGACGGCTTCCAAGAGGTAAAGAATGGTGAGAGTTTAGACTTTTCCTTCAAACATCCCGTAATCAAGAGGTTCTTCTTCAAGTCCACCACTGGTGGAACAGCAAATCTGAGAATACCACTGGAGTACTAAATGGCAATTAAGCTGACTGGGCTAGAAACCGCAGCAGAGTTAGAGGTAGCATTTCGTGATGCACTGAAGGAAAACAGCGATGGCCTCCAGTCCATTCAGTTAGAGAACCGACTGGGCAGGAGCCTGAACAGCTTCTTCAATGCCAGAAGGAGGATAGCTGGGACTCAGACAAGGATTGATGTTGATACTTACTGGACGGATGATGGTCTAGTTCTGCCGGCCAATACTTCAATTGCCATATACTCCCGGGCCACCTTCTTGAATCCGATTCTGGGGATGCGTATTAAACTAGAAGCTCCCTCGTCCGGGCCTAATCTCATCGGATTCGAACCTGGATGTTACTACCCAATCGGTTACACCGCTCTTCGCTACACAGCAGATGTAGCTCAGCTACTTGTAGTTGGAGGCGATACCGGCACCCTCCTCAGGGTAGACAGCCTCTTGCCGTCAAACTTCCGCACGGCCCGACATGTCTACGTTCTCAAAGTAAATAAATGCAATGTGGAACTCTTCTGTGATGAGAGTCTGGTGGGGATTATACTAACTGGACTCCCCGAGGCAATCCCCACTTGGGAAAACAACCCACCGTATAGCATCGGTTCAAACAACCTTCGTGCACTAGGCCGGTGGACTTTTTTGCTGGAGCCTGAGAACCAGACATCAGCTGAATTTTGCTACCCAATAAGGGCTAAAGAAAACGACATAGTGGCCACTGATGGCCCCGAACTTCCTCCAAGACAATACACTGTCTATAACGAGAATAGTTCAACCAAGTGGAGTTCCCTGGCCACTAACGGGGCCACCCAGACGAGCCACCCGATACCTGTCTGGGGTTATGCCAACAAGACAATATATGTAAAGGCAGATGCGGCGGGCACACTGGAAATACAGGTCTACAGTGGCGGAGGCTGGCAGGTTTATGATTCACTGGTGCTCACTGCCAATGAGTTGGAGGCTTACTACATGAGTGCCATAGTGCCAATAATAAGACTGGTCTACAAGCCGACCAACAACGACACCATATCACTGGCCGAAGTTTATATGGCCTAGGAGGACTGGTGGCAATAAAGACTGACACAACAAAGTGGGACATATGGCGGGGTGTCCCATACACTGAAGGTGCTCTCGTTTATAAGAGTGCTGACCAAAGTATCCCTAACCTAACTTGGACAACATTAACCTTTGATAGTGAAGCCTATGATACCGATGGTATCCATGACCCTAGCACTAACAACTCACGGCTAACCTGCAGGACTGCTGGTAAATATTTGGTTTACTTCGCGCTAAACTGGCACGGAAATGATACTGGCTATCGCCATACAAGGCTTCGGAAAAATGGTGCAACCTTTGCTCAGCCACTTATCTTTAACCCTGGTGGGACTGTTGAGACTATACTAGCCGGCGTAATAGTCCTGGACCTATCAGTAGGTGATTATGTTGAAGTCATGGTTTACCAAAACACCGGTAGTGCACTGGACATACATGGCAGCGACCTTAGGGAGACATACTTCGGTATGCAGCGTATAGGCTAGGAGAGATGACTAAAGGATAGTACTCAGAGTAAAGGAGTGGAAATGAAGACCATCGAACTAGAAGAGTGGTGGCCAATGCCGCCAAATATGGGCCCACCATTACCTAAATCAATGAGGATATACTGGCCATGGTACAAACCGCCAACACCACCAGAGGTAATATATGCCTGCCCCTACTGTGGTGCCAAATTTTCATCTGAAGCTGAGCTACTAGAGCATATTAGAACAGCACATGCCCAACAACCACCAAGGATTATTTATATGTGCCCCTACTGTGGCGCTAAGTTTAGTACGCTAAGTGAACTACAGCAGCACATTAGTGCTGCACACCCAGTAGCTCCGCCAGGAGCACCCCCTCCAACACCAGAAGTACCTCCAGCGGCAGCTGATATTAGACTGGGTGGACTGACTATTAAACCAACCAAGGTGACAGTTGGTGAGACTGTAACAATTACCATAACAGCTAAGAATTATGGAGGCGCTTCTGGTTCAAGGTCAATTAGCTGTGACATCAACGGTAGTGTGTCAAAGCAGACAGTGGAGTTAGGCCCGGGTGAATCAAAGCAGGTTAGTTTCAGTGCGACCCCCAAAGAGGCCAATACTTACCAGGTGTCAGTAGATGGTCTAACTGGTAGTTTCACTGCCACCAAGGCGGCCAAGGTTGGCGAGTTTACCGTCAGAATTATAAACTATGACGAGATACTCAATAATGCGGCTAAAACAGGACTAACACCAAAGTGGTATGCTCAGATACCAAGTAGCATAACATATCAGGGACAGCCAATAACATACTTGAGGCCCAGCGATGGCCGTGGTTACCGGCCGCTATCAGATGATTGTCCATTCAGTGTACCTGAAGGGTCGCAGTTCTGGAACCCATACCCTTACCTATCAATATGGATTACGGCGGGTCCAGCATGTGATGGTATTGGTTGGAGCGACCCAACCTGTCGCTCGTATGGCGTTATTTATAAGTCAGACCCGATGGATATTGCGCCAGGTGCTATTGTGGTGTATGATTATTCCAAACATAGTATTAGTGTGGTACAATGAGTCGGATTAGGGTGCAACAACCAGTTCAGCACATACCAAGCTTCAACGAATTCCAGATCACCGCCCCAGCACTTAGGGTCAAACTCAACCAGCTTGGTGTCCAAATACCTATGGATATGTTAGATTGGCAGTACTACTTCACTGACCTGGAGGGGTGGGGCAAGGTCCTCTATAACCTTGTCTTCAAGTCCAACCTTTATAAAAAAGATAAGCGAGATTGTGATTGGTACGCCTTCAAGGCAAAAGTGGAATGCGAGGAAAGATATGGGTTAAACGCTATAGCATTTGTTATTGGCGATGCATCCCAAAAGAGACACGCATTTAATATGTTCTACTATGGTGATGGCTTTATGCTATGGGAGCCAAATGAAGGTTACCCTTTTAGCGGTAGTGCTTTTGAAATAGGTGAGTATAGTTATTATCCAAAAATGGTATTGATATAGGAGCAATGAACAATAGCAGTCGGTTTAAAGAAATATATGCCTTTGTTGTCCTAGGTTTAACCATTGCCTGGGCCGTCTTCACCGTATGGATTACCTACAGGGCTGTAGTAACCCTAAATATCGCTAATATAGTAGCGTCATCAGGTGCAGGGATACTACTTGGCGCATTGGTCGTCTGGAATGGTAATATAAATCAGTTCTACTTCAGAAAGAAGCCAAAGAAGTAACAAGAAAGGAGTGGCTTTATGGAAGGAGTAGCGCAATGGGCCGCCATAGGGCTTATTGCTGTAGGGCAGATCGGCGCTTGGATTACCTTTGCCCTACAGGAGAAACGTAACGGTGAGAATCGTGCAAAAGAGCGGGGTTCGCTGATAGAGATGGTAAATGATATCAACAGGCGACTTGATGACCCAGACAATGGACTCGGCGCTATCAAGAAGGCGGTTGATGGACAAAAACTACACTGTGCCAAGATAAGCACCGAGCTTGCCACCAAGGTTAGGACGTTAGAGAAGAGAGTGAACAGTGACTAAACTTGAGCCGGGCGACGTAGTAGCCAATAAGGGGAATAGGTTTATAGTATGGTTACAGAACCTATTCCTCAAACCTAAGACCGATAGATTCCATCACTTTATACTTTGGAACAAGTTAAGTGATGGTGATTTTCTCATACTTGAGTCAATATCAAAGGGGCTATCTATAGGAAGGCTGTCATGGTACAGCGGCCAGGACTTACATTTCTACCGAGTAGACTGCCCACCAGAAATGAGACTAGCTGCGCCGAACGGCCTAATTGATTGGGGCCGTAGCCGATATGATTATCTGCTCATTATTAAGATATTCCTGGGTGTTCTCGTTGCCCTAGCTCGAGTACTATGGAAAGAGCATCGAGTAAGAAAACTATATCCGGATGACTTACCATATGGTGCTAATTCATCTCTAATCTGTACTGAGGCAGTAGATGTAGCCTATGACTCAGTAGGTGTGAATATAGTACCGCCGGGTGTCGTGCCAATACCAGCGGCGTTTAGACAGGCGGAATTAGATGGTCGCATAACAAGGATAGCTTGACAGTTAGGTTAAAAGGTGCCAAAATTATTGTGGTGAGGATGATGTAGATGTTTCCTGAGGATTTATTACCGCACCTACCAGGAAGTGGCCCACCTGTACCCAGATTCATGCCAAAATGGCCGTGGACTAACAACCCAGACCCAATACTTGTCGACTATAAGGTACTTGACTCGGCGGTGGATAAACTTAGAGAAGACAAAAAGAATGAGTGGCTAGCGAAGGGTTACCGCCCTGGGTTAGTGAATATGGCGCTAGAGTGGGCTGATAACTGGACTGAAGGTATGTTACGCTCACCATTATATGCCTTCTTCACCAGTGAGCAAAAGATGGCAATGGCACCTCAGTTTTATAAGTATGCACTTGATAGGGCGGAGAGGTGGATTGCTGCTTTTAGCTTTTCGTGATAAAATTAAGGTAGAGGATGGAGCCGTGGTCGGTCGGCAGTGATATCCTCTTAGTATAGAAGGAGGGATAGCGTTGAGGACCCTTGATGAAATGGTCAGCGCGGGCCAAGGCAAACTGAGCCGGAAGGCGGCCAGTATGTCTTCAAGCTGGGCCGCGGCTAAAGGCCGGATGAAAGAGGGCTATGGTCGCACCCCGTTTGGTCCAACGCGGAAAGCCAATTACAACGCCGGTATTGATGCGGCCACTCATCGCGTTGATCCGGACAAGTGGGCGCGGAACTGGCGGGCTAAGATGTCTGAATGACAGATTGTGATTGGATATTAGTGTGACATGAAATCCCCGCTCCCAAAATGGTTGAGCGGGTTGATTTTTATATAGCAGTGACGCTTCCGTACTTCTTAATTGTTGCCAGTACTTCTTTTGTCTTTTTTGGGTCGCCCCCAGATAACCTAGCGATGGAGACAACTTGCCTCACATCACTTTGCTCGTGATACATACTCCACACGGCACTGGCAATCTCTTCAGCCCTCTCTGGAACAATTCCCTCTCTTACTGTGAGAACGGTTGTTGATACCTTGGTAAACTCATTCTCTGTATATGCCGGGAACTTAAGTTTAATGAAACGTGAAAGTAGGTCCTGCGGTAGGCGGTTAACTCTTATACCGGCGGCAAATACTTTGGTGTTAAGCTCGATACTACGTGTCTTACCCCACTTTGTTTCCACCACTCGTCCTGTCGCCATAAGACTGTTGAGTTGCCCCAGTTCAGAGCCAGGTAGCCTATCAACCTCATCAACAATTAGGTATTTGGGTTGATAGACAAAGAGGAGATTTGATAAACCCGCCTCGGTTAATGTTGGGGCTAGAGCATAATAGCTGTCTGGTAATCGATTTAACTCTAGCAGAAACAATGTTTTCGCAGATGCCGGTGGACCTGACAATAAAACATGCGCTGGGTTTTCCGCATCTATAGCAAGCCTCATCAGAGCCTTAATGTTATCATGTCCAACAATATTAGCGAATAGGTCAGTTGGTACCTCCTTGACGACTTTGGACTCCTGCTCCTCCTTCCGGAAGTACTCAAGAACCTCGGTGATAAGCTCAGGATTGCGAACCTTAAAATGCTTTGAGGACCTGGTAGCTAGGGTAATATCGAGAAGTTTCTCAGCGACCATGCGGTTCAGCACTGGTATAGGGGCATGTACCATAAACCACTGAAAACCTGGGAACTCACCATAGCCGCTGCTCTTATACTCCTCTTCTTTTTGTTTTTCCACCTCAATTGCTTCTTGGAGTATGTCGCACCATGATGGGTTCTCCGATAACAAATTCCAGATTCTTAACCTCTCTTGAGTGTCGTCCATACTAGACCTCCAATTTTTTCTCAGCTTCATCAAGAAGCATATTCAGTAGCTTATTTTGTCCAAGATAACTATCAAGGACATGCCCACCATGCGTGTGGTCATAATCATGTAGGCACTGAATAAGCTCGGTTATTGCCATATGCAACTCTGGGGTTAGTTTTCTATCTACTAATCTTGCCCATCTATCCCAATATGCAGTCATATATTTCTCCTATTGAAAGAGTTTAGGTTTTGGCGGCCCCTCCCATGGAGATAACGGTCTTAATTCCCTAAACGCTCTCCATGGCGTGCCCAGTCTATACCTAACATCTTTGTATGGGTACCTCCAACCAAAACCATACTTCCTAGCTACGTCCCTTTCAGTTAGCACCTCAGTGCAGTCGGAGACATAGACCAACCGTCCGGTGACAGCTATCTCCTCTTCCTCCTTATATGTCTCTAGGGCGGTCGGTGGATATTCTACTTCTTTGCCGCCATACTTCTCCACTATCACCTTTTCCGGGAAGACAAAGGTGATACCATGGAAGTAAACCGACGAACCAAAAAACGGATTCTTCGTGAATGATATATCGCCAGTTGCCCACATAGGCCTCAGATAGCCATCGGCAAGTATTTTAAGTGCGTTCGCCGGACTTGTCGTATGAAAGACATATCCCTCGATAGCATATCCAGCCATCTCTTATATTATAGGTTATGCCGGCTATTATTTCTAGCTACTTTGTTTCAACCTATAGACTTTGCCCTCTTCAATATCCTCAGGGTTAACCTCCTTACCCTCTTTATCAACTGTAGTGAAGATTGGCTTATCAGACGTCTTGCTAGTCCTCTTCTCACTCTTCTCCCTCTTCGTCAATGCCCTCTCCAATGCATCCATGTCAAAATCAGTCATAGCTTCCTCCTTTCTTTGGTTTTACATCCTCCCATGTTATCACCACTAACGTTCTTTCACCACAACTCATACATGTAGAGCCAATGTACATAAATTGCGTCCGCCTCTGCATAAGCTCGGTCATACCAGCACTAACCTTAAATCCTTTCGCTGTTTTGCACCTTGGGTGAATCAGGTAAATAGCCAGTCTATTCTCGTTTTCTTTTGGTGGTTCCAGGGCACTACCCTGAATATTGGTGGCATCATGCCAGTCAATCGAACCAAACTCGTTAAGCACGATATTATGTTGCTGACTAAGATTAGCCATATACTGGTTGTACTGGTTATCATCAAACTCAGCATACCATGTACCAGCCTCAGGGTCATAACCAAGCTTACCATACACCCCATCCTCGCGATAAGACTCAATGGCGAGCTTAGCCATTTGCCAATCGGGGAATGGAAGCTTCATTTAACCGACCTCCTTTTATGTCATCAATTTCAATAAATCTTGGGAAAACTCTGCATGGTATGGCTGAATGACAATAGGTGTGGTATATCCTACCATCAACCTGCTTAAATCTTAAAGACGGCAGTAGCTTCCCCCCGCTAACCAAAACTGTCTCAAATGTCTTACAGTTCGGGCAACTACAGAGATATTCCCTAACCTTCATATTTGCTCATTGCTGACCAAAGTTTCTGGGCAAATGGGCTGCTGGTGGTTGTCAGCCACTTATCCTGTTGCCAGCTAGGAGCGGCTGTAGTATCCATATGCCTATACCACTTACCTGGGTCAGTCCACGGACGCTTGAGCGGTTCTACCCTTGGATACCTAGGTGGTTCCGGTTTTGGCTGACTGAGCATTATCTGACCATATAACCAGCAAATCAGGTCCCCAAGTTTATCAAAGAAGCCATCATCCTCCATCGCCTGGGCAAGGGCTGACTCCGGTCCAAAGAGTTCAATTATTTTCTCTTTGGTCCGCTCCACCAGCTCATCTTTCTGGGTTGTCACCTACTTCACCTCCTTTCTACTGTCATTTTAACCCACTCTTGATTATACTCTCTGCTCTCATAATACTCCACCCATGCTCAATAAACAGGTGTAGTATCAGGTAACCTGACCAGGCAATGTCATTTATATTTGGCTTGTAACCACATACTGGGCAAACAGCTATCATTTATCTCCTTCCCTCCAATTCATTTTCGAGAACCCTGTTAACTAGCTTTTGGCATTTCTTACATGTTGGATAGCTTTCTCCTGTCTCTTCAAACTCCCACTTATCCACTCTAACCCAATCGCATTGGCGAATAGGATATGTGTAGGTTAGACCAGAATACTCCATTTTAACCGTATGCATGTAGTAAAAGTGAGTCTTCGCATCACCCCGAGCCTTACCCACACGGCTACTTTCCAGTATAACCTTATCACGCTGAGGCAGGTGAATAGTTGGCACTAACTACCTCCTTCCATTTCTCTAGCCATGATTGCTTTTGGTGTCAACTGCCGGCACAGTTTTCTAAGTTCCTTCTTAACATAGGCAATGTTGCGATATATACCCGTCGACGCCTTGAGTTGCAACACCTCGAAGGGCACACCATCCCCAGCATGAGCACAGTCAAAACCCAGCCACCATAAATCATCTGGTTCAATACCATACAACTTAAACCATCTCGTTTCAACCAAATTATTCGGTCCAGAATAGGTTAAACCACCATGGATATCCAAATAATCTATACTATTGTAATCCTTGCCATAGTAAGGATGCCAGCTCGGCAGACCAACATAACCGCAAAGGTGTTTTAGCGTCGGGTGTCTGATAATCAGACACTTAAACCCCAGATATTCAAACTCTACCTTATCTGGCTCGTTTTCCCACTCATTGACCTGTCGTTTCATCCAGAATCGTCTCCAAGTATCTCTGCGCCTTTAATCTTTCATTATGCCTTATTTCAACAAGCTGTTTCCCGCCAATTATAATCATGGCTGAGGCTGCGCCACCAATCCTGGCAATCTCGTCTAATTCCCCGGTGAAGAAGGCAATACGACCGTCTGGCTCAACATGTATATCGGCTATCCACCGACCATCAAGGTAAAGGTCTATGTAGTCACTGTGACGGCTCTTCCTCGCTTCCAATTTCATCATCAATCCCCAGAATAGTATGTATCACCACAGCAAGCTGACAATCAATGTGGGCGTAGCAGTAGTCAACGTGGTTATTGCTGGATATACCGCTCATCTCTCTTACAATCATTTCACCTTTTACCAGTTGCTTACCGCATACCCAGCAGTGCTGATTGTGGTTGGTAGGTTTGTTATAGACATTAAGCTTGGGGACAAACCGACCATCGAATTTAAGTTCGGCTAACCTTGTTGTACCAAGTTTGATAGCTTTCTTAAGTTCCATCTTTCAGCTCCGACTCCAAAACTAATGAAGCAATTTCAGGCTCACTATATCCATCTATGGCATACCAAACAATTAAGAGTACAAGTTTCTTCCTGTATCCACTACAACGGTTAATCTCATCAGCACTTGATGTCCAAGGTAATAAGTCAGCTATCATCTTGCAAGCCAATAGAGCGTCTCCCAACCGCTTAAACGGCTTGTTAGAAACTCTGAGCCCACTACTCACATGAGATATAGTCCACTTGCGCCACCTTTTGGACCTCTCAAGTAAGCGAGGGTCGGGTGATACATACCTGTGGACTGCTAAGCCCGGGACCGGAAAGTAGGCCTCAACAGTGAGTTTACCACCCGGGTATGTAGTTGAGTCAACTTGGACTATAAGGCTACCTTTTTTCATCTATTTCTAATTCCATGGTTCTTGTTTATAATTTTCACCAAAGAATTCGGCAGCTCTCTCACAGATAGCCATACCGACTATCTGATTTGATGGTGGCGACCAATGACCCCAGCCAAGGTCATAGCAGGCATGTGCTATTGCCCGCCATGAGTAGCCTTCTTGAACCCTGAGCTTCCTCACAACCTCAGCCTGCTCTTTGGTCATTGGCTCAACCATCTTGCGACAATCTTCAAAAAGATTGGCGGCGGTTTCAGCAAATCTCTTCAACTCTTCGGGATTTATTGTAATCATACCCTCTCCGGTCTTCGCACTTTTAAGTATCTCAATATCTGCGG
>Ga0180301_10000045_pt1 | contig 78683 bp, 90 predicted proteins | sample GuaBasSediGuay16_FD_121797 | JGI IMG/M metagenome (GOLD analysis project Ga0180301, IMG submission 121797) | Subseafloor sediment microbial communities from Guaymas Basin, Gulf of California, Mexico - Guay16, Core 4569-2, 12-15 cm | ecosystem: Environmental > Aquatic > Marine > Hydrothermal...
GAACCCCGGAAAACCGGATTATGAGTCCGGCGCCTTAGACCCCTCGGCCACCCCGGCATTATTTTTTCCTTGCTAGAGAATATATTTCTTACTCCTTAATAGCGAAAAGAGCTATTGACCTATCTTAAAGCGCAATATGGCTGCTATTCCTCCAAAAGAGTTTCTAAGCATTTCTCCTTCTTCCGTATCAACAGATATTATCTCCACGTTGGTTCCTGTTTTTTCTGCTATTTCTATTAAATCGTCTATGAGCTTTTTCTTTTCGACAATATTTGCAGATACTTTGCATTTCGGACACTTTATTTCGTTGTTAAGGCTCTTTACAGTTTTTTCGAATATTTCTCCGCAGGCAGGGCACTTGGCTTTGATTCTATATCCTTCTAGTTTCTCGGATACAAGTAGAGTATCTACTGCTCCCATTAGCAGTGCTCTCCTGACATATTCTTCTCCGTAAGTAGCTAATCCTGTGTCTCTAGCCACATGATATAAGAATTTTTGAACTATTTTCTTTTCTTTAGTAAACTCTAAATCTTTTAGTACTGACTCTGCTCTTTTAGCTAGTTCATATATTCCTTCTTCGCCGCTATTTCCTACGTCGAGTACTGCTATTATTTTCTCTTTAAGCCTGTAGTCTAAGTAATCGCCTTCAGCGAATTCGTATTTTGTTGGACCAGGGCCACCTATTATAAGTCCTTTAAGATTCTTTTCTTCAAGAAATATTCTTTTGGCATACTCGCCTGCTCTTTTTAAGAACTCGTGAGCTAGCTGCTCTATGATTCTCTCAAATCTTCTTGAAGACTGTCCTCCTGCTCTATGTTTTCCGGGAACTCCTGATGTTATTTCCTTGATAATTTCTATTCTTTTTCCTTTGAGAAGAGCGTAGGCTGCTCCTCCTCTGTCTATTACCATCAGACCGTAGACATCTTTTTCCGCGATCATGTCCTCTAGTATTTCTACGTGGAAACGTGAATCACATCGGTAGAGGTATACATTTAGTTTTTCTGGAGGCTCTAACACGTGTACTTCCATTTTTTCTGCTCCAGGTATTCCTGTCGAAACGTATCCGCAGAAAATAACTAGTCCATTGGATGGAGTTTGCTTGAACAACTTAAGTCTCTGAATAACGCTGGTTAGCGCCTCTAGAACATGGTGTCTCGTTGTTCTGTCTTTAATGTTTGTTGCTGTCGAATACTCTTGTCTAAGTGTATTAAGTACGTCTGCTATAGGTCTTCCTGCAGGTATATATAATGTTATTAGCTCTGTGCCTCTACCCTTTTTCTGCTTTAACTCTTCAAGTAATCTTTTGAGCTTATATTTTTCAAGAGAGCTTCTCGTCTGCTTAGACATTGCATGAAAGATTAACAACCATAAATTTAACTTTAACTCTTGATGTTTGCTGTGCTACTATCTATGCGCTAAGCCAACTATACTTTTTATAGACTTGAAACCGTTTTCTTTAAGGTATTTCTCTATTCCTCTGTTTATTTCAGCAAATATATTTAGTCCTTTTTTAGCTATAGCTGATCCTATTTGAACAGCTGATGCGCCCGCAAGAAACATTTCTACAGCGTCTTTCCAAGTCTCTATTCCTCCAACACCTATTATAGGTAGCTCAGCTCCTCTGAACAAATCGTATACGCATCTTACAGCAATTGGGCGAATAGCTTTTCCCGAAAGTCCTCCATATATGGAAGATAAATACGGCTGTTTAGCGTAAATGTCTATCACGACACACTTAATAGTATTTATAGCTACGATGGCGTCGCCTCCTGCCTTTTCAATATGTTTTGCTAATTCAATAATATTGTCGCATAGACCTAGCTTGACCCATACTTTGAGTTTAGTAGTTTCCTTAATCTTCCTAATGGATTCTACCAGAACGTTAATGTTTCTGGACAACTCAAGCCCGTAGCTTTTTACATGAGGACACGAGAAATTCAGTTCTACTGCCCTAAATCCTGTTTCCTCTACTGCTTCAGCCATTTTAAAGAATTCTTCAGTAGAACTTCCAGCCAAAGAAACAATTATTCTGTCTTTTTCGCTCAAATGCTTTATTTCTTCGAGTAAATGAAGATACCCTGGGTTAGGTAAGCCTAGAGCGTTTACATACCCTACTTCAAGCTCTATGAAACAGGGTGTAGAATGTCCTCTACGGGGATTTAATGTAACTGATTTAGTTACTACCGCTCCTGCGCCTGACTCAAGTACGCGTTTTATTAGAGAGGCAGAAGATCCGAGAATACCTGAAGCTAAGAAAACTGGCGATGGATACTTTAGTCCAGCGATCTCCACTTCTAGTGCAGTCATACTGGTATTTTTCGACAAAATTCATCCCTCTTAAATTGCCCAAAATCGCTGTTTAAGAGAATATTCCCTTTTATTACAGGTCCTTCGCAACACACTCTAAGCCCTATTGGGTCTAACACGCAGCTGCCGCAGAGACCTACACCACACCTAATGTATCTTTCAAGACATGCCTCCACTTCTACTCTATGGGACACACACAGCGAAACTACTTTATACATCATTTTCTCAGGTCCGCATGTATAAACATAGTCGTATTTTTCCTTAGAAAAGTGTTTTTTAAACAGATCTGTTATTAGACCTTTAAAGCCGTAAGTACCGTCTTCTGTTGCGATAAATAGTCTGCCTGATACGTCTCTAAGTTCTTTCAACAAAATAAGGTCTTCTTTACTTTTAGCCCCATAGAATATATGCACATTCGTACCTTTTTCAAGTAGCTTTTTAGCTAAGTAGTAGAGAGGCGCTATTCCATAGCCTCCTGCTACACATGCTACTTTTGCTCCTTCGATTAAAGTGAAACCTTTACCGTAAGGACCTCTTATACTGATGTAGTCTCCTCTTTTAGCATGATTGTGAATATACGAAGTAGCTTCACCTACTCTCGCTATAATGAGCCTTATCGTTCTTCCATCTTCGTAAGCTACACTTATAGGTATCTCTTCAGTACCGGGATACCACACCATAACGTACTGTCCTGGTTTAGAACATAGTTTTCTTTCAAGTTCAATAGAATACGACTTTATCCTGTAGTTTTCTAGTTTTACTTCTTTTACCGCTCCAGCGATGTTTAGCAAACACTACCACCGTGAAAGCTGCTCTACTATTTCATTTGAAGTAATGTATCGACCACAGTATTCACACTTTAGTATAAGCGGCTCTCTGCTAACTACCTTGAATACAGATGTTACAGGCTCTCTTGTCTGCCTTGTTATGCAGTTCGGATTACTGCACTTAATTAAACCAATTACTCTCTCAGGTACTTTTACTTTATGCTTGGCAACAACTTTATAGTCCTTTATGATGTTTATAGTTGCGTGAGGAGCTATTAGAGCTATTATGTTTACTTCTTCGGGTGTTAATTCTCTGTTCTCTATTTTTACTATATCTTTCTTACCTAGTTTCTTGCTTTTAACGTTCATAACTACCGCTATTGTAATGTTTTCTGATCCTTTAATTCCGAGTATCCTTAACACATTTATAGCATTGCCCGCAGTGATATGATCTATAACAGTACCATTTTTTATTTTTCTTACAATAAGTTCACTATTTTTCACATTAGCCATTTTAATCACCTAAAATTAGGTTTAAGAGAGCCATTCTTACGGGAATACCGTAGGCAGCTTGCTTAAAATACTTAGCTTTAGAAAGCTTGTCTACTTCATACGGTATTTCATCTACTCTGGGAAGAGGATGAAGCACTATCGTGTTCTCTTTAGATTTAGACAAAAGTGTTGCTGTTACTCGGTAGCTTCCTTTAACTTTTTCATATTCTGAAGGATCAGGAAACCTTTCTTTCTGTATTCTGGTAACGTATAGTACGTCTAGCTCTGAAATTACTTCCTCGAGGTTGCTAGTTTCTATAAAGGGAATTCCTTTAGACTTTAAGTAGTCACGAACTTCTGCTCTGACTTTAAGTAAAGGAGGCGAAATTAGATAAAGCCTCTTTATGTTGTATAAAGTCACTCCGTAGATAAACGAGCATGCAGCCCTCCCGTACTTTAAATCACCTATAACACCTATATTTAGTCCATCTATAGTTCCTAGCTCGCGCCAAATAGTATATAGGTCTATCATAGCTTGCGTTGGATGATGCTGCGACCCATCGCCGCCGTTAATTACAGGTACATCAGCTATTTCAGCTGCAAATTTTGCTGCTCCTTCGATTCGGTGTCTTATCACAATGGCATCAGCATATGCATTAAGCATAGTAATAGTATCGGCTAGGCTCTCTCCTTTAGCGATTGAAGTTATTTTCACTTCACCTAGATGTACCACTTCTCCTCCTAAACGCTTCATAGCAGCTTCAAAGCTGAGTCTAGTTCTAGTGCTTGGCTCGAAAAAGGCTAAAGCCAATATTTTACCCTTTAAGTAGTCGAAAGTTCTACCTTTGTATTTCTCGAATTTCAGGGCTTCCTCGAATAATGTGCTTAGCTCATCTCTGGAAAAGTCTAGTATCGATATAACGTCTCTTCCCTTAAACATCATAATTTTTTCAATCATATACTTAATATTTTTATCTTTCACATGCAGCCTTTTTATATTACCTTATTAAAATGGCACAAGTGCCTTTGTTACAGGAAAAATAAATATACTACAGCCACATGAAAGACTTGTGGAAGATTTCGAAGATTTTTTTGAAAAGAAACTTTACAAGAAAAAGTACAAGAAACTTAAAGACTCTGAGCTATTTGAGATTACAGAAGATGTATTTAGTTATTCAACACTAATGGCTCTCTATGAGCTGATTAATGACCGCATTATCGATAAAATGTACGGTGTTGTCGCCACAGGTAAAGAAGCCCGAGTATATTGGGCTAAAGCTCCTGATGGAACAGATTTAGCCGTAAAGATCTTTAAAGTAGAGACAACAGAATTCAGAAAATCTAGACTAAGTTACATGATCGGTGACCGTAGGTTCTCTAAAATAAGACGAGATTTAAGAAGCATTATCAGAACATGGTGTTCAAAAGAGTATAGGAACTTAAAACGCGCATATGACGCTGGAGTTAGAGTACCTAAACCCTATGCTTTTAAAGAAAATGTACTTGTTATGGAGTTTATTGGAGAAGAAGGCGTTCCAGCGCCTTTAATTAAGGACCTTTCCCCGGAAGATCCTGATGCAGCATATAAAACTATAATATCAAGTATAGAAAAGCTGTACTGCGAAGCAAAACTAGTTCATGCAGATCTATCTGAATACAATATTTTAAATAAAGACGAAGAACTTGTAATTATTGACTGGGGTTCTGCCGTTGAGACAAGTCATCCACAAGCACTAGAGTTCCTATTTAGAGACATTAAGAACATCACTAGATACTTTGAAAAACTCGGCGCGGAAGTAGAAGACCCTCGCGAAGTCTTCAAAAGGATAGCTAAAATTTAGAGCAAGTCCTTCAATAGCCCAAGTTTTTCTAGTTCTCTTACTTCGCTAGAAGTATAGCGATGTACTATGTCACCTCTTTTATCAGATTGAAATTCCCATGGAGCAACTAATACTATGTCTCCGACTCTCATCCATACACGTTTTTTCATTCGTCCCGGAATTCTACACAATCTTATGTAGCCGTCTGCGCATTTTACTCTGACTCGGTCATAGCCTAACATCTCGTCTATTACTCCTAGCACTTCACCTTCTCCAGGTAATCTTAACTTTACTTCCTCTTCTTCACTCTTTTTACGTTTCTTTTTAGCCATAATATCACCTATTTAAGGTATAAACTCCTAGTAGTTAAATATTTTGCAAAATGTTAGCTTCGCTTAACTTAATTACATACCCCTGTGTTTAAGGCGGGAGTACGTATATTCTTCCACGATAATTGACCGCCTCAATAGTTCCTCCTACTTTGAGCCACTGCGGTATTACTGGGAGTCTTGCTTCAATAGTTTCGTAGCTAGCCAAGTTAAGTAACGACACTACAGGAGGTGTAATAGAGTTTACCAAATACTTTTCTTTTTCTACTGAAACTCTTTTAGTAGATTTGGGGCAAGTCTTAGATGTTACATTAATCGTTTTATATGTAGATAAATTAACGAGCTTTATTATTCCCCTCTTAATTTCTTTTACGTAAAATAGTGTTCCTTTTATGTCGACAACATCTCCTTTACTGAATGGAGGAAGCTCTACCTTTACTGTAACTTTGGAAACAGGTCTACCATTTCTATCTAAACGTATAAGCTTATATGTTTCTTTAATTAGCGCCGGAAACTCTTTTTGAATAGCTGCGGCAAGTGCTCGAGCTACATTAGCAGATAATAGCTTAATGTCGAGCCCCTTTTTGTCTTCTATATCAACTATAACTGCATTTCGTTGTTTTCGCTGTAGTTTAGCTATTTCTATTTCAACTATTTCAAGTATTCTTTTCTTTTCTTCAAGCGAGAGCTCTCTATTAAGCGCTCTTACTTGAAGGATAGCCTTCTCCTTCTTTAAAATAATGTCTCGGCAAACAGGACACACTTCGTATCGAACTCTAACTTCAGCCATATATTCTTCCTTGTAGTAAGGCATGTCGTGTCTGGCGCGCCCTACTACTGTTACTAGTACTGTATACTTGCTTTTGTTTTCCTCAGTTACCGAGATTTCAACATTTTTTATTTCTCCTTTGCTGAGTTTTTTGACTTCTCTTCTTATCAACTGAAGCAGAATACTTTCAAGGTCTCCTTTAACCCATTTGTTTAAGTAAAAGATACTGTTACATTCTCTACAAATCGTTATTTTAAGTTTGAGAGGTTTAGATAGCAAAGGATGGTTTTTTCTAAAACAATCTAAACACAGATTATCATAGTACACATCTACTTCTCTTCCACAAATAGCGCAAAATCTTTTCATTATTTTCACCTAATTAGCTGTACGTGTGGTATACCGGCCACTTTGATGGGAGCATCTTTTGATAATAATCCCTTTTCAATAGCTCTATTAATTACATTTTCTCCGAAAAGACTCGCTATTGTAGCTGCTTCCAGCAAAGCTAGTGCTTGATCTATTTCCATTAATTTTCCTCCGAAGAATGATGAAGAGAAATCTATGACAATATTTCCTTGTTTAAACTTTTTCCCCAGGAGATCAGCATCACAGATACTGACTACTACTTCTCCTCTAACTTCGTGTACTTTGACATAACACATATTCTTCATCAAGACCGACCTAAACTCCTATCTTTTAGTCAGCTTAATATTTTTTACTTAAAATCAGCTCTGATGTCTCTCTTCACCAAATCCGCAATACCAGCCCTCATCATAATTCATCGATATTTATGCTATAGGTATCGGCAGCGATCTTATATATTCTCTCAGTCTTCCCTTAATCACTATTCCTTTGCCTGGCACTATCTCGAATACATATATCGAAGGCTTAACAGGCCTCCACCTCATTTTTCTAACAAGAAGTGTTCGTATATATTCATCGCCTATTCTTTGAAGCCCTAAGACAAGCACTCCACTGGCAAGAAATTCCTCTACTCCAAAGCGGCTAATAGTATTGCTATTAGTCGGTATTTCAGATGTTATGACAGTAGTGCAGCCAATGTCGTTTTCAATACTTATGATAAGTCTTCGTATAAATTCTCTCATCCAGACGATATCTTTTTCCTGAAATACTAGCGAAACTATAGGATCTATAACTAGGCGAGACGCTTTTATTTTATCTACCTCCAATTTAATGTCAGTTACAATTGACCTAACTACAGTGTCGAGAGGCTTCTCGCTCAGCTTTTCCATAGCTTCTTGTGATAGCGTTAGAATATTGAGCAAACCTCTTTCTACTAGGGCATCTAGATCCCATCCGAAGTCTTTTGCTCCGCGCATTAAGTCTTCTACTCTTTCATCAACTAAGACGTATACTCCTCTGTCGCCTAAAGTTATTCCATATACTAGGAAATTGAGTGAGAATAAAGTTTTTCCAGTACCTGTTTCTCCTGAAACTAGGTATGTTCTGCCTTTAATGAACCCACCTCCTATTATTGGATCTAATCCTTCTATTCCTGTAGGTACTACCTCGAGTCCTTTCATAGACTCCCGTCTTCCTACTCGCTCTACCTATTTAAACCTATATTAAATAACTGCTAATAAACGTACTAAGCAATACACACAATACTATGTACTGAACCGTTTACCAAAGATATCCATCATGTATTCTTCTCTAAAGTAGCATCTAATAGCTCTTCGAATGAAATCAGACCGACTCTCAAAAAGACCTTTCTTTACTAGCTCGTCTATAGCCCTCAGCTGCTGTTCAGGTATTCTCACTGATATAGCTTTCACATAAACTAAATAGCCTGCAGACTATTTAACTGTTTGTTACATTAAATCAGGTGATGTAACACACAATTAATCAGATAAGTTACCTGTGTCCTAGATATATTTCTCGCCATTAGTGAATCTAACACTTATAAGTTCTCTCAAATAGTGATGTACGTGAAAGTACCACTATCCCTCATAGACTCCGGGCTGAGAGCCTTAGATATATTGTTTCCTCAAGGCTTCCCAAGAGGATCATTTATTCTAGTTTCAGGTGAAGCAGGAACAGGAAAAACAATATTTGTATATAACTTAACGAGAGCGTATTTAAAAAAGAGAGAAAAATGTATATTTATTTCACTAGATGAACCACCTTTTGTTATCGAGGAAAACATTGTCTCATCACCGGACAGCATTCCTCCAAAGTCTCTCACAATAATAGATTGTTTCAGTTTTAGGTCAAAATATCTACTATATTCAGGAAACAATGTGTCTACCAAACACTCAAATGTACTTTATGTAAGTAATCCAAAGGATATTAAAGCTCTACAGAGACTTGTGCACTATACTGTAGAGAAATTCATGTCTATGAACAGAGGCTTAATAGTCATCGACTCTCTAACTGAAATGATTAGCCTATGCGATGCAAATTCATTTGTAGAGTTCGTTAAAACAATGCGCTCACTCTATGCGAGAAAACTCGGAATAACAGTCGTCGGCACACTTACTTTTGGAATAAAACTTCTTGAAGGCCTAGACGATCTATTGGACTATGTGGCCGACATAATCATCGACATGCGCTATGAGCCTGAGTATATGAGACAAGGACTTTTAGTAAGACAGCTTAGAGTAAGGAAAGCAAGAGGATGCCCGCATGACACACGGTGGCTTACATTTAGTGTAGAAAACGGCGAACTATGTCCAGTGAACTTAATTTCTAATAAACATTACTTAAAAGTACCTGCTAGTAGAATAGATCCTCCTTTAGAATGAGCTAATTCGTAAGTTTTACACGATAATCCGTGCTCTTTTGCAATTTCTTCTAGATATTTTGCGTAGTTCTCGCTTTGAGTTGTAATGATAACCTGCTTCGAGAACTCTCTACTTCCAAGTAGTTTTCCTAAAGACTTTTTCAACTCTTCATCGATGTTAGGCAGTGGATCATCGAATATTATGAAATCTGCTGAATGGGGAGAAATTTTATTTAACGCAAAGACTAGCGAAAAAGCGAAGAGAATTTTTTGTCCATCGCTGAGAAACTGAATAGACGGAATTACTGCACCATCGCTGCGCTTTACGTAGAACATATACTTGTATCTACCTTTCTTTTCTGCTTCAACAGCCTTAAGATTAATTTCTATTACATCTGGATGCACATAAATTTTTTCAAAAATAGAGTTTATTGTATTAATTATTTTAGTTATCGACTCATTTCTAATAACATCCTGTGCCTTAATATATGCTTCTTTAATTCTGGAAAACCTTTCAGCTAGCTCAGAGATTTTAGAATATTTTTCGGAGAGTTTACTGTATTCTTTTTCAAGTTCAGCAATAAGACCAAGCTTCTTTTTCGCCGATGAAATTTCTTTGGTGTAATAGTTAATTTCTTCAAGATATTTGTTTCTAAGCCTTTTAATTTCTATAAGCCTTTTATTTAGCGATTTTTTCTCATTAATTAATCTAACTCTCTCGGAAACTATAGTCTCTATATTCACTTCCTTTAACTCTAAGTCAAGCTTATCTAATTGCTCCTTTAAAGTCTCTATTTCTCTTTCTATTTTAGATATCTCATCATATTTACTTAAATAGCTTAATTTATCTTCTATTTTAGATAATCTTCTTCGAAAACCGGAAAGAAAATTCCTCAAGTCATTGAGCTTATACTCTAATTCTTCTATTTCTTTATCAAGTTCATTTATTCTCTCTTCTATTGCATCAATCTCGCTTTCAATACTACTCTTCAAAAGCCTTAATTCTTCCAATCTATTTATTTTTTCTGAAAGCTCCTCATATTTATTTAGTAGTTGTTTGTATTCTTCCATTTCAGCTAGTAGTTTTTCTCTTTTAATGAAAAGTTCTGATTTAGATTTAATTATTTCATTTAAATGTTGCTCTAAGTGCTCCTTTTCATTTTGAAGAATATCTTTACAGCATATAGGGCACTTAATGCGATCTTTTGACTTTAATTGACCCAGTATTTTTCGAATTAAAGCTATTCTACAATCATCTTCCTTTAAGATATTATCTATTATACTCAACTCGTTTTCTATTTTCTTTAAATTCTTTTTAGCGTTTTCTATGTCGCCTATTTTAGCTAGAATATGTGAGAATTCCTTCTCGGAGCTTTCAAGAAACTCTATCTCACTTATTACGTCTGATAATTGTGCTTGTTTTGAATCTTTAATAGCTTCCAGCTTACTTTTCTGTCTTATAAGTTTACTTAATTCGCTTTGCAAATAAGATGATTTATTTTCTATACTGAAGTAGGCTTTTCTAAAGGTTTTAATTACCTCATCTACATTGTCTAAAGATATAGTTATTTTCTCTATTTTTTCAAGCTCATCTCCTAAGAGTAAGTCTGCAAGAAAGCCTGAGAGTTCAGCTTTAATACTCTCTAATTGATATATTGCCTCCTCTATGATTTCTTCTTTCGACTGCCCTAGTGCTTTAAGATCTGCTTCTAGCTGGTGTTTTCTTCCGCTTAAATTTTCTAATTTTTTTATTAATTTTTCTTTTAATCTTTCTTTTTCTTTTATTTTACCATATATACTTGATATTTCGATTATTTTTTTATCAATTTCAGATATTTTCCCTAAGATATCTTTCTCTTCTTCATTAAGTTTGTTTATATTTTCTTTCAACTCATTTATTTTATGCTCATATAGCTTTATTTTTTGTATAATTTCATTTTTATTTAAATAGCTAATATCTCTTTCTATTTGCTTCATTTTAAATGCAATATTGTTTTTTACTTCATCTATCTTCTTTACCGGTATACTAGCTGCTATTCTTCTGAATGCATCTATTCCAAGCATTTTATCTAAGATAATAGTCCTTCTTAAGGGTGAGCCGTAAGCAAGAGTTTCTAGGCTGCGGTGTCGAATTAGTATATAACGGACAAAGTTTTCTAGAGATATTTTGAGCAATTCCTCACTTATTATTCTGTTTACTTGAGATGTTGTCGAAGCAATTTTTTGTCTTTCTTTGTAAAGAATACTTTTGAGAGATTTGTCTTTAAGCTTTTTCCTTTCTACTCGATATTCTACACCGTCTACTACGAAGTCTAATGCTATTCTAAAGTGATTGCTTATATTGTTTATGTAGTCGTCAAGCTTAGCGCTTTTTTCTATATTTGTCTCATATGTTGCTCCGTAGAGCGCTAACTCAATAGCATTTAATATTGTAGACTTACCTACACCTACAGGACCCACTATTAGCGTCAGCTCTGAGGATAAGTCTAGTTTTACTGTTTCCGTGAAACATCTAAATCCATATATTTCAATTGATCTTAACAACATAGTTACTTCTCCTCAAGATATTTTTTAATAATTTCTTTAATTTTCTCTTTTAATATAATTCTACCTCCAGTGATGTACGCTTTATACAACTCAATTGCAATACTATAGTCCTCCTCATCACCTATTATCTCTTTAAGAATCTCTTCAGGAGCTCTTAGTTTTACTTCCTCGCTACTATTTCTCATAGTTATCTACCTCTTTTGCTCAATACATTAAGCCAAGGATTATCTACAAGATAATCTGGTAACTCCTCATCAGATTCCCTAGACACTGACTTTGATAAACTAACTTCACTTACTCTTACCGTACTCAGCGCAGTTCTGCCTTTAATGTATTCTATTTCTTTTTCAAGAACTTTAAGCCTACTCAGTATTCTCTCTAGCTCCCCTGAAAAAGCAGCACTCGAGCCAGCCGATACCTTAGAGACTTTATTTTCTATTTCTTGGACAATAGTATCCAATTTATCTAAATGCGATTTTATTAATGAAACCTCATCTATTAATACCATTAATTTATCTTCAAGCTCTTTTATCTTTGTCTTGAGCTCTCGTATCTCAGATATTGTCTGGACCTTTTTACTTGAAAAAGAAGGAAAAGCTTCTTCTATTTTACCATGAGAATATATCAGTACACCTACACCACACTCCTTGAGAAGCCTTCCATCAATATATCTTGGTGAGTAAATGCCTTTGGGTAGAAGTAAGTAAACTTTATCTGCTAAACTAGCATATTTTGACGCTTTAGCTAAATAAGCTAAAATAGTACTTTTACTTATCTCTCCTTTCACTATTCTAGGAACAAGTACAAATATTATATTATTACCATCTCTTAGTATTAAATCTACATTCTTTACAGTATCTTCATCAAATACTTTTTCTGCTTCAGTAGTAGGAACTATACTCCATCCTTTACGTGATACAAAATATTCTTTCGCTAATTCCAATAATCTTTCCTTAGAAAAAAGTATGAACTCGTTTACCTCCACTTGTACCATCCCTCTCTTTTCTCCCAACTCCACTCATAGTCTAATGGTACTGCAACGCTCCAGACTATACATCCCTTCCATACAGCATACTGAGGATCTACAGTGAGCTTTACTCCTGCATCGATATCAAATCTCTTTAAGAGCAGCTTAACTTTAATAGGAGCATCACACGCTACATCCTCGAGTCCTGGAGGAACTTTCCACATAAAGTTTCCTCCGCTCAAAATAACTTTCTTGTATACCTCTTCTTGTATTTCTAGAGATACTTTCTCAACCGATCTAACAATAGCTTCTCCTAAGTCTATTTCGCCGGGCAAGATATCGTCTCCAAGTCTTCCTTCCCTAATAGCAAATCCTCTCTTGTAGTAGCTGGCAAATATTTCGTGAGATGGATTAAACACTATTTCACCTATTAGAAACCTCATCCAGGCCTCCTTTTCTAGCTCAATACATATGGTAGTTCCAGGAAATCTATAAGATACTTTAAATCTCTCGGGATTTGCTTTAGCTTCAGTTATGGCTTTATCTAGGTCTATTGGAACTAGCCCTATAAGCTCCTTTACTTTTCTGACAACAGTTTCTTCTCTAGCCAGATCAGAGTATCCAGCATCTCTTAGTATTTCTGCAGTTATCATATCGGCTTCAGCTCCACCTCTGTTTAAAACAGCAATAGCATCTGAAATAGCTCTGAGAGAAATTGGACAGATTTGCGTGTTTCCGTGACCCGACTCTACGACCACACACTTAGTTTCCTTATTGGCAATAGCAACTGCAAGAGGTTGAGGAATTATGCTAACGGCCCTTACCAAACCCGTCTCTTCATCTATTTTCTCATGAATTTCGAATATTTTTTCATACATATAGTTAGGAGCTACAGCCGAAAGTGCTGCCGTTACGCAGTATCCCTTAAAGTCGGGACCTAAAACTTTATACTTCATTAAACCGTACTTCGTTACTTCGTAGATTACCCTCCATGCTCTCACATCTTCCTTAGCTATAATACCGTCCTTCATAGGGTAAACGAGATTGCGCTGCACTTCTTCTTTCGTTCCAAGATAATCTCTATACTCTGGTCCAACTATTAGGTCTTTATCAATACCATAAAGTCTTCTAATCAGCTTATCTTCTATAAAGTATCCTGCATTTTCAATAATATCGGGTTTCTCCTTAATAGGACCAAATTTATAGAACCGCGTACCGTAGTCCTCGCCGAACGAATACTTCTTTTTATACTCTTCTATACTCATAGTTTTTTCACCGTGTATTCACTACCCTACTTTACAAAGTCTCTGCGTACTATAAGGATTTTATGCTTATTAGCTATTTCAGAGAGAAGACTGAAACTGTTCAGGAACCAATATCCTTAGCACACTATATTTTCAAAATTATCCCCAGGCACCGACGATATATTTTAGCTGAGCTATCCTATCCATTACTTCAATGTATTTCTTTTCGATATCGCGTTTCTTTCTATCAAAATCTTCTTGAGAAATAATCCCCTTATCTTTCTTCTCTATTAATTCTTCCATCTCTTTTTCCAACTCTTCCTTTTTCTTTAGTAGTTTTTCTAATGCTTCTTGAGGAGACTTTCCCTCAAAACTCATAATTAGGCTTAAGTAAACACGTATTTAAACTTAGTCACAACAATACTTATACTATGAGTATCGAAACTCTTGAGGTAGTTTTCGAGTTCGAAAAAGCAGGCACAGCCGAAGGAATACTACGAAGATATCTAGCCCCCTTAACTATAGAACATTTAGCAAAGAAATTACCTATATTCTCTACAGCTAACTCGATTCAAGGAATAATTTTCATACCAATAGACTTAAGAATAGGATTTGAAAAAAGCAAAAATAATGTAAAAGAAAGAGAAATCTTCTACATACCACAGAATAAAGCAATAGGAATTTCCTTAACAAATTTCAGTAAACTGCCCTTTAGAGTAAATCCTATGGGCGAAATAACTAGCGAAACTTTAAGCATCTTAAGAAATGTCAGACGAGGAGAGAGAGTTAAAATACTCCCTAAAAGTAGATAAAGAGAATATGTCAACAAGAGATGTAAAGTCGCTAAAAGATATTAGACCCTGCATTAAAGTAAAAGTGTCTTCGATAAACGACTTGGCTAGATATGCTGCATCCATAGCCTCTTCTAGGCCTTTTTCTACAACATGTGTTCTTCACTTTAAAGAAAACAACAAAAATATTTACGGAATTCTCGCTGTGTTTAACGACTACTATAATCTTTACGGACTACCAATATTCTACTACTATGAAACACAAGAAGAACTTAAAGGAAACTACATTCTAGTCAAATTAGATGAAACATCTGAGAAAATTCTGATTTCTAATGGATCAAAACCAGGATGGCTTCATATACCAATAATTTCTTTAGCAGAAAAACCTCAGTTTCTATAGGTGAAACAATGTACATAAATAGCTTTTTAAGCATACTCATAGCACTGACAGCCTATGCTACTGTAATAATTCTCGTATTTACAGGAAAAGGGAAAAAGTACAGGTTTCAGAGAATTTACGCTAAAGCTCTTACAAGCGTTATTGTATCATACATTCTGCTATCAGTATTCATATTTATTTTACTGACCCCAACTTACGCAAGCTTTACTGCAGCCACAATACTGTTTATATCATCTCTTATGCTACCTCCTTTCTCCTGGTTCCTAGTGATAAAATACTGGAGCGAAGAATAACAGTAGAGTTAATACTTAGGAACCGAAGTTTCAGTATTTTTGAAAAACCGAATTAAATAAAAGCGTTGAAGAACTAGAAAAAACTAATTTTATTGAATGCTTTTACTTCTTTACTCTCTCTAGAACTATTTCAATTGTTGAAACTGTTCTCTCTTTTCCTGGTTCTCCTACCTTCTCGCTACTAATCTTGACTTCTTTTACTGTTATCTGGTCGGGTAGGAATCTTGTTCTAGTTATCTCAGCAGTATCTACTGCCTTAGAGATAGCTCTTCCTCGAGCCTTGATAATTACTCGGTCTACACCTTGGTTAAATTGAATTACTGTTGCTAGTACGTAGTTCATAGTGGGCTTTTGGCCTACTAGTATTATTCCCTCACTAGGTTTTTCGGTAGACATTCTCTCACCCTGTAGCGCCTTTTTAAAAGTGTTGCTTAATATATAAATTTTTCGGGCTAATCAACTATGTTTTTTGCAATATTTTCAAAAATTTAGACAAAATAACTCAGAGACCTAAGAAGTGAGGTAAGAATATAAAAGTGTAAGCAAAAGAGAAAAGCGTGGTATCAACTCATGTAGTTGTGAAAGGAATCGTTGTGAGCAAGAGTCTTACAACAGACGCTTTAGGAACAAGAATTATTAAAATAGAGATTGCCGAGGAAAGAGAACTGCCAGGGCCTATAATTATGCAGCCTCGTGACTCTACATTAGCCAAAGAAATTATTCCAATAGTCTCACAGGTAATGAGAGCTCTCCCTCCATTCTCGCAAAATAAAGTAATGACGCCTCGTGCAGTTATCTTTCTAACAGAAGACGAATGGGATAGAATAATAGATAAATTTGATATAGGCGATGAAGTAGAGATTTTAATAGAAAAAGGAAAAATAAGTATCAAAAAGAGTGGTTAATCGATCTCCAGTGCTTGTAAAGGTATATCTTGGTACTTCCCATTAGGCAGTCTGCGCCTTATAATTATTGGCAGTACCTTTGCTTTGAGCTCAAGTCTAGCGATTTCTATAGGATCAGTTAGCCCTTTAGGTATCTCTATCAGTACTGGTGCTCCTAGAGCTATTTGCAGAGCCCTAGCCCCTATGATCCTAGATTTCTCATATCTAGTTAACTTAGGCGGCCCTATAATTTTTAAAGTTAAATCACTCATTCACTCTCAGACTCCTTTTCTTCCTCAAATCCTTTTTCCTCTTCTCCCTTCTTTTCGCTTTCTTTCGGTGGAGCTGCTGCTATGATATCGTCTATTCTCAGTATCATTATTGCTGCCTCTGTAGCTGACTTAAGTGTCTGTTTCTTTACTATAGCTGGCTCTAGTACATTGAGCTCCCACATGTTAGCAATTCTAGCGTTTAGCACATCTACTCCTGCCCATATTTCATTCTTCTCGTGGCGAGCTCTTAGCTCGACAAGAGCATCTACTGGATCTATTCCAGCGTTATTGGCTAGTATTACTGGTATTGACTCAATGGCCTCAGCGTACTTCAATACAGCTAACTGTTCTTTGCTTGGTAGCTTCTTGGCAAACTCCCTTAGTCTTCTTGCTACCTCCATTTCAGGAGCTCCTCCTCCTGCAAGAATCTTTGGCTCTCTTATAACGTTCCTGATTACACACAGTGCATCGTGCAGTGCTCTTTCAGCTTCATCTACTATGTGCTCAGCTCCTCCTCTTATGAGTATTGTCACTGCCTTAGGGGTCGGACACTGCTCTATGAATACCATCTTGTCTTCGCCTACTTTTCTCTCCTCTACTAGACCTGCAGTACCGAGGTCTTCTGGAGATAAGTCCTCTACACTTGTAACTATTCTGGCTCCTGTAGCTCTAGCTATTTTCTCCATGTCAGACCTCTTTACTCTTCTTACTGCTAGAATTCCTTTCTTCGCCAAGTAGTGCTGAGCTAAGTCGTCAATACCTTTCTGCACTATTACTACGTTAGCTCCAGTACTGGCTATTTTGTCGATCATTTCCTTGAGGATTTCTGACTCTTGGTCTAGAAACGCTCTCAGCTGATCAGGGCTTGTCACATGGATCTTTGTACTCCATTCAGGCTTCTCTATTTCTAGTGGACAGTCTAGTAGAGCTATCTTAGCATTCTCGATTCTCTTAGGCATATCGGGGTGAACGACTTCCTTGTCAAGTACTATACCCTTAACGAGAACACTTTCTTCAATAGATTTGCCCTTCTTCTTTTCTACCTTAATGTTGTCTAGATCCAACTTATATCCGCTGTCAGTTTTCTCAACTACGTAGAGTGCTGCTTCTACTGCTAAATCTGCTAAGAATTCCTTAAATTCTGCGACAACTTTGCTTCCTAAAGAAGTCATAGCAACGTGCTTGAGTATGTTCTTGTCCAGAGGATCTACTTTTACAGCAATATCATCAATTACTCCAAGGGCAAAGTCTAGAGCTTTCTTGTATCCGTCACATATTATTGTCGGGTGAATTTCCTGGTCAAGTAGCTCGCTCGCTACTCTGAGAAATTCTCCGGCAAGTACTACCGATGTTGTTGTACCGTCTCCAACTTCATCGTCCTGAGCCTTAGCTACCTCTACAAGCATTTTCGCTGCTGGATGCTGAACATCCATTTCTTTCAGGATCGTAGCCCCGTCTCCTGTTATTGTGGCGCTTCCGAAGGAGTCTACAAGAAGCTTGTCCATTCCCCTTGGACCAAGGGAGCTAGCCAGAGCCTCCGCTATTACTCGCGCAGCCAGAATGTTAGTTCTTCTAGCCTCTTTACCGACTGTTCTCGAAGTACCTTCCTTTAGAATCAATGCGGGTATACTTGCTTTAGCACTCATATTCTCACCAGCAAACAAACTGAACTAGCGCTTCTATATAAATATTTCGATAAAAAACACGTTCAATTCTAATACTTCTCACATACAGCCACTACTAAATGTATTTAACAACAATTCGTCTCTAAAAGAGCTTTGTCGCCAAAAGCAGAATTTAAAGAAATAGAGCCGGGGCGGGGATTTGAACCCCGGTATAACGGGTTTCTGTCCACCTGTGGTCTGCAGCCCGCCGCCTGACCCCTCGGCCACCCCGGCAGTGAGAAAATGTTTATAGGAAAATATATCTGTTTCTGTTTGCTGGCCGGCATACTTTTATCGACAACTGGTTAATACAGCAAACAACTCCACGTATTATTACGAAAAAGCTTCACTATTACAGTAATTGATAAAAGTATAAAGCGCTTAAATAGGGAAAAGACAAAAAATATCTTAAATTATTTTATAAGAGGAGATACTAAATCCATTATTGCCTTATACCAATCTTTTGCTTTAACTACACCCGACGCGACCAGTACGCCTACTGTACCTAGTTTCACTGCTGCAGCTACGTCTTCACCGCTGCTTATTCCAGCTCCGCAGAGTACCGCGACCTCCGGGTTTACCTTCTTTACTAGCTCTAAGGTTTTAGTTATGATTTCTGGTTTCGCTTTAGAGACAGGTATTCCTGTGCCTATTAGCTCGGGTGGCTCTATAGCTACCATAGTTGGGTTCACTGCAGCTACTGCTGCGCTTACTTCAGGTGTGTTTGCACAAATGCATGTTACCAAGCCTAGTTCTTTAGCTCTCTTGACTATTGAGTCTATCTGGTCGATTCTGATTCTTTTCTCCGAGTGGTTGAGGAGTGTGCCTACAGCGCCTGCATCTTTTATCGCTTCTAATGTGACGTGGCCTGTATGTGCACCGGGTGTTACGTCGTCTACATGTTGAGAGAAAACTGGTATCTCTACGCTTTGGGCTACTAGTGCTAAGTCTGTCAATTGGGGAGCTACAGCTACTAGAACTCCGGTTTCCTTGTATACTTTTTCAGCTACCTTAGCTAATTCTACGGCTTTTTTCCCTGAAGACTGACTGTATGCCTTGAAGTTTATGAGTATCAGTGGGAACTTTATTGACATTGAGGTCCCTCTTATTCAGCCTTCTTGAATCTGTCTTTCAGTTTTTCTAGGACTGAAGGTAGTGTAGTGTATTCCATTTCATCTGGTCCTAGTCTGTGTGGCATGAAGGGTCCATGTCTTCTTAAGAAGTCGGCTATCTCCATGGCTAGCCTTCTTGACCAATCGTATGCTGGATCATCGAACAGGTCTGCTGGCCCTATTAGCTCACCGTTGCATAGCTGGAATCCTAGACCTACTACTCTTGGAGGACCATCAAATCTTGTACATTTGGCATCCTTAAGTCCTACGGGCATTAGTGGGCCGACGTGGCTTCCTCTCATCCATCCGGCTACTAGGTGTGGGAAAGCAAATGCTTCTATTATCTCGCCTAGAGCTGGGAAGCCGTGCTGAGCTCTGACGATACATACTGGGTCGTCTTTTCCGACGTAGCGCCCGGCTATTAGTGATAGCCTTGTGGTGCTAGCTACAGCTGCTATTTCGTTGTCGCTCTTTCTGTGTATTGCAGAAATAACGTATCTGCTTGTGGTTCCAATAAGTGCTAGTAGGTCGTACATTTCTTCGGGGCAGCTTAGTGTTACTTCTTTTCCTTCAAGAACATCTAGGACTGTGAACTTGAAGCCATCATGCATCTTGGGGTCTATTACTAGACCAGCTGTGTTGAATGGGTCAGCGAATATCTTGAATAATGGCATGTTCCATGCGCCAGGCTCTGTTTTATCGGCAGCAAATACGACTATTGGCTCACTCTTTCTTTCCTCAAACTCCATTTCAGCTACTCCAGGACCCATTCCTTTAACGTTTCCGGAGAATGTGTCTGAAAGAAGATCTTGACCTGCAGCGTAGAGCTTAAGCTTCTTTGAAACTTTTTCAGTTACTTCCTTAAATGTGTTCCATGCAAGTCCATGTATTTCAGAGTTTCCGACTCCTTTGTCATGTGTCATTAATAGCTGTAGGTCGTCGCCGCAGTTAAAGACGTAGTAGTCTATAATTAAGCCCTTTTTCTTAGCGTCTTCGAGAATCTGTTTGGCAAGTTCTTTCTGCTTGGGGTGAACAATGTGGTGGCCGGCAAGAGAACCAATGTCTGCTTTAATTAGGCTTATGGTCACTTTCACGTTATTCCACCCCATTAGAAGGCGGATTGCTAGAATATATGTTTTATATTTAACAGATATAAAATACCCGATAAGCTACTTATTTTGTGCCATTGTGAGAAAAACCTTAAATAGAGAAACTCCATGAATGTATTCTGAAGGTATATGCCAAAGAAGAGAAAAAACAGAGGACGGAGTAAAGGAGATAAAGGCAAAGAAGGCATGGTTCAATGTGACAGTTGCGGCGCTCTTGTTCCACGTTCTAAGGCAAAGAAAGTAACGAGAGTAATTTCTTTTATAGACCCTCAACTTGAAAAAGAACTTAAGGCTAAGGGCGCAATTATACCCAAATATACCGTCACTAAGTATCTATGCATAAACTGCGCCATTTTCCAAGGAGTAGTTAAAGTAAGGGCTAGAGATGAAAGAAAGAAGAAAGGACCTCTAGGAAGGTAATTACCGTCTCATTACCTATAGTTCTTTGTGTCGATCTTTAGAATGATTTACCTTTTAGAATCTTCTACTGCGGTCACTGCTCCAATATTCAATATAAACAATCCGGCATCAACAGGTGGGAGAATCGATGTAGTATTTAGAAGTCTCATGGCAAGTATGCCTGAAGAACTCAATAAGAGAAAAAACATTGATTTTTATGTTCTCCTCAACGGCCCTCCTTCACCTCCACTTCTACTAAAATTTATTGGGAAAAAGTTTTACATGCACTTTATAAGTGAGAGAAAAGTAGGTCTCCTTTTTAAAGAGATTCTTTCTGGGAAGAAAGTTGAAGGCGTTATTGTAGAAAAGAAAAGTTTCTCTAAGATAATAGACGAATTAAGAAAAGATAAATACACAATATTTCTTTTAGATGAAAAAGGTACAGATATTCTGAAATTAAAAAATAAAATTATTCAAGCCTTCCCTCGAGCAGTATTCATTTTAGGAGACCATGATGGCTTAAGCTTAGATGCTCTTAGATTCATTGAGAAAATAGGCGCAGTTAAGGTGAGTATAGGTCCTAAAGTATATCTCACGTCACATTGTATTCTTTTCATGAATTTTATACTCAGCAAGTGGAGGCTTCTATAAGTCTTCGCAATTTCCTATATAAGGCAAAATAAAATAAATATAGGAGGCAATATCATGTAAAGTGATGCCAGAACGAATAGTATGCTCTAAATGTAACTTCGTATTGTATAAGGGCAACGACCCTGTATCTCCTGAAGAAGTAATCAAAAAGTACGGCGGAAGATGCCCTCGCTGCCTTTCGAGGCTTTCGCTTTCTCCAAGAACCCTTGAAATTACGATTTTCAAGCGTAAACTAAGGTATTTACTATAAAAGGTGCTATATCATGAAAATTAAAGCCAGCTTTTTTAAGAAAGTATCTAAAAAGGCAGCTGGGGGCTTAGTTAGATTTCTCGAAATAGTAGGTTCAGAAAAAGCAGTCATAGTTACAGTACTAGTCTTAACTTATGCAACGGGAGTAATGTTCAGAATACTGCCAGCCAGATGGGGTATATACCTCAACGAATTCGATCCTTTCTACGAATACTACTTGGCCAAAAAGATAGCAGAGAAGGGCTGGGGCGGAATACTTTGGTGGTTCTCCTGGTGGTTTGACCGCGGACAACCAGACAAACTATTCTGGTATCCCTACGGAAGAGATTTGAGAGCTAGCAGTGAAGTGGGAATATCAATGATCTCCGCGATTATATATTTAATACTTAAGTCTCTGGACCTCGAAGTATCTCTCTACGTTATCCACGCACTAGTTCCAGTGTTCTTTGCATCACTCATTCCACTAACACTTTATCTACTTGCTTCAGAAATTAACAATAAGCCAGCCGGCCTCTTTGCGGCCTCTCTTTCAGCAGTTAGCACAGCACTCCTGACAAGAACTCCTCTAGGAGGAAAACACGAGAGCGTAGCTATGCCCTTCATGATTCTATCAATGTATTTCTTCATTAAAGCAATTAAAGACAAAAAGCCTCTCTGGGGAGCTATCTCAGGAATATTCTTGGGGTTCATGGCATGGAGCTGGGGTGCGTACCTCTATGCCTGGAACATGATTGCACTCTACACACTGACAATATGGATTCTAGGAAGATCTAATAGAAGTTATGCATTATCCTATGTAAGTTTCTACGCAACTTCAGCGTTCATGTTAACAATTTTCCCGAGAATAGGCTATCGTGTAACATTTCTATCGCTTTCAGGAGTTCTTCCCTTGATCGCTTTAGTCATATCAATTACAGAAATCTTCGCTATAGGAGCCGCTGAGAAAAAAGCTGTCGGAGAACTCTTCAAACAGCGCAAAGTACAGGTACTAGCTCTGCTATGCATTATCGCCATTGTGGCCGCTGCATGGTATGCGGGAATTCTAAAAGGACTAAGCGGAAGAATTATGGCTATTATATTCCCGTCGCACAGAGGTGCTCTAGTAGAGAGCGTCCAAGAACATAGAATACCTACATGGAGCATGCTTTACAGCGACTATGGTTTCTTAACAGTAATCGCTGTCGCTGGAGCCGCTTTAGCTATCAGAAAGTGGCGCGAAGAAGACATGTTTCTAGTACTCTTCTTCATAACATCACTCTACGCAGCAGCGTCTATGGCGCGTTTAACGCTGCTACTCGCCCCGGCAATATACATATGCGCGGCACTTGGAATATGGGAGATTCTGGAGGCTGCCCTGCGTCAACCAAGAATACATAAGAAAGAAAAAGCTAATCTAACGTCACAGGCAACTATCATAGCTGCGGCAGTGCTGATTCTAGCACTAGTAGCCTCTTCCTTCACTATATTTAACACACTGTACTTAGCTGAACAACCACCCTTAATAGCCACGTCCAGCCTCGGCCATAGTCCACTAGCAGGAGACTACAATTTCGATAAAATGGACTGGATCGCGGCCTTAGAGTGGATGAAAACAAATCTCCCTAAGAACTCTGTAATAGCATGTTGGTGGGACTACGGCTACTGGATAGCAGTTAATACAAACATGTCGACTATATGCGACAATGCTACGCTCAATAGTACACAGATAGAACTCATGGCAAGAGCATTCCTCTCAAATGAAAGTGAAGCACTCAAAATATTCCGGAGACTAGGAGCAGACTATGTAGTAGTATTCCAACCTTTCGTTTCAGCAAAAGTAGGATACATTACTCTATGGTACCCAGCAGGAGGCGGCGACTTCGAAAAATCATACACAGCTATGGTTAAAATAGCCGGTCTCAATGAATCTAAATACTTTGCATGGATTAGAGTCGGCGGAACAACAATTTTAGCTCCTGCAAATACACCCGAAGCAAGAAATGCAACATTATTCCGCCTAGTATTCATAAGAACTCCTCAGAGAGTAGCATATGTCTTCAACTCAATAGTAAAAATGATGGGAATACCTGTAGAAGGAAACACTGTAGATATTCCGCCGCCAGAACACTTTAAGCTAGTGTACATGAGTCCAAGAGGCTGGGTTCTAGTGTACAAAGTAGAATACCCAAAGTCTTAAGAATAGTATTTCTCTCCAAAAGCAAGTTTTTTCATAAGTCTCCTATATTTACCATATCTGTCTTCAGGCGAAAACTTAGGTGGATGAGGTACTTTAGTTTTCTCTCCACACAGTGGACAATACTCTTCTAGTGTATATATTTTACAGCGAGGACACTTTTTAAGTAAACTTTTAGGGCTCATTTCTTCAACTCAATTCTACTGAATGATGCCTTACAACCTAGTTTCTGAGCGTAGGAAAGCACCTCGTCGACTATTTCCTTTAAACACTTCTCAGCTATCTTGTAGTTAGGCGCTGTTAGGTCCATACGGTATCTAGGAGCCCCCATAGTATACAGCCTTGTCTTAGTCTTTGGATACTTCTCTGCAACTTTAAGCGGTATCTCTAAGATTTTCTTTATGTCTTCTACGCCCTTAGGACTATACGACTGAATAACAAAGATTCCACTTATTTTAGCTTCAGGAATTTTTATTCTCTCTTTGGCGAGTGCCAGTGCTACTTTTGCCCAGTCTTCTGAAACTCCTGCCTCTAGAGCGGCTTGAATTCCTCTTTTAGCTATTTCCTCAAATCCCGCATATATCTCTCCGTAGTAGTCTTCTAGCTTCCAGCCTAATTCTCTATAAGCATCGTCAATGGTTTTTCCCATTTTTTCAGCTATTATTTCTAGTAACTTATGCGCTGATACAGCCCGCTTCCACTCCCTCATTTTTCTAGCTCTTTCCTGATCAGTAACTCTCTTCAGTGATACATCAACATGTCCTCTTCTTCTATTAACTCTAATAACTTTGAATACTTTTTTCTGTCCTTCACGCATTACATCTCTTATACTCTTAAACCACGAGTGGGATGCTTCGCCTACTGGACAGTAAGCTTCTATTCCACCATACTCATCCAGAGTCACGAATGCTCCATGCTCAAATATTCTTTTTACAGTACCTACTACTAACTCGTTTACTCGAGGCAGTTTCTCGCGTTTCTTTATCATATTGACAGCACCTAATTAATGACGTTATTCAAGTATTTTAATTATTTTGGCTTCAATCTTACACTTTCCGCCAGTGGGTCTAGCTAAAACACGGTTACACACAAGACATCTTACAACAATTGACGCATGGTCGAAAATAATCTGTTCTGTACCGCAGTCAGGGCACCTGACTTTAACAAACCTACTTTTCGGCTCAGGTATCAATATTTTACGTTTTTTCATAATCTCACCTTAGACTATTTCTATTCTCTTGAGCCTAATACCTTTCTTATGATAAGTGTACCCGCAGACTCTACATGTCAGTTTGAGAGTCTGCTTCTTTGTAACTTTGGCGAATCTCTTTTGTTCAGGTTTTCTCTTCGAACCATAACCTTTCTTCTTTGCAGCATATCTTCTCTCTCCCTGAGCTAAACTTCGTCTCTTACCATGCTTATAGAGACTTACAGTATGCTCTGTGTGTTTCCTGCATCTCGGACAATATGTTCTGATAACTCTTGGTACCTTCATTGTCTCCACATAGCTATTTTACACAACTTATTAAATATTACTCTACTACACGCATTTCAGCTTAATTAGAGACCCCTTCGACCTTAAGCTCATTTAAGAACTTCGACTAACGTTATTTTATCAGATGGAATTACTCTGAGAGCTTTCAAAGGAAGAACAACTACATCACCTTTAGAAAAAGGTCCTAGAATTAAGTTCTCTAAATAAACTTTATGTAAAGGTTCTTTAAAGACCACTAAAGCCAGTTTTGTCTCCTCTTCTTTTTCTACCGTTTCAACAACTTTTTCTCTACTAATATATTTTGAATAAATTTTCTTTAGATGCTTCAATACTTCAACTTCTTCTACAGATAACTTATCTTCATCTATCTCTACTCCCAAGAAAAATTTTCCTAATATTTTGACAAGCCTTATGTACTGCAAAAGATTTAGTAATTTAATTAAGTTACCGCTTTCCTTAATGTTTCCTATCTTATTTGTTATTTTCGAATAAAAGTCTTTATTAATTGAAGCTATATCATCACTTTTTATTTCATTTGCTATTATCTCCTCTATTTGCTGGATAAGAGATATATCATTTGATAAAGAATCTTTTTTCTCTGATATATTTTTCAATACTCATCCCCTACCACTTCGGCAGCTCCTCTTAGAATAAGATACAGCCCCACATTTATAGGTAATTTAACTACTCCGTTTCTTTTATCCAAAGTGTAATTCAATATTTTTTCAGGAGCATCCTTCAATTTAACCTTAATGTATTCGTTAGAAGATAAAGGAGAAGCCTTTTCTAGGGGATCAAATAGATCTAAGTCATCTATTATGGAGACAATCATTCCTGTTTTTCCGTGAAGCGAGAGAGGAAGCCTAATTAAACGCTTTATGTCGACTGTAACTCTTTCATCTATCTGGCACCCATAACGCTCTATACACTCATTTACTAATATATCGACTAATTTTTTCTTCCGAGCTAGTTTTTTGTACACTGATTCAGGCGTTCTCACACTGAGCTTTTCGTATGCTGTAAACATGAGTCTATTAATCCATCCATAATTTTCCCAGAGCTTAGCTTTTACAAGCGAAGGAAAACTTAAGCCTAAACCTCTAACATAGTTTACTACTTCTCTTCTAGCATCTTGGTCTAGCGAATATACTTTTTCAGATAAAACATGTATGTGGAAACCTCTGTGCCCGGAGAAACATACTAGTAGCTCGCTTCGCGAAAAACCGAAGTCTATTAAGAGAAAATCGAGAAGCTTATTTGTCTCCTCTTTAGCTACTTCTAGGCATTCATCACAGACCCAGGACACTGTTCTTAAAGCTTCACTTCCACAGACAGGACATGCGGGAGGAGGAGCACCATTACCGCTGTTTCCACAATTAGCGCAGAACCACTTGTCATGTTTTTTCTTACATTCTGTAGGAATGTGGTCCACGTCTATGTCGAAAACTAGTTCAGCACCTTTCCACCCTTTCTCCTCCATTGTTGGAGCATCTGGTCTTTCATAGAAAGCTGTCGAGTAATATACATGAGCTGGAACATGCTTCCTGAGATATAGTGAAAGCTCATTTACGGACTTAAAGGCAGTGTGTCTGACCATGCCTTCTTTATTGAAAAACATGAAGCCGAATTCTCTTTGCTCTATTTTTTCTACACTGAAGGGCGATAAGTTCTTGTAGTATCTCCTAAATATTTTCATCACAAAATTTAACGATTTATTTTTCTCTTTTTCCATACTTCATCAACCTCAATGCCAGCCTATAGTATTGTAGTGGGTGCTTCACTCTCTTACACAATTTATTAGGATAACAGAAACCTAAAGCTTTCATATTCTCACACTTAAACGTAGTATACCGAATACCAGATCCCCTCAATCCAGCTATATGTTCAACTTGATAACGTGTCTTGCGCTCATCAAAATCAGGAGCACTGCTGAACAACTCTACTACTTCATCAACAGTTTTCCCTATATTTAGCAAGAAAGCTGTTATAGCAAATCTGGCTGCATGCGGTACATTCACTCCTCTTTTAATATCATTCATAATTTTAACCATACATGGTGGAATAACTGTAATATTCTCGTCAGATATTTTAACTGCAGCATGTTCGTCTATTTCTACAGGCTTTAAATATTTTTCGCATAAATTAATTAAATATTGGACCTCCTCGGGAAAAATTTCTCTAATAAGTTCTTTATTCGATAAGGGTTGGTCAACCATATTTAATATTTTAATTCTTACTGCCTCCTGTAAAATTCTGTTTAATTGGTTTCTAGTAATTAAAACATAACCATTCTTTATTACCTGATTTATAAGACTCCAAGGTCCACTCAATTTTGCCGCGTACTTCAAGTAGTCTACGAAGTGTAGCGAATAAAATTTTGCTCCATAGACTTCCTCTTCTCTTATACCGATGTTGAACTCTTCTTTAGCAAAACTAAGTATAAAATCTTCTGGTTCTTTACTAAGTAAAGCGTAGTACTTTTTAGCTTCGTGTACAGCAAACTTACTATTGAGTAATGTATTTGAAACAGTTCTTAGGAATAAAACCGATAAATAAAAAACTAGTAGATTTCTTAGAGGATCATGTATTTCTATAAGATAGTTTCTATGGTTTTTTCTCATAAAAACTGATTCTATCTCTCTAATAGTTTCCTCTACTAGACTTTTGTCTCTTCTAATTACATCTAAATCTACCTTAATGTTCTTCAAGTAGTCTATAGCCTTTTTTGTAAAAGGATACTTTAGCCATAATTCTTCCATTTCCGTAGACTAGTAGACTTAGTCTCTATAATTTTAAATTAATGAGAGATAAGAGAAAATATTATTTACGTAATACGTAGGTTATCTAGTCGTATTCTCGCCAAGTGTAGCCGCACTTAGTGCATCTAAAGAACCTTGTAGGCGCTTCGTCAGCTCTTCTAGTTTGCACCATCCACCAGTAAGCCTCATTGTGTCCGCACTTCGGGCATTCAGCCTTAGTTTTCGGTAAAATTTTTAGCTCAACAGGAGTTTCGACAATTATTGTCTTGTCTTTAACAGTATGTTCTATTCTTTTCTCTTCTCTAAGCGAAACTCCTTTAGGTAGTTCCTTATAGCCGCATTTTCTACACACTAAAAACGTTTGATTTCCTTCTCTCTTAGGAATCATTAATGAACCACACTTAGGACAGAAATTCATTATCTCACCCCCTTAGCTACTTAATCATTCTAACCGAAGACCTAGCTCCACATGCCTGACACTGTAAATAAAGCATTCTCTTCTCTCTTATTAAAATAGTATCTGGCTCACCGCACACTGGGCATAGAACATAATTTTTAACATACCTTTCTATTATCGCGTCTATAGTTCTTTTTCTGTGTTCACCGTGTATTATAGCCATACGTCCTTCAAGATATCCTGGCGCACCCAGTTCTCTTAACAGATATTTCAATAAGTGCTTAGGATCTCTATTTAGGATATTACATATTTCCATGAAATTCTGTATGACTATTTTTCTGCCTATAACGAGAACTTCAGCCTTCGGTATTTCAAATCTCTCGCGATAAGTTCTTTTTTCAGGTAGCTGCTTAAATGCCCGATCTAGCAGTGCATTATAATTATATATAATGCTACCTTTGCTCATCATGACCGCTTGTGTAGTTAAGCTACTCTGCTTCATAAACTTTCCGCTATTGATAAAATACTCAGCCGACTGTTTAGTCTTCACTAATCGGATACGGGGGCTTTCATCATTGTGTTTATTCTGTGCGACTACTTTGACTCCACTTAATAATATTTACGAGACATTCTCTCAGCTCTTTTACTCCTATACCTTTCAATGCCGATATTAAAAAACATTTAGTGTAGCCTTTTTCTTTCAAATATTTAAGAGAATTAATTACCGATTTAATATCAGCTGCATCTATTTTATTCAAAACTATAACTATTTCTTTTCCTTCAAAGTATTTAGATATATCCTCTAAGACTTTAAACTGATAGCTAAGAGGGAAGCCGCATGATTCACTTGGATCGACCATGTATACTATTACTCCCTTCAAGTGTTTAAGTGCTAATATAGCTTGGCGCTCCATTTTATTTCTTTCTGAAAGAGGTCTATCAAGAAGGCCGGGAGTATCTATTACTTGTATCAGTAAATCCTCTGGGTTTAGCCTAATGTGTCCTATGGACAGTTTCTTAGTAGTGAAAGGGTAGCTAGCTACCTCCGATTTAGCAGTTGAAATAGAGTTGACTAGAGTAGACTTTCCAACGTTAGGTGCTCCAGCTATGACTATTGTAGGCAAAGATGGGTCAATTGAAGGAAACTTTTTGAGTATCCTTTGATATTCTCTAATTCTAGCAAGCTCTTCATCCATGCTTTTAACAACAGAGTATACTCTCCCTGTGTACTCTCTTCTGAGTTTTCGAGCCTCCTTTACGTCTGCTATGTATCTTGCTCTATCGAGATACTCTCTTCTTAATTTATATAAAATCTTTATGCACGCCATAACTTTACCCATGCGTTTTCTAAAGTCATCCATGTCTACTACTGTGTAAGCTAACTCTCTGTAGAAATCGTCAAGTTCATCTATTCTCGGTATCGAGTATAGCCCCTCCTTAATTCTCCTCACTATATTTTCATGAAGTACTTTAATGTAGTTTTGAGTAAGAGTTTTACTTCTTTTAACTGATGCCCAGCGGATAGGACTTTTAACTTCTAGACGCTTCGCTCTGTTAAGAGCTATTCTAAAGACCTCCTCCCCATTTTTAGGGACTAATTTTATTTTCGAGAAAGGATTAGTAAACACCATTACTATACTGTATATTTCACGTTAGAGGAACAAATATTTCTTCGGCTCCTTTGCCTGAAATTACTAAGAGATCTATGCCGTCTCCGCTAACAGCATCTCTTGAAATAGCTGTCTTAATAGCCTTGATAGCAATACTTTTAGCTTTTTCCGCAGTAATATTTTCGCTATACTCTGTTTCTAAGATACCAATAGCTATTTTGGCTCCAGTTCCTAATGCAGCGTACTTATCTTCTATCAGCGATCCTAAAGGATCTAAGACAAAAATATGTGGACCTGTGTCGTCTATTCCTCCAACAACTGTTTCAGCAAAGTAAGGCATTAGTCTTCTATTGAATAATATTACGGATAGAAGCTTAGCTACTCCTCTGATGCTAAGTATTTTCTTTGTTTCTAGCTCATATAGATTCACTTCCGCTGCGAGAGTTTTAGCAATCATCTGCATGTCAGCAATAAGTCCTGCACAAGCTATTCCGACTCGATCGTTTATTTTATAGACTTTCTTTCCAGCTTTACTCATAAGACTAAAACCATAAGTAACTCTTTTTTCGGCTGCAAGAACGATACCTTTATCGAAAACTAGTCCTACAACTGTTGCGCCGGGAGCATAATGATATTCATCATAAGACATCTCTCTCACACATTGAAGAAAATACACTTGTTTAAAAAGTTACTGTAAGTATATAATAAGCTAGATTTAATAGAGTCTTCTGTAAGAATAACATGTAATGGAATCATTTGAAAAATATCTTAGTTTAATGCGTGACGCTTATAAAAAGCAGGGTTATCACTTTGTGGGTGTTCAAGCAGTAGTTAAGCCCTGCCACTGGATGAAAAGATCTCTACTAACTAGAGGCGAAAAATTCTGCTACAAGCAGAAGTTCTATGGCATACCGTCTCATAGATGCCTGCAGCTTTCACCAATTATTCAGTGTAGTCAAAGATGCCTTTACTGTTGGAGAGCTCAGCCCCAAGACCTTGGGATAGACTACAACGAGCTCGACGTAAAGGTATACGACGATCCCTATACAATAGTAGAGAATAGTGTAAAAGAATGGCAGAAAATACTTAGCGGGTACCTTGGAAACCCAAAGGTTGACCCTGTAATGCTCCAAGAAGCTATGAGACCAACGCACGCAGCTATAAGCCTAGTAGGAGAACCAACCATGTATCCTAAAATAGGCGAATTAGTAGAAGCTTTCTTCGAGTACGGATTTAGAACAACGTTTATTGTAACTAACGGAAACTTTCCTGAAGTTATAAGTAATCTAGAAAAAGAGCCTTCACAGCTGTATGTGAGTCTCTCGGCGCCCGACGAAGAGACTTTCAGAAAAGTATGTAGACCTATGTTAAAAGATGCTTGGAAAAGAGTTCTCAAGACACTAGAACTACTAAAATCTCTTTCATGTCCATCGGTTGTCAGAATAACACTTGTTAGAGGATTAAACATGAAAGGAATAGATAAGTATGCCAAAATACTGTCTCGCGCAGAGCCAACCTATATAGAGCCTAAGGCAGCGATGAGCCTTGGCTACTTTAGGTACAGGCTAGGTGTAGAGCCTATGCCAAGACACGAAGAAATTAGAGCTTTTGCTGAGAAGCTAGCAGAGTACACTGGATACAATATTATCGACGAGGCTATGGATTCTCGCATAGTTCTACTTTCTAGATTAAATAAGCCTTTAAAACTCATGTAGGTGATATCTCATGAAAATAAAGCTATGGATACTTGACGTGAACTACGAAATAGTAGCCGATGAACCTGAAATAAAGCTATGGGGCATAACTAGCGAAGGTAAACGAGCACTAGTTAAAATTAGAGGCTTTAGACCCTACTTCTACGCAGTTCCAAAAGAAGGAGTACCCATAGAGGACGCAATAAGATCTATTAAAGTACTTGCTACTCAATATAAGATTTTATCTGTAGAAAAAGTGAAGAGAAAATACTATGGCAGGCCCTTGGATGTGATAAAAATTACTTGCAAGCTTCCTCCTTCGGTTCCGAAACTTAGAGAAGCTGTCGCGAAATTAAAGGCTATAGAAGATGTACTGGAAGCAGATATAAGATTCTATATGCGCTACTTGATAGATAAAGATGTATATCCATGTGCATGGCATGAAATAGAAGTAGAAAAAGACTATGATAAAAATGCTCATGTCGATGAAGTATATAGAGCAGTCTCGGACCCAGTATATTTACCTGAAGAGACACGTATACCCGACTTGCGTGTTCTGGCTTTTGACATAGAGTGCTACAACCCTAGAGGTACTCCTAAGCCCGAAAGAGACCCCGTGATAATAATCTCCGTCAAAACAAGTGATGATGGAGAAAAAATTTTTACCGCAAATGACCATGATGATAGACTTCTTCTTAAAGAATTTATTGAATATGTAAGAAAATATGACCCCGATGTAATAGTAGGCTACAACAATAATGGATTTGATTGGCCCTACCTTTTAGACCGCTGCAAAAAACTTCACATAAAGTTAGCCGTTACAAGAGCTGATGGCCAACCTGCACAAAGTGTTTATGGACACTTCTCTGTAGTTGGTAGAGCTAATGTAGACCTCTACGACTTCGCAAAAGACATGCCTGAAGTGAAAGTAAAAACCCTAGAAAACGTAGCTGACTACCTTGGAGTAATGAGGAAGAGCGAACGAGTCCTTATTGAAGGAAGCGAGCTGTACAAATACTGGGACGATCCCTCTAAAAGAAAAACGCTAATCGAGTATGCCCGCGACGACGTAGAGAGCATATATGGTTTAAGCGAAAAAATACTTCCTTTTGCAGTACAGTTATCAAACATCGTAGGACTTCCACTAGATCAAGTAGGAGCGGCCTCAGTAGGTTTTCGAGTAGAATGGTACCTAATGAGACAAGCATATAAACTAGGAGAACTCATACCAAATAGAGTCGAGAGACCATACTCCTCGTACAAAGGAGCAATAGTACTCAAACCAAAGCCAGGATTACATAAAAACATAGTTGTATTAGACTTCTCTGCAATGTACCCAAGCATAATGATTTCTAAGAACATCTCGCCTGATACTTATGTCCCGCCCTACGAAGAAGTTTCTCCTGACGAAGTTTACGTAGCTCCTGAAGTTGGGCACAGATTTAGAAAACATCCACCAGGCTTCTATAAAGTAGTTTTAGAGCGCCTACTCAAAGTAAGGAAAGAGATACGAGAAGCAATGAAAAAACTAGATCCATCTAGCTACGAGTACCGTGTTTTATATGAGAGACAGAGAGCAATTAAAGTCATAGCTAACGCTACTTACGGATATTGTGGCTGGGTTGGAGCAAGATGGTATAAACGGGAAGTCGCTGAAGCAACTACTGCCTGGGGAAGAGAACTCATAAAGAAAACAATAGAGCTTGCGAAAAGCCTAGGGCTTGACGTAATATACGGCGACACAGACAGCATTTTCGTACAGTATGATAAAGATAAAGTTGAAAAACTGTGCAGATTAATTCAAGAAAAGTTTGGACTTGAAGTAAAACCAGATAAAATTTATATAAAAGTATTCTTTACAGAAGCAAAGAAGAGATACTGTGGTTTACTACCTGACGGTAGAATAGATGTAGTCGGTCTAGAAGCTATTAGAGGAGACTGGTCTGAATTAGCAAAGGAGGTTCAAGAAAAAGTAATAGAAATAATACTCAAAGAAGGAGACCCCTATAAGGCTGTAAAGTATGTTTCAAATGTAATTTCAGATTTAAGAAACGGTAAAATACCATTATCGAAACTAATTATCTGGAAGAGCGTCACTAAAGATTTAGATAAGTACGAAGTCAGAGCTGCTCATGTAGCAGCAGCTAAAAGACTTCTAGAGGCAGGCTATAGGCTTGAAATAGGAGACAAAATAGGATACGTAATAGTCAAGAAACCCGGAGACAAACTGGCAGATAAAGCAATGCCCTACATACTTGTAAAAGATATCAGCGAAATAGATACAGAATACTATGTTAGAAAACAGGTAATTCCTGCAGCTTTAAGAATACTAGAATATTTCGGTATTAAAGAAGCACAGCTTGAAGGAGCAACCTATCAAAAAAGCCTATTAGACTTTTTCGCCTAATTCACTAAATGTACTTATTACTAAGTCTACGGGTTTACGAACGACATTACCTACTCTAGCTCCAATAATTATTTTAATACCCTTCTCTTGAGCAATATCTACTACTCTCTGAGTTACAATACCATCAAAGACCACTGCATATACGTTGTCTACGCTCTGAAGAGTTGTAACCAGGTCTCTCACAGCTACTCTCTGTATTTCTTGCCAGTTTTTATCAAACAGTATTCCCTCAAGAGTACCAAGAAGTTCTTCGACAAGACTTTTTACTTTATCTGGAATAACTACCTCTGGTCTAGGAGACGGAGGAGCTTCTTTGACAATTCTTTCAGGACCTTTCCCTTCTTTACTTCTTCTAGTTTTTTCAATAGTTTCCATGTACTCCTCTACGGTCATTTTATTTTTTAGACACTTAGCTATCTCTTTAGCTGTTAACTCTTCTACCTCTTTTCCAGGAGGAGCTCTGGCAATGTAGTCTACGTCAACCTGACTTAGGAGAGCTTTGAGTATCAGGTCGCCTCCTCTATCTCCGTCAACAAACGCTATTACTGTCTTCTTTTTACTTAGATCTACTATAGTTTTAGGTATTGTGGCTCCCTCGAGCGCAATAACGTTGCGGTAACCGTGTCTAACTAAGTTGACTACATCAGCTCTTCCTTCTACAACTATAATCGTATCAGATTTATCGACATCAGGTCCTGCTGGAAGATTCTCTGGACCATACTTTATTACCTCAGAACTTCTGACCGCTTTAATTACTTCCTCGGCTATTTCTCTGCTCTCAGGTATACTCTCTTCCCACTTCCTTAGAATCTCTATGGCTCTTTCAATAATCTTCTTTCTCTTCTCTTCTCTGAGATCAACTATTCTCGAAAGCTTTATTCGAGCATTATAGGGTCCTATTTTATCAACACTCTCTATCATCGCCGCAATAATAGCTGTTTCAACGCGGTCCAAATTCGATGGAATTGTTATTTTGCCGCGAGTTTTTCCGTCGACAGTCTCAAGTGATACTTCAATACGCCCTAGTCTGCCTAATCTCTGCAGTTCGCGTAGATTAAAGCCATTCCCTAAGAGTCCCTCTGTCTGGCCGAAAATGGCACCTATGACGTCGGGTTTTTCTACAACGCCATCTATCTCAAACTCAGCTTCTATAACGTATTTAGCAGTAACAGCCAGTCCACCCATCAGCATCACCTGTTACTGAGATATTTCAAGCCTAGCTCCTCTTAAATATTTTATCTACGATGCATAGCTTCATATAACCCTCCATTACGCGCGAAAATAAAGGTAAGCCGGCGGGGGATGTATTCCCACCGTTACACCCGTCTTCATCACTAGGCGGTACAACGCCTTTAGCTCAACGGGCTCTCTTGCGGTGGGAAATAATCCCCCGCTACATTCATAAACATAGCGAAAGGAATATTTAAACTATTCATATTAAATAAACATAGCGAACCCTCTTCCTGCTCGGGCGCAAAACGCTCCTTCATCGCGACCTAAGAGTCAGGTGGATTACCCTTATGGGGCTAGTGAAATGTCTCCCTATCGGATAAAAATTTTATTTTAGTTTATTTAAAGACTTTTTCTCAACCATTTCTGCTCTTTAATTAAGTACATGTATGTCTTAGGATAATTAAGCAATCTTTCAATATTGCCCGTCCAAAGAAACACTACCGCTAACCTTCATTATATTATACGCTGCTGCCAGACCAATGTTAAACTGTCCCATTTCTCACACTACCAGTCCCCTATAAGGACGCTGAATCCGCCGACCACACAGTGGACAATAAGAAGAACCACACAGGATGCTCGAAGCCCTATTGTCTCCGAACTAAACCCCCTCAAGAGGGATGTTAGCCTCGGAGACAATAGAGCCCTTCTCCACTTCTCCTTATGTGTAACCAATATACTTTTGAAGAGTATTTTGCCTCTATGTAATGACTTTTCTCATTAAATTAAAACCATTCGCTAGACACCATTTTAGACAAGCATTAGATGTCTATTTAATCAAGTAATAACTTATTAACTGAGAAACAGATACTTTAGAAAAACATGTCTATAGATAGAAAGAAGACAAACATAGAAAAATATTTTTGCCCTAACAAAACTATCAATTATGGCGGAGGGAGGTCGCCGCCCGAGTGGCCGTAGGCTACAATGACCGGCGGTATACCCGCCTCCGCTACACATCAAGTTATAGGCTCGCGACCTCTACAACAATATCCGCCGCAGACCTTCTTCATAAAAGCACTGTTCATATCTAGCGAATCGCCGCAGTGGTTACATGGTATTACATTCATCTCTGTGAACTAAATATTCACTTAGAAATCTGTCCGTAAAAACATTACATAGCATCCTTCGCCATCCTGATAGTAATTTGGCCTGAAAAAGCTATATCGAAAACCGAGACTCCTATATAGCCTTATAGCAGGAACATTGCTTGCTCTAACTTCAAGTCTAAATACCTTAATTTCTTTCTCCCTCTTTATTCTCTCAATAGCCTCTTTTAATAATAATCTGCCTAAGCCACGTCCTCTGTACTTTGGGTCAATAGCCAAAGACAGTATGTGACCCAGATTTCCCCACCTAATAAGAACTATTATGTACCCTACTACTCTTCCATTAACTTCAATAACAAAAGATGTGTCACCAGCTAGAAATAAGTAATATGACAAAAGGCTCTTAGGATAAGCATCTCTTGGAAAACACTTTAACTCAATTTCATATATTCTGTCTAGATCTTTTTTATCAACTTTACGAATACAGTAATTCACGAAGTACATGTGCGGCAATACCTTTAAATATATTCACTTCATTCAACACGGTAGAAAGTAAAAAGGTGATAGTATGGCCTACGAGAATATTTTTGCTCAAGTAACATTAATTCTAAAAAGAGTAAGCGAAGATCCTGGAGTTCCAAGAAACATTAGAAGAGCCGCAAACGAAGCTGCAAAAACAATTCAAAGAAAAGACCTAACTCCTGGACTAAAGGCGGCAAACGCAATAAGTATTTTAGAAGAAGCTGCACAGGACCCCAACATACCACTATTTGCTAGAACAGCCCTGTGGCAAGCAATTTCTTTACTAGAACAAGTCAAAGACTAAGCCAAAATAAACTTGGTAAATAGGTTATTTTAAATACTATTTTTATCTAAATCTAATCCTAGGTTAAAATAAACTAATAAAGAAAATTTATATACGAGACCATAAATGTGTTTTCTTGCGGGGGTGCCCGAGCCAGGTCAAAGGGGCAGGGCTTAGGACCCTGTGGCGTAGGCCTGCGTGGGTTCAAATCCCACCCCCCGCACCACTCCTTTTAACTTATAGAACACTATACACCTTCTTGTCCAATTTACACAGCTACATATCATGGAACAATCATTCAATAGCATATACATAAAATAAAATATTAGACTGCAAGAAAGATAAATTAAATGGAGCCCTTCTCTATTCACTTCATTAAAGCTCGATATTTCTCAAAGAACTTTTAAACTAAAATCTCTCTCCATGCCAGTTTCCTAGATGCTTATAAAACTTAGATACCTTAGTCTCGAAGAACATGTTTTAAAGCTTCTTAAAGTAAAGCTAAGCCTAAGATTATGTTTTTCTAAATCTGCTACAAGCTTTATAGGCACAAAATATTTTAGTCTAAATTAAATGCCCTCAAGAAAAATAGCGCCCCGGCCGGGATTTGAACCCGGGTTCTGGCGGGATCTACGAGGCCACAGCCTCTTGACAGCCGCCCATACTAGACCGGGCTATACGACCGGGGCGAGAATATTCTAAGAGCCTCCCTTAATTAAATTTTTCTCTGTGAGCCATGTTCACTGCTGTAGCGTTTACTATAGATCTATTGTCCTAATATTCTCAGAGAAAGCTGTTTCGTAGGTTTAAAGATTTAAAACATCAAAGTGGGCCCGCCGGGACTCGAACCCGGGACCTCCCGCGCGTCAGGCGGGCGTCATAGCCGCTAGACCACGGGCCCATTTAGTAGTTTACAGGGCAGAAAATATTTTTTTCTACACTGAGACCCTCTCCCAGACCTATGCAGACACTAAGCTCGCTACAAAAGAGTGTGAACAAGTGTCACTTCGCCTTATATATCCCTTGTCTACTGCTACTCCAGGTGCTATCAGCTAGCGATTTTTCGATAAAAATTTATCTACGCTAAGTACTATTTATGTGGGCCCGTAGCTCAGCCAGGACTAGAGCGTCGGCCTTCGGTTCTGTGTAGAAGACAGCCGATGGTCCCGGGTTCAAAACCCGAGGCTAAGATCCCGGGTGAAAGTCCCGGCGGGCCCGCTTCAAATAGTAAAGTTTTTAAGTACATTTTGGTAAGGGGTTCTGCTTATGCCGAGAGAGATTTTCGATAAGGAGAAGTTTTTAGAGCTAGCCAAATATGCGAGAGAGTGCAGAGTAAAGAAGCTTGGCGACGTAGTCAAACTAAAGCTACGTTTAAAGAGATACTTGTACACTTACAAAACTACTTCTGAGGAGGCAGAAGAGCTCCTTAAGCAAATTCAGTGCCCTATTAGAGAAGTTTAGCTCTTCGCAATATAGATGTAGTTACGATGTAATTACCCTAGCGCTATTGTTTCACCATTTCTCGGGATTTTTGCATCAAAGGAATATCTGTCGAGTATTTGAGGAAGCGACTCTTTTACTGCTCTATAGTCTCCGTGGACAAATATACATGTTTCCTTAGGTTTAATTCTATCTAATAGCTCAAATAACTGTTTTCTTCCTGCATGTGAAGAGAAATCGAGCCACTCGATTCTAGCTTTTACTTTACTGTTTACTTCAGGTAGTAGCCCTGTTTCAAGTAGAGCTCTTCCAGGAGTGTAGGGTGCTTGAAAACTCACAAAGACTATCGCACTTCTAGGATCTTTTGCTATTTTCTTTGCGTAGTAGAGCGAAGGACCTCCTTTAAGCATTCCAGCGGGAGAAACTATTATTGAGGGTACTTCTAAGGCTTTCTTTCTGTCACTCCAATCTCTCACTATAAATACTTTCTCTAGTGCTCTTTCTAGCAGATAAGGGTCTCTTAAATAACCTGAATACTTGAGCAGTATTTCTATTACTGCTCTCGCCATACCGTCAATAAATATTGGATAGTCTATTCCGTGCTTTTCTAAGACTAAAAGCACTTCCTGAGACCTTCCTACGGAAAACGAAGGTATTAGTACTTTTCCTCCATTCTCCAACACTTCTTCAAGTATTTCTATGAGCATTTTTTCGCAGTAATCTCTTTCCGGGTGTTCATAAGATATGTACGTCGACTCTGTGATCAGTACATCTATGTCGCCTACGCCGCTTAAATCTGCTCCTTTAAGGAGAGCCGTAGTTGAAGGATTTATGTCTCCTGTATAAAGGATTTTTGTCCCAGATATGTTTAATATGAAGAAACTGCTTCCGGGTATGTGTCCAGCATCTTTAATTTCTATTACATGGTCCTTGTCTAAGCTGACTATATCTCCGTAATCTAAAGGATTAAAGCATCTAAGCATTGCTTGAAGTTCTTGGTGCTCGTAGGGAACATAGTAGCCGGAAATTTTCAGAAAGTCCCTTATGAGCAGTTCACTTAGCTCTAGAGTTAGGCTTGTCGTGTATAGAGGTATTTTAGCATTTATGTATAGTAGAGGAAGAGCTCCAGAATGGTCTAAGTGGGCGTGCGAGAGAAATACTGCGTTTAAGTCCTTTGGACGTACATGAAGAGGAAAGAGAGGCTTATCCTCTTCGAATATTACGCCGTAGTCTAAGAGTATTTTCTTTTCACCGCTATCGATTAGTATAGCGCTTCTCCCTACTTCTCTACCTCCTCCTAATATTGTTACAGATATTTTGCTCATCTCAGCTCCCTTCCCTGTCCCTTGTTAAAGGCTACTTGCTTAAAACTCTTTTTTTACTTCAGTTAAGTTCAAGGATAATGCCACTCTTCAATTAACTCACACTGCTTCTCAAAATACTCTAGTCCTTCCCTCTCTTTCGGCTTTGTCAAGTGCCTATAGGCAGCTGGTGCTTGCTTAAATGGAATAAGTTGTTCTCTTAGAATCTCTTTGAATGAAGGCTGCTTAACGATGTATTTGCAACGTGGGCACTTGTATCCTACAGCCCTTCCTTTAGATTTCATTTTCTCTCTGCAGAATGGACATAATGGAGGCACTCTGGTAAGTACTTCAGCCAACTCTATTCTTTGTATTTTTTCTACATTGAGCGTTAGTTTACCTTTTCTCACTTTCACTCCTCCAGAAAGTTCAACGTAATCATGTTTTCTGAGCTTTAACACCAATACATTTAATCGAGTCTTTCTGTAAAAAATACAGTCAATAGACCCAGTACCATCACTTACTTCGATAACAACATGCCCACCTTTAATTACTACTGGCTCGCTTACTACTACGCCACTTATAGTTACAGAGTCGTAAGGCCTAACTTGAGAAATAGTCTTTCGCATGAAGAGGTGTATTTCTGTACACTGATTTGTTTTAAAAATCAGCCAGCGGTCAATTTTCTCTTCCACTTTAATTTCTTTCATAGCCTCTACTAGGAGCTGGGGAAAGTCACCTCTTATACCAAAGAGTACAGGATCAGGGCCGTGAGACAGTACTAGAGGTCTTTTTTTCCTATAGTCTATGTTAGCGTAAATATATGGCCTAAAAGCTCTATCTACTTTAAGTAAACTCTCATACTCCATTTTTCTAACCTTACCCCACATTGACCTCTCTCTGTAGGCTAGTAGCTCAAATGTATAGTCACTGAAATCTGCTTCATAAAAGCCTACAGCTGCCAATGCTCCTACAAGTCCTCTGCCTCGTCCAATATATCTGCATTGGATATTATTTTTAGCGATAACTCGCTTAACGTAGTCTAGAGAAAGCACTTCATGCAGCGCTCTCATAGAAATAATTTTCACAATGCTGGGGATAATCTCCTTAATGGCAACAAGTGCAGGTTCCGCCTTACCTAGTCCACTATAATTATCCATAATAGTGTTCCACACTAAGTCTACTACATCTTCTGGATCTTCACATAATATTTTAATTGATACAGCAGCATTTCCTCTAGTTTTAAATGGAATATTAGGGTTTAATCTAATTAAATGAGGATAATCAACAAATGTCACTTTTTTAGACAATTTCTCAACTATGAGCGAACATATGTACGTTGTACAGCCTCCCTTGTAGTGGTCAGTGTCGTCAAATCCTATGTGTAGTAACACGCTACTCAAAATATTCTTAAGCTATACTGTATTAGTTTTTCGATGTTGTACTTTGTAGGGCTAGGACTTTATAGTTGCGAAGATCTATCAATAAGAGCCCTTAGAGTACTTAAAAAGTGTTCCAAAATATACGTTGACTTATATACGAGTATAGTACCTCAATTTACTTTATCTGAATTCGCCAATATTTTAGAAAAATCCTTAGGTAGCGAAATAGTCGGTGTTACAAGGAGAGAACTTGAAAACGATATCTTTGTTGAAAAAATACTCGAAGAGTCTTCTGAGAAAGATGTAGCAATAGTCGTTCCAGGAGACCCCTTTATAGCTACAACGCATCTATGGATTAGACTTGAAGCAGAAAAACGGAAAATTCCGACCGCTGTTATTCACTCTACATCTATTTTAACTGCAGCTATAAGTGAGACAGGGCTACATCCGTATAAATTCGGTAAGTGTGCTACAATAGTATATCCAGATCTGGAGAAAAACTTCATACCCTACTCTGTTTACGAAACCCTAGTGGATAATATTGGGCGAGGTTTACACACATTAATGCTTCTCGATTTAAGACTTGAAGAAAAAATAGCTATGACTATAGCCGACGCTATAAATGTTTTAGAGTTACTCGAAGAAAAAATAGGTAAAGGAATAATATCATCAGAAACATTAGGTGTAGCACTCTCACGTATAGGTTCTCCTGATTCAAAAATAGTGGCAGGACCTTTATACAGCTTAAGGAAAATAAATTTAGGTCCTCCTCCTCACTCTCTTATTATACCTGGAGAACTGCATTTTACAGAAGAAGAAGCTTTAATAGTATTGGCTAAAGCTTCAATAGAGGCTGTGAGAACATGGAAAAAGAAAGTCAGAGACTTGAGAAATATATTAAATCATTAGAAAAGGTATTGAAAGATATTAAATACGATTCATCTGTAAGCGAAATAGTTCATTTAGCTAAGTGCTATACTGAAGACTCTAAGTATTATTATAGGCTAGGAGACTACTTCACCGCACTCTCCTGTATAGCTTATGCCGAAGGTCTTTTAGACGCTATTAGATTCTTGAAAAAAGCTGAATTCACTTGGCCTAAAGAAAAACCTTCAAAAGGAAATAAAGTCCTAGTAGGAGGCGTTTTCGAAATACTACATCCTGGACACATATTCTTACTGAAGAATGCTAGCAAATATGGAAAGGTCATCGTCATAGTCGCCCGGGATAAAACAGTGCTTAAATTTAAAAAACGAAAGCCCGTAATTTCTGAAAACCAGAGATTAGAAGTAGTTAGCAACATTAAGTATGTATATAAGGCTAGACTAGGCGAAGAAGAATTTAATTTAAAGAAAATACTTTTAGAAGAAAAGCCAGACTACGTCATACTAGGCCCCGATCAAGAATTCTTAGAAGATAAACTCTTAGAAGAAATAAAAAGACTTAACCTTAACACAAAAGTAATAAGAATAAAAGATTTCTATAAGAAATACTCTCTCTGTAGCACAAGTAAAATAATAGAAAAAATTAAAAAAGAGCTTTAGTGCCTATAGCTTTCGAAGCTTTAGTAGCTTCTTCGTGCGCTTTCTGTAGAGGCACAGGCAGCCTGTACCTGTTAGTAAGACACATTGAGGTTAGTTTGTAGGCTGTATCCAAGGATATTTTATGCCCTACACTGACAAAAATTCTTTTAGATTTAACATAAGCTCCTATGATCTTCCCCTTGTAGACTACTACAGGATACTCTTTATCGCTATTCTCCACTATTTCTCCACATAGAAGTTTTTTAGCTACGCCAATAGTAGGCTTATCTATTAGCACTCCTAGATGACATGCTATCCCGCAGAAATAAGGATGTATTCTACCCTGACCGTTTACAAAAACTACATCGGGCTCTAAGCTTAAAGAAAGATAGGCTTTATGCATAGGAAGAAGTTCTCTAAATGCAAGTAGCGTAGGCACATAAGGTACCTTTATCTCGAGTACAGCACACTTTACTTCAAGGACTTCTAGCGAAGGAAAACTTAGAACACATGCTGCCGCAACTCCCCATTCAACTCCGTTGATTTTCTTATAGGCAACGTCGAGCCCACATATCTTCTTTATGTTTAATATTTCTATGAAGTCTTCCTCTACTACTCTCTCTGCAAAAAGCCTCTGTACAGCTCGCGCCTTAGGGACACTAAATGGAAGTTTTCCCGAGTTTTTCGAGGAGCTTTTTCGCATAGTCCTCTATTCTTTTTCTTTCGAGCGCTCTTAAATAATCGGCTATTGTTTCCTCGAGTATTCTACGCCCAATATCGCATTTTCTTCTAAGACCAGGTACAAGCGCGTCAGGAAAATGTATTTGACTTAATGCCGCGACTATATCGTTCATTACTTTAAGTAGTTTTTCAGCCCTCTCCAGGTCATCCTTTATCAGTGACGAAAGAACAGCTCTTCTAAGCTCTCCTACAACGTCTCCTAATCCACATAAGTAGGACTGAATAGGTACTTTAAGCTCTCTATATCCTTTGATGTCTTCTTCTCCTTGAAGAATTTTGTAAAATACAACAGCTTCAACATATTCTGCTAAGCAGTCAGAGACATAGCCTGCTTGAAAGAACTCGGGAAAGTTCTCACATAACCTATTAAGTTCGTCGACTAAGTTCTTTAATTTTTCTATATTTTCTTTAGCTTCGCTAAAATTACCTATTTGCAGTGCATGTATAGCATTACTAGCATTTCTTGTAATTTCTCTAGAGATTTTTATCAAGTTCTCTCTTATTTGGTCCTTAAAAGAAAGCTCTTTAATGCATTCCTCTACAAGCACTCTAAAAACCGACATATGCGTGAAACTACACGTCTCTTAAAAATTTTACCGCACAGTATCAAGGAAAAGCACTTAACCCTCTTTCATAACATTTACTCGTGTTGTCAGAGGAAGAAAAGCTTTACAGACGTGCAGGCGAAATAGCACACAAGGCGCTTGAATACGGAATTAAGTTGACTAAACCTGGTACTAAAATTCTTGAACTATGTGAAAAAATAGAGAAAAAGATAATAGAATTAGGAGGAAAACCTGCTTTTCCTGTAAATGTGTCAGTGAATAGTGTTGCTGCTCATTATACTTCACCACCTAATGATAAGTCTGTAATACCAGATGACTCTCTCGTGAAAATAGACGTCGGAGTACATATAGATGGATGCATAGCAGACACTGCAATTACAGTAGCTCTAGGGAAAGCAGATGAAAACTTAATAATAGCTGCTGCTGAGGCCCTTCGTGCCGCCGAAGAAGCTATATCCCCTGAAGTTAACACTAAAGAACTAGGAGCAATAATTGAAGAAACTATTAAAAAATACGGGTATAGACCTATAGCCAATTTATGTGGCCACCAAATCGAAAAATACAATCTCCACGCAGGTAAAGTCATCCCAAATATTAAAACACAAATAGGTTCTAAAATAGGTAAAAACACAGTATATGCTATAGAACCTTTCTCAACAAACGGTGCAGGATATGTAGTTGAATCGAACGAAGCACATATATTTAGATTAAATAGAGTAAGAAAAATAAGAAAAATAAAGCTACATAGAAAAACTTTCATACACGATATATACTCCACATGCCGTACATTACCATTTGCTTTGAGGTGGTTTACTAATCTTTACTCTACGTTAGATCTTCTAGAAGAAGATATAAAAATGTTAATCGATAGAAAAATAGTGAGTAAGTATCCCGTATTAATTGAAGTAAAACAAGGCTTGGTAGCGCAAGCTGAAGATACAATAATGGTGTTGGAAAAGGATGTAATTAACTTAACTAATGCTTTAGACCTCTTAATGTAGCTAAGAAAAGAAAATGTTAGTAGATAAAAATAAATTCGCTGAAGCGACGAGAGACACATGAGCGAAGAAGAAGTAAATAAAGACCTTCAAAGAGCTCTTGACAACATAGATGAAGCGATATACTTGCTTAGAGAAGTAGCTAAAATAGGAGAAAGTTATGCCGAAATGCTAGAAGATATTCTTTATCACCTAGAAGAAGCTGCCGAACAACTAGATACATTAATTTCCCGCAAAAGATAATAACTATCTTCTTTCTTCATACAGTTTCTTTAATATGGGAATGTTTTTAATTTGCTCATCTTTAACTTCATCCCAGTATATACCTTCAGGTTTAGAGTACTTACCCTCTGTTTTAATTCGTTTGGTAGGAGTGAATACATAGTCTACTGGAACATCGTGCCTAGTTACCGGAATATATTCAACTATTTGGATATCATGGACCGTAGTTACTATAGGAGTCTTCTCGTCTACAAGATTTAGTTCTCTCAGAATAGCATATTCTAGGTCGCTATATCCTCCGCCTTTACCTAGCCGCGCCCCCTCTGTTGTAACAGCAACACTACCCGTGACTTTTACGTCGATATGATAAGGAGGAATCATAAACAATTTTCCATAAATAAAGGCCCCCCTTATAGTGGACGCTTCACGTTCACGACCAAGAGGAACATATTTGCGCTTAATTACCAAAAATCCTTTGCGCAGTCTAGGAGTTGCCATCACTAATACTTTACCAGCCCTTATTACAGCTTCCCTTATAGGTCTTTGAGGACTATCTGGACAGCAGAAAATAACTTCAGCTTTTCTAAACAACTCACTCTCAATAAATCTTCTAGCAGCTAATTCATGTCCCTTAAAGTTAGGAATTCTACCATAAACCGGCCTAGGGAAAATAGCTATTCCTTTTTCTTCCATAAGCCTCCATATTCTCTTCCTTATCTCCTGCTTTATCTCAGAAATTTCCTCTACACTCATCTAAACCACTCAACTAGACTAAATTCTAGTAAATAAAATCATTCACTAAAATTAACCTCGTCCACAAAGCTTATATCGAACCCAAGCAAAATACTCTCGCCGGGGTCGCCTAGCCTGGTTAGGGCGGAGGGTTGCTAACCCTCTGGCCGAAAGGCCGCGTGGGTTCAAATCCCACCCCCGGCGCCTATTCTAGTAGACCTTTTACCTCACGAAAACATATACATTAACTTAAGAGATAAAATAGAGAAATGCTTATATACAGTTTCATGATAAGAGTTGACGGGCCCGTGGCGCAGCCTGGATAGAGGTCTAGTCCGTCTATCGCGGCGGCCTTCTAAGCCGTAGGTCCCGGGTTCGAATCCCGGCGGGCCCGCCTTTAAGAAAAAGAGATTTTTCTCCGATGTAAGTTTCCGGGTGTTGCCAAGTTAATGTGCCTGCAGGCAACGCCCTTTATATATGACTCTCTGATAATATCCCTGGATGAAGGATTCTTGGAGAGACAGAGTAGACTTAGCTAAAATAGACGACGAGACACGGTACCGGATACTCGACTACGTTTTAGCGAAAATAGGGTCGTACAGGGAGCTGGGCTGCGATTGAACCTACATCTACAGGCTGAAGACACGGAAGCCCAGAGTACCGGACAGCTTTCTGAAGAGGCTTCCCGAATAAGACCTCTGAGGCCACTTCACTGTGAGGGCTGGGAAAAAACACGGAGAAGCCTCAGGGCTCTCTGCTAGGCTTTACTCTGAGCACGTCTAAGAAGCCTTTATCGTGCAGTCGAGAGAGCAGCGCGTCAGCCTCCCTCCACTCGATCTTCATCTCTCTTGAAAGAGAATTCACAGTGCAGAAACCCATTAAGGTGAGCTTAAGGTGCCTCTACTTCCTCTTCGCTCAGCTTCCTAAGCTGGGCGTTGATTCTCTGTGTGTCGGGAGTCTCCTGTAAAGTACCTGTAGAGGCTCCTGGAGATACTCTTCTCTCCTCCTTCTCCGTGAGCCTCCGCCTCCAAGAATCAAGTCCCTCTACCAGCAGCCTTATGGTTTAGTTCCTCGTTTTCTTTTCTCAGCTTGCTGAGTATTTTCTTGTACTGTACTATGAGAGCCCTATACTTTTCTTCCTGAGACCTCTTCTTGAGCCAGATCACCTGCCGCCACCTTTCTCCCGAGTATCTCTAGCCACGGGTTGTCCTGCACCCACGAAGGCAACTTGGGCTCCGAAGAGACCCCCGCTGCGGCGCCTTCTCTGCCGCGGAGGAAGTCCCTTATCTCGGCTAGGAGCCTGTTCTGCTCCTCTAGGAGCTGGTTCACTGCGGCTGCGAGCGAAAGCCCCCGTGTCCTCGCGTAGGCCTCGAGCCTCTCCTTAATGCTCCTAGAGACCTTGATAGTAGTATACTCAACCACGGTAAAGGCTGTTGTTACTTAAAAGGTATATCGGAAGCATACCTGCTCTAGGAAGAAGAGTATGCCGTAAGTATACTGCTCAAAGTACTCTTCTAGGGTTCCGGGTCGGGGAGATAATTAAGGAGAGAGAGCCTGAGGCCCTCCTCCACTCTAGGAGGAGAGCGGTTCCCAGCAGGAGCACTGTACTATATGTAATGCTGACCTAGTGACACTAGGCTTCTTCGCACTCCACTGGGTTTACATGCTCACGAAACGAGCACTTCAAACAGCACAAACAACGATAGATATGCTTATATAGTGCTGGACATAGTGTTAGCGCAGGGAGCCCGGCATGGACCCTACAACTGTTCCTCTACATATGTACTTCCTTCAGCGTTTGGTAATTTCAATCGCGTTCCTAATTCCCCTTATAGTAACTTGGTGGCTCAAGAGCACCCGTTTAAAGGACACTCCCCGCCCTCTTACCTACATTCTAATAGGTTTCGCTATAGGCTTCCTAGCTAATATTATCATAGGCCTTCTGGGGGCCTATGTTTTTAAACTACCATTACTTCCACTGCTACTATATCAAAAAGACCTACCTATGCAGTACCTCAGCCACATAGTATTTATTTACAATACTATATTTAATGTTGCATACGTGGCTTCGCTATTCGCATCACTCCTACTAGTAACATACGGAATGTATAAGTTAGCGCTATGGAGCTCAGATAAGAGAACTCCGTAGATAGTTTCTTATTTAGCTCATTTAAAGAGACTAAGCCTACATCCTAGTTACAGGTATCCTCTTTACCTTACCAAGATCCTTGTTGTCTGAAAACATGAAACCTTATATCTAACTTCTTAACAACTTACAATTAGGGATTTCAACAGGAACCTTTAACTATACTGTCACAGCGATAACATTATGATTTACATTCCACTTAGTGCTGCAGTGATTCAGAAAGTGCTCGCGATGGCTCTTAGTGAAGCCATAGAGCGTACTGTCACATTTTTTAACTTCTATGTAAGTTAGTATAAGCAAAACTAGCAAAGAATTTATAGAGAAGGGTGAGAGCAATGCCCAGAAACATCAACAAATAATCTATTTTCTCAAAACAATTCCTTTCTCTCAATATCTTTGCTCCCAGCTAACTTTCTGGTCTTTTAATTTCATACAGTGTTATCCCCTTTTTATACCCCAGTACCTTATTCTAGGATTTATTTTGCTCTCTTCAACAGCTTGTATATCTTCGTCTTGCTTATACCACTCTTTATTGCTCCACCATGGATTAAGATCATTTAAGATTATCTCGAGACTGTTTTCTCGTCACTTTTTACTTCTGAGTCTGCGTTCAAGCAATACCACCCTTCTGGAGTTAATGTCTACTTTTGCTCTAAGTTCATCTATAGCTAGCTCTAATTTCCTAACTTTCTTATCTAGCTCTTCTAAGCTCGGGCGCCTTTTTCTACTATGAACATACTCTTTAAGAGCACAGAGTATTACGGCGTGAACAGTTAATCCCTCCTCCTCAGCTATTTTTTGAAGACTCTTGTACAGTTCTTTAGGCATATTTACGGGATACCTTACTCTGCTCACACTAAACATTTTATACTTAAAGTATAAAAATTTTATACTAAGAGACTAAAAAGATCTTGCTAAACAAGGAAATTCATTTTACCATAATTAGCTTCAGACAGAACGATCGCCTTTGCTTAGCTAAGCTCAGTTGCTTTAACCAGAACAGGAAATTGTAGTGGTGTTCTGCAATGTGTCATTGCAGATTCAATGCAGATCCCACTCCCTACATAATTTTTCTCATTAAGTTGATGTAGTGGGATCTACATTGATCGCTGACCCGAGGACACACAAACTCTCCTTCAGTTTTTTAGTTTCTATACCACTAGTCCCACTTTAGGTCTCACATCAATTATCTCTAGATTCTTGGACAGAGACCGCGCGCTATATGCTGAAACGCTGCGGCGCCAGCTCGGCTAGATTTACTGCTCGTATTATTTAAATCTTCTTATAAATATTTGATGACATTAAGTTAAGTTTTGCTGTATATCTGTAGAACAGACTTTGCAAAATCTTAAACTTAACAGCGCCGAACAACCGCAAGGAAATGCGCCGCACGCTACATAAATTTTTACAAAATACCGAAAAAGAGAAAAATAGCAGAAATTTTATAAAATATGATGTCCTTTACTTTCTGTGCTCCTGCTAGTGCTCGACGTCTCTAAGGGCCCAGGCGGCACTGTTTTCGCAGTCATAGTCGTCGAGGAAGGAAGCTATAGAAAACTAAGGTCAATAATCAGTAGCTGGATCAAACACTATAAGGACTTGCCCAGTAGACGAAGAAGAAAATATTTGCTTGTTTTTGAAAGAAAATTTAATAAAATTAAAGACATGTTGTATTGCTATGGATGTTTTACTAGATTTGATAGTGTTTTAAGGATTATTGATTTATTTGCTGGTAAGTCAAAGTTAATTATTGTCGACGATAAGTTTTACACGCTTATCAAAAGCAAATATGGCGGTAAAGTCGTGGCAGAGGGGAAAGCAAAGCCCTATTATTCAGCATTTATTTTACTCGCCGATAATTTAGCTAACTTAGTGAGAATTAAACTAAGTAAAGCGAAGTCTACTCTAAACAAATATAAGATACTCGAAGAATACAGGAAGAAGAAATGACCCCTCACTCAGCGGGCCCATCGGACCCCCAGCTCATCTACACATCGCCAGGGTCGCCTCCGCCCGCATCATGCCCCGGGGCCCATCGGGCACAAAGCCCTCAAACACTATCTCGCCGCAAACGATATAAAAATTACGTTTTAAGCAAAAAGTATTGTTTCTCACGAAGCCTCTCCTTTATCTTTAATTGTTTGCTAGCCGTCAGCACACATGCAGCATATGAGGCTATTTTCTTACTGCGGGAACGTCCGCTCTTGTGCCAGGTTTTCGCTTATGTTCGGGTTTATAAGTCTCAGCTGAAGCCGCTGTGAGGAAAGTAGACGGCGGGTGAGACTTTGAGGTGTTTCCGCCTAGACAGGCCCTGCGCCTTTAGAGACCAGAAAGGCTTCTGCCAGTTCAGCTCTCAGGTGATCACCGAGGACTGTCCTGAAGACTGCCCATATCTCTGGAGACAGTTCTTCGGGAAGAAAAGTAGCAGCAGACTGCACAGTTCTCTGCGTATACGAGCTCCCAGACGAGTGCCCGAAGAAACGCCGCCTCCTAGAAAAGGCTCTGAGAAAATGAAAAATACCCTTTTATTCAAAGTTTTCAGTATTTTGCTATAAATCTCTATATTCTTGACTAAAGTATTATACTAACTTTTACTCTTATTCCTTTTAAATATCTCTGATGATCTTTTGCAATACTCTGCATGTAAGATCCCGCGTCTGAATTAGTTCGTCTAACACTTCGGCTTTAGAATCCAAATTTTTCATCATGCCGAGAAGAATACGTTTAACTCTCAACCCATGTGCCCCTATTACGGATCTACGCTTATAAATTCTCTTGATTAGCTCTTTATCCTGTGTCGAGAGCTCGAAGCCGTGCTTAGTAAGGACATTAATTATGCTCCCAGCAGAATCTACCTTAAGTTTAGAAATATTATTTCCCCTAACGTAAGCATAAATATAGCTTAGTGACTCCAAGATTCTGCACAACTGAACTAGCTTTTCTTCCATTGATAAAATTTCGTGCTCACGGGCTAAATCAGCGAGAACAATCTTTAAGACTTCTATTAGCCTCTTATCGCTCAGCTTTGACAGTTTATTAAGCTTTTTAAAGGACTCCTTCACGCAGTTCCATGACTTCGTCCTCTTCTTCCCCGCTGGAAGGAAAAACAGCGTATACTCTGAATTCACTATAGTGCCTGAAGGTTTTAGTGAGCCAGTGTCACCTAAGGGATTCAGCCCAGAGCTCATGCGGGTTACCATCCTTAATGCTGTGGACGAGTCTGGCCATATAGCATCCACGTGATATACTGCATTGATAATGACCATATCTGGGTCATATACCTTTAATAGTCCTACAGCTTTTCGGAGTTTTTTCAGAGCTTCACTATGAAGTATACAATGTGCTTCGTATATACTCCACCTTCTCGGATCCGGCTGTAAATCAACAGCAAAAACCGTCTCTATACATAAATCTTCAAGTGGAGATAACAAAGCTACATCCGAAATCGTCGATGAAGCTGGTGTGTGACCATTAGTCGCCAATATGGCCATAGCGATAGTTCTTGAAGAATCTCTTCCTTAAAGCCTGAACTATTTAATTTAATGCAGACAAAGTGTATCATCAGTATTCTTTTATTCTTCTATAGGAAATCTCATAGGAATACCTTGTTTCTTAGATAATTCACGTGCAACAGTTTTTCTTTCATCATCATTAGTGAGTGTAGGTAGGAGTAGTAGCATTTTCAATTCTTCGGTATCGGGTTTGAAGTCTAACAATAGGTATTTGCGGCTAATTGATCTTAGATGCTCCTCTACTTCTTCTTTCATTAGAGCCGGTGTTCCCGCTAGAACTACCAATACGTTCTCTCCTATTATCTCACTTAGTTTCTCTTTTAGCTGATCTTTAGTTAAAGGCTCATTGCTTGCAAGTATTTTAACAGAATATATACCATCTTCAATATTGACAATAAGTTCTTCGCTTCCTGATAGCGATAGTTCATAAGCAGGTTCTAGTCCTAATAGATTCAAGAACTCAAATACCGCTTCTTCTGTTTTTCTGTAAAACTCTTCACTTGACAATTTACTTATATCAATAGGTTTAGAGAGAACTCTTCTTCTAATTACTTCTAGGGGCGCCTTGCTTTCATACCATTTTATTATCTCATTAGTTACTATCTGCACTACTTCTCCTCTACGCCCTCCTGTTTCCTCATATATCTTCTGATACCATTCTTCTGGAAAAATAGGTATTATATCAGTTTTATATACTATTGAAGCTACTTTAGATATTTTTTCTACTAACTTTTTAATATCTTCTATTGTAAAATCTTTGATAGCCAGCTCAAACAGCTTGAATCTATTTAAACTATCATACTCTACTAGGATATCATTTAGTCTCTTTTTCTCGCATGCTAGAACTAGAAGAAGGCTTGGTATATCTCTTTCATAAAGCGACATAAGTAGTGAAAGGAATCGCTGTCTTTTAGAAAAGTCCTCTATTCCTAGTACTTCTAGCTCGTCTATTAATAATATGGATATTCCTGCCTGACTCAAAGTTTTTAGCATAAAAGCTAACTGCGCTAGAGCGTCATGTTCAGAGAGATTAGGAAGAATTATCGTATGTAGATACTCTTTCTTCTCGAACAGTTTTTTAAGTCGATCCTCGGCGTCAACATCTCCTTTAGCAGCTTTAATCAAGAGCTTGGATATTTCTTTGCCGAAAATTCTACTCATGCTTTTCAGAGTTCTTTCTTCGAAGTTTTCTGGACTTATAGTAGATTCGATTTTCATTATCTGTGATGCTAGTCCTATCCAAGGAGCCGGGCCTCCCTCTATTATAATACCTTTAATAATGTTTATCCACGAAATGCCCTGTTCTCTCAGCGAAATATATGGACAAAGAGCCACTCTAACTTTATCAAAAGGCGGCACTTTTTCTTCAGCATATTCTTTAATAAGCTGCAAGGCGAAAGTTTTTCCTCCTCTAAAGGGAGCTGTTATTACCACTACTTCAGGTCTTCCAGACTCTTTTACACAGTCTACTTTTTCTGATATAGCCTCGATAATGTCGTCAACTGCTACAGCTATTGTTGAAGGAGAAGGAGGCACAACACCATTTTTACAATGGTTTAGTATTTTTGCTGCATCTATCTTTTCGGCCATTTTCTGCTCGAATGCCACTTTTATCTGAGAAATTTTCTGCAGAATTTTTACAATATCTCTAGACAAACTACATCACCTCTAGCTCTATACACTCGAATACGAGGATCTATTTTTCTTAATTCAAACAAGGCAATTTTAAATCTCAAGGGGTCTATTTTGATGCCCATTTCTTCTTCAACTAGAGTTCTTAGAATATTATCCTCTGCTACACTATAGCCTGCAGCTTTAAGCTTCTCGTATGACTTCAAAACAGCCTCGTGTAGCTTATTTAAATCTATTTTTTCTGCGTAAATCAATCTCTTTTCTAGACGCTCAAGCTTCAAATTAATGTCTCTAAATAGCTCCCTCACAGAATCTTCCACTATTTTATAAGTCAAGTATACTTTATAACCTCTACCAACTCTAATTTCCATTATATATCCTTTTTCCTTGAGACTCTCGTAAGCTTTAGCGTACTCCTCTCCTAAATTGGTTATCTTTGACTTACTTATTCCGCTAAAATAGTGTTTCTTCAGAAGCTCTAACAACTTTCTTTCATAAACTGACAACTCCTCCATAGCCTGTTCACTTGTACTCCTTTTCAACTACTATCAATAATGTACGTGTTTTTAGGACCGCTTTTACTTGTTTACGCTTTAATTCAAAAGGCAAAATAAATTCTTTATAAAAATCTCTCCCCTCAATATCAGTAGCGGTTACATGTATGCGATTTCCGTGGACTTTGACCTTAACATCCTCTTTTCTCACAGGAGGCAACTCTATAATAATTTTAACACACTTCCCGTCATCGTAAATCTCGCTGTAGGGCTCCTCTATTAACCAGTAACCACTTCTTCGTACTCCAAAGTCATCAAACCAGTCATAATCCTCCTCGAACCCTGAACTCACGATAAAACTATTGCGCAGTCTCTTAGAAAAACATTTCCTCTAATGTCTGCACCTAATTAGGCCCACATATTAGCAGTATATTTATTTTGAAAATCTCCCGATATTCGCTTCAAATACTTCGCAGACATCATTATTTAAATACTTAACGAAAAGAATACGATGTCTTACTTTGTTGCAGACTCCTCGGGACTTGAATGCATCTACAGAATCATCAAAAAGAATAAAACTCCTTTAGCTAGATACAATATAATTCATGTCTCTTCTGAGACCGCTTCTTCCTCAAGAATCAGCGGCAAATTCGCCAAAAAGCACCTAGTAGTGCATAAAGTACCAGCACTTAAAATAATGAAAACTATGAACTTACTCAAAGTGAGCTATGAAACAGCCTCGGCCCTATCATTAGCTAAAAGACTAAATGCAATATATCTAACTGCAAGCAAAGAAGCATACATTAAAGCCCGTAAATATGGACTAAAAGCTCTTTTAGTTGAGTATTCACTAAATACTGTTTAGCTCCTTGAGAACAAAATATTAATTTCCTGAGACTAAAATGTATGCTTAGCAATGAGCGAAGACGTAATTAAGGAAGGCGACCACATTCTGCTTTATTACAATAGAAGGAAAAAATTCTTAGTTAAAGTAATTGCTGACAAAAAAATTCATACACATAAGGGCATAGTAAACTGTAGCGACATAATAGGCAAAAAATACGGCGAAATCATTAAAACACATGTAGGCGAAGAATTCATTTTATCGAAACCTATCTTTCCAGATTATTTAGCTAAGTTCAAAAGAGCTACTCAAGTAATACATCCTAAGGACCTGTCTCTTATTGTATTTTTAAGCGGAATAGGACCTGGATCTATCGTAGTCGAAGCAGGAACAGGATCGGGATTCCTTACAGCAACGCTAGCCTACTATGTAAGACCGGAAGGAAAAGTTTACAGCTACGAAGTAAGGAGAGACTTTCTCGAAGTAGCTAAGAGAAACTTAAAGCTATGCGGCCTCTTAGACTACGTCATCTTAAAACATAAGAATATAGCAGAAGGAATAGACGAGAAAAATGTAGATGCAGTAATACTAGATATGCCCAATCCTTGGGACGTAGTAGCCCATGCCAAAAGTGCGCTTAGACACGGTGGCGTCTTCGCTTCATTTTCACCAACTATAAATCAAGTTGAAAAAGTTGTTGAAACTTTACGTGAAGAAAACTTTATGGAAATAACTTCGCTAGAGGTCTTTCTAAGGAAAATAAAGGTCGAGAAAGGAGAGACTAGGCCAGAAACCTTTATGATAGCTCACACAGGCTATCTTGTTTTCGCAAGAAAACCTTAAGCTACATTCTTGCAATAGGCTTTATTCCAATGATATTGAGCGTATTGCGCATTATTATTGCAGTGGATGCTACTAGAACAAGCCTGGCTTTCTTCAATTCTTCATTTTCCGCAGACAGCACAGGATAGTTGTCATAGAACAGATTAAACTGTTTAGCAAGATCATTTGCGTAATCAACTATATAGTCTGGCCTAAGGTCATCTGCAGCTTTAGCTACAATAGCAGGGAATTTTCCAAGATGCTTAATCAACTGTCTTTCTTCTTTTGAAGATAGTAGAGAGAAATCGGCATCTAGAAACAGTGCCTTTTCACCTAGACCACTTTTCGCTATAATATTATGCGCTCTTACGTAAGCGTACTGCAGAAACGGCCCGCTATTCTGAGAGAAATCTAAAACTCTTTTCCAGTCAAAAGATATAGTCTTAGTTGGAGAAACACACAGCATAGCATACTTTAAAGCTCCCACACCCACCGCTTCTGCAATAGCCTCTTTTTCTTCCTCAGGTAAAGCTCTAGACCTCTTCTCTATTTCTGCTCTAGCTCTAGTTACTGCTTCATCCAACAGCTCATCTATAGTAATTATCTCTCCTCTTCTACTAGACATTCTTCTGGCTCCTGCTAGTTTTACGTGCTCATACGCATAGTGTACCAGATTTATTGCCTCCTCTTTATAGCCTAAAACACATAGTGCTACCTTAAGATGAAGTTGCGCAAGTTTCTGTTCAACACCAATGACATTTATAACTCTTCTTGCTTTTTCAAACTTCATGATAGTATAGGCAATGTCTCTGGTAGTATACAGAGTAGAACCATCAGACCTTACAAGAACCATAGATGGTATTTCGTATCTAGGCGATAATCCCAGTAAGCTCTTAAGTTCAAGCAATTCAGCAGCTCTATTGGCGTCGAATACAAGAGCACCCTCTTTTCTGAAAACAAAACCAGAAGACCTCAATCCCTCTATTACTCTATCTACGAGCCCGCTCCACACAACATTACTCTCCCAGTCCCAAGAATCAAAAAATATACCTAGCCTGCTTAAAGTTTCTTTGAATCCCTCCAAACACAATTTTACGGTTTTTCTTACAATATCTACTACATCAGGGTCCTTCTGTTCATAGAGTCTATTTATCATAGATACCTTTTCTTCCGGATCTGAGTCAGAGGATATAGAAGTGAGAAGCTTTCTAAATACTTCAGGGTTTCTTTCTTCAAGTTTTGAAAGAATACCTAAAGTCTCATCCAGCTCCGACAACTTCTGCTTGTATTCATCGAACAGCCCCTCACTTTTAAGTCTCTCAATCTCCTTCTTAAGCGAAATAGTTTCAACAATATTATACGTACACGCATAAATGTACCCTATAAAATGATCAGGCTTTGTAGGTGGACCCGGCATACCTAGCTTACTGTAACCGTAAGCAGCGTAAGCAACCTGAAGCCCTACATCATCAATATAGAAGTGTCTTGACACTCTGTGTCCTCTTAGCTCTAGTATTCTGGCAAGAGAATCTCCTAAACAACAGTTTCTGAGATGCCCTATATGAAGAGGATGTATGGGATTTGCACTCGTATGCTCAACAATAATACTGGTCGGAGACTCAACAGGATTAAAACCATATTTAGCCCCGAGCTCCTTAATAGAGGAAAAAACTACTTTAGCCAATTCAGCAGAACTTAAAGTAAAATTCACATAACCTCCAGCACACTCAATTTTATCGAGAAAAGATAGCCCCTGTCCACTAAACTTACTTTTAATTCTCTTTGCTACAGCGTCAGGTCTCTCACCAACTCTTTTAGCTATACTAAAGCACTTAAAGGAAAAATCACCAAACTTTTTCTCCTCTTCTACAACAACATCAACGTCTAGACCGTACTCTTCACGTATAATTCTCTTTACTTCTTTCTCAATAACACTCACAATAAACTCTACAGGACTGTAAATCATTCCACACATATCATTAAAGTCACCTTTATAAAACCTACCTCTAACACCCGAATAAGATTTAAATGAGAGTTACAATAATCTAAAAGGGCCCGTAGCTCAGCCGGGAAAGAGCGGCGGCCTGCGGAGCCGTAGGCCCCGGGTTCAAGTCCCGGCGGGCCCGCCATTAAGAAAAAGAGAATAATTTTCAAGCAATTTTATTTAGTGATGAATCAGAGAACACCACAACAAGTATTCCTTGATCACTTAGAAAAACTTCTACAAAGTACTTTTAAACTAAAGTTAAGTCTATAATTAAACAATAAACACTGCAATATCATATCAGACTCCACATAATAGCATACTAGGAAATATAACTTCACTTCGCAGCCGCAAAATCACCTTGAACAAAATAGCAGTAACATAGTGGCGAGAATTCGCTGAAGGAAGTGGGGCCGCCGGGATTTGAACCCGGGACCACCAGGGCCCAAGCCTGGCATCCTACCAAGCTAGACTACGGCCCCGATTACTCGGTGCTAGACAGATAAATAAACTTTACTAGTTCTACCAACTTCTCAAGTGCTCCTTACTTAAAATAGACCTGGCTGCAATAATTCCGGAAATAGATGCTTGAACTAATCCTCTTGTTAACCCAGACCCGTCTCCTATGCAGTACAGGTTTTTGATAGTAGTTGTTTCTAATTCGCTGTTAACGTCGACTCTGAGTGAATAGAATTTTACTTCAACACCGTATAAGAGCGTGTGATCTGAATATACTCCTGGAGCCACTTTGTTTAATGCTTTTAGCATTTCCTTTATGTTCACTAAGTACCTGTACGGTAGTACAAAACTAAGATCTCCTGGAGTAGCTGTTTTTAAAGTAGGCTCGACTATTGACCTTTTTATTCTGTCTTTAGTAGATCTGCGTCCTCGGAAAAGATCTCCCAGTCTCTGGACGATTACTCCGCCTCCTATTATGTTGGCTAGTCTTGCGATATATTTTCCGTAAGCTATAGGGTCTTCAAAAGGTTCAGTGAACTTTGTGCTTACAAGTATAGCGAAATTCGTATTATCTGTTTTCTTATCTTCGTAGCTATGTCCATTCACGGTAATTATGTCTTCGTATACTTCTGCTATAACCTCTCCATGAGGATTCACGCAGAAAGTTCTTACTTTGTCATCAAATGTCTTAGAGTAGTATATAAACTTTGGTTCGTAAAGCCTGCTTGTAAGCTCCTCCATTACTTCAGCTGGAACTTCTATTCGAACTCCTAAGTCTACTGGATTTACTTTCATTTTCACTCCGATTTTCGTTAAGTTATTTTTAAGCCATTCTGCTCCTCCTCTGCCGGGAGCTAAAATAACATATTTTGCTTCAACTATATCGCCAGTTTTAAGCTTAATTCCTTTTACACAGTTATTTTTGACTATGACTTCCGATACCTCTGTATTTAATATAATATCTACTTTTCTCTCAAGATCTTTTTTCATGTTCGATAAAACTTTTTTGCAGCCATCAGAACCCATGTGTCTTATTCGAGTATAAACGAGTTTTAAGCCAACTTGTCTAGCCTTCCACTTCAAGTAGTCAAAGAAATCGGGATCAGGTTCGTATATTTTTGAAGAAGCCCCATAATTTAAATAGATTTTATCAACATAGTCCATTAGCTGAGCAAGTTCCTCTTTTGATATGAGCTCAAGAAGCCAGCCGCCGCTTTCAAAAGAGTAGTTTAATTTACCGTCGCTAAACGCTCCAGCCCCGCCCCACCCGCTTATCATATTGCAAGGTTTACACTTTAGGCATTTTCCTTTAATAAGTATATTACATACTCTTTTGTCTATATCTCTCCCTTTATCTATCAATGCTATCTTCAAGTCTGATTTTTTTGAAAGCTCCATAGCCGCAAATATTCCTGAAGGCCCTGCACCAACTATAACTACGTCATAGCGCAGCAACTATTCACCAGAGTACATTTAGGTGCATAAGGAGTTATTAAATCTTTTCAGACAATATACCTTAGTTCTCCTAAGTAAGTACCGTCAGTTAAGTATATTTCTGCTGTATCCAAGTCAACTACTTGGTTTAAAAGAAATACACCAATTAATTCTTGAGGCCCCATATCTCTTCTATTAACCTTAATTCCTCCCATCAATGGATTATATGCGGGAATAATAACCAGATATTTTGTCTTAGGTTCAAAACCGTACATTTCTTTAAAGAGCTTAATAGGATGCTCTATCTCTTTAAGTCCCTTATACCTTAGGTAGCTTTCAGCCAGTTTTTCAATTAAAACTCTGGCTTTTATCCATACAGGTTCTACTACTCTATACCCTGTAGGATCCCTCAATTCTATTGTCGGATGACTGTGAGCAACAATTATTACTTCTGATGAAAACAGTTTAGGCGAAGGCCACGCATGGCCATGTATAAGCGATAACGGATTTCCCTTAGAATCTACAACTATTCTGCCTCTAGGAGAAACTAGCTCTATTTCTTCAGGTAATGCCTCTTCTATACCGCCATCGTGGTTTCCTGGAACAATACTTACTCTAGCTCTATTTTTCAGAAGCGACAACATGTAATGCACCATTTTCGCTTCATAATGTCGAAAACCCACAACCGAGTGTTTAACATCGCCCAGCAAGACTAGTTCATCTATACCATTTTCTATAACATCTTTCGCGAGACTTTCAGTTATTTTTTTATATTGAAAAACTATCTTTATACCTTTATCAGCATATTCATATTCTACTCCAATATGTATATCTGCAACAATTCCTATTCTTCTGCTTTCTCCCTCTACTATCAGCATTTTATCGTTAAAAGAAATATCGTACATTCTCTAGTGATATAGCCTACCGTTATATCTATATTTTGCCTACTAAGACAAGTACGCTGATATATATTTTTAGAATTCTCTAACTAGTGTCCAGTCTAGATTTAATGAAAGCTAAAAGAGCTGTAGCTAGTAGAAGAGTATGGAAGATTGTAGTCGAAGACTCTCCTGAGTATTCACTATGGGTAGTTTATGGCCCTAAACTAAAAACAAGTCATATAGTTTTACCAGGTGTTCACTGTGACTGCTATGACTTTCTATTTAATGTAATCATACGAGGTAGAAAAAGTAAGTGTTACCATATTCTTGCACAAGAAATAGCTGAATCACAAGGAAAATATCAAGTAGTTACTATGGATATAGCTACTTTAGCTAAATTTATTCTACTCCAAAAACTTAAAGGAAATATTAGCGTATGGGCTTTTAGAGCTCAACAGCAACTTCAGCTCTAGTTTCGATTCTCTCTATCTTTCCGTCTCTGATGTATACTATTCTGTCGCTTACGTCGATCATTTTTAAGTCGTGTGTAGCAGTAATGATAGTGACTCCCTTCTCTTTGTTGAGTGTCCTCATCAAGTTAATTATTTCAAGACCTGTGTTTAGGTCTAGGTTTCCTGTGGGCTCGTCTGCGAGAACAATAGCGGGGTCGTTTGCTAGAGCTCTAGCAATAGCAACTCTCTGCTGCTGACCACCAGAAAGCTCGCCCGGCTTGTGGTGAAGCCTATCACCTAGACCTACTGCTGTCAGTAGCTCTATAGCCTTCTTAATTCTCTGTTCTCTGGGTACGCCAGCGAATATCATGGGAAGCATTACATTTTCCAGAGCTGTGAGTACTGGAATTAAGTTGAATGTTTGAAAGACATAGCCTATTTTTCTGCAGCGCAGCCATGCAAGCTCGTATGCGTCAAGCTTAGATATATCGACTTCATCTATGTAGACTTTTCCTCTCGTAGGCCTATCTAGACCTCCAATCATGTTAAATAGTGTTGTTTTCCCTGAGCCACTAGGCCCCATTATTGACAAGTATTCTCCCCTTCTTACTCTGAGATTTATTCCGTCTAGCGCTTTGACAACATACTTACCCATATAGTAGTACTTCGCGAGATCTTCCGTTTCTACAGTATATTCATACCTCATGTACACCACCTTTAGACTTCAAATCTGAATGCTACAGCTGGCTCTAATTTAGCTCCCTTGTAAGCTGGATATAAAGATGCCGCTAGGCTTATACCGACTGCCACTACTAGCGATAGTATAAGTAAGGCTGGTGCAGTAGGCAGAGGCATAGGCAGAGTACGTAACGCAAAGAGCGCTGCTGAAATCGCTGCCATGCTTGCTCCCTGGAAAGCAACGCCATAGACTATTGCCGCTACTAATCCGGCTATATAGCCCACTAGGCCTCCGATAAGCCCTATAAGTGAAGCTTCGATTAAGAACAACTCTAGTACATGTTTGTCTAAAGCTCCAAGTGTTTTCCAAGTACCTATCTCCTTATACCTTTCAGTGACTGCGATGAGCATAGAGTTTGTTATACCGACTGCACATACGAGAAGAGAAATGAATAGAAGCCAGTACTGGTAAAGCTCTATTCCGCCCATACCGCTTACTTGCTGGTTTATAGCAGCCATCATCATTAGAGAATTCATGAACGCTATACCGAGCACAACGGACGCTGCCGTTATGGCAGCTCTGGTAAACCTCTTTTTAATGTTTTCTAAGCTGAATCTGAAAGCCTCAGAGAACGGAAATTTTATCTCACCTATTTCCCATGTTCCGGTGCTACTCACAGGAAGACTTAACCTCCTATCCTTATATAACTTTTACGTCCAGTTAATGTACCAGCAACTAAACGCTAAGCAAGCCTTTTACTAAGCATCACTAGCCATTAACTAGAATCAAATCAGCTTGACCTCAAAACACTCATAGAAAAACTATTATCTAGCGTTTAACTTAAAACAGTTGTATGGGGAGAAGGCGCAAGCGGCGTAAGATTATTAGACGCCCTAAAAAGAAAATACCAAAAATATTCACATGTCCGAATTGCGGAGAAAAATCGGTAAGCGTCCATATAGATAAAGAAAACGGGCAAGTAAGCGTAAGGTGCGGTATATGCGGTCTAGAAGCGTCCTTTGAGTACACACCAGTACTTCAGCCCGTAGACTATTACGGAAAATTCGTAGACAAATTCCATACAGGCGAAATATCTGTATCGAGTGAAGTGGGCGAGATCCATGAAAGTACAGGAGTACTTGAGACAGGAAATAGAGAGTAAAAAAGCAATACACATGACTCTAATAGACCCAGACAAATCAACTCCCAGCGAGAGTGCAAAAATAGCTTCAGCTGCAGAAAAAGCCGGAAGCTCAGCGATAATGATAGGCGGCAGTCTAGGCGTAACCGAGAAGCTAGTATCAGAGATCATAGATGCTATTAAAGAAAAATCAAGTCTGCCAGCAATACTATTCCCAGGAAGCTTGAGTGGACTGAGTCCTAAAGCTGACGCAGTATGGTTCCTATCAGTCTTCAATTCAACTAATCCTTACTACATTGTCGGCGCTCAAGCGGCTGGCGCGGTAATAATAAGAAAGTATAATTTAGAGGCAATATCTCTAGCATACATCATAGTAGGTGAAGGAGGAGCCGCGGGCTATGTGAGCTACGCCCGCCCTATACCTTACAGTAAGCCAGAAATAGCAGCAGCTTATGCTCTCGCAGCACAATACATGGGCTTCAAATACGTTTACTTAGAAGCAGGCTCCGGTATGCCGCCTGCACCTCCTTACTTCATCAAAGTAGTCAGAAAAACAATAGACATTCCGCTTATAGTAGGTGGAGGGATAAAGAACAAAGAACTTGCATTTAAAGCAGCGAGCTCAGGAGCTGATATAGTCGTTACAGGCACTATCGTAGAGGAAGTAGAGGTCAATAAACTGAAGAAAGTACTCTCGAGTATAGTAGAAGGAGTTCGTGAAGGAGGTAAGGCTAGAGAACATTAGCTATAGCTGATACAAGGTCTTTATCTTCTATTACTCCGACTAACTTTCCTCCAGCATTCAAGACAGGTAGCTGGTCAATATTATAGCGGGCCATCCTTCTAGCACACTCTTTCAGGCTTGTGTATTCATTAACAGTTATCACGCGTTTGACCATAACGTCCTCTACTTTAACATCAGAGGGGATAGTCAGCTCCTTTTTAAAAATGTAAACTATTGTTATGGCATCCCAACCCCATTCGGTTCCCTCCGAAGGAGCGCTACTAGACTTCTTTTCCATAGACTTTATTTCAGCACTTCTCACAATATCTTCTTCCGTTATTATTCCTGACAGCTTCGCTTCATCATTTAGAGCCACTAAATACTTGTACCCTGATAACCGCATTATTTCATATGCTACATTAAGAGGCGTCTTGTCCCATACTAGAGGAATACGCTTACTGTAAAAGTTCTTTACAGGTTCGTTAAAATTTAAGCGATGAATGACTTTAGTTACTATATCTGCAACAGACACTATACCTACTATTTCTCCAGCTTCATCAACTACAGGTAGACGCCTGATACCGTGTCTGACAAACAGTTCAACAGCCTTCTTTACATCATCCTCTGCTTTCACCGATATGGGATCCCGTGTCATCAATAGAGCTAGTTGCTCTTCATCGGGGTTTTTCAGTAAGTCACTTTTTGTGACTATTCCAACGAGCTTCCTAGTACCCTTCTTTACTACTGGCAACCCGCTCTTGCCGCTTTTAGCCATAATTTCTATTACTTCACTGCGAGACCCTGGTACCTCCACATATATTACATCCTTGGTCATTATGTCAGCTACCTTCATACTCGTCCCAAAAGTCTATGGAGGAAATAACAAATGAGCAAGAACTACGGTGAAGATTAAGACTACTGTAAAGCCTATTACTGCCGAAGGAGGCACTTTAAAGCCTTTTGTTTCTTCCTCAAAGAATCTAAGCAAACCGGCTCCTGAAAGTAAAGGAGGAGACTCAACATCGCGTCGTTTTCTGCGCGCCATATTCTCAATAATTCACGCATAATATACCTTAATTAATTTTACTACTTTACTCTAATAGAGCACGAAAGATTAAAGCCTAGAAGAATCTGTTCTTTAAATACACTTAGATAAATTAACGCGAAGATTCTTCTTCAGAAAGCAGAGCCACTCTTAACTTAGACTTCATTTCGGGCGGAGGAATTATAGCGCTGTTTCCAGTAGGGTCCTCAATTATCAATGTAATCTTGTATTCGCCTCTCTTAACTTTATTTACTAGGTCAAGAACTTCTCTAGCCCTCTTTTTTACTTCCTCGTCTTCCTCCCATAATAAAAAGTCCTCAACTATATAGGTTATTCTCTCCAGCACGCCTTCTATGTTTGACACAAACGCTTCAGCAAGAGGCCCCGGTGTTATTTCCACGCCTAGCTCAGGTATTCGTATAACACCATACCTAGACCTAACTACTCTGACGCTCATGTCTTCTGGCGAAGAAACTTCATACTCGTAGCGCCTAGGCTCTTTAACTTCTAAACAGTAAACATCGTTATGGAAATATCCGCATTTTTCGCATCTCTCTGAAATAATAGCTACTTTGCCGAAGTAGGGTATCTCGTGCTCAGCAACTCTTATCGTAAGACTTTCATAGCCGCAAATAGGACATTTTTCTTTTCTCTCAGTACACACAACCCTTTTAATACACAAGCTTATTTAATATTGTCTTCAGCCGCGTTAGCAGTAAGGCATAAATACACTAAATGTGTATTGTGCGTGTGAACAACAACGCAAAGAAGATTTTAGGAATAGCGGTCTTAATAGCATACATAGTCTTAGCCTTTGTCGCATACAGAGTCTACCAGCATGTAACACGCGAAACATATGTGCCTTTTCAAGAACTCCAGACATACTTTACAGCTATTCTCCTAATATCAGTGACACTCTCAGCTCTCTACGCAGCAGCATTCATTAGGAAAAAGAGCTAACTAGGAACTATCTCGAGCTTGTCTATTATCTTTAACTCGAAGACCTCAATTTCGGCTTTTATAGGAGTGAATATTCCGTTGTCGTCCTTGTAGTATATCACTATTCTGGCAGCCTTATCAGAGTACCCTGCTTCATTGGATTTCTCGACAAGCATTCTAGCTAACTTCACCCAATTCTCCTTCGATTTCTCCTTCTTTGTCTCATCGGACTCTTTGCTATAGAAAGTAGCATAAAACCACCTCTTAGCTCTGAAAATTGCCCCCCTGCACGTTGGAGCTATCTTGCTTCTCCAAACCTTCGCCTCTGTTTCCTCTGACATATATATCTCACCTCTACACTATTACCCTAAAACGATATAAATACCTTATTTTAAAGAAAATCAATGACTCCAGAAGAAGCTATATATAAGACACTCGTAAATTACATTAAAGTTCACGGCAAAAGAATAATATCAATATCATCTGTATTTAATCAAAAAGAAATATCAATAGAAATAAGATCTCTTTTCAGATACTACGAACCAACTCCAGAATATCCAAAACTCGAAAACGCCATCAACAACTGCAACCCAGATACCCTCCTCAAGAAATATAGCATAAAGTTAGCAGAAAGAAATAATCAAAAAGTACTGATAGTTGATATTAATTTACTCAAAAATATTGTTAAAAACAATTAAAATCAGGTAAACAGGTTTCAGCCCAAAATCATTTACTTCATCATTGTTCTGTCAGCTTACAGCAGTACTTTATTAGAATTATCTCTTTTCGGGAATAGAGCCCCGGCCGGGATTTGAACCCGGGTCCAACGGCTTACGAGGCCGCCGCTCTACCGTGCTGAGCTACCGGGGCATATTATTTTATCCGAACAAATCTAAAAATGTTTCTTTAAGCCAAGATACCCGCATCAAATGCCTATTTTTATCAGAAATAGTGCGGGGGGTGGGATTCGAACCCACGCAGGCCTACGCCACGGGATATCCTACAGCCCATGGGCGGACTTAAGTCCCGCCCCTTTGTCCTGGCTCGGGCACCCCCGCAAGAGAAAATGAATACGAGGGAGTATATAAACTTTAGACTCAGCATGCGCCGGGGGTGGGACTTGAACCCACGCGGCCTCATGGCCACCAGGTCTCGAGCCTGGCCCCTTAGACCTAGCTCGGGCACCCCGGCGTTTCTTTTTTACTTTAAATGAGATATATTTCTTCCCCTCATCACAGCCATGACCGCGGACAGCTGATGCTAAAAGCTATTCTACAAATACCTGCGTAACACTCACTTATTTTAAGTGATAGCTTAAGAAACCAATTTTTCCTATGCATCAACTGGAGAACATGGGCACTCCTCAGTCTCTTGAAGAAATTTTTGAAAAATTCACTAAGCCGAGAATCTTCAAGGCCAGAGAACTACTTCTCCCAGATTACGTGCCAGAAGACCTTCCACATAGAGAAAAACAGATACTCAAACTAGGATCCATCTTAGCGCCAGCTATCGCTGGATCGAAACCCTCCAACGTCTTCATTTACGGGCTACCTGGAACAGGAAAAACGGCTGTCACAAAGTATGTTTTAAGAAAAATGCTCGAAAAAACAGGCGAGAAAATAAGAGTAGCATACGTTAACTGCAGACAAAACAACACAAACTACAGCGTCCTCTTCGAAATATGCACCCAGCTCGGAGAAAAAGTCCCCTTCACAGGACTCTCACTAGCAGAACTATTTAAAAGGCTACGCAGAAGAGTAGACTCTGATAAACGTCTCGTAATAGCAGTACTAGACGAAGTCGACCACCTAGTCAAGAAAAACGGCGACGACCTGCTATACTACCTCACAAGAATAAACTCTGATCTATCTCGGTCAAAAGTATCCCTAGTGGGAATAACAAACGACTTAAAGTTCATGGAATACCTCGATGCTAGAGTAAAAAGCAGCCTGTGCGAAGAAGAAATAGTCTTCCCGCCATACACCTACGAAGAACTAGAAGATATCTTAAAAAAGCGCGCTGAACAAGCACTCAACGAAGGAGCATACACAGAAGAAGCAATCAAACTCTGCGCAGCAATAGCAGCTAGACAAAAAGGAGACTGCCGCCTAGCCCTAGACATACTCCTCAAAGCAGCAGACCTAGCAGAACTCGAAGGAGCTCCAAGAATAGAAGAAGACCACGTTAGAAGAGCATACAGGGAACTAGAAAAAGACGTAGTAGTAGACCTAGTCAGAACAATGCCTCTTCACGCAAAACTAGTATTACTCTCAATACTGTATCTATCAAAAGAAAAACCAAAACTAATAATCACAGGCGATGTTTACAGAAGATACAAAGACCTATGCCGCAAAATAGGACTAGACGCACTAACACAACGCAGAGTAAGCGACATTCTCTCAGACCTAGATACCGTAGGACTAATCTCTACTAAAATAGTAAGCTTAGGCAGATATGGGCGTACCAAACAAATAAAAGTAGCCGCATCTGAAAAAGCAATTATAGAAGGAATGAAAAAAGACCCCCTAGTATCCTCACTCATATTCCAATAGCTACTCGTTTACTCCACCGGCCCTTAAACCATAGTTACACTTAATCTAACCGAATCAATTCAAAAGATCAACAGTATTTTAATCAAACTCATTTAATACTAATCTAAGTAAAATATCTACATAAAATAAACTTGTATAGACTAATTGCAAAAATACTGAATGAAAAATATCATAAATTTAAACTAGAGATATTAAATAATACTTATTTACTCAAACTAATAACAGTATATAAAAATACTTAATCACGTATACTTAGCTAAAAAAGTTGCCCAAAAAAATAACAGCATAAGGTGCTAAGAACTCAAGACAGAAAAATATATCTTTAACCCCCCACAAAATCCCATTGGGCCGGTAGCTCAGCTGGAAGAGCGCCCGCTTGGCGTGCGGGAGGCCCCGGGTTCGAATCCCGGCCGGTCCACCATTTTGCTACTTCTTCTATCATATGATCGTCAATTACCTGAAGGGTCTCGAGAAATTCATAAAAAATGTAAAAATGTTTAATATTGAGAAAAGACTATATGGCAAATTCTATGATTTCTCTTTCGTCTACTGCTTTTCTACCGCATTTAGGGCAGCGGGCAGTAAGCCTTATACTAACCATAAGTGTTTTTCCTAGAAATTCGTCAATACCTGCCGAGACTTCAAAGTCTCTTTTATCGATGTCTACTTCTTCTCCACACGACTTACATTTTACTTTTACCAAAGCTCACACCTCTCGAGGGCTACTCCATTAATTATACACTAGAGACACATTTATTTACTCTTTTATTTATTAGTAACTCTTCATTTATTCTGACAAATACTCTACCCCTTTTCCTGTACATATTTATTAATCCTACTCTTAGCAAAATTGCTAAGTGATTGTAGAGCGTTCCAGCACTCATATTTAGTTCTCTTGCCAGTTTGCTGAACGGTACTTCTAGTCTCTCTATTAAGTAACTTACTATGAGTCTTCTACGAGGATTACGAAGTGCTTCAGTTACTGAAAGTATTTTCTCAGGCATTTAGTGCACCTCTGTTGTTTGTGGATAATGTAGTTCAAGGTATATAAGTCTGTTGCGATTCTGTGTAAAACTGTTGTCTCTTTACGGCTAATTAGTAAAAACAGAGCTCCCAGAGTATTTTTCCTGTACCTGTGAAGATAATGAGAGAAAGTGTCAGTGGCTGCCCGCTTAGATCACAGATCACTTAACGCTCGTGCCTCATCACTCGACCTTCATAAATGCTACTTAATTATATAAAGTTTTCTTTAAGTCACTGTCTATTTATTTCTATAAACAATATTATCTTCTTTAGACTACTACGATTTACTATTTCAATTAAATGATTATAAAAGAAACTAGTTAAGCCTCTTCTTTAAGTTTAGCGTGTTACTCGTAGAGGTAGATGTGGGGAGTTAAACCCAGTTTAGTTAAATCGAACGTGTAGTGGATTTCTTGGTATTGTTTTCTAAACTCTATTACTTCTTTCTTTACTTCTACTGGATTCTTTTTATCTATCAATATTTTCTTGAAGAACTCTGCTATAACATCCATTTCACTTTCCTTCATTCCTACTCTAGTCATTTCTTGTACTCCTATTCTTATTCCTGAAGGATTCTTTATTTTGTCTGGTGTATCGTAGGGGAGCATGTTTTTGTTGAGAATAATGTTTGCTTTTTCTAGTGTTTCTGCGACTGGTGCTCCTCCTCCGAATTCTGTTACGTCGACTGCTACTTGATGCGTTTGCGTGAAACCGACTTTTTCTCCCAATACCTTGAATCCGTATTCGTATAGTTTTTCAGCGAGGCGCTTAGCGTTTCGTACTACTTGTTTAGCGTATTCTTCTCCGAAGTACTTCATTTCTAAAGCCGCTATACCCGTTGCAGCTAGTCTATGTAAATGGTGATTTGATACGAATACTGGGAAGACTACTTTCTTTATTTTCTTGTAGAGCTTCTCGTTGTTAGTCATTATGACTCCTCCCTGGGGTCCTGGGAATGTCTTATGTGTAGATGATGTTAGGATATCTGCTCCTCTTTCAAGGGGATTGGGGAAGACTTTGCCTGCAATTAGTCCTAGGACGTGAGCTACGTCGTGTACTAGGACAGCTCCTACTTCTTCACATGCCTCCTTTATTTCTTTGTCTGGGTGGGGGAATAGGTAAAGCGATGCTCCTAAGACAACGAACTTCGGCTTCACTTCTTTAATCATTTTCACTGCTCCGTCGACATCTATGTTCATTGTTTCTACGTCGAACGGCAGTTCGTGCGGCGTTATTTTAAGCGCCCCCATTATGCCATACTGGGAGTGGCTTACATGGCCGCCTCCGCTGAGTTTAACTATGCAGGATTCTCCTCCTTCTGGCGCTAGCGCGTAGAAGACTGCTCCGTTGGCTGTAGTTCCGCTTATAGGCCTCAGGTCTACGTACTTTGCGTTAAATAGCTCTCCCATAATGCTCGCCGCATATGTTTCTACTTCGTCTACGTAGCGCGTGCCTTGGTAGAATCGCTTAAAGGGCATTCCTTCCGCGTATCGGTGCATAAAGTCAGATAAGTACACTAAGTCTACGAGAGGAGAGGTAACGTTCTCCGACGCAATTAAATTAATACAGTTTTTCCTCCAAGTATTGTGTTTCTTCGTGAGCTCCACTAGCTTAGAAACCTCTTCCAAGCTCACATCTAACTTTACGCGACGAAGCTTTAAATACTCTTACGAATAGGCATGTTGTGCCCGCATTAAAGGCTGCCGCCGTAGATATAGATAAGACTATTACCATGCACGGAGTTATTCCAGCACCCGTAGTCGCAGCGTTGCGAAAACTAGAAGAAAACGGCATAAAAGTCATCTTAGCTTCAGGCAACGCGCTTCCAGTTATTTCAGGGCTCAGAAAATACCTGGGAGTCAGCGGAGCAGTGATCGCCGAAAACGGGGGCCAGGTATATTACAAGAGAAAAATAGTGAAAATAGGAAGCAGAGAAAAGGTGCTTAAAGCTCGAGAACTCATATTAAAGCATCTAAAAGAATACGTTGAGGAGAGCTGGCAGAATCCCTACAGGTACTCTGACTTGGCTTTTAAAGCAAAAATTGACATAGAAACTGCTGCTAAAAAAGTTAGAGAGCTCGTTTGTTCTGCTATGGAGGATATGAGAGTTTACAGCAGCGGCGTCGCTATACACGTAGGCGAGAAAATTGTTAACAAGGGAACAGGGCTCAAAGAAGCCCTTAAGCTCATGGGGCTTGATCCCACTGAAGTAGTGGCAATAGGCGACAGCGAAGTAGACTTAGAGATGTTTAAGGTAGCTGGACTCTCCATTGCTGTAGCTAATGCTGTAAGCGAGCTAAAGAAGCTGACTGACATAGTGACTTCGTGCAGCGAAGCCGAGGGGTTTCTTGAGGCAGTAGACTATATTCTGAGAAAAAGATACATGCATACTTTAGTCTAGTACATGCCTCTAAGTATTATCTTGGTGTCACCAGAGTATTATGCGAGTTTTCCGGAAATAACCCTAACAAAATTCATGAACTTGTCTTTCATGTGAAGACAGTAAGCTTAGCCGACGTAGCTAGATCACTAGCAGTTACTGCCGCTGTTCTATGCTTTATGCTGATATTCAAAGATAGCTTAAGCTTCGCAGACCTGCTCTTAGCCGTGCCGCTGGCTCTCATTGCTTTGAAAAAGCCTTCAGCGTCACTAGCACTCGGCCTACTCTTAGTATTTCCTGAAATTTCTTCAAGCATGCAGTACTTTCTAGCTATATACGCAATAATGCTTCTCTTCCTCCTCCCTCAAAGCATGTACTGGCGCTCTATGACTATACTTCTAATAGCGCTGTTTCTTACTCTTCGGAGCAATGTGCCTATGCTTGGCTTAGCTCTCGTTCTCTCTTCGTTTATTATACTCGACCCGCTCCAAGTAGCTAGGCTCTCGATATTCTACTCCACGATATCTACTTTAATAGCACTAGTAGAGCCTTCCACTAACACAGTTAAGCCTCTGGGCATGCTCCTCGTTCCCTGCGAGACAAATATAGCTGCTTCTCTCACTCAAAATCCCTTAAAAGACGCCATTCACATAGTCACAAGCTACGTGCAGGCACTAACATCACACGACATGGTACTGCTGTACCAAGTACTCACACTACCTCTCGCAGTCACAGCCGCGTCACTATCATATGCGGGTAGAAGCAAGAAGGACCTCGCAACGTCTTCACTAATACCGCTCACAGCTATTAGTGCGAGCTACACAGTATCGTGCTTAAAACTCCTAGGGAAAACCCCTATTCTTGAAACCTACCTCCTTTTCGCGGCACTCTACTTCTCTCTAGTAGTAATAATGGAGTCAACGGCAAAACTCTGGAAAAACAGTGTTCCCGCGCAAAAAGTACTACCCAAAACGAGTATTCACATAGTTTTAGCAGACAACTCCGCTTCTCTACACGCTATCGCCAGTAAGCTTCATTTAGAGAAGACAGCGGTCGTCGACTTGAGTGAAAAAAGAAAACTTCCACGCATAGGTAGAAGAAAACACTTAAGCAAGCTAGTCCTAGCCCCACCATCAGAAAACATAGACTCCGTTCTCAAAGTAATCAACGCTTTGGGAGCTAATGCTGAGGAAATATACCTAGTGCTCAAAGATGAGAAGACTGCTGCCGAAATTTCACAAAGGCTTAAAATAAAAACAGTAGTAGACCTACGCGACCATAAGTACTGGAAGCAGATAATAGGCTTAAGCAACCTCAAAACAGAGCTCGTTAAATCTATTATAATTCCCGCTAAACTCAAATCAGACTCAGTCAAACCGAAGAATATTCTCCTAGTAGGTCCTCCGGGCTCCGGAAAAACTCTTCTAGTTGACGCTATACACGAAAAGCTAGGACCTTTAGGCATCAAATACTACTCGCTAAACCTACCGGACAAAAACAGGACTTTAAAAACCCTAGCCTCGCTGGGCGCAAAAGTGGTGCTAATAGACGACCTAGACCTAGCCTTCTATAACAAAGAAAAAAGTGCCGAACTATCAAGCCTCCTCAAAGACTTAGCTAAAAAATACTCTATAGTAGCTACAGCTTACGACCTTCAAGCAATACCTCCCGCAGCCTTAAGTGTATTCGACCACATAGTCAAAATACCTCCTCCTACACTCGAAGACATAGAGCTATTTCTCTCTAAACACAGCTTCTTCAAGACCCTAAACATAGACCCGAAAGCAGCCGCCAAGAAGTTCCAAGGACTTTACTTCGGGAAAATAATCAAGGTACTCGAAGAAGCCAAGAGAACATCTATATACAGGAAAATCCACGGAGGCCCTCCTCTAACACTAGAAGAACTAGAGAAAATAGCCTCAAAGTATTCTCATCAAAGAATACTGCCTACGCAGGCTCTACAACTAGATAATATAGAGCCTAGGATAATTACAGATTTAAGGAAAAAGTAATTAGGTAGTATAACTATACAATAGTTGATGAAACCCTTTTTAGCAGACGGTAGCTTGATCGAAAACTACGATATTTTAGTAAAGTACTGGGAAAAAGAGAAAGACAAGTACGGCGAGAACAAAGCAATACCTTCAGGCAGAGACTTAACCTACGTAGAGAAAGTAATCGAAGAACAGAGAACAAGTCTCCTGGAGCTAATAAACACGCTTAAGCAGCGGTTCGTGCCGCTGATTGACGGTAAAATAGCCAAAGAAGTTCTCGAAGAAAAGGGCTTTAAAGTAGACGAAAACTACGCGCGCCTCAAAATAGCGGAGTTTTTAGCCAAATACTGCATCGAAGTCTGCAAGTCACTGGGCATAATAAAGCTTAAAGAGCCTTGGAGAACTAACGCCTAGATATTTTAGCTACAACCTTCTCGTAGCACGACTCACAGTACTGAGGAGGCTTGTAGTCCGTATCGAGGATACTATTGCTAAACATCATGACACAGTAGTTCCGGCAGTGCGTCAGGCCATAAGTATGCCCAAGCTCGTGTAGAACCTCCTTGTACACTCTCTCTAAAAACAAGTCCTCGTCGAATTCCTCTCCATAGAACTCAGGGTTAAGGCGCGCTAAGTAGACTACAGCTGCGGGCCCGTTTAATAGAGCCTCGCCGAAAACAAAGTTCAGTGCATCAGAGTAAGCGTCTACGTCTGCTAGCCCTACGACTCTATCTACGCCTCTCAGGCTAAAAGCGAGTCTTATGAGAACGTCTAAGACCATTGGAGAAAAGTACTGTCCCCTACGCCTGTCAAAGCAGTTCTTTATTCTCTTGAGGTCTAGGTGCTGGAAAGAAACTTTGACCGGCAAGTAGTCTTCCAGTTTTTCTCTCAAGTAGTAGAGGATTTCCTCGTCTGCTTGACCTATCTCGACTAAAACTATGTGGTGCATACTCACGCTCTCCTAGCTTTAACAGCCACTATTTTAATTATATCGCCGTCCTGCAGCACGTAGTCTTCTCCCACTTTCTGCTTATCTCTAACTCTCACTGCATAAAGAAAGCTTTCGCCCAAGTCCGTGTGAATGAGATAAGCGAACTGCCTCGCAGTAGTACCTTTCGGCACTAGAAACGCGTCGGGAAGAACTCTCCCCTCGTGGTCCGTAAGCTTAGATGCGTCTTCCACAGGGTACACTACAATCATGTCGAGCAAGTCGAAGAACGCCCTGTTGATTACTTCCTGGACTCCAGTGCTCCCCCACTTCTTCAAGACCCTATCTTCAATATACTCCAGTGCCTTAAGCTGACTCGAAGTCATCTTAGACTCATCTAGTATCTTAAAGCTGCTGTCGCCAGGTAAGTACTCTATGAGCCCCTGCTTAGCAGCCTTCCTCAAAGCCAGCTCTGCTGCAGCAGAAGTAGGAACCACGACCCTATCTTTGAGCTCCTGCTGCATCCTCTTAATATTGTCTTCTGCCTCAAGCAAATCAGCTTTATTAGCGGCTATAATCGTAGGCTTAGCTATCTTCCTAAGAGCCTTCACAAAATCCATTAACTCTTCGTCACGCCACGAAGACAGCTTCGCAGACTCCAGCTTAGCTTCCCGCATAGCCTCAACAACATGACTCCTCGTAACCGATAAACCAGAAAGCCTCCGAGCCAGCGCCTGAACGGGATCCTCCGAAGTATAGTCAACAGTCCTAGCAAACTTCTCCCAATCCTTCTTCAGTATACCGAAAAGCCACAAATCAACCTCCCTCTCTATAAACAGCACGTCTTCGATAGGATCATGAGTCCCGGGCGGAACAGGTTGCCCCTCTTCATCAGTACTGCCCGCCGCATCAACAACATGTATCAGCGCATCAGCCTGCCTCAAATCGTCCAAAAACCTGTTGCCAAGTCCCCTCCCCTTATGAGCATCTCTAATAAGCCCGGCAACATCCATCAACTTCACGGGAATAAACCTGTAGCCCTTAATACACAGAGAATTACGCGGATTATCCTTAACACCGAGCTCTCCGCAAACACACTTCACTCGAACATAGCCCACACCAACATTAGGCTTAATCGTCTTAAACGGCCTATTACCTATCTCAACAGGAATAAGCGTCGCAGCACTGAAAAACGTAGACTTACCCACATTAGTCTTACCAATAACACCGACAAGCCTAGACCGCACACCAAAAACACAGCAAATAAACTTAAATCTCTTCCCGAAACACCAAGATTTTTATACAAGACAAAAACTAGAGAAATGTGGCAAAAACCTGCTCAATAGAAGGATGCGATAAACCAGCAGTAAAAACAATATCACGCATAGACTACGAGGCAGCAAACCTACCCTACAGCCTCAAACCAGAAGCTAAAACAAAAGTCCACCTATGCAAAGACCACTACAAAGAATACAAAAAGAAAACCAAAAAAGAAAAACAGCTCAAAAAATGGCGCCTATACATGAGATAAGCACACAGACCCGCCAGACAAGCCATAATACTTCTCTCACGAGACCACCCCTCTCTAAAACCACATCCCACAAACCTTCCACAAACACACAACACCTACCACTAAAATAAACAGCTAGCCAAATACCAAAACACAAAGCAGCAACACAACTGTTCCAAGCCACTAGAGAAAATCCCTCAATTCATCAAGCAAATCTTTCGCATAACCCTTGATATCATCATCAATATTCTCAGAAAGAATCTCATATAGCTTCCTTCCGGTAAACTTAATTTCTTCTTTATTCAAAGCTCCTTTCCTAGCCAACTCAACTAAATACCGAGCAGCCTCAACCCTCACCTCAGGATGTTCGTCGCAAACCAGCCTCAACAAAACATCCTTAGCTTTTTCGCCGAAGTAAAGCCAGTAAGCACGAAGCCTATAAGACGCAAACAAAGATATCTGTCTTCAATAAGCTTAAATAAATATCTACAAAAACTCTCGTCAAGTTCTTCACAAAGCCTATAAAGCCTCTAGGCTGCTTCCTGTCTAAAATAAGGTTCGTCGGAGTCAAGAAACTCAACTAAGCCTCTGATATTTTCCTCAGAGTAAAATTTACTAATTAGTGCTAGAACTCTCTCGACTTTTTCACAGCCATATTTAATAACAGCAGTATATGCTAAAGCATGTACTCTCACATAGCGATAATCGTCTTCTAGAGCAACTTTGTCTAGAATCTCTAGAACCCTTTTCCTATACTCAGGACTCCTTAAGTTAATACAATATAAACCATTTACAGTAGCCTCGCGAACCTCGCTCCAGGTATTTTTCAGAGCCTCCACAAACCGTGTAAAAATTTTATCTGTATACCTCTTTAAATCCCCATCACCACATGTTTCAATAAAACAGACTAGTCCTCCAACAACGCTAAGAGGACAATCTCTGTAAAAGCTCCATAAAACATCAGGACCCCGAGGATCACCATTCTCGCACAGAAAATGAGCTACTAACAATTTCTCACGACCTTCTACAGTTTTAAGCAACTCAGCTAACTCATCTAGCGATAAACCACTATATTTTCTGAAAACATGCCTATCTGTAATCTCGTAATCTTTACCAATGTCTTCAGCTCCTCCGCCCATACACTAGCCCCCACTATCTAAATATGGTTTTTAAGACCCAACTTCACATTCACCGAAAAGATACACTACTTTTTCTTTTCACATACACAAATAGTCGCCTGACCTGCCCCTCCGGAATATTAATGTGCGAAACTAAACATCTCTACAGTGCCTCTTATATATTACATACTCATCTAGCCAAACTCAGTAAGCTTCTCTTCTCCGACCACCGAACATATACTTAAAGCCTTAACACCTCCAGAAAATAGAAACACTCAAAAGCACCAATAATGTACAAAGCAATATCATGAACTCAAACACTTAACAAAATCTCCAGCCCTTACTAAAGAAAACCATAAGCTCCTAAAACATTCTCCCTAACACACAAGCCACTCTTCTCTCCTTAAGACAAAACACCCCCTCATTAAGCCTATCAAGCCCTTGTACAAAATAAACTAACATTAGTTCTGCTCCCTTATCATCTATTTCATTAATAGAACATGACCCCAGAGCACAAAAGAGCTTCATCCCCACTTTCATAACTCCAAGAAACAGCATCTAAGCCGAATACTCTCACAAACTCCTTTAGACAAAACTCCTAGACAGACAGTAACCAAGACGCCCCTACAATAAGACTCAAGCACACCAAAATAAAGTAACTAAAGCCAACAAGAAATAATGTTCCAAATTCCTCTCAGGAAAATAGTAGCGGGGGGAGGATTTGAACCTCCGACCTCGGGGTTATGAGCCCCGCGGGATCGGCCCCCACCCGCCCTTTCACATCCAACAGGGCGGGTGAAAGACTACCTGGCTGCCCCACCCCGCTATGGTATCTGTCGCTTTGGCTGTATTTATTTTTTTCTGTGATTGTTAAAGAGTGTTTAAGAGTATTTTGTGCAGGGGGTCTATTTGGGCTGTGAAGAATGGATATTTTACGAAAGTGGGCTTACTTGTTGAGAATAGGGAAGTATTTCCCTATGGAGTGAAGAGTCCTCTTTATGCTTATGTTTATCTCCAGTCGTAGGCCTGTTCTATTAGTCCTGTGTTGAAGAAGAGTCTCCACATTATTTTCTTGAAAGTATTCGGTGCTCTGCGAGGACGGGGGAACACCTCTATTACCGTGCCTGTTGGTACAGCTACTCCTCTTACTTTGTAGCCGACGTGTCTCCATTTCCTTATAGTGATTGTTGCTTTGAAAGGGCTTAGTACAGTGAATTTTATTTCTGTTTTGAAGGGGCTTTGTGTTACTCGGTATTTGGCCTGTATTTCGTCTAGTGTTTTCTTTAGCTCTTGTGTGATTTCGCTGGTTAAGTCTTTTTCGTAGATTGTGGTCTGCCATGTTTTTTGAGATAGTTGGAGGTATAGTCCGTAGCTCAGTGCTGCGGTAAATGTTATTGCCCAAACTAATCCTCCGGCGATTTCTGTTATTTTTGATGGATTTTTTAGCAGTACTGCGAGACTAGCTATTAGCGCTGCTATACATATTGCCAGGGCTATAGCCATCAGTCTGTCTGACCCACCACCACATTTACTTCAGCTAAATTGTTTATATGTTGTATAGTGTGTTAGTTTGCCTAACTGAGAATATGAAGGAGAAAATTGTATAAAATTTAGAAACAGAAAAACTGCTACTAGTTTACTGCTTCTTGCTGATTA